>QWCN01004026.1_pt1 | contig 16169 bp, 11 predicted proteins | sample 1972711 | NCBI WGS metagenome assembly QWCN01 (sample SAMN09866707, study PRJNA288562) | Human gut metagenome isolate term1_stool, whole genome shotgun sequencing... | isolation source: gut | host: Homo sapiens | place: USA: California | reverse complement strand
ATCGAATCCCCCATCCGTAGCTTTCTCCATGCCCAAGAATCACTGCCTCATGGAAATACTTTTCCAGATCTAGCGGTATTCATCAAAAAACGCCCGAATACACGAACGTATCCGGGCGTCTTCACTTTCTTATCCAACGGAACTGCCGCCGGGCGGCCTCCCCATCAGTCGAAAGTCTTGAGAGAGAAGGGCGCGAGCCGCGTTGCAGTTTTTGGGAGGGAAAGAAGAGCCGTAGGGGTGCTCTCCCCTTCTCCAGAAGGTTCCCCTTTCCTTCCCCAATTCCACTCTCGCATTCTGTCTCTACCGCAAGTCGCGGAGCTTCCGCTGCTCCTCCTCGTCGCGATACAACTTATACACGACAGAATCCACAAGCCCCTGCCAGCTGGCTTCGATGATGTCATGCGACACGCCCACGGTCACCCATGTGCTGTCGGCGTCGCCCGATTCGATAAGCACACGGACAACGGAGGCCGTCCCGCCCGTACCGTCGGAAGCGGAAAGGACGCGGACCTTGAAGTCCAACAGCTTCATTTCCTTCAAACGCGGATAGAACGGCAGAAGCGCCTTGCGGAGCGCGGTATCAAGCGCGTTGACCGGGCCGTTGCCGGTGGCTGCGGTATGCTCGACGGCACCCTCCACTTCCACCATGACCGTGGCTTCTTCCATCGGCAACTCATGGCTGGCGTCACGCACGGCGCTCACATGGTACTGCACCAGCTTGAAGAAGTCCCGGACGCCGCGCCGCGCCAGTTTGCGCAGGATGAGCAGCTCGACGCTGGCTTCAGCGGACGCGTAGTCATACCCGAGGCTGGCCTTCTTTTTCAGCTCGTTGAACAGCCCCTTGACCACGGGCTCGTCCTTGTCCAGATGGAACCCGAACCGGCGGGCCAGCGAAACGATATTGCTCCGTCCGCCGAGCTCCGTGATCAGAATGCGCTGGCCGTTGCCGACCAACTCCGGCTCCATATGCTCGTACAGGGAGGAACAGCGGTTGACGGCGCTGACGTGCACCCCGCCCTTGTGCGCAAACGCGGAATTGCCCACGAAAGGCTGGCGGTTGAACGGCTTCATATTCGCCACTTCGGCGAAGTAGGACGACAGTTTGGTCAGCTGGCGGAGCCGCACATCCGCGGGCTCAGGCAAGCAGGTCAAACCGCATTTCACCTGCAATACCGGAATGATCGAGCACAGGTTGGCATTGCCGCAGCGCTCGCCCACCCCATTGATCGTGCCCTGCACCATTTCCGCGCCAGCCTGCACGGCAACGATGGTATTCGCCACCGCCATCTCGCAGTCGTTGTGCGTATGGATGCCGAGCCGCACTTCCGGCAAGGCCACGCGCAGATCCGAAACGATCTGCTGCATCTCGTTCGGCAGGGTGCCGCCATTGGTATCGCACAGATTGATGATCAGCGCGCCCGCCTCGTGCGCGGCCCGCAGGACCGCCAGCGAGTATTCCGCATTCCGCTTGTAGCCGTCGAAAAAGTGCTCCGCGTCAAAATAGACTTCCGGCATGGAGCGCTTCAAGTAGGCCACCGAATTACGGATGATGTCCAGATTCCGTTTAGGGTCCAGACGCAGGGCTTCCTTCGCATGGCGTTCGCACGATTTGCCGAAAATCGTCCCCGCCGTCGCGCCGGAAGCGATAAGCGCGTTCAGATTCGGGTCGTCTTCCGCCTTGTTGTCGGGATGGTGCGTGCTCCCAAACGCGGCGATACGGGCGTATTTCAGGTGATAGTTGGCGATCTCCTTAAAAAACGCCACGTCCACCGGATTGGAACCGGGCCAGCCGCCTTCGATATAGTCGATGCCGAATTCATCAAGGCGCAAGGCGATCTTGATTTTATCCGGGGTCGACAGGTTGACGTCTTCGGCCTGCGTGCCGTCGCGGAGGGTCGTATCGTACAGGACAATCTTCTGCGTCATGGCGTTCCTTTCCAGTGGCTACTCTGCGGAACCGCAGCAGGAGCACTGCCCGCCGCAAGCAACCGGGTATTCACCATTGAAACAGGCGAGACAGTACTTGTCCGGCTCGGAAACCGAGTTCAGCAGCCCTTCGATGGTGAGGTAATGAAGCGAATCAAGATTCAGCAGGCCGGGCAAGGCTTCCAGAGGGTGGTTGGCGGCCACGAGTTCCCCGCGGGACGAGAAATTGATCCCGTAGAAGCAGGGATGGCGCAACGGCGGACAGCTCACGCGGAAATGTACCTCACGAGCGCCCAGCTCACGCAGCTTGACTACGCGGGTGCGAACCGTCGTGCCGCGCACGATGGAGTCGTCGACGATGCAGATGCGACGGTTCTTGATCATGGAGCGCACCGGGTTCAGCTTCACGCGGACGCCGAAATTGCGCATGGTCTGGGAGGGCTGAATGAAGGTGCGGCCCACGTAGTGGTTACGGATATACGCCTGTTCGTAGGGCACACCGGCGGCATGAGCAAAACCGATGGCCGCGTACACGCCGGAGTCCGGGAACGGCATGACCAGTTCGGCGTCGGTGGGCGCTTCCTTGGCCATTTCGTAGCCCATGTGCTTGCGGCACTGATACACGTCTTCACCGAACACGATGGAGTCGGGGCGGGCAAAATAGACCAGCTCAAAAATGCACTGGCGGACAGGCACCTTGCCGGCGTTGTTGAGCGGGCGGCTGACGACCTTGTCGCCGTCGACGACAACCATTTCGCCGGGCAACACTTCACGGAGATATTCGGCCTCCAACAGGTCAAAAGCGCAGGTTTCGGAAGCGAATACATAGGCGTCGTCCACCTTGCCCATAGCCAGCGGATGGAAGCCGTGGGCGTCGCGCAGCGCGATGATGCGGCCTTCGGACAGGATGATGAGGGAATACGCCCCGCGCACGCGATCGCAAGCGGAGAGGATAGCCACCTCAAGATCCTTCTTTTTGGCAAGGCTGCGCGCAATGAGGTGCACGAAAATTTCACTGTCGCTGCTGGTCTGGAAGATGGCGCCTTCGCTTTCCAGTTCGCCGCGGAGTTCCGAGGCATTGGTCAGATTGCCGTTGTGGGCCAGCGCGATCTCGATGCCGCAAACCCGGACGACCAGCGGCTGGGCGTTTTTGCGAACCGAAACCCCCGAGGTGGAGTAACGCACGTGGCCGATGGCCCTGTTGCCCTGCAATTCCTGACCGAGCGTCGCCTCGTCGTATACGTCCGGCACGAGCCCCATGCCCGCGTGCAGCCGGATGTGCTTGCCGTCATAACTTGCGATGCCCGTGCTTTCCTGCCCACGATGCTGGAGGGCGTACAGACCGAAATAGGCCATCCGAGCCGCTTCAGGATGTCCAGAAATACCAAAAATTCCGCACATACAATACCTTTTGTCACGAAGAGGGCGGAAAAAGCCCCTTGAAGAAAGGCTTCTTCCGCCCTCTTCAGGCTTTCCTTCCGCTCCGTCGACCTTTGTTGTGGTCAGTGGATAACGCCCGCGGAGGCAGGGCGTTCGTTGTACGCTTGTCGCAGTCCAGCGGGGCTTTGCCCCATTCCCGGCAGTGTCCCGCCCCCGTCGGCGGATAGCCTTCCGCCCCAGACAAGGGCAGGGATTCCGGCATCGCGTTTCCGCGAGAGGCCGCAGGCTGACCGAAACAGGCAAGCCTTCCGGTACAACGGCATCACGGTTGCATACCGTTTCCGCCGCCGTCCCGGAAGGCCGGGTATCTTTTCAAAAAAGGAGGGAGAAATGATAAAAAAAACTTCCGGTTCTTGCAACACGCGGAGAACCGCCCCCTCCTTAAAGAGGCTTTCAACAGGGAAGGAACGAGGGAGGGCCTCCTTATCAGAGAGCCCTTCCCGCGGGTTACTCGCCCTTATAGTATTCCTGAAGGCTCTTTACGCGCACTTCGGTGGTCCGGGCCGCACCGATGGCGCGGGCAATGGCCTTCGCGCCGGACAACGTGGTGCTGTACGGCACGCCGTAATGGAGCGTAGCCTGCCGGATAGCCTTGGAGTCGTGCGCGGTGCGCTTGCCCGAGGCGGTGTTGATGACCAGCGAGACTTCGCCGTTCTTGATGAGGTCGACGATGTTCGGGCGGCCTTCATACACCTTGAGCACGCGGGTGGACGGGATGCCCTGTCCCGCCAAAAGCCCGGCGGTACCGGAGGTGGCGAGCAGTTCGAAACCGAGATCCACATACTGGCGGGCGACCTCAGCCACAAAGCGCTTGTCGCGGTCGTTCACGGACAGGAACACCTTGCCGCCTTCCGGCAGCTTCTGGCCCGCGCCCCACTGCCCCTTGAGGAAGGCTTCCTCAAAGGTCGGAGCGATACCCATGACTTCGCCGGTGGAACGCATTTCAGGTCCGAGCAGGATGTCCACGCCGGGGAAGCGGCGGAACGGGAAGACGGATTCCTTGACGGACACGTATCCGGAACGGCGCATGGACCAGGGGTCCAGTTCCTTGAGGGTTTTGCCGAGCATCACCTGCGTGGCGAGACGCGGCAGGGGCACGCCCGTGGCCTTGGAGACGAACGGTGCGGTACGGGAGGCGCGGGGGTTCACTTCGAGGATGAACACAATCCCGTCCTTGACCGCGAACTGGATGTTCATCAGGCCGACGACACGCAGTTCCTTGGCAAGGGCCACGGTCTGGCGTTCGATTTCGGCGACGGTTTCGGCGGGCAGCGAATAGGGAGGCAACACACAAGAGGAGTCGCCCGAGTGGATGCCCGCTTCTTCGATGTGTTCCATGACCCCGGCGACGTACACGTCCTCTCCGTCGGACAGCGCGTCCACGTCCACTTCAATGGCATTTTCAAGGAATTTGTCGATGAGCACGGGATGCTCAAGCTTCTGCTTGCCGACATGCAGCGCGAAGTATTCCGCCATCTCCTCGTCGTCATAGACGATCATCATGGCACGCCCGCCAAGCACGTAGCTCGGGCGGATCACAATGGGATAGCCGATGCGGTGGGCGATCTCGCGGGATTCTTCCAGCGTAGTCGCCGTGCCGTTGGCGGGCTGGAGAAGCGACAGCTTCTGGAGCAGAGCCTGAAAACGTTCGCGGTCTTCGGCGCGGTCGATGGCGTCCGGGCTGGTGCCGAGGATGGGCACGCCCGCGCGCAACAGCGGCACGGCGAGGTTCAGCGGCGTCTGGCCGCCGAACTGGACGATCACGCCGTCGGGCCGTTCCTTTTCCACAATGTGCATCACGTCTTCAAAAGTCAGCGGCTCGAAATAAAGGCGGTCGGACGTGTCGTAGTCGGTGGAAACGGTCTCGGGGTTGGAGTTGACCATGATGGCCTGAACCCCGGCGTCCTTGAGGGCGAAGGAAGCGTGGCAGCAGCAGTAGTCGAACTCGATGCCCTGCCCGATGCGGTTGGGGCCGCCGCCGAGGATGATGACCTTTTTGCGGTCGGCGGGGACCACTTCCTGACCCGTTTCATAGGTCGAATAGAAATAGGGGGTGTAGGCTTCGAATTCCGCGGCGCAGGTATCCACCAGATAGTAGGTGGGCACGGTGCCGGTTTCGCGGCGCAGGGCACGGATGTCGCCTTCGGGCTTCTTCCACATTTCCGCAAGCTGACGGTCGGAGAAACCGAATTCCTTGGCCTTGCGGAGCACGGCGACCATTTCCGGATTGTCGGGCGTCATGGAGTTGGCCAGCGCGAAGTCGCGGATCTGCCCTTCCATATCCACGATTTCCTTGATCTGGCGCAGGAACCACGGATCGATCAACGTGATTTCATGGAGTTCTTCCAGCGTGAACCCGACAAGCATAGCCTGACGGATGGCGAACATACGACGCGAGTTGGGCGTACGGAGCTTACCCATAAGCTCTTCGCGCGAGGGCAACGCGGCACGGAAGTTGCTGCCGAGGCCGATAGCCCCGATTTCCAGCGAACGCAGCCCTTTCTGGAGCGATTCCTTGAAGGTCCGGCCAATGGCCATAGTCTCACCCACGCTCTTCATGGAGGTGGTCAGCTCGTCCTTGGCTCCGGGGAACTTCTCAAAGGTGAAGCGGGGAATCTTGACCACGCAGTAGTCGATGGTGGGTTCGAAGGACGCGGAGGTTTCGCGGGTGATGTCGTTGCGGAGCTCGTCCAGCGTATAGCCGACGGCCAGCTTGGCCGCGATCTTGGCGATGGGGAAGCCGGTCGCCTTGGAAGCCAGCGCGGAGGAACGGGACACGCGGGGGTTCATCTCGATGATCACGAGTTCGCCGTTAGCGGGATTGACGCCGAACTGCACGTTCGATCCGCCGGTCTCCACACCGATTTCGCGCATGATGGCGAGGGAGGCGTCGCGCATCTTCTGATATTCGCGGTCCGTGAGGGTCTGCGCCGGGGCCACGGTAATGGAGTCGCCGGTGTGCACGCCCATGGCGTCCACGTTTTCGATGGAGCACACGATCACGCAGTTGTCCGCGGTATCGCGCATGACTTCCATCTCAAATTCTTTCCAGCCGATGACCGACTGCTCGATCATGACTTCGCTCACCGGGCTGGCGGTCAGGCCGTCGCCCGCGATTTCCTCAAGGTCTTCCATATTGTAGGCGATACCGCCGCCCGTGCCGCCGAGCGTGAAGGCGGGACGGATAATCATCGGAAAGGGCATGGAGGAACCGATGCGGCGCACGTCGTCCATACTGTGGGCGATGGCGCTCTGAGGGACCTTGAGGCCGATGTTTTCCATCGCCTGACGGAACAGCTCGCGGCTTTCGGCCTTTTCGATGACTTCGGCCCGCGCGCCGATGAGTTCCGTGCCGCACTCGGCCAGCACGCCGGATTTCGCCAGCGCGAGCGCCGTGTTCAGGCCCGTCTGCCCGCCGAGAGTGGGCAGGATGGCGCACGGGCGTTCCTTGCGCACGATGGCGGCAACCGTTTCCGGTTCGATAGGTTCGATGTAGGTGCGATCCGCAAGCCCGGGATCGGTCATGATAGTCGCCGGGTTGGAGTTCACCAGTACGACCTCGTATCCCTCTTCTTTCAGGGCCTTGATGCCCTGAGTCCCGGAATAGTCGAATTCGCACGCTTGGCCGATGACGATCGGGCCAGAACCGATTACCATGATCTTCTTGAGATCTGTACGCTTGGGCATATCGCTCCCCGCTGGGCAAGGGTAGATTTGTTTCGTCCGCAACCGGCCTCTCCACCGGCTGACACCAATGGCCGCACGCCGAAACAGCGGCACTCCATCATATAGGGAAATGAAGAATAATGAATCCCTCAGTTCCTACACGCCATTGTTCCCGCTGGCAAGAGGAAGAAGCGCACCTTTTCCGGAAATCCCGCCGCTCCTTTTCCCCTTCCGGACGCGCGACGGAAGGAATACAGCCAGCCGTTCCGTACGAAAAACGCGGCTTACCTCTTGCGTTTTTTTGGGAGAGCGTATATGAAACCAGTCTTTGGTGCGGACAGTCCGTGCCCCTAGAAAGATTTTTTCGGGCGACCGTCCGAATATATGGAGGATGTCATGTCCAAGCAGTGCGAATTTTGTGGCAAAAAGCCCCAGACCGGCAACTATGTGAGCCATTCTAACATCAAGACCAAGCGTGTGTTCAACCCCAACCTTCAGAACGTGCGTCACCAGTTCGCCAACGGCGAAGTCCGCACGGTTTCCGTGTGCACCCGCTGCCTGCGTTCCGGCGTGGTTACGAAGCCCGTTGTCCGCAAGGCCGACTAGTTCCGTGTCTGCGGCATGGTTTTCCAAAAATCCCCGGTTGTCCGCAGCCGGGGATTTTTTTGCTTTTTGGAGAACAGACCTTACCTCAAGGACATGACACCGCCACCACGCCCCCTCTCGCCCACACGGAAGGCCACATCCATCCCTTCACGCCGCCCTCCTCTGCGCAGGCGTAAACTGCGCTTGTGGATGCGCCCCTACAGCGTTCCCCGTTTTTGGAGGATGATCGACGACGGGGAAAAACGGCCTACCCTCCCTCCTCCGCACCTGTTCGATCTTTGGATCACAATACTCGCCTCCCGGAACATCCCGTACATGCTTACAGGACGAGGCAACAAGCTCCGCCTGTATGTCCCCGCCCTGCTCGAACGCCAAGCCCGTTCCGAGCTGGAGGCCGTACTGGCCGAAAGCCGAAAGCCACGCCCTGTCTATATCGAGCCCCCCACGCACAACAACGCGCACTGGGTACTGTCAGTGCTGCTTCTGCTCATCCTCTGGCATGGCGTCAGGATGCATTGGGGATTTTTGGCCCATCTTCCCGGACTGCCGGATCTGCCATCTGAAGAGTGGTCGCGGCTCGGCTCACTGGATGTTTTTCGCGTGAAGACATTCGGAGAGTGGTATCGCTGCGTTACGGCATTGACCCTGCACGCCGACAGCCAGCACCTCTTCGGCAATGTCCTGTTCGGCGCGCCTTTTCTGATCCTGCTCTGCCGCAGGGTGGGCCTCGGGCTTGGCCTCTTTCTTATCTTGCTGGCCGGAACCTTCGGCAACGCCCTCAACGCATGGTACCGCCCCGCCGGGCATATCAGCCTCGGCTTCTCCACGGCCCTTTTCGGCACGGTGGGCGTGCTTTCCGGATTCATGGCCCTTCAAGGGTGGGGCAGCAGAACGCAGAGCGATACCGGAAAGCTCTCCTGGCGCAGAGGCATCCTCCTGTTGGCCGCAGGCACGGGCATCCTCGCCATGCTCGGCACGGAAGGCGACAAAACGGATTACGCCGCACACCTGTTCGGACTGCTCTCCGGCTTCATTGTGGGAGGGACCGCAAGCTGGATATCACGGCGTACAGCCCTCCCCTCTCCGGTCATAAATACGCTACTCGGCCTGAGCGCCGCAGGGTCGGTTGTGTTGTGCTGGAGGTTGGCGCTGTAAGGAAGCCGCGATCTCTCTGCCGTAAACGAGCCCCAGCGGGAAAAAGAGCAGGACAATACCATCCTCTCTATCCAAAGAAAATTCGAACAATCCAAATACACTATAGAAAATAATGAGTACTTGAAAAAACAAATCTTTTTGGGCTAGAGCCTTCTTTAAGGCTAACCCAGCAGACCATATAAAAAGAACCGTTCCCACTATTCCATACATAAACAGCAAGCCAATAAATATATTATGCGGATGATATACTGTTTTCTCTACTTCCCTATACCGGGAGTTCAAATCTTCCACATTTTCTGTGATATAACTATGATGAAAAGCTTTAAAAGCTCTTATTGAGTTGCCAAACCATGGAGCGGATTCAATACCTGCAATGGCAGCTTCCCAAATAGGTTTACGTGTTTCAAACGTTCTGTCGCTTAAAGGAGATTCAACTGAAGATATTACACGGTCAAGCTGTTCTTGTGGTAAAATAAATACTGTACAAACACAAATGGATACAAAAATAGATATTAAAACAATTCGTTTCTTTGATAAATGGAATATCAGGAAAGATAATGAAACAAAGGTTGCCAAATAAGCAGCCCTATTTGCACTTAAAATAAGTATCAATGTGATCAAACAACCCATTCCTGACAAAATATAACGAAATATCCCTTTCCATTTATTGCAATATGTTATAAGAAAAAGGAGAGCGATAGCCGAAACAGCTCCGAGGATATTAGGATGCTTCAAAAAAAGAACAAGTCGTTCATCATAAGAAACTAATGGCTTTGAAAATATACCGACCATAAACCCGATATAGGTAACTGATAAAGCTATAGGGAGAAAGAGCATTGAAATAAAATACCTATCCCGTAATAGCAGAATAGCCATTATTCCAATCAAATAGACAGCCAGCATTTCATAACCGTTTCTTATATCTGCGAACAGATATCCAGGAGTGAATATCGTATACAAAGCTGCTGCAATTGGTAGTAATGCCACTAAAGGGACAAGACGTATAAATCTGTATACTTCCGCCTTCCAAAGATAATACCCACCTATAAACAGAGGAATACTGATCCTCTTCCATGTCAACGAACCTGTCCCCAGCCACCAAAAAAGAACACACAATGATATAAAAAAAAGTGCATATTCATTAAAAAGGCTTTTTACCCATTTAGCTTCCCGTATCTGCACAGTATGAACCTTTCATATTTTAAATGGATTTACCTAATTAGTAGTCCATAATCATTAAAAAAATCAAGAAATGTTAAAAAGCCATTCTTCGACTTTTCTGGCTTGCCCTTCAACATGAAAACCTTGCACTGCATGAGCATAAAAATCTTTTTTGATTTCAAGCAAAGCTTCGTCAGGCAAGGTCAACAGAGAATACAAGGCTTCGGCCATGTTGCTACCATCATCATGGACTTGAACCAACAATGAACCTTGATCGGTTGGCCAAATTTCAGGTACGCCTCCACTTCTACGTGCAATACAGGCTAGACCTTGTGCCATAGCTTCTTCCAGGGCAATCCCGAGCGCCTCGCAGTAACTCGGAAGCACATAAATATCTCCCTTCCCCAGTTGCTCCTGAACATTCGAAACATGTCCTGTGAAAGTTGTGATATCATCAAGCCCCATTGAGGAACACTGCTCTTTGACAAGCTGTTCATCAGGACCAGTCCCCACAACGATACAACGAAAATCCAACCCCCGTTCCCGCACTTTTTTCAGAGCATAAAACATGTCTTTATGCCCCTTGTCTCTATCCAACTGGCAAGATGTAATAACTACCCGTGGCTTATGGATAGTGGAGGGAGGTGTCGGAGCAGGAAAAACTCCAGGGTGGATAGCCTGAAAGTCATATTTACCGAGCATCGGAACCGAACGGATCAACCCCGACTTACAAAACTCGGAGCACGCCAAGAGCCGGGGCTTCAAGAAGTATTGCGTTGCCCAAGTTTTAAACCTGTTCTTGAGATCTCCCGGGTCCCCAAGACGATGTATTATCGGTATACCAAGGAGTTTTGCAGCGATTCCAGCCGTTCGCAGATCTTTAGAAACATTGCATATGCAAACGTCAATATTGTGCCTGCGAAATTCTTGGAGAAAAAACCAAATGGTCAATGGGTTTCCATCAACGCCAAAACGGACCTCCTGCGCATTGAGCCCCAACTCTTGAGCTTTCTTGGGAAAAGGCCCGGGGCGTCCGTACACGTATACTCCATGCCCTCTCTCTTCCAGAGCCTTTCCAATGTTGATGCACCATGTCTTGACTCCGCCCCATCTGCGAGTGGAATTCACAAAAGCGATATTCACGAGCTCACCTTACAGGACCCGGCAGCCGTCTTCAGTGACCAGCACCATGTGCTCCCAGCGGATCCCGCCCCATTCAGGGAAGTACAGGCCGGGCTCCACGGTCACGATCATTCCGGGCTCAAGCGGGGTTTTGTTGCGTCCGTTAAGGCTCGGCCCCTCGTGGGTTTCCAGTCCGACGCCATGCCCGAGCCCATGCGTAAAGGCTTCGGCAACGCCGAGAGACTCGAAGTGCCCTCTGGCCGCCTTATACACATCACAGGCCAGAACACCGGGATGGATAGCCCGGATAGCCTTGTACTGCGCTTCTTGTACGGCCTCCAGCGTCTTTTTGAATCGCTCCGTCGGCTTTTCACCGACCCAGAAAGTCCTGGTCTGATCGGAGCAGTAGTCTTCCAGACGGCACCCCACATCCACCAGCACAAGATTTTCCGCCTCCAGAAGGGCGTCTTTGGAGGGCAGGTAGTGCGGGAGCGCCGCGTTGGGGCCATGCCCCACAATGCTCGTGAAGGCCAGCTCGGTCGCCCCGTGATGCCTGAAAAACATTTCAATATCCCATGAAACGGCGGCTTCGCTTCGCCCGGGCACGAGCACGCCGGGCAGCCACTCCATCATCTGCTGGTTCAGGCGGCAGGAAATCTCCATACGCCGGATCTCTTCCGCATCTTTGACCACGCGAAGCTGTTCGACCAAACCGTCAGCCTTGGAAAGACGGCAGCCTGACCCCGCCAGCGTTTCCGCGAATTTTTCATAGAATTCCAGCGTGACCGCGCGGGCCTCAAAGCCGATGGTTTTGCCGGGCACAAGCCCCTTTAAGAGCTTGGCGATATCTTCCGGCGCGTCCGCACCGTAGATGAAAACCCGCTCGGGTTCCCACAGCCGCCGGGCAGCGTCCAGATAGCGCGAATCCGTCAAGATCCAGTCTTTACCGTCTGCCATCACAATCAGGCGGCCGGCGCTTTCGTTCAACTGCACATCATGCAGTTCGAAACCCGAAAGATAGTACCGGTTCGCCGCATGGCTGATCAAAAGCGCTTCGATTCCCTGTTCCCGCATCAACGCACGCAGGCGTTCGCGGCGCTGTTCGCACATCTGTTCGGACATAATCGCATCCGTTTGTTTTTATAAATATTTTCAATAAATAAGCTGAAACATATACAGGCAAATACCATATACGGGCACGTCACCCTTGTCCAGCGAGGGGAGGGGCATGGGAATCCCCCCTTCTATAATTATAAGGGACGTTCCTCTTTTCCTCGATGAAATCCTTATTCCGCGCTTTCGGGTTCCTCTTCAAAAAGTTCACCGAGGATACTGTTGGAAACAAGCATCCCTTCATCCGTAAGCCGAAACACCCCGTTCTCCATGCGGGCCAGCCCCTCAGCACAGAGGCGGTGGGCGAACGGCCCGTGATCCCCCAGAAACGAGCGTCCGGCCAAGGACTCATAGGCATCCAGCGGCAAACCATCCACGGTTCGCAGGCGCAGCATCATGAGCTCCAGCGCCCGCGTTGCCCGATCCAACGGTTCTCGCTCAGGGCAGCGGCGCCCTTCCCGCACCTGCTCCAACCAGCCTTCCCCCTCCGGATTGGTCCAGCGCTCCCCACCGATCGTGGATGTCGCCGCAGGGCCGACCCCCAGATAGTCCCGGCCTTCCCAGTACCCCAGATTGTGGCGGCACCGGAAACCATCTCTGGCAAAGTTGGACACCTCATAATGATGCAGCCCAGCCTCCTCAAACAGCCGGATGCCTTCAAGATACATGGCGCACTGCACGTCTTCCGAAGGGAGATCCGCATCCCCACAGGACTCCGCGAGAGGCGTCCCCGGCTCAAGGGTCAGCCCATACGCGGAAACATGCTCCGGCCCAAGCGCGATTGCCGCGCGCACATCGTCCAGCCATTGTTCCAGCGTCTGCCCCGGCAGGCCCCACATCAGATCAAGGCTGAGGTTGGCGCAGCCCGCTTCCCGTATGGCCCGGAACGCCTCCCGCGCCGCATCCGCCCTATGCAGCCGTCCGAGCCTTTCCAGCATCCCGTCATGCAGCGACTGCACGCCGAGCGAAATCCGGTTGACGCCCGCCGCCAGGACCCCGCTTGCCTTTTCCGCCGTATGCAGGGAATCCGGGTTAGCTTCCATGCTGATTTCCGCTCCGGGCAACACTTCAAACATCCGTCCCACACAATCCAGCACGCCCGCCAGTTGATCCGGATCAAGCAGGCTTGGCGTGCCGCCGCCGAAGAAAACGCTCTCCACGGGCACTCTGCCGAGACGCCGCCCCCATTGCCCCAGCTCGGCATACAGAGCTGAAAGATACACGGACATTTCATCGCCCGAACGGGTCGACGGATTGGAATAAAAAGCGCAATACCAGCATTTGCGGCGGCAGAACGGTACATGGATATACAAAAGCATAGATACTCCGGGATACGGTTCACGGGATGGCCTCTCTTATCCCGTTTTACGCTCCGGCACAAACCCATACAAAAAAAACTTTACATCAAGGGGCAGTCCGCATATTGTACCGTGTGGGCATACGCCCAAAAACCGTCAACCATCTCAGAGAAGCCGAATGCTCTTTATCCTCCGCCGCCACGAACATCCCGAAGCCATCCGAAACGGCATTGCCCCGGTTTCTCTCTATCCCCCGTTGTTCCAGCGGGGTTTTTTTTGAGCTTTTCCGTTTTCCGCCGATACGCTATCGGCCTGCCGAGACGACAGGCTCCAACGTCAACCCGCGAGAAGCCGCCATGCAACAGGAAACCTTCCATTGGCCTCACAAAGACTTGCTGGATGTGGATCAGTTGACGCAGGAAGAACTTTTCCACCTGCTCGATACTGCCGCAAACCTGCACGAAATCAACTCCCGGCCAGTCAAAAAAGTCCCTATCCTCAAGGGAAAAAGCGTCGTCCTCTTCTTCGCCGAACCGAGCACCCGCACCAAGACCTCTTTTGACATGGCGGGCAAGCGCCTTTCCGCCGACACCTTCGGGCTGGCGAAATCTGGCTCCAGCCTTCAGAAAGGCGAAAGCATGAAGGACACGGCCCTGACGCTTCAGGCCATGAACCCCGATGTCATTGTCATCCGCCATTCCAGCAGCGGCGCGGCCCAGTTCCTCGCCGAGCGCCTGCATTGCGGCGTGGTCAACGCCGGGGACGGCTGGCACGCGCATCCCACCCAAGCCCTGCTCGACGCCTTTTCCCTGCGTCAGGTATGGGGACACGACCGGAGCGCCTTCAAAGGCAAAAACCTGCTTATCCTCGGTGACTGCGCCCACAGCCGCGTCTGTCGCTCCAACGTGCTGCTGCTCACCAAGCTCGGCGTGAACGTCAGCCTGTGCGCCCCGCGCACCCTCCTGCCCGCGGGCGTGGACAACTGGCCCGTCACGGTCTACACGGACAGCAAGAAAGCCGTGCGCGACATGGACGCCGTCATGTGCCTGCGCCTTCAGCTCGAACGCCAGCAGGCGGGCCTGCTCCCCGACCTGCGCGAATATTCCAAACGTTTCTGCCTCACCACGGCCCACATGGAGCTGGCCAAGCCCGGCGCGCACATCATGCACCCCGGCCCCATCCTGCGCGGGCTCGACGTTTCCGACGCTCTGGCGGACAGCGCCCAGTCGCTGATCCTCGATCAGGTTTCCGCCGGGGTTTCGGTTCGCATGGCCGTTCTCTACCTCCTCGCCACCCGTCCCGACATCAAGGACAACCTCTAACAACGGAGATCGCCGATGTCCTCTCTTCTTATCAAAAACGCCCGCTATCTGGGCGACTCCGTGGACCTGCTCGTCGTCGACGGCAAGGTGCAGTCCCTCAGCGCTTCCATCAATGCCCCCGCCGACGCCGAAATCGTGGATGCCGCCGGGAAAATCCTGTTCCCGAGTTTCATTGATGTGCACACCCACCTGCGCGAGCCCGGTTATGAATGGAAGGAAACCGTGGCCACGGGCCTCAGTTCCGCCGCGCACGGCGGGTTCGGAGCCATCCTCTGCATGGCGAACACCGATCCGGTCAACGACGACGCCGCGGTAACGGAACAGATCCTTGAGTCCGCCCGCCGCTCGTGGCCCAACGGTCCCCGCGTCCATCCCATCGGGGCGGCCACCGTCGGCCTCAAGGGTGAAGAACTCACCCGCATGTCCGAGCTCAAAGACGCCGGATGCGTCGCCATCTCCAACGACGGGCGCCCCGTAGGCAATACCGAAATCTTCCGCCGGATGCTGGAATACGCCGCCGATCTCGATCTCATCGTCATCGACCACTGCGAGGATCCCTATCTTGCCGCCAAGTCGCACATGAACGAAGGCGTGACCAGCGGCGTCCTCGGCGTCAAAGGCCAGCCCGACGTGGCCGAAACCATTCAGGCTTCGCGCAGCATCCTGCTGGCCGACTATCTCGGCGTACCCGTGCACATCGCGCACGTTTCCGCCAAGCGCACGGTCGACATTATCGCCTGGGGCAAATCGCGCGGCGTCAAGGTGACCGCAGAGACGACCCCGCACTACCTGACGCTCGACGATACCGCCGTGAACGGCTACAACACGCTCGCCAAGGTGAACCCGCCGCTGCGCACGCCCGCCGACGTTGCCGCCATGCGCGAAGCCGTGAAAACCGGCGTCATCGACATGCTTGCCACCGACCACGCCCCGCACGCCGCGCACGAAAAAGAAACGCCCTTTGACGAAGCGCCCAACGGTTTCACGGGCATGGATCTCGCCCTGACCATCACCTACGGGCTTGTCCGTGAAGGCGTGCTGACCGAAGCCGACCTCATCCGCCTCTGGGCCACGGAACCCGCCCGCGTATTCAACCTGCCGGTCAACACGTTCGAGCCCGGCGCGCCCGCCGACTTCTTCCTTTTCGATCCTGACCTCGAATGGCAGGTCACTCCCGAGACCCTCTACTCCAAGAGCCACAATACCCCGTGGCTCGGCCAGTCCCTTAAGGGCCGCGTCGCCGCTCACTGGATCGGCGGCGTGAAGATTGTGTAGGGGGAAGGGAATGAATATTGGGGAAGGGAGGGAAAACTTTTCTGGAGAAAAGCTTTTCCCTCCCTTCCCCAAACCCCATCCCTCC
>QWCN01004642.1_pt1 | contig 16172 bp, 7 predicted proteins | sample 1972711 | NCBI WGS metagenome assembly QWCN01 (sample SAMN09866707, study PRJNA288562) | Human gut metagenome isolate term1_stool, whole genome shotgun sequencing... | isolation source: gut | host: Homo sapiens | place: USA: California | reverse complement strand
GAAAAGAGCAGGTGAGCAGTTTGCCGGGAAATTGAAGAATCCTGATAAAGAGGAATATACTTCTTTATTGGAAAGTACTGACTGCATCAAGCGTTGGGATGCTTCACCTGAACTTCCGGGTGCGTTGGAATTTGCCCGCTATTTGAAGTCAAAAGGAGTATTAGTGGCTGTGTCACATACAGAATCAGAATACGAGGGGATAAAAGCTGCGTTTGAAGCCGGGTTTACTCATACTGCCCATTTCTATAACGGCATGCCGGGATTCCATAAATGTCGTGAATATAAATACGAAGGGACAGTGGAAAGTGTTTATCTGACAGACGGAATGACTATCGAATTGATTGCTGACGGTATCCATTTACCTGCTACTATTCTTCGGTTGGCTTATAAATTGAAGAGAGTGGAAAAAACTTGTTTGGTTACGGATGCTTTGGCATATGCCGCTGCTGATGGAATGGAAATAACAGATCCTAATGTAATTATTGAGGATGGTGTGTGCAAAATGGCTGATCAGTGGATGACCGGAAGGGGGCATTGCAGAAAGATATGGATGCCGATGTGTTGATTTTGGATAGAGAACTGAATATCCGGGCGGCTTGGGCTATGGGCAGGTTGGTGGAGGATACGAATACGTTGTTTTAATTTCTTATATTGATTGGCAAGATGCCTTGATTGTTATAGAAAACGGTCAAGGCATCTTTTTTATTAGCTCTTTTTATACGATATCATAAGAAAAAACATAAATTTGCTACACTTTAATCTTAGATTATTTACAATGATGAACATACGAGTAAAATTATTGGTCGCTATTATATTATATCAGTTTTTTTTGTTTGTGCACGCACAAGGATTAATTGATGTACGGCATTATTCTATAGAAGATGGTCTGTCACAAAATATAGTACAAGATATGCTTCAAGATGATGATGGATATATCTAGTTGGCCACTTGGAATGGGTTGGAAAAATATGATGGATATACTTTCAAAAATTATAAGTCATATCCTACAGATGCAATAAAATTGAAATATAATAGAATGGTGCAGGTGATTAAAGGTAGTGATCATACATTATGGTGCCATACATATGACGATAAGGTCTACCTGTTTGATACTCAACGGGAAAGATTTGAAGATGTCTTTGTTTATCATCCCCAAATAGAGGAATGTGATTTGGTGGAAAAACTAATTCCATTAAATAATGGAATTGTTTGGGTTGTTGCCTCTGATGGAAATCTGTGGCGTATTGATGAGGCTGATTATCAGAAAGATAATGGGGTTATATTTCTGTCGTCGGGTTCTGTTCCACAACATGGAAATCATGTCTATTCAGTTGTATTGGATGCATATAATAATGAGTGGATATTGACAGATAAGGGATGTTTTGTTTATGGGAAACGTGAACTATCGGACAAAAGGGATTTTAAGTATGCAGTATCTTTGAATCATCAATTTTATATGGCAACTTCATCTGGAGAAATTGTGTTATATACTTCGAAAGGTGGAATAAAAGAAGTGAATTTTGAAAGGATAGATTGGGATATTATGGGACTATTGGCATTGAAAGATGGAAAAATGGGAGTTATAACTAAAAGAGGAGTCATTGTGGTTGATACTTATAATAACCATGTAGAAAATATTTTGATAGATAAGAGTAGTTCCGATATATCACCATCCGGATTCTTTCAGTCGACAGATAATAAATTATGGATGTTTAATGGAAAGTCCAATGTCGTTTGTTGTGATTTGAAGCATAATAAAATAGAATTTGTGAGCTATCCATTTAGTCAGCGCGAGAAAATGTATAACTTTATTCATGAGGATAGTTATGGACGTATCTGGATTTTAGCTTCAAATGGTGAATTTTCATTTTATAATCCCACAAAAAATCTTTTTGAACAAGGTTATACTTATATAAATGGTGAAAAAGTGTCTTATAAGGCTACGGGTAGAAAATTTTTAGTTGATAATCAGAAGAATATATGGCTGAGTTGTGATTCTGGGGTTGATATGATTACGTTCTTGAATGAAAATTACAGTTATTTCTCAATGAATCATCATGATAAAATACGTGGGTTGTTTGTTGATTCCAGACAAAGAGTGTGGATTGCCGATAAAAGTAAACGGATAGAAGTCTATGATAGAGAGCATCGTTATATAGGTAACTTGAATGAGGCAGGAGATTTGGTGCAAGACAGACAAGTTATTTTTGGTGCTGATATTTATTGCTTTTTCGAAGATGAAGCTCATCGTTTATGGATGGGGAGTAGAGAGAACGGGATTTATGTGGCTGTTCCCGAAGCTGAAAAATTCCGTATTTTTCATTTCAAACATGATAAGAAAGATAAGAGAAGTCTCAGTTCGGATGCTATTTATGCTTTTGGCAAAGATATGAATGGACATATTTGGATTGGTACTTATGGTGGAGGATTAAACGTTGTTGACGGGATTTTTCCTGATTTGCATTTTATTCATTCTGATAATGGATTAGATCTTTATCCTAAAGATGAATGTAGAAAAGTGAGGAGCATATACTGTACTTCAACAGGAATTATGTTGGTGGGGACAACTGATGGACTGTTATCTTTTTCAGCTAAAACTGATGAATATAGGAAAATACAATTTAATTTGAATCACTGTGAAACTAAGCGTGCCAATAGTCTTAGTAATAATGACGTAATTTATACTTTTGAAAGTAAGAAAGGAGAAATCTATATTATAACCCATAGCAGTGGATTGAATCTGGTAACGTCTAAAAATTTGTTGTGCGACAATATAGAGTTTGTGCATTTGAATAAACAGAATGGTTTGCCTTCGGATATGGCCTATACAATGATAGAAGGAAACAGAAATGAGCTATGGATTAGTTTTGAAGATCAGATTTGTAGGTATAATCCTGATAGAGGTAGTATAGAGTCTTATAATCGTTTTTATTTTCATTCTCATTTATTAGTTTCTGAAATACCGTTGGTCAGGGATGACAAAAATGGCATGTATGTGGCTTTAAACAGAGATGTTTTATACTTGCATTTAGATAAGTTGAATAAAAGTAGTTTTATACCACATATTGTCTTTACAAATGCCAGTACTGGTAAAAATAACAAAATGGGAGATTCTTCTCCTATTGTAGATCAGACTTTGACTTTAGAAAAAAATGAGAGGAATGTTTCGATTACTTTTGCAGCATTGGATTTTGCCGCTTCGGGTAATTTACAATATGCATATCGTCTGAAAAATATAGATAAGGAATGGAATTGTATAGGTTATGGTCATTCTGCCAGTTTGGTTAATCTTCCGGCAGGGGATTTTGTGTTGGAAGTAAAATCTACTAATGGAGATGGATTATGGGTTGATAATATGGCCCGGTTATTTATTCATGTAAAACCGACTTTTTGGGAAACTGGGTGGGCATGGTTATTATATGTCATATTAATTCTATTGATAATTGTCGCTGTTTCTGTAACTTTAGCTTATATTTTTAATTTAAGACGAAAAGTGGACTTTGAGCAACAGATAACAAACTTGAAACTTCGTTTTTTTACAGATATATCTCATGAATTACGTACTCCGTTAACTTTAATTGCCAGTCCCATTGAAGAGGTGATCGATCATGAGAAGTTAAGTGAGGAAGGTCGGGAGAATATGTTGATAGCAAAAAAGAATACAGACCGTATGTTACGCCTTATCAACCAATTACTTGATTTTAGGAAAATACAGAATAACAAAATGAAATTGTATATTGAAGAAACAGATATAGTATCCTTGTCTAAAAAAATCTTTGAAACTTTTACCGCTTTGGCACATCAGCGGAATATTAATTTTCAGTTTATTTGTTCCTGTGATAGTTATGTGCTTTATACTGATATTGATAAATTTGAAAAAATAGTGTTTAATCTATTGTCAAATGCATTTAAGTATACTCCCGACGGCAAGAATATCGATTTTATTCTTGAACCTCAAAATGATGTTTTCTTTTTCAAAGTCAGAGATGAAGGTAATGGTATTGAACTGCAAAAAATAGATATGTTATTTAAACGTTTTGAAACTTTGGGATATACAGACCCTAATTTTTCAAGCGGGATTGGCCTTTCCTTGGTAAAAGAATTGGTTGATATGCTACATGGTTCTATCATGGTGGATAGTAAATTAGGACAGGGGAGTGTGTTCTCTGTTTCTTTGTCAAGAAGCTATGAAGTTTTCCAATCAGACAAGAATGTGGAATTCATTTTGAATGACAGCAAAACAATGCCTTCAATTGAGACACAAGTAGAACAAAAAGAAGAATTTATAAAAGATATAACAGTCTTGGTAGTGGATGATAATGAAGAACTAAGACATTTTATTGTAAGTATTCTTCGTAAGGAGTATCATATAATAGAAGCGGAGAATGGAAAAAAGGGACTTGAAATAATAAGGTTAGAATTACCGGACTTGGTACTTAGTGACGTGATGATGCCTTGTATGGATGGTATTGAATTATTGGAAGAAGTGAAAAAGAATCATGATACCAGTCATATACCTTTTGTTTTGTTATCGGCAAAATCTGCGTTGGATGATCGTATCAGAGGATTGGAATATGGTGCGGATGATTATATAACTAAACCATTTAGTTCCGGATATTTACGTGCCCGTATTTCTTCTTTGTTGAAGCAACGCGAAATGTTACATGATTATTTTATGAAACAAGCATTCAGGTCTTTTGAACAGGAGAATTTGGTAGCTTCGAGTGTTTCTTTGGATAGTTTCTCTCCTTCAATACCTCAAATAACTTCTTTTGATGAGGTATTTATTCAGAGAGTGATTCAGGTTGTGGAATCCAAACTCCAGGAACAGGACTTTAAAATTGAGGATCTGGCTGATACGATGAAAATGGGACGTACTGTTTTTTATCGGAAGGTAAAGTCTATATTGGGAGTGACCCCTATTGATTTAGTAAAGGATATGCGGGTGAAGCGGGCCATACAATTATTGGATTCGGGGAATTATAATATATCTCAAGTAGCCTATATGAGTGGTTTTTCTTCTCCCCAATATTTTAGTAGGGTATTTAAGGAGTTGAAAATTGTACTCCGAGTGAGTATAAAACAAAAGCCTTTGATTGATAAATCAAAGGCTTTTTTATGGTTTGGCATAAAAAGTACACAGAATAGCATAAATAATATACTTTTCTATCAAGTAGTTTAAAAAATACACGGAACGGCATAAATAATGCACGTTCCCTTTTTACCTCTTTGCTATGTTTGCAATGAAATAATTTTAGGTTGCCAAATGGAATCTTATATAATAGACTATTTAATATAAAGTACTATGAAGAAAATTTTAATCTATTGTGTGATTGCCTTTTCTTTTTGGAGCTGTAAATCAGAAATACATACTGGTGCAACACCGAAAAGGGGATTTTATAGTGACAGACCGGCTAAAATTTGGGAGGAGTCACTAGTTAGTGGAAATGGTATAATGGGGGCTATGGTGATAGGAGATCCATATCAGGAATCCATTGTTTTAAATCATGCTTTGCTTTATTTGCCTATTCATTCTGCAAGGAAACCGGTAGGTCAGGGAAAATATTTAGGTAAAATTCAGCAAATGTTGTTGGAGGACAAATATATGGAGGCTTCTCAGTTTGTTGTGGATTTGGCAAACTCAGAAGGGTACAAAGGGAAACATGCAACAGATCTTTTTATTCCCGCTTTTCAATTCAATCTTTTAGGAGATACTTCTACTGTAAAACAATATGAGAGATCAGTAGATTTTACTTCGGGTGAGGTAATAGTAAATTGGGAAGATAATAATGGTGTTTTCACCCGTAAATTATTTGTTTCAAGACCTGATAATCTTGTTGTTTTGAAATTTTCATCAGACGAAGGAGCGTCTATTAATACAACATTGAGCCTTTCGAAGATAATAAGGCATGATGTGGGCCGTATCAAGAAGTTTAATCTGGATGATAACTTTTGTATAAAGAAGGTCGAATCCGGAACAATGGATAATGGGCTTTATTTTAAAGCATGGTATGAAAGACCTTGGGAGTTTGAATCTAGAAAAAGTTTTAAAGGTTACGAAGGAGTGGTACAGGTTCTACGTTCGGATGGAAAGATAGAAATGGATTCCGACCGATTGATCCTCAGGGATGCCACTGATGTGTTAATTGTTGCTCGGATTGAGCCTTCTGATAATATGGAGGAGTCTCGGGTTCTTGAAATGAGTAATGCATTAAAATCATATGATGGAACTTATGATGAATTGCTGGCGGTACATAAGAAAATTCATAAAGAATTGTTTGAACGTGTTTCTATTGATTTGGATGCATCAGAAGAGGACCGGATGAAATCTTCTGAAGAATTGTTGAAGTTAGGAGGCTCTAATCCGGCTCTTGTAGAAAAACTTTTTGATGCGGCACGTTATAATGTAATTAGTGCGACGGGTATTAATCCTCCTAATCTTCAAGGTATTTGGGGGGCTACTATGACTCCTCCGTGGTCTGGTGATTATACGACCAATGGTAATCTTCCGGTTGTCGTTTCCCATTATCTTCAGGCTAATACCCCGGAGTTGATGTTGCCTTTGTTCGACAGGCTGGAAGCATATATGGAGGATTTTAAAGTGAATGCGCGTGAACTTTTTAATTGTCAGGGTATTCATGTCCCTTCACGTTTTAGTTCCCATGGTCTGAATAATCATTTTGATGCTACATGGCCGATGACGTTTTGGTTAGCAGGAGCCGCATGGTATTCATTGTTCTATTATGATTATTATATGTACACCTTGGATAAAGATTTTTTAAGAGAGCGTGCGCTTCCGTTTATGGAGCAGGCTGCTTTGTTTTATGAGGATTTCTTAAAAGAAGGTAATGATGGAAAGTATATTTTTAACCCTTCATATTCTCCAGAGAATAATCCGGCTAATAGTTCAAGTCAGGCATGTGTCAATGCTACTATGGATGTAATGGCTGCTAATGGGTTATTGCGTTCTGTTATAGAAGCCAGCCAGATTTTAGGGGTAAATCAAGATAAGATTCCAGTATGGAAAGCGATGCAGGAAAAAATGCCTTCTTATATGTTGAATGAAAATGGGGAAATCAGAGAGTGGATGTGGAAAGATTTGCAGGATAATCATAAACACCGTCATGCTTCTCATTTATTCGGATTGTATGATTTTCATGATCCGTTGATTATGGGCAATCAAGATTTGATAGAGGGGTGTAAACGCGCTATCAATCGCAGAATGGAAATACGGCGACAGGATAACGGAGGTATCATGGCGTTTGGGATGGTTCAGTTGGCATTTGCGGCATGTGCTTTAGGAGAGACAGAAATGGCTTATGATATGTTGGTCTGGCTTGGAAATAGTTATTGGAACAACAATTTAGTTTCAACTCATGACCCTAAGAAAACATTCAATTTGGACATTTGTGGGGGATATCCGTCATTAGTGATGAAGATGATGGTTTATTCTGAACCTGGTGTAATCTCTCTTTTACCTTGTAAGCCTGTTCAATGGAAGAATGGTACTATAAAAGGGATAGCTTTAAGAGGAGGAATCCTGTTACAAGAATTAGTATGGCACGAAAAAGAAGTAAAAGCAACTTTGTTGTCCAAAATAAATCAGACTGTGAAAATCCAGTTACAAGGTATAGATAAACAGGAAATAGCGTTGAAAGCAGGTGAACCTGTTACCGTGGTTTTTTAAATTAAAAGAATGTTGAAAAATTACCTTATTTACTAATTATAAAAACACTAGTTTATGAATCAAAAAGTTTGTATTCAAAGAATGTTTATGTCTTTGATATTCAGTGTTATGTATCTGTTATCTTTTGCACAGACCCGTCAGATTTCCGGTATGGTAAAAGATATGTCAGGAGAACCGGTTATTGGTGTTAATGTTTCTGTGAAAGGAACAGGAAATGGTTCTATAACGGATTTGGATGGTAAATTTACCATACCAAATGTGAAGGAAAAAGATGTTTTGGTTGTTTCTTACATTGGGTATCTCACTCAGTCTGTCTCTGTGGGAAAACAAACATCTTTCATAATTACATTGAAAGAGGACACTCAAGCTTTGGATGAGGTCGTTGTTGTTGGTTATGGTGTACAAAAGAAAAGAGATCTTTCAGGTGCAGTATCTTCTGTAAAGTCTCGGGATATTACTGCTATTCCTACTACAAATGCTTTAGAGGCTTTGCAAGGAAAAGTAGCAGGATTGGATTTAACAGCTTCTTCTGGTAAAGCTGGAGCAGATTTGAGTTTTACTATTCGTGGTGAAAGATCTTTGAAGGCTAGTAATGCACCTCTGATTTTAGTTGATGGTATAGATTATGGTACAACTTTGGATATTAATCCTTCTGATATAGAATCTATTGAGGTATTGAAAGATGCTTCTTCGACTGCTATTTATGGAACACGTGGTGCTAATGGTATTATTATCGTTACAACTAAAAAAGGTAAAGCTGGAAAATCAAAGGTTTCTTTGAACGCTTTTGCTTCCATTAATATGATTTCGTCTTATCCCTCTATTATGAACGGAGCTGAATATGCTCAGTTAAAGCGTGAAGCATATCGTGACCAGACAACTAATGAATATTTACCAGATGAGCAAGTCTTTACGGTAGCACAGGAATTAGAGTATGTACGAGAAGGAGTTTCTACAGATTATAGAGATTTAATGATGAGTAATGGATTTAATCAGAATTATGAATTGTCTATAACAGGAGGTACAGAGAAAACACAACATTCTATTTCTTTAGGATACAGAGGCGAAAATGGACTTTTTAAAAATGATAATTATAAACGCTTGAATGCTAGAGTGGCATTAGATCATAAACTATTAGAAAACTTGAAGATTGGTACTAATATTACTTATACATACAAAGATCAAAACACGCGTCGTGATCCTTTGAATATGTGTAATAAGATTGTGCCTTTGTCAAAACCTTATGATGAAAATGGAGAAGTAGTAAGATTTCCTGCTCCGGGATATAATTCTCAAACTAATCCGTTAGTGGATGATGTAGATGGAGCTGTAAAAGATAATACAAAAGCAACCCGTTTTTTCGGTAGTCTATATGCGAATTGGAATATCACAAAAGATTTGCTTTTTAGAACAACTTTAGGTGTGGATGTAAGAAATAAGAGAAGGGGATATTATTGTTCTGCAAATTCTTTGGATGGAGAAGGTAAGGATAGTAAATCATTAAAAGAGCATACTATAGAATCGGGTATAACTTGGGAAAATGTTCTGACTTATTCTAAAATTTTAGGTGAACATGATTTTCAGATAATGGGTGGTACAAGTACTATTTATAAAAGTAAGGAGTACACTTTGGCTTCAGGTAAAGGACAGACATATGGAGGAAATATCTATCATAATTTGGCATCGAATACCAAGGAAGTCATGATTGACAGCTATTTAAATGAGGAAAAATTAGCTTCTTTTTTCGGGCGCGTAAACTATAAGTTTATGGATCGTTATATTCTTACAGCGTCATTACGTGCGGACGGTTCTTCATTATTAGCCGATGGACATAAATGGGGGTATTTCCCATCTGTAGCGGTGGCATGGAGAATGAATGAAGAAAGTTTTTTGAAAGGTTTTGACGAACTGTCAAATTTAAAACTTCGTTTGAGTTGGGGAGAGTCAGGGCAATCGGCTATTGATCCTTATCAGACTGTCGGGCTTTTAGGTTCGTCCACTTATTCATTTAACAATGATTTGGCTAGTGGGCTGTATCCTAAAACGATGTCGAATAAAAATCTGACTTGGGAAACAACTTCTGTGTTTGATCTAGGTGTGGATTTCGGTTTCTTTAATAACCGTCTTTCAGGTTCTGTAGATGTATATAAATCATATACTAGAAATGTATTGATGAATCGTAAGATTCCATCAACCAATGGGTATACCGAAGTTATGGAAAATATTGGTAAAACAGAAAATTTTGGTATTGATGTGGCGTTGAACTCTGTAAACATTCAAAAGAAGAATTTTACTTGGACTACAGATTTTACTCTTTCTCACAATAAAGAGAAAATTAAGGAATTGGCTTCAGGAGCACTGAGAGATGAGGCAAACTCATGGTTTGTAGGTGAAGCGTTTCAGGTCTTTTATGATTATAAAAAGATAGGAATCTGGCAACTGGATGAAGCGGATGAAGCTGCTAAAAATGGACAGAAACCTGGAGATATTAAGATTCAGGATACGGATGGTAATGGTGAAATAACTCCCGAAGACCGTGTGATTTATAGTAAACGTCCTAAAGTTACTTTTGGTATAAATAACTCATTTACCATTCATGACTTTGAATTTTCGTTCTTTATTTATAGTCGTTTAGGTCAATGGATTGATTACGAGTTCAATAGAGGATATAAACCGGATGGATTGGAAAATAGTTCTAATGTGGATTACTGGACTCCGGAAAATCCAACTAATAATTTCCCACGTCCCAATCGGTTTTATGGGTTTGGAAAAACTAGATATTCCTCAACTTTGAAATATGAAAAAGGGTCGTTTGTTAAGGTGAGGGATGTAACCCTGGCCTATAATATCCCTTCAAAAGTATTGGCTAGTTTAGGTTTGGGACGTGCACGTATCTATGCAACTGCAAAAAATTTCTTTACCTTCAGCAGCATTGATAATTACGATCCAGAACGAGGGGGAGGAATTTCATTTCCGATGACCAAACAGCTTGTTTTTGGTGTGAACTTGGATTTTTGATAGAGTGTATAATATTAAAAGAAAGTAATTATGAAGAAAAATATATTTGTATTGACATCTTTGATGCTAACTCTAGGATGTGGTTGTGATAGTTTCTTGGATGAAACGAATTATAGTGATGTGACTTCAGAAGGAGGTTATTATGACACGGAAGCAGGATTGAATGCTGTAGTTAATGCTTGTTATACTCCTTTACGCTTTTGGGCGGGAAAAGAGGATGCGATTGGGCTAAGTGAGACTGGAACTGATATTATTGCGGCTGGTTCGGGATGCGTGGATAATAATATGGCGGCATATACCCAGTCTTTGGATGGAACAAATTCTGCCTGTACTTTTTATTTTGACCGTTTTTATGCAGCGATAAATTGGTGTAATACAGCAATATTTCATGCACAAACAGTGCCGAATCCATCCAATGATGAGATATTGGCAACAACTTTGAATAAGCGTGAGGCGGAAGCAAGAGTTTTACGTACATTCTATTATTGGATATTGACTGAAACATTTGGAGATACCTATTATACGGACCAGCCTTCTACCAGTATAGTAATGAACCCGGTAAAAACTTCTACAGATAATATCTACCAATATATGTTTGATGATTTGGATTGGGCTATCAAAAGCAAGTTGTCAACTTTGCAAAATGATGGTGGACGGGTTACCATCTGGACTGCGAAAGCTTTAAAAGCTAGACTTTTATTAACTAGAGCAAGTGAAAAGAACGATGTGGACATGTATGGACAGGCATACGATTTGGCTAAAGATGTGATAGAAAATGGTCCGTTTGAATTAGCTGAAGATTTTGCTTCAATATGGGACATGAAGAATAGTGATGGAAACTCTAATAAAGAAGTGATATGGTATGTAGATTATTCGACAAATCAGTTGTATAATTCTGAATTGGATGATAAACCTGTTATCAGAAACGGAGGGAATAATGCACATTTGCTTTTTTGTATGAAGTATGATGATCAACCGGGTATGACACGTACAGCAGAATATGGTCGTCCATTTAACCGATATATGCCAACTCGTTATTTGGTGGATTTGTTTGATGAGGAAAAAGACCAGCGTTATGCTGGTAGTTTTCGTAATTTATGGATTATGAATAATGAGAAGGGAAAAGGTAAATATACTGCAATGACTGATACTGCTATTTATATAATTAAAGGGGAGGCAACTAAAGCTCAACGGGCATGGGCAGAAAATCGTTATCAGCTTTTTGATAGAAATGATGTGTATAATGCAGATGGTTCGACAAAGAATATGAAGCAATATTTGGAGTTGAGTAAATTTGCAGATCCTACTCGTGCGTCAAAAGATGAAGATAGAAGTACTCGTGACGGCTTCATGATTCGTATTGCTGAAATGTATCTTATTGCAGCAGAGGCGGGAGCTAAAGCAAATAAAGCGGATGCTTTGGATTATATGAATAAATTGCGTATGACTCGTGCCATATCCGGATATGAAGATGCGATGCGTGTTGAATTGTCACAAATACAAGATATTGATTTTATACTGGATGAACGTGCACGGGAGTTGGCTGGAGAGCAGTTGCGTTGGTTTGATTTGAAACGATTTGGTAAAGAACAGTTTGTAAAAAGAATAAAAAAGTGTAATCCTGATGCTGCAAATGTGGATGAACATCATTGGGTACGTCCATTCCCTCAGACATTCTTGGATGCTATTGAAAATAAAACGGAATTTACTCAAAATACAGGTTATAAATAATGAAGAAATATATTATAGCTTTTTACTTGGTGGGAATGAGCGGAGGATTAGTTTCTGCTCAAGACTATGTTTCAAAAGTATGGGTGTCAGACCAAGGTGATGGAACTTATAAAAATCCAGTACTTTATGCGGATTATTCTGATCCTGACGCATGTAGGGTTGGAGATGATTATTATTTGACTTCATCGAGTTTTGGTTGTTTACCAGGTTTGCAAATATTACATTCCAAGGATTTGGTGAATTGGAATATCATTGGTGCGGCATTACCTTATGCCGTACCTCCCATAAACGATAATTCTCCCCAGCATGGAAATCGTGTATGGGCTCCTAGCATCCGCTATCATAACGGGGAATTTTATATTTTTTGGGGAGATCCCGATCAAGGAGTTTATATGGTGAAATCCTCAAAAGTGGAAGGTCCTTGGAGTGAGCCGGTTTTAGTAAAATCAGGTAAAGGAATCATTGACACAACGCCTCTTTGGGATGATGATGGACGAGTGTATATGGTACATGCTTATGCAGGTAGTCGTGCCGGTTTAAAAAGTGTCATAGCCATTTGTGAATTAAATGCTGAGGCAACTCAAGCTATTACCCAGTCTCGTATCATTTTTGACGGACATGAAGCTCATGAAACTTGTGAAGGACCCAAATTTTATAAACGTAATGGATATTATTATATTTTCCATCCGGCTGGTGGTGTGGCTACTGGGTGGCAGGTAGTGTTACGTTCGAAAAATATCTATGGACCTTATGAGTGGAAGACTGTATTGGCTCAAGGAGAAACAAAGATAAACGGACCTCATCAAGGCGCGTGGGTGGACACTACTACAGGAGAAGACTGGTTTTTACATTTTCAAGATGTAGGTGCACATGGTCGTTTGCTTCATCTTCAGCCTATGAAATGGGTGGATGACTGGCCTGTCATAGGAATAGATAAAGATGAAGATGGTTGCGGAGAACCGGTATTATTCTATAAGAAACCAGATGTTGGTAAAAAGTACTCTGTTTGTACTCCTCAGGAAAGTGATGAGTTTAATAGTCAGAATTTGTCTCCACAATGGCAGTGGAATGCTAATATCAACGAAAAATGGATGTTTTGTAATGGACAAAATGGATATATACGTCTTTATTCTTATCCTGTTACAGATAGTTATAGGAATTTATGGGATGTCCCAAATTTGTTGTTACAAAAGATTTCTGCTCCTAATTTTACAGCAACGACTAAATTAACTTTTAAACCCACTAAGAAATATACAGGTGAGCGTACAGGATTAGTTGTAATGGGATTGGATTATGCAGGATTGTTCGTGGAGAATACTAAAGATGGGCTGGTACTGTCTCAGTCTGTGTGTGATGAGGCTGACCGGGGTAGTCTGGAAAAAACCAATGCATCCGTTTCTTTGGAAGGGAATACGGTTTATCTGAAATCAACATTCTCCACAATGGACAGAAAAAATGCTGGTAATGAAGGAGGATATGATTTGGTGGTGATGTGTAAATTTAGTTATAGTATGGATGGAATGACTTATAGATCGTTAGGTATTCCGTTCCGAGTGAAAGAAGGTAGATGGATTGGTGCTAAAACAGGTTTATTTTGTACTCGTCCGTCTATTCAAACGAATGATGGCGGTTGGACTGATGTGGATTGGTTTAGGATAGGCAAATAAGATAGGCAAGGGGAAAAGTTACAATGATAATTAGATTATTATGGGGACTTAAATGAAGCCTGCTAGGCTAAAATAGAAAAGTACTGTTTCTGTTTTGGGAATAGTACTTTTTTATATTGGCTATAGCAGAGAATATTGGAGAGTTTTCTTTTTTTCAAGTTTAACTCGTCATTATCAAGAGGATTTGCTACATTTGCAACTTGTTGAAATGAGAACCAAATAATAAAAAACGATATGAACGAAGATTTTAGAGAGGATTTGAAGAAAGCCTGTGAAGTGATGCAGAAGGGAGGAGTGATTCTTTATCCTACTGATACTATTTGGGGAATAGGTTGTGATGCAACTAATCCGAAGGCGGTAAAACGAGTTTATGATATAAAGAAGCGTGCTGATAGTAAAGCGATGCTTGTATTGGTGGACAGTACGGTAAAAGTAAATTTTTATGTTAGTGATGTACCTGCGGTAGCTTGGGATTTGATTGAGTTTGCCACAAAACCATTGACTATTATTTATGATGGGGCACGTAATCTGGCAGAGAATTTGCTGGCTGAGGATGGCAGTGTTGGTATTCGTGTTACGGCTGAGCTTCAGTGAAATCAGTGAAGAAGTAAAACAAGCTGTAGACTATATTGTGGAGTATAGACAAGATGAAGTGGGGCATCCCAAACCATCCAGCATTATCAAACTGGGTAAAGGGGGAGAAGTGAAGATTATTAGAGAGTAAAAAAAGGAATGGACGCAATTATAGACGAAAATAAGAAAAGTTGGTTACAGCGCTTTATCTTATGGCGCGAAAAGAAGATAAAAGAGAAACACTTTATTCTTATATTAAGTTTTCTTGCTGGTATTTTTACGGCATTGGCCGCATGGTTTCTGAAGTTTCTAGTAGAATGGATCAAGGAATTTCTGACTGAAAATTTTGATTCTACAGGAGTCAACTGGTTGTATTTGGTGTATCCGGTTTTTGGTATTTTTCTTACCGGATTGTTCATTCGTTATATTGTGAAAGATGACATCAGTCATGGGGTGACGAAAATATTATATGCCATATCCCGTCGCCAAAGCCGCATCAAGCGGCATAATACATGGTCGTCTGTGATAGCCAGTGCCATTACTATCGGTTTTGGTGGTTCCGTAGGTGCAGAGGCTCCGATTGTGCTGACCGGATCGGCTATCGGTTCTAATTTGGGAAGTGTATTCAAGATGGAGCATAAGACCCTGATGCTGTTGGTGGGGTGTGGTGCGGCAGGTGCTGTGGCCGGTATTTTTAAGGCTCCTATGCATTCCTTCGGCAATTCTGTTAGGCATTGCGTGCGGATTGGTTTCTTTGTATTTTACGCGGGCTATGAATTCTGTGGAGAATATATTTCGTCGATATAATAATCCGTATATCAAGCTGGCTATAGGCGGTGCAATGCTGAGCATATTGATTTTCTTATTTCCTCCATTATATGGTGAAGGGTATGATACTATTAATTTATTGCTGAATGGCGTAACCAATCATGACTGGAATACAGTAATGAATAACTCTATCTTTTATGGGTTCGATAATTTGTTACTAGTCTATTTGGCCATGATTGTACTTTTCAAAGTCTTTGCTTCCAGTGCAACGAATGGCGGTGGTGGTTGTGGGGGTATTTTTGCTCCCAGTTTGTTCTTGGGGTGTATCACCGGGTTCATCTTCGCTCATTTTTGTAATGAACTGCATATAGGTCCTTATATTCCGGAGAAAAATTTTGCTTTGTTGGGAATGGCGGGATTGATGTCGGGAGTAATGCATGCTCCGCTGACAGGTATTTTTCTGATTGCAGAATTGACTGGTGGGTATGATTTGTTCCTTCCGCTGATGATGGTATCTGTCAGTTCTTATCTTACCATTATGATATTCGAGCCACATAGTATTTATTCTATGCGTTTGGCTAAGAAAGGTGAATTGATAACACATCATAAAGACAAGGCCGTATTGACTTTGATGAATATTGACAGTGTGGTTGAAACTGATTTTGAGAAAGTGCGTCCTGATATGGATTTAGGTGAAATGGTTAAAGTCATTTCGCAGGCTAAACGCA
>QWCN01004023.1_pt1 | contig 16172 bp, 18 predicted proteins | sample 1972711 | NCBI WGS metagenome assembly QWCN01 (sample SAMN09866707, study PRJNA288562) | Human gut metagenome isolate term1_stool, whole genome shotgun sequencing... | isolation source: gut | host: Homo sapiens | place: USA: California | reverse complement strand
ACCAGTGCCAGAAGCTGCAGCAGGCGCAGCAGGAGAGCGCGGGGCGGCTGCAAGAAGCGCTGGAGGCGGCGGCGACGCACCGCCAGCAGGCGGCGGAACAGGCGGCGGAGCTGCAGCGCGCGCAGGAGACACTGCGCAGCACGACGGAGGAGCTCCAGCGCCTGCAGCGCAGCGAGTTGCAGTGCGCGCAGCTGCGGCAGCACAACGAGGAGGTGGCGGCGGACCTGCAGGCGGCGCGGGCGCGCGTGGAGGCGCTGGAGGCACAGCTGGCGGGCCTGCAGACGGACGTGGGCCAGCTGACACAGGAGCGCGAGGCGCTGGCGGGGCGCGTGGCGGAGTCCCAGCGGCAGGACGCACTGAGCAGCCAGGCGCAGGCGGAGCTGGCGCGGCAGCTGGAGGCGAAGGACGCGCAGCTGCGGGAGGCGAGCGCGCAGGGCCAGCAGAGCGTGGAGCGGCTGCAGACCCAGCTGGCGGCGAAGCAGAAGGAGCTGGCGACGGCGCGGCAGCAGGCGACGGCGATGCAACAGCAGGCCGCGGCAGCGCAGCAGCAAGCGACGGCGCTGCAGCAGGAGCTGGCAACAACTCACCAGCAGGCGACGACGCTGCAACAGCAAGCGACGACCCTGCAGCAGGAGCTGGCGACGGCGCGGACGGGCCAGGAGGAGGCGCTGAGCCAGCTGCGCGGCACGCAGGAGGAGCTGAAGCGGCAGCGGACAATGCTGGCGCAGCAGCAGGGCGACTCGCAGCTGGTCCAGCACCTGCAGGCGGTGGTGGGCCAGCGCGAGGCGCGGCTGGGCGAGCTGCAGCACCAGCTGGAGGAGAAGGCGGCGACGGCGCAGACGCTGAGCCGGCAGGTGGAGGAGGGCGCGGCGACGACGCAGGCGTTGCAGGCGGAGGTGGAGAGACTGCGACGGGAGGTGGAGGCGAAGGCGCAGTCGCTGCAGGGCATGCGGACGCGGGTGCACCAGCTGATGGGCGACGCGAAGGAGCGGTCGGTGAGTCTGTACAGTGGGCGCGTGGTGTGGGGGTTAGGCGTAGACGACTCGCTGGCGGAGTGGACGGGCGAGGAGAAGAGCGAGGTGGAGAGCGTGCTGCAGAGCCTGCAGGAGTGGTGCCAGGGCATCCAGCGCGAGAACCAGAGTCTCCGCGAGGAGGCAGCGCGTGGTCGGAGAGAGGCGAGCGAGGCTGGTGAGGCGTCGAAGGCTGCATTGTCCGACCTTCGCGAACAAGTGCGTGGAGGCGAGGCGTTATTGGCATCGAAGGATCGCGAACTGTCCTCATTGCGTGACGAACTTGCTTCTGTGAAAGCACAGCTGCAGGAGACACTGGCGGCGCAGTCGGCGCAGCAGCAGGCGCTGGAGCAGGAGCTGAAGGACGCGCAGGCGCAGCTGAGCGCGGCGCAGCAGCAGCGCCTGGAGCAGTCCTTCCAACAGGCGGCGCCGGAGGGCCTGAGTCTGCGCGAGCTGGTGTCCCTGCAGGCGCAGCTGAGCGCGGCGCAGAAGGAGCTGGCGGAGAAGCGCGTGCGGGTGTCGACGCTGGAAGCCCAGCTGGCGGCGTGCAACCAGCGCCTGCAGGAGGCGGCGGCGACGCTGAAGGCGCTGGAGGCGTCGTACGACGAGCTGCGCGGACGGGACACGTCGGCGACGCAGGCGAAGGAGCTGGCGATGGCGCGGCAGGAGGCGGCGGCGCTGCGGGCGGAGAAGGAGCGCCTGCAGCAGCAGGTGAACCAGTACTTGAGCATGTACAACACGGCGTCGGCGCAGCTGGGCGCGAAGATCGCGGAGGTGGAGCAGGTGCGCCAGCTGGGCGCGCTGAAGGAGCAGGAGTTCGCGCGCGTGAACGCGTACCTGCAGTCGAGCTCGGCGGACGCGGCGCTGCGGCAGCTGACGGAGTCGGCGCGCGTGAAGGACCAGCGCATCGCGCAGCTGGAGAGCGAGAACCAGCGGCTGACCTTCTCGCTAGCGCAGGCGAAGCGCGACTCGGAGGTGGCGGTGGCGCAGGTGCAACAGCAGCTGGCGGACCTGCAGGTGCAGCTGGCGGCACGGCAACAGGATGCCACGACGATCGCGGAGGCGCGCGCGCAGCTGGCGGCGAAGCAGCAGGAGAACGCGCGGCTGCAGCAGCAGCTGCTGACGGAGATCGGGCTGGTGGAGAGTCTGAAGGCCAGCTACACGGAGATCGACCGCGTGCTGACGGAGCGCGCGGGCGCGGGGGCCGGCGCGTCGTCGCTGCAGGCGCTGCTGCAGGCGAAGGAGGACCACAACAAGCACCTGCAGGCGCTGGTGAGCGCGCTGGAGGTCAAGAACCGCGAGCTCGCCGCCCAGCTGCTCGCCGCGTCTGCCGCGCCCACAGTGTCCACGGCACCTGCAGCACCGACGGGCACGGCGGGCACAAACGCCGTGACGGAGAGACTGGCGGCGGAGAGACTGGCGGCGCTGGAGCGCGTGGCGGCGGCCCTGGGCCCGTGCTTCCCCGAGGCGGCGGTGACGGCGGAGAACGCGAGCGAGTACGCGGCGCAGCTGAGCGCGCGGCTGAGCGACGAGAAGGGGCTGTACGCGGGGGCGTGTCGCGAGGTGCGGCGCCTGCAGCAGGAGAAGGCGGAGCTGGTGAAGAAGGTGGCGGCGCTGCAGAACTACGCGGCGGGCCACGACCACATTGACAAGCGCGCGGACGCCTTCGTGGAGGACGTGATTCGTACGCGCAACGACTTCGAGCAGAAGTACCTGAACGCGGCGCAGGAGGCGGAGGAGAAGAAGGTGAAGGTGGCGGAGCTGCAGCGCGCGCTGGAGGCGGAGAAGAAGCGCGTGATTCGGCTGCTGGCGGAGAAGAAGGAGAAGGAAGGCGTGCCGCCGGAGCTGGCGAGCCTGCTGGAGGAATGTGTGAACATCTGCCTGCTGGCGAAGCTGGACAAGAGTCAGAAGCTGAAGACGGTGCCAGAGATCGTGAGCACGCTGAAGGACGTGAGGCGAGGACTCACCGGGACGCTGAATCTGCTGAAGCGAGAGAATGAGCGGCTGAGCTACGAGAACAAACGGATAAAGGAGCTGGCGGCGAAGGACAGGAAGAAGGAGGAGAAGATAAACGCGAAGATTCGACAGATTATCCTGATTGTTCAGAATCAGGGAAAGGCGCTGAAGGACTTCGTGCTTGCCTTCCAGGCAATTCAGAAGAAATAGTTGCTCTGTTTGTTATCACTCCCAAAGGTTTTCCCATCCTGCTTGGCGGAACAAACATTCGATAAAGGACCTTAACAAAACACAATGTCGTTCACGGAAATCTGCTTCTGATTCTTGCCCTTCGGCTTCCGGTCTTCTTCGTCCTCCTGGTAGTACGCATCCTCTTCCGACTGCTCCTTGCACATTACCAGCACGCAGTACATCTGCGCCACATCGACTTCGTCCAGGGTCAGCTCTCCGCGGATGTTGGGAACGCCCATGCGCACAAACTCATTTCGGTACTTCGGAAGCATCTCTCGCATGTAGTCCTACCCCTCACACACTCATCTCGCCACTACGAGGAAGTTCGTCTTCCGCACCACCTTCAAGTGGAACTCCTTCCCAAGCTCTTCGATGCACTTCGTGGTGGCAAGGTACTCCGGCACGTCATTCACCGATTCCTACTCCTCACTTCCTCTCTCCTCCTCCACAGCCAGCGTGAACCGATACGCGATTCCGAAGGGATTAGTGCTGGCCGTATCGATCCTGCGCAAGTTCGCCTCGTCCATCTCAACGCAGCAGATCGCGTTCTATGCCTCACTTCACCCAGCTGGAAGCACCCTCCAGGTATAGTTCTCGCCCTCCAGGTGGGAGCGGCTTCGAATGCTTCGCACGAGGGCGTTGCAGTCGGCGAGCGTGGCGATGAAGTGACCGCCGGGAACAAGGTGCGAACTGATCGTGTGGAGGAAGGTGCGAATCCAGGACTACCCTAAAGGCATGCAGGAAACACTACCTCCTGCTCGAACATGTAATGCATGGCGAACTGACAACTCACAACATCAAAACGCTCTCCCTATTCTTCAAGTCATCTGCGTTTCGTTACTGTTTCCAAAAAGGAGGAAAGATCGGAGGTGCCCAAATTCGCCACGGCGAAGCTACACATGAAAAGGACAACCAAACAATACCGTGCAGGGAACCCTGGGTTGGTCATATTACGGAATCGCTCCACAGCATCTCGAATGGAGCCATCCGCCACATCGACGCCTGTATAGGACGAAATGTGCTGTTCCTTCCACTTTTTGAGGTCGCCGCCCTTTCCACAGGCGAGATCCAGCACGCGACTACGCTGCTTGCCGTAATCGTGAATCAGAGTGAACTTGATCCAGTTGTTCAGGCTGCGGAGATGCAAAATCGACGACTGCTTTCGCTCCTCCTGCGTCTTGTCCTGCTTGTTGTAGAACTGGCGGGCAAGGTTCTTTTCGTCCGTCGTTGCAGGCGCCAAAGACGAGAACTCGGTTTCCTTGCTCACTACGGTGAAACGAATCGTGAAAAGCTACTGGGTAGAGTGAATCCACCAACACTGCTCGACCCGAGAGATGTGAATTCGTCTTGTGTAGGAGCACTTCGTTTCACCGATGCGGCAGGTTCTGTTCTCGGAGCGGGAATGCTACTCGTGACTCACTAACCAGGAAAATACCTCGACTCATTGGAACTTTGAATACTCTGGATGTGCTTCTTGAAGTCCGCTTCCGAATAGAACACGCGGTTGGTGTAAATGTTCACGTACTTCTCTCCGCGCTCCGGGTGCTTGACATCGAGCAGCGTCCGTCCCCACCCACGCTCTGGCGCATCCACCTTCCAGAGTGAAGAATGGTCCTCCGAATTGTAGTAGTACACCATGCTCGTCTTCTTGCTAAAGTGCTCTGTCCATTTGGAAGGTGGGTTCATGGAGACCCGTTTGAACGAAGATCATTCTGGTTTCCCAATGCCCCTAAGAGAGGAATATGCTGTACAGCGTCTTGCAGTCTGCCGCTATGGGTGTGTGTGAGAGTGCTTCCAAGTCATGGGATAACCCCCCTCGAACAAATGGGGTGTGAAGAAGCGTAGGTTACGATTCCATCCATTCCTCTTCGTTGAGAGTCGTCTCTTCTTTGTTTAGCGATGGCTGCGCCATGATGACAATTCCCGCGGAACCCGGCTCTCTCCTTCTTCTCAAAAAAAGCAATGTCGATTCGTTACAAGTCAAAGACGGAGAAGAACTTCTCCTCAATCAACATTCCCGAGTCATTTATCTCCGCTTTGGAGCTGAAGAGTCGTTTGATCAAGAAGGAGAACATCGACATGGGTCGCGACTTCAAACTCATCCTGACGGACGAGAGCGGAGAGCACGGTTTGCTTGAAGGAGTATGCTCCTGATGCGTAGAGTATCCCGACGAAGCCAAGATTATGAAGAATACAACCGTCCTTTACGTGATTTCTACTTTAGCGGAGGGGGAGGAAGGTATTTTGAGAAAGATTCGGAATAAGGACCGTCGTTCCGTGAGAAGAACACTGACGGGAGCAGCTGCAGCACCAACCGTGGGAGCGGGCGCTCCAATCCCCACAACGCCAGCGGGAATGGGTGTCGTCCCCACTACGGTTGGTGTTGCCGCTGCTCCTGTAGCCGCAGCGCCCGTGATCCTGTCCGTAACTGGAGTGTTGGTGTTCGCTTGTTTGTGTGATTAAAAGACCCATCTCCCCGCTGCATAGCCGAGATGAGATCCCCCCGCTGGACTACCTGTGCCCTCGCTGCTACGTCCGTGGCCACTACGAAGAGTACTGCCCGACCCAGAACGACGTCAACTGGCCCGCAAAGATGAAGAAGTGGAATGTGGATGTGAAGAGGCGCCGTGATGCGTAGTTCGCCAAGAGTCACGGCATTCCAGTTGAGCGCCTGGAGAAGATCGACGACCCGAACAACGTGGCCCTGCTTCTGGGTGATCGTCCGCTGTGCGATTGAGCGATAGAGCAGGGAAACACGATCGTGCGCCACCCTGTGGGCAACCACCTGTGCCTAGTGAGGAAGAACAAGAGCGAGGAGCGAGGCATTCGGAAGGTATGTGTCTTGTTTGAGATTAGAGTGGCGGAGATGTGTTCGTGTATTTTTGTTCTATCTCTGTTTCGATTTCGCAACCAATCGATTGCACGCAAGAGCATCCACTAAGAGGGTGTAGATTGACATGCCCGAAGTTTTCTATTGCTATTCGGGAAAGCATGCCATCCAGGACGCTGTCATTTTATCCTGCTGCTGCCAGATCATCGGCTGCAGGACCCACGTCCAAGACCTGATCGATGAGCATGAATTCGTGTGTCCCCTCTGCAAGGCGAGCGTCAGTCCTGCGAACATTAAGCCGCTGCCGTCCCTCTCTCGCTCCATCCAGCGCTTCATAGAGCAGTCTGAAACCCTCATTAAGCCAGATGCTCCCGAAGCGGAGAAGAAGACCGAGCCTGCTCCCACCCCTGCTCCAGCGAGAGAGGAGTCGAGATCGTCCACTCGAAGGGACCGCAGTCGATCGCATGACCGCAGCCACCGATCGCGTTACGGTGGTGGCATGCCCTCTGGAACGCCCTCTGGCATGCCTTCTGGCACTCCGATCGGTACTCTGTTCTGTCCCCGTTTCACGTAGACGTGGCCTCGCTGCTCAGCCGGAGGAGGGATGACAGTCGCGATTCGCGCTCTCGGCATCGCGATCGTTCGAGAAGCCGCAGCCGCAGACACCACCACTCACGCTCTCACCGCTCGCGGAGTTCACATCGTTCTCGCTATTGTTGTGTTTGTTACAAAGATCGCTGACTATTGTATGGTACAGTTGAATAGGGCGGAGTTGAAGCACATGTAGCACTTGTCTCGCTCTAGAGGGGAACCAGCCAGTTGGCGCTCACTATTCTTGGGAGGGATCGCGGCAGGATCCGCTTTTAGCATGAACTGAATTGGAGTCGGGGCATCTGCAAAGCAGGGCAATTTCATCTCTGCAGTGAGGAGAACGGGAAAATGAATACGCTTGATGCTGCAACCGTCTTTCAACTCTCTTCCCATGCAAAATAGTCTTGCTTTCAGAACGCAACGCGGATTATCCAGAATGAACTGCTTGAGATTGTCGACTTGAGAGGTGGCCCCTTTTGCATGAGAAGAAGCACCCACATCCTACCGTCGATATGAATACTTGTCGATTTGACGGACTGACTCGATGCAATGGAGGGGGAGGAACTGACACAGATTACATCTTCCGGCGTACTTGCAGTGGAGGAAGACTCCACCTCAGATGCGTCTAGATCCGTCAGCTTCTTGTAGACTCGACGCTTCAGCTGACGAAGCGAGTGGCGAGTAGACTCCTTCATCGTTAGGACGATCCCATCGAAGTTGATGAAAGAGCAGGAAACAGACAGAATGGGCGACGTTAGGGAAGTCGATAGAGGGAAGGAACTATCATCGGACATCTTCTGGAACGAAAGAAATGACACCCGCTCTGCATCGAACAAACACGGGGATAGACACGAAAACACTGATTAACTATTCTGCTTCAGAGCCGCTAAATACCGCTGTCGGTTCTCCTACGCATCACCCATAACCCATTTTACAGACTTCGATAATGGCATCCTTCTGTTTGATTGCATCTGCGAATTCACTCTTCATTTGGCGAATCAGCTCCTCCTTCTCCCTACTGCTCACTCCCCTCGCCTCCTCCAACGTGAGTTCCTGCGAAATGCGCGTGTAGTTCTCGTCCAAGTAGTACTTCACCTCCTTATCGCTCGCCATTTGGTTGTGCGCCGACGCCAAATCCGCCTTCGCCTTGGCAATGCTCCTCTCCTGCTCCCGCGTCTGCGCCTCCAGCGCCTCCACACGCTTCTGCAGGGCGTCCTTCTATTCCTCACCCACGCTCATCATCACTACCGAATCGATGAGACCCTGCTTATCCGTCGACAGCTCCGCGATCGCTTCCTATGGGTCAGGAGATGATGGTGTATGCACGTGGAGAGAGGCGATCAGCTGATTGTTGCTGATGAAGCCGTTGAAGGACTCAATCATCGGACTGCCGCTGAAGGAAGCGTGGTAGCATGTGAACATGTGCTCGTGGGAGTGGCTGAGCGAAACGGCAGAGGAGGACTGAATGTCAAGAAGCGGAGTCATCACTACGTCGAGGAAGGAATATACGTTGAGCAGGAGAGAAGAAGGGAGTTGGTAGAGGAAGGAGGGGAGTTTGCCCTGAGAGGGGGAAATGACACTGAGTGTGAAGCGTTCTCCCAAATGCAACTTCATGTATGCAAAACGCACGGTGCGGATTTGTTTCTTCAGTAGGTCAATGTGTGTTTCCCTCTCCACCACTTCATCCTTCGTCTTTTGGATCTGGGCCTCCGATTCGGCGATCTTCTCCTTGCATTCTTTCAAACTCGTTTCCAAACTATGGGTCATCTCTCGCGCATGGCGCCACCTGGCCGCTCGTTTCAGCTCCTTCTGGATGCCAGCCAGTTCCCGCTGGAATGTTTGCTGCAGCTGATAGCACTGCTACACGGAAAAGGAAGGGGACGCCGAATACCTGGGCCTCGATCAATTGAAGCTTGCTATACCGTGCGTTGGATTCCTCCAGAATCGTATTCTCCTTCTTCAGTTGGATGAGCTCCTTTGTAAGGGCTTCTCTAATCGCTCACCAAGCGCTTCCGCACCCACATTTTTGCGTCCCTCTCATCCAGTTCGAGCTGCGTAAGAAGATCCTGCAAACAGTTCTTCACCTCCCCAAAGTCCTGCAGCTCGCGGAACGTACGCTGCAGCTGCGCGTTTATGATACCGTCCATGCTGAATCGAAGAGGAACGAGCGAGTGGCAATGCGATTGTGAACAAACAGCATCGAGATAGCTTACTTTCTAGCACTATCGTAGTTCTTCACGAACCAGTCCACAGTCTCCTTGATGCCCTGCTTCATGGGAGTGAACTTGTAGTCCGGAAGGTACTTTCGCAGCTTCGCGTTGGAAGCGGTCTTCTTGTACTGACCGTCCGCCTTCGTGCTGTCGTACTACACATCACTCACCGACCCACACCGCCTACCACAATGTTGTGGTAGTCAATCGCGTCGGCGATGTACTCCACCACGTCCTTGATCGCAACCTCCTCGTCCTCTCCCACGGAGAGAATAATCGGCTGGATCTCGGGGTACTCACGAAGAACCCAGAGAATGAGCTCGCCCATATCGATGTTGTAAATGAACTGGCGCAGCGGCTTGCCCGAACCCCACACGACCACAGGCTCTCCCGCCTTCTTCGCCTTGTAGAACTTGTGGATCAGTCCGGGAACGACGTGACCTCCCTCGATCTCGAAGTTGTCGTGAGGTCCGTAGATGTTCGAGGGCACGATAGCGGTGAAGTGGCAGCCGTACTCCTCGGCGTACAGACGATCGAGCACCTCGATCATACGCTTCGCGTACGCATATCCCTCGTTAGAAAAATGGGGAGGACCGTTGTGCACCATGGTCTCGTCGATGGGATACGTCGTCTTGTCAGGGAAAATGCAAGTCGACAGGCAGGAAATGAGTTTCTTCACCTACGCGTTACGGAGGAGCAGTGGCACCACCTTGAACTCACGGCACAACTCCATCACGTTCATGTTCATGATGATGTTGTCATTGTAAAACTCGACCTTGTGCTCCATGTTGTTGAACAGGCCGCCGACCTTGGCAGCCAAATGGATCACGTAATCAGGCTTATACTTTTCAAAACAAGCGCGAGAAGCCTCACGGTCGCTACGACATGATGCGAGAGTAGTGAATGCTACAGCAGGTTGCAGTCCTTAGAACTCAGGAAGATCCAGTTTTCATTGGCTTGCTTTCCATCATCCTTGGTTCTCTCCAAGGCAAGACGAATACCCTGACCCACCAAGCCAGTACCTCCAGTTACAAGAATAGTCTGCATCGTATGCGCAAAACAAGAAAAGAATGGATCATCTTTTCAGCTGGATGAAACGGTCACATGCATGATTCCCCGTTTCTCCGCACAAAAGAGACCCGATTTCGGTCATAGTCTGGTTATGAGGAAGCGCATTGCGGTTTATGTTACAGAAGGAAGAAGGTATTGAAAGGGAAACAAAGCCAGGCCGTTTTCACGGAGGTTCTGAATTCCATGGATCTCCATAACACCGATTTAAGGCATGAACGGGATAGGAATAAGCGATACATACACACTTCCACACTCCTTTCAATAAACTGAGTGATGTAATCAGAGGAAGAAGAGGATCGCCTCTCCGGCTACTGAGAGATAGAACATGCCCGAACTCCTTGAACAAAGGGGGAAGAAAGCGGATTCGAAAAAACAGGCCCTTTCTTGCCAAGACTCGTTACAGGTAAAAATGGATAGCAAGGTGCACTCAATATGTGGTATTGATCTTGGATCACAGAATATTGTCGGATTTAAGTGGAATCTGGATCCATCGTCACATGAGGCATCGAGCTACACTATCGTGTATTCGGATCTCAATAATCGGTTGTTTGTGTAACGGGTATACCACTCCATTCATGCTTTAGCACCAATATTGCTTTGGGAGACCGTTTGATTAATGCCGCAGATCATGCCAAACTTGCACGGGATTACATAACACCATCATGTGTAGGACCGGAAGAACATATCGTCCCTCGCATTGCTGCCTCTAACCCTCATGAATCCCAGCCTGGAACGGAAGAATAGTCAGTTCACGAAGAACATATACGAGAGTAAAGACGGATTGACGCTCATCTCTGTTCGGAATTCAAAGGGCGAGTTAACCCTCTCTTTCTATTCTCTCTACGCCTACCTTCTGTGGTACTTCTTCTACAGGACAATCGATGCGGATAACAAGCTTTACACAAGCGTCTATTCCTTCATGGACGAGCACAGCGAGACGTTGCGTGACATGAAGCCAGTGATTTCGGTACGCTTCTATCTCTCGTTTCACTGTAGATTCCCTCCATCCTCTCGAAATCGAATGTGCGTCTTTTGAAAGCCGCTATCCTGGCCTACGGCCTCCCGGAGCCCACCTATGTGCTGGCTCCCATCGCCTTCGCGCTGTCCTACGGCTACTTCACCTGCCTCGAGATGAATGCCGACAGCGAGTCGATCGTGGTGGTGCCGAACTGCGGCTACTGCTTCTTCTCCGTCGATGTTTTCAAGCTGCAGCGGAACAAGATCACGTTCCTCTACTCCTCCATCACGGACGGTGTGGGCGGTCGCATCCTCACCTACCTCATGGCGCTTATGGTGCAGGAGCAGTGTGCGGAGCTGTCGCTGGAGGAGATGGAGAGTCTGCCCTTCCTCCGGCTGCTGGACCAGCTGGACAAGCAGAAGAAGGTGCTGTGCACGGGCGGTGCGGGCGCGTGGCGGAAGTGACGCGTAGTGGTGGAGGACGTGTCGGTGAACCTGGACGACGTGCTGAGCGGCGACGAGGACGTGGCCGTCACGCTGAACTACAACGACTTCATCAACCGCTTCCACGACGATACCATGGCTGGCGTCTTCCGCGAGGGCGTGCAGGCTGCTGCGAAGGTGGGGTCGTGAGAGAGGCGTGATGGATAGTTCTTGAAGAGCCATGGTCTGAAGGCGGACGTGATCGTGCCGCTGGGAGGCAGCATGCGCGCGACCTTCCTCCAGAAGATCGTGAAGGAGGAGCTGGGTGGCGCTGTGTCGATGACGGCGAACATGGACGAGGAGATCGCCACGGGCGACGTGCGGATCAGCTACCTGCTGGCGGAGGACAAGGGGCTGGCGTTCGACGCGCGACTGAAGGGCGAGTGCGTGTTTGCGAGCGGGGCGTATGAGAAGAGGATCTTTGCGGCGGAGCCGAAAGAAGGGGGTGTTTTCGTCACATGCGATGAGGAGTATTTGGAGTGTGTGAAGAGCCACCGCTACAAGGAGGTGGAGAACGAGGAGGCGGCGAAGGAGCGTGAGGGTGGCGTGTGCGTGTGAGGGGTAGACGTGGAGCAGGACGTGAAGAAGCTGGTGGAGAAGACGAAGGAGGACGAGGCGACGTACAAGCGTGTGGCGGAGGAGCGGAAGCAGTTGGAGGAGAAAGTGGCCTTGTTGCAAGTGAGCGAGGGGCTGAGCGAGGAGAATCGGCAGGAGCTGAAGCCCGTGCAGTTCCGCTTGTCGCAGCCGGCGTTCTACACGAACCCGGACAAGATGAAGGATCTGATCAAACAGGTGGAGGAGTTGATCAGAAAGGTGGAGGAGGTGGAGAAACAGTACCCTGCGCCATTGGGCTCGTCCCCCTCCGCACCGTTGGCACGCCAGCCGTCTGCCAGCCCCCTGAACAATGGTATCCAACGGAGTATGTCCGATCCGAACGTGCTCGCGCCGGAGTTCGGAATGGATAGCCCGCCCTCGGTCCATAAGTCCCATACGCATGATCTCACGGAGGATCCCATGGGGGAGCATCGGAGGAGTGATATTCCATCCTGCATAAACAATACTCCAACGGTACAGCCGATAATGCTGCCTAGCCTGGGACAAGGACGTAATCGACCGGCGTCTCCAGGAGTAGGTAGTATGCGTATGCGATGGCAATCTCCCCATACCATGTCCTCTCCAGATGGTAGTGTGAATGCTCCGGCTGAAGAGACTCACCATAATCCCAGCCCTATCTATCAATCTTATAACACGGATAACGGGAACGAGAATCAATCCTAAGAATGTGTTACTGTTTTATGATCAGTTTGGTTGTATGGAACCTCTTTGTGAAACAAACAGGGCATAACAATTCGCGAATTGCTTCCTCGGTCGCCTTCAGCTTTTGCAGCTGCCGATTCTCGAACTCAAAGAACTCAGTGGCCTTTCTTTCCTCCAACTGCTGTCGTTGCTCTTCCAACTGCTTCAACACATCATTCACGCTATCAAGCGCTTCAGCAGCAGCGTTATATGTTTTCTCGATTCCCTCACGCTCTCTACCGATTACTCACTACAAAAGTCCCCACTTCATGCACTTGTCCATTCGATCGCGCAATACAGATACGTCCTTCGCGGCGGGACTGTCCAAGTTCGCTATTTCCGTTTGAATAGAGTTTATGTGCGCCTGCTTCTCAAGCAGGATTCTCAGCTTCTCATGGATCAATTGCAGCATTGCTTCACGCTTTTCGCTCTCTTCCACTCCCGCTTCCTCTTTCGATACGGTTGGTGAGACAATGGGAGTCCGAGACTCAGCAACAGCACTCTGTGCATTCTCCTTATCATCTTGTGCCATCGGTTTCTCTGTAGTACTCGCTTTACGAACAAAGAGGACCTCTTCCTCCTCCACGCCAGATGCCCCCTCATTTGCATTTTCGATACTTGCAGGAGGCGAACAGTCATTGGGTTGAACGGTTGGGCTCGTCATTTCAGTAGGCTCTGCTAACGATAAACATGAGTATTCAATATCACTCTGCGTCACTTCTGTATTCGATATTGGAGATTCAGATTGGACAGTCGTCTCCACTCCATTCGTCTGCTACATGATGAATTCGACTGCGAAATCGTACGCTCATTGAATAGACGGTATTGTTTGAAATGAAAAGCCAATGGAAAACCGAACGAACAGAGAATAATGACTATGAACATGCATTCTCATGCAGTCAGGGTAGCATCCGAATCCTCTTCTCTTCATCACACGTTCCACTTTAATTCAAGGATCCCACCACAAGAAACGGGACTCGAGTAATCGCACCGTCATGCTTTGACAACCACAGAGAGACTTGCAGCATAACGATTCCAACTGAATCCCTCAAAACAGCATCACTTTCTCTTTCAGAGACCTTGCAGACAATCACCGTTGCTTGCATTCCGTGGGACTACCCCATAGACATGAGCACCGCTCCAGAGACTCAGCAGCCAGAGTACTCGTATCTAACTGAGGGAGGAGAGAACTGCAAGACTGTTCGCGGCTACTTCCAGAAGAAGATGCGAATCGAGATCACGGATGGCAGAGTGTTCATCGGCAGTCTCGCTGTGCAGCTATCTGCACTAGTATGATGTGTAGTCTATCGACTGCTCAGCGGACGTGATCCTGTACAATACAACCGAGTACTTCCATGTGAGTGCGTGTTCCTTCCTGGTATCAAGCGCAGACGATCCTGAAAAGCAGTTTTCCCGAATGGCAGGAAGAGTGGTCATTCCTGGCAAGAGCATTGTGAAGTGTGAAGTTTCTGCATAGTTTTAGGTTCCCGTGTTTGTTCGATGAGCACAGAACGATGTAGTGAGTATGAGCCCCGTCCAAAATGAATCTGTTTGTGAACATCCTTGTGGTGTATCTGATCCCGCTGATCATATACGCGCTCGGCAAGAATGAGTATGTCGAAAACGAGGAGGAACACCGCTTGAGTCAGCGAACCCAGATGGCTTCCACTCCCGAGTCTTCGATTCGTTGTGTCTGCCCCCTTGTTGTCATTTGTAGAGTGTGATGAGCATTCCGTGTTCCTGGAAGTGACATCCATAACCACAAGCAATTCCTTCTATTCCATCAGTGGAATGGTGTATGGGGAGGATGCAGTCGTGTATTATTTGAAAACATACTCGGAAGGCAGCGTGAATGAAGAACGCATTAAGCGCGAGGGGAAATCCACTCTTGTTGGTGAAAGTGGTTCCTTCTCCGTGAGCATCCGTGACCAGGGCGTCTTCGGGCTCTTCTTCGTCGCGGAGAGCAGTCTTACGCGTTGTCACTCTCCCATCATACAGATTCCAGTTTCGCAAGCGGGATTCTCCAGTCCACTTCATCTGTGGTCTCCGCATTTGCTCTTTGAGAATAACAGCTGTCTTCTCTCCTGCGATTTGTCGGAGCCATCCGAGCTGTTCTTTCTGGTGGAGAAGAGAGGTGCCAGCGTGTCTCACTCCTCTGCCGAGGTTGTCAATCTTGGCTTCTACGCAGGCTCGTTTGCCGACAAGGCGCGCTTCTTCATTGGTTCGCTCTCCAACAGCGGAGAGTATGACTCCTGGCTGGTGATGAAGAAGGGAAGCGAGATCAGCGATGTGTACCCTTTCCACTTCACCATTCCTTGTTCCCTCCTCCTCCTCCTCTCACCCCCAGCATGCGTCCTCCCCGCCTCCGTGGAGCTCCTCAGCACCGCCTCGCCACAACCCGGCGCCCTCTCTCTGTCTCTCATCGATCACTCTCTTTCCTACCCGCTCACTCTCTCTCTCCTCATCGAGCCGCACAGCAACCACGGCAACCGGCCCTCCGTCGCCCAGGTCCTCCAGCAGGGCCAGAACTTCACCGTCTCCTCCGAAGACAGCTTCTTCATCGAGGTGGCCACACGTCCTCCCACTCACGCACAGACCCAAACCGCCCACACGGGCAGCCTTCTCTTCTGGGTCCTGCTCCACACGCCCGGACCCCTCTGTCTCTCCAACCTCTTCCGATTTGTGTTCAGTCCGCCGCTCACGGGCGACAGACACCCTGTCGCTCTCTCGGCGCCGCTGGTCACCGCGCTGGGAGAGCGGAAAGGAGAGGAGGAGGCGGTGGAGCTGTACGCGCTCCATTTCCAGGGTGTTTTTGGATTTCCGGAGAAGGTGTCCGAATCCCACCAGCCGTTCTGTGAGGTGTACTATTCCATCTCGCCGGACGTTCCGGTGGCCATTTCGCAGAGACAGTCCGTCGCGTCGCGACAATTCCGAGATGATTACATGTACTCCTTCTCTCTGACTCTAAACGACGTATTGATGTTGAGGGACTCACAGGTCGTTCACATCGTGGCAGAAGAGAGCTTGGTCAACCAGAACCACGTGATCATGACCAGGGAAGAGGTGATGGAGTGCGCTGCGTTTCTGCTAACCATGCAGATCCAAGACGTGGACAAGAAACTCCATCGTGTACTCGAAGCGGGGCTCGCTGAAGCATAGATGCGAATTGAGGGAAATGTGACTGCTGTCGCTGAAATCTATCAGGTTTCGAGAAGTTCCATCCTGGACAAAAAGGAACCGACGATGGAGTTGCTGTACGAGGGATCCGTGATCGCCGTGGAGTCGCATCAGTTTTTCATCTTGGATGTACGCGGCATTCTCCCGCTTGAACGTAGGTCGACATCGAGAGCGCGGAGATTGTTTACTACATCGCGCGGAAGGGAAACTGCCTCAGCATGCCCATTTGTGTCGACGTACCCAACAAACAGTTCTGTAGAATGTAATGGCTGTTTGTTCTAAATGCTTACTCCTTCTTCGCTCTCTTGCTGCTCACGTCCGCATGCTCAATCTCTCTCTCCTCCTCTTCCTCCTCCTCTT
>QWCN01004286.1_pt1 | contig 16194 bp, 13 predicted proteins | sample 1972711 | NCBI WGS metagenome assembly QWCN01 (sample SAMN09866707, study PRJNA288562) | Human gut metagenome isolate term1_stool, whole genome shotgun sequencing... | isolation source: gut | host: Homo sapiens | place: USA: California | reverse complement strand
GGTGCAGGAAAAAACCTGCCATCTGCCCAAGGTGGGCGACCGGTTCACGCTGGGCGAGTACGACGGTGTCGTTACCCGCACGGCCAAGCGCCGCGTGACTGAAGTGCGTCTGACCCCGGCGGAAAAGCCGGAGGTAAAGAAGGACGAAGAGGACAGGCAGCGCTTCAACCGGATCACGAATAAATAAGAAGCTGCTTCCCATAAGCTGCGTGAATAGACGGGGCATTTTGCCCGGTCAGCAGGAACAGCAGCTGAAAGACCAAACGATATAAAAAAAGCAAGTGCACACATCTCCATCAAAAACGCTGGTTTTTGAAAAGAGTGCGGCACTTGCTTTTGTTTTTGTGGGCTCACAGCCGGAACGATCTCAGGCGGGTTCTTTTTGAGTGGGTGGTTGCGTGGGCGGGGTGGGCTGGGCAGAGCAGACCACCGGGGCGTCCGGTGCAAACTGCAGATATTCCCGCGGGGCAAAGCCCAGAAGCCCGGCCAGCGGGGCAAAATGCTTTTGTTTCAGGGTATTGTTGAACCGTGTGACCGAATCGTTGTAGATCAGGCTGCTGGTATAGATCATGCGGTTGTAGCAGTTGGCCGCTTCGATGCAGCGCTGGTAGGTCTTGTCTGCCTTGATGGCCGGGCGGCTCTCGGCCACGGCGGTCACATAGCTCATGGCCTGCGCAAGCCGCTGCTCCTGTTCCAGCACCTGTGCCGGAGTGGAAAGCGCATGGATGGAAGGCGGCGGCAGCACCAGCTGGGCCGAAGGGCCATAGCTCCGGAGCAGTTCCAGAAGCGCCTCCAGTGCGCGGAAGCGGGAGGAAAGCTGCAGGCCGATCTGTTCCATGGCAATTTTGACGTTGTCGTCCAGTTCACGGAGACGGCGATATACTGCGCCGACCCAGACCGCAAGCAGAAGCAGTAATGGGATGAGTACGTATATCATACAGGAGACCTCCCTTCAAAAAACGTAAGATCCGGCGGCAGTACAGCCGTCTGAGCTTACTATAGCACAAAATGTGCGGCAGGAGGGTGTTCGGCATGAACCGCCCATAAAATGCATTGAATCGACCTTTTACAGGGAAATGCGCAGCACGAACTGATCCTGCTGCCGGGCAAAGCTGTACATGCCGCCGTATTGCTCCACGATGGCGCAGATGCTGCGCACGCCAAGGCCGTGGCCGGGCTGGCTGGTGGTGGGAACGCCCTGCGCGTCGAACTGGACCGGGAAAGAGCAGGAGTTTGCGATCTGCACAAACAGCCTGCCATCCTTTTCGTAGGCGGTGGTCTCCACAACAGCGGGCTTTCCGGCCTGCTTCTGGCGCTGCCCGGCGTGCAGGGCGTTTTCCAGCGCGTTGGAAAACAGCACGCACAGATCGCTGTCCGGCAGCGGAAGAAGCAGCGGGATGGCTGCATGGACCCGGAAATCGATGCCATCGTGCTGTGCGCGGGCAGCAAAGGAGGAGAGGATGAGATTGGCGGCCTCGTTCTCGCAGTAAACATTCACCTTGCTGGCTTCGATCTCGGCACACACACTGTGGATGTACTCCTGTGCGGCTTCCGTGCGGCCGTTCTCGATGCAGGCAGAAAGATACTGCAGATGATGGCGCAGGTCGTGGCGGTAGGTGCTGGCCTTGCGCTGGCTCTCCCGCATGGCTTCGATCTCACGCACGGCCTGAGCCACCTGCAGGTTCAGGCTGTTCCGGGTCTGTTCCAGCTGGCTGCGCAGCTGCTGCTCCTGTGTGGTGTGCAGCACAAAGCCCAGATAGGCCAGACTGCACACAAAGGGCATGAACTCCACAGCCGCCTGGTTGCCGCTGGAAAGCAGATCGGTGTAGATGCGGGTAAAGTAGTCAAAGAGATAGCTCAGCAGCGGGATCATGCCGAATTGCAGCTGCAGCAAAAGCGGGGAACGGGACAGTGCCCGCACCGACGGTGCGATCCAGCGGATCAGCACCAGAAGGATCGGCAGGGTGACGATCAGCTCGGTGGCGTCCTGCAGTACGGTGCCGCCTGCCGGGAACAGCGCAATGACCAGCAGCGCGGCCCAGCGCCGCAGCTGGCAGCACAGATAGGCTGTCAGTACGGATACCAGCGGCCATAGCACACGGCGGGTCATGGCGGCCAGCAGCAGCCACAGCGGCAGATGGGTGATGAGCGGGTAGAGATACCGGGCAAGGCCGGTGCCCCAGCGCAGGCTGACCACACCCTGCAGCGCCAGCATCAGGATAGTGCTCCCCACAAGCAGGAGTTTGCGGCGGCGGGTCCATTCGATCTCACAGAAGGCGGCAGACAGCACGATGCCGAAAATGCCCACCGCGGCAAGGTTGCACAGGGAAAGGGCTTCCGTCAGGAGGCTGCTCACAGCATCACCTGCTTTCGGCGGAAGGCGTATTCCAGATACTGCCGGCGGATGTCGGAGGATTTGCCGTGGGGAATGGGGATCTGCACTAGATTGGTCAGGGTGACGACCCGGCTGGAGATGTTCTGGACATATTCCATGTTGACAAGGAATGAGCGGTGCGGGCGCAGAAAGATCTCATAGGGGGCCAGCTGCCGGGCCAGCTCGTCCATGCTGCCGGTGCTCTCCAGAACGCCGCCATCTGAAAGGTGGAACAGCAGGGTGCGGCCCAGCACCTCGCAGTACAGCAGTCGATCCAGCTCGATGCGGGAAATGCCGGTCTTGCACCGCAGCACCAGACTGCGCTGGTCGGCCCGGCGGCACTCGGCAATGACCGAGTCGGTCAGGCGGAAAAAGCTTTCCTCCCAGATGGGCTTGAGCTGATAGAAGTAAGCACCCACCATATAGGATTCCACCGCAAACTCGGTGGAAGAGGTGAGAAAAATGATCTCGACTGCAGTGTCGTACTGGCGGATCTCCTTGGCGACGGTGATGCCGTTTTCAGCCGGCATGATGACATCCAGAAACAGGATATCATACCGCGCGCCCTTTTCGATCTCGGCCAGCAGATCCAGCGGACTGCGGAACGCTGTGCACTGGATCTGGATGCAGCGCTGAGTGCGGTATTTTTCCAGCAGGGCAGACAGCTGATCCAGAACAGTCTGGTCGTCGTCGCAGAATGCGATTTGGATCATAGCGGTTTCCACATCCTTTGTTCGTGTTGGCCGGGCACTTACAGCTGGGCTTTGCCCATGCAGTAGGTCTGCAGCACATCGTAGTTGTCGTCCAGCACCACAAGGTCGGCGTCCTTGCCCACCTGAATGGAACCCTTGCGGTCGTCCAGATGCAGGCAGCGGGCCGGGTTGATGGTGCAGGCGTTCAGTGCGTAGTTGAAGGGCACCATGGCTTCTTCCACAAGGATGCGCAGGCCCTTGTTGATGTTCAGGGTGGAACCGGCCAGCGTGCCGTTGTCCAGATGCGCGCTGCCGTCCGGGTAGATGGTGATATGGTTGCCGCCAAAGATATACTCACTGCCGATGGGGGTGCCCTTTGCCATCAGTGCGTCCGAGATCATGATGGCGTAGTCCGGGCCCTTGCTCATAAAGTAGTTGTTCAGGGCAGCCGGGGTGGAATGGCAGCCGTCGCAGATGATCTCACCGTACATGGTGCGGATGCGGTAGGCTGCGCCCACCAGACCGTTTGCACGGTGGGCAAAGGGGGACATGCCGTTGTAGACATGGGTCATGGAGCGGGCACCGTTGGCCCATGCCATCACAGCCTGCTCGTAGGTGGCGGCGCTGTGGCCGATGCTGACCACCACGCCGTGCTCGGTCAGGTAATGGGTCAGGGCAAAGCCTTCGTCGTGCTCAGGTGCAAGGGTCACATAGCGGATGTGGCCGCGGGCGGCCTCCTGATAGTGCTTGAACTGCTCCACGCTGGGCTTTGCAATGTACTCCGGCGGCTGTGCGCCCTTGTACTTCATGTCGAGGTAGGGGCCCTCAAAGTGGATGCCAAGGATCTCGGCACCCTCATAGCCGCCCTCCATCACGTCGGCCACATTGGCCACGGCATTGGTCAGCACCTCCACGCTCTGGGTGACGGTAGTGGCCAGAAAGCTGGTCACGCCCTCGGAGACGATATGCTTGGCCCAGTAGCGCAGGCCCTCCGGCTTTGCGTCGTTGGTGTCGAACTCATAGGCACCATGGCAGTGGATGTCCATAAAGCCGGGAACGATGCGCTTGGAGCCGTAGTCCACATCGGCCTGCTTTTCCCCATAGGGGAAGATGCCGGTGATCCGGCCCTGCTCCAGCTCCAATGCAGCCGGCACAAACTGGTCGGCAAGCCATACCTTCTTGCTCTGGATGATCATACGCTTAACCCTCCGTACTATTCATCATAAAATCTGCATCTGCTGCGCAGCAAAAGCGCAGTCTGTCCACCGAAAATTATAACATTTTCTGGTGAAAATAACCAGTGTTACAGCGGCTTTTCAAAAAAATACAGCAGGACCCCCGGCAGAACGCAATGCTCTGCCGGGGGTCCTGCTGCTTTATGAAAGATCAGTCCTTCTTCTCTGCGGTGCGGGCAAAGAAGTTGGCGAGGATGGCACCGGAAATGTTATGCCACACCGAGAACACAGCGCCGGGAATGGTTGCCAGCGGATACTGTGCAAAGTGGGCAGCGGCCAGAGAGGTGGCAAGGCCCGAGTTCTGCATACCGACCTCGATGGAAATTGCACGGCACTTGGTGGAATCCAGCTTCAGCAGCTTGCCCACGCCAAAGCCGGTGAGATAGCCCAGCAGGTTGTGCAGGATGACCACAGCAAGGATCAGCAGGCCGCTGGTCATGATCTTGGCGGAGTTTGCGGACACAACGGCGCAGATGATGAGCACGATGGCAGTGGTGGAGACCAGCGGCAGCACGCGGACGGCGTTCTGGGTAAAGGCATGGAAGAAGTGGTTGACCACAAAGCCCAGTGCGATGGGCACCAGCACCACCTTGACGATGGACAGGAACATGTTCATGGGGTTCACATCCACGCGCTGACCGGCATACAGCAAGGTGAGCAGCGGGGTAAGGAACGGAGCCAGCACGGTGGAAACGGCGGTCATGCCAACGGACAGTGCAACGTCACCTTTGGACAGATAGGTCATCACGTTGGAGGAGGTGCCGCCGGGGCAGGTGCCCACGAGGATGACGCCGATGGCCAGCTCGGTGGGCAGATGGAACACCTGGGTCAGCGCCCATGCCAGAAAGGGCATCAGGGTGAACTGTGCAATGCAGCCGATGACGACGTCCTTCGGGCGGCTGAACACCACCTTGAAGTCCTCCGGCTTCAGGGTGAGGCCCATGCCGAACATGACGATGCCCAGCAGGGTGTTGACCCATGCGGTCTTGACCACGCTGAAGGTACCCGGGAAGAACAGGGCCAGTGCCGCCACCACGATGACGATGGCGGCCATGTACTTGCCCACAAAGTCGCTTACTTTTTCCAGTGTTTTCATGATGAACTCTCCTTTTTTCTGAACACTTTATTTTTGCGGATGCAAAGACAATGAAACATCCGGAAAATGGCTTTCCCGCAAATAAAAACGCCTTTGCCCCTTACGGTTCGTAAGAGACAAAGGCGTAAAAATTCCTCTGCGGTACCACTCTTATTGCCGGTGCAAAGCCCGGCCCCTCAGTGCGCATCCAACAATGCGCGGCCCGTGATAACGGAGGCCTGCCGTTCCCGCTTACTGGGGCGCAGATGCTGCCCATTCAGCCGGAAAGCTCGGAGAGGATCTTCCCACGGACGCCCTGCACTGCCTTGCACCATCCGGCAGCTCTCTGCGGCATTCTTTCCGGGTACTCTTTCTCGTCATAGCCGAATATTTCACTGCCCCGCAGTATACTCTTCCGCAAGGGCAAAGTCAAGGGATGGGGCCCGTCGGATTTTTCATCTGGTTTGCATCAGGGATGAAAGCGGTTCAGGCAAGGGCTGCGATCTTATCGTACAGCTTTTTCTGGCTGTCGGTCAGGGTGGGCAGCACGCCGCCGATCATGGCGTCGGCAAACTCCTGCGTATCCACCTCAACGTACTCCATGCCCTTTTCCTGTAGTTCGTTGTAATATTTTTCCTCGTTGTCCAGGAACAGCTGATGCTCGGCGGCCTGTGCGGCGGCGGCACCGTCCATCACCACCTGCTGCAGTTCGGCGGGCAGGGCATCGAACTGGGCCTTGCCCATGGCCACATACACCCATGCACGCAGGTGTGCAGTGAGAATGAGATACTTCTGCACCTCAAAGAAGCTCTTGGTGTAGATCATGGCCAGCGGGTTCTCCTGTGCCTCAATGGTGCCCTGCTGCAAAGAGGTGAACACCTCGGCCAGAGCCATCGGGGTGGGCTTTGCGCCCAATGCTTCAAAGGCGGCCACGGTCATGGCAGCGGCCGGGGTGCGGATGACCAGATTGTTGCAGTCGGCCACGCAGGTGATCTTGCGGTTGGAGGTGATGTAGCGCGGGCCGCGGGTGTAGTAGGCAAGGCACTTCATGCCTGCGGCTTCCATCAGGTCCTCCAGCTCCTGCCCGACTTCGCCGTTGAGCACCTTATCCATGTGCTCATCGCTCTGGATGAGGTACGGCATACCGATCATGCCCAGATCCGGCTCGTAGGTCTGCATGGTCTCGCCGGTAAAGGTGATATCACAGCCGCCCTGCGAGAGGATGGACTGGATGATGTCCACCTCGGGGCCCAGCTGGCCGTTGGGGAAGATCTCGACCTCGATCTGGCCGTTTGATTTTTCCTGCACATACTTCTGGAACTCCACAGCACCCAGATGCATGGAGTCGGTCTCGTCCTGCTGATGCGCAATGGTGATCTTGTAGGAGGCATTGCCCGCAGCGGCAGAAGCGGCAGGGGATGCGGTGGAGCTTGCTGCTGTGCTGCTGGAGGAACCGCCGCAGGCGGCCAGACCCATTGCCAGAGCTGAAATACCAGTGATCTGCATGAAGTTGCGACGGCTGATCTTGTGAATACGCATGGTGTTTCTCCTTTTCTGCTTGTCGGATTTTTTTTGCTTGTAAGCGCTCTTTTTGTTTGCTTCGTTCGGGTTGGTGTTCCGGCTTTGTGTCAGGCCCGGCCCCCACGCCGGGCGATGATCTTGCTTTGACGGGATGACCGCCTCTTTAATGATATATTAGTTCATTTCAATAGATTCGTCAATAGAAAACGCGTATTCTCTCAAGCCGAATATTTTCTGTGAAAATAGAGCATAATGCACAAAATAGGCCTTTTTCACGGAGCCAAAGGCTGATTTTCTTGGAAAATTCACGGCATTAACTGATATATTGAATGCAATCCATTGACGGATGCGAGTTTTTGCTTTTGCTTCGGAACTGCTTAAAAAGCGTGGATTCGCATTTTTTATATCGTGAAGCAAAAAAGACCCGCCAGCGGATACAGCTCCGATGACGGGTCTTGACTTGTTATGATATATCACTCAAAGAAATCCGGGAACTTTTCCAGCAGCTGCTGGAATCCATCGCGGAAATGCCCCAGATGCTCCTCCATCTCCTGACGGATGTCCACCGTGGGCGGAATGCCAAGCATGAGGTAGTTGTAAAAGCGGCGGTGCTCTTCCACCACACGGTTCTCATCCTGTCGGATGACCGCATTGGTCATGTAGCGCACCCGGTCGTAGTGCGAGGTGACGTTGTGCACAGCCTGCCATGCGCGGTCGTAACCGCCATAGTGGTACAGCAGCTGATGGAAGTCGTTGTCCAGCGAGACGAACTCCTGCCCGGGGGTCTCATAGTTGCCGGTGTTGGCCACTTTGGCCTGCGCCTCGATGCAGGCAGCAAACGGCTTGAGTTGCTGCATGGTCAGACGGCCCGCCAGCTGTTGCATGATGCTGGCCTCCAGCATCAGCCGCATATTGAAGCCCTCGCGCAGGTAGTCCACGCGGATCATGGAAACGCTGCTGCCGCGCTGGGCCTGCACATCCACGAGCCACTCGTTCTTGAGCATCATCACAGCCTCATGCACCGGGGTACGGCTCATTTCCAGCTTTTCGCTCAGTTCCGCCTCGCTCAGGGTCTGGCCCGGCGCGAACTGCAGCGTGATGATGTTCTGCCGCAGCACGCGGTAGGCATATTCGCGGTTGTTCTCGCCCTCCAGCCGCGGGCTGATGAGCAGCGGCAGGCTGCTGTTTTCCTTGGTCGGCATAGGCATCTCTCCGAAAACAGTTTCTCAGTCCAGCAGTTGGTGGACCAGCGGCTCCAGTGCCCGGGCCAGCGCTGCGTGGTTTGCGGCGTCCATGTGGATGGAGTCCTCGTCGCAGGGGCCCGCCACGGCGGCGGCATCAAAGAATGCACAGCCCGCCTGCTCTGCCACACGCTGCATCTCTGCGGCAAGACCTTTGGAGATCTCAATGGCCTCCGGCTGGAAGCTGCCGAAGGGGCTGTGTGCCACATCCGGCCCGATATGGATGGGCGAGACCACCAGCACCTTCGGGGCAGAATAATTGGGCGCATAGGGATAGGTCTGGATCAGGTGCAGCAGCTGGGCCACTCCCTGCCCGATGCTCCAGGCATTGTTCTGGAAGTAGTGCTTCATATCGTTGGTGCCCAGCATCAGGATGACCAGATCCAGCGGGTTGTGGCTGGCAAGGCACACCGGCAGACTGGTGCGGCCATTGCGGCCCAGATCGATGGGGTCTTCAAACACAGTGGTGCGGCCGCCGCAGCCCTCCTCAATGACTCGGTACGCCGGGCCAAGGGCCAGCTGCAGCCGCCCGGTCCAGCGCACGTCATAAGGGTGGCGTCCGCCGTGCAGGGTAAAGCCGAAGGTGTTGCTATCGCCATAGCACAGGATATTTTTCATGCTCACAGTCTTCCTTTCCATTGCTTGCACAGCGTTTTGCGCCTGTTTTGGGGAGACAGGCCGGGCTTGCAGTGCAGCCGCTGCTGTGCAGGTGCCGGAAACCGGAAACAACAAAAGAAACGCTTAGAATGATTTCATTATACTCTGCGCCGCCGGGAAACACAACAGTTTTTTCAAAGCTTTTCCCGGCATACAAAATGGACGGCTGCTTTTGTTCAGGCAGCCGTCCACAATGAGAGATGCTTCGCGCAGAGCCTCAGCTCCGGTATTCCGCCGGCAGCTGATCCATGGTCTGCCACTTGTCCATGGCTTCTTCCAGCTTCATGCCCTTGGCCACTGCATCGCGGCGGCAGGCGTTGACCGCCTGGATCTCCTTCATCTTGGCACCGGTCAGGGTGTAGCCCTTGGCAGCAAGGATGTTGTTGACGGCGTTGTTTGCGTCGTAGGTGCGCAGCTCGCTCTTCTTCACGGTGATGGTCACATCCTCGGAAGCGCCGGGAGCCAGCACATCGGTCTTGGCAAAGCCGCACAGCTCTGCAGCGGCCTTCTCGATGCCGTTTGCCTTGTCGTAGTCGGTGTAGGGAGACTGGAAGTAGACCTGCACGGTCTCCTTGCCGGAATAGGTCTTGCCGGTGTTGGTGACCTTCAGGGTGACGGTGAAGGCATCGTCAGACTCGGTCACATTGAAGTTGCTGTAAGCGAAGGTGGTGTAGCTGTCGCCGTAGCCGAAGGGATAGGCAACGGTGGTGGCCCAGTCATAGTCGCCTGCCTTGGCAGTGCCCATGACCACATCCTCGTAACGGGTCTCGAAGTAGCGGTAGCCCAGATAGATGCCTTCCTGATAGACGCTGTACATGCCCTGCACGTCCGCACCCTCGGTCAGCAGGTTATACTCTGCTGCGTTGGGGTAAGCCTGGGTGTAGAAGTTGTACATGGCGGGGTTTGCCAGATTGTCGTACAGGTAGGTGTCCACCAGAGAGCCGGAGGGGGTCACAGTGCCGGCGAGCAGCTGGCCCACACCGTTGATGCCGGTCTGGCCCACATCGCCGATCCACATGGCGGCGTCAATGCCGTAGTCCTCGCCGCAGATGGCAGGGTTGAGGAAGTCCATCTCCAGTGCGTTGGAGCTGTTGATCAGAACGACGATGGACTTGAAGGTGCCGTTGTCCTTCAGTGCCTTCAGGTTCTTCAGCAGCTCGATCTCTTCAGCAGACAGCTCCAGATAGTTGCCGCTGCCCTCGGAACCGGAGATCCAGCTGTCGTTGGTGCCGTTGGTGCCGCTGGGCAGGTCTGCACCCTCACCGCCGGAGCGGGAGAACACCACGATGGCAGCATCGCCGTACTCGGCAAAGCTGCTCTCGGCGCTGGACAGTGCGCTCCACGGAGCTTCATTGACAGCGTACTGAGTGTTTGCTTCCAGCGTATCCGAGATGGAAGCCGGGGTAACGCGGCTGTAATTCGTCATCATGCTGTCGGACTTGTACAGATCCCACAGCGTCTGGTTGACCTGAATGCCCTGAGCTTCCAGTGCTTCCTTCAGGTTGGGGGCCTTGCTGGTATCCACGGAACCGGAGCCGGTGCCGCCGTACATCAGGTCCACAGAGCCATGGCCGAACAGGCTGACCTTGGCGCTGCCTGCCAGCGGCAGGGCAGCGTTGTCGTTCTTCAGCAGGGCAGCGCCCTCGGCCTCAACGGTGGCGCACAGCTCTGCTTCGTAAGCCTCGCGCTCTTCGTCGGAAGCAAAGCCCGCTTTGAAGTATTCGGTATCTTCCGTAGTGTCGCCCTTGATGATCTTATAGGTCGATGCATTCAGAGCAACGTTCAGGGTGGTGGCGTACTGATTTGCGATCATGTTGCCCACGATGGCGGCGATGGTCAAAATTGCCGTCAGTGCAGTGAGTACCGACCACAAACGTACTTTGGGTTTCTTGGTATTCATTGGTTCTCCTCCTTTTCATTTATAACAACCGCCAGACAGCGGAATGTCCTTGTTTATACCCAGTTTGCACTCTTGGACTTGGTCTTTACCAGCTTGTAGCTGGGGTTCGGCTCTGCCACGCTGCAGAAGGATGCGGTGTCGATGCAGTCGCCTGCAACCGCCTTCAGCTCCACCTTGCCATGCAGCGGCACGCGGAACCTGAAGATATGCTTGCCGGTCTGCTCTGCCAGCTTTTTGCCGTCCGCATACAGGGCGACAGAGTTCTGGTTGGAGTAGACCTTGACCTCGATCTCCTTCTCGGTGCGGTCGGTGAACCGCTTGGAGCAGATATGGACGAAGTTTTCCTCGCTCCACCATGCTTTGTAGAGGTAGAAGCTGTCCTTTTTGGTCTTTCGGTCAAAGGTGACAAGACCCTTGTGGTTCATGCCCGGCTCGCCGCCCTGATCCCGGGCGTCGGCTGCAAAATCGAACATGTTCCAGACATGGGTCGCCCACAGCCACGGGTGGCGGTCAAAGCACTTCAGCATATACTCATGGTACTTGGCCTGATATTCCTCGGTGTGGTCGCCCCGGCGGGGGTGGGCACTGTGGAGGTTGGGCATGCCCTCGGCACCGTACTCGGAAAAGCCCAGCGGACGGTTGGGGTACACCAGATGGAAAAAGTTCATCCACAGGTCATTCAGGAACAGGCCCGGCACATACCAGCCCAGATACAGGTTCCAGCTGACCAGATCAGTGATGTGCGCCACCGGGTTGAAGGGACCGCACATGGCGTAGCAGGCCAGCGTGGTCAGGCGGGTGGGGTCCATCTTGTGGCACAGCTCGTTGAGCACCCGATGGTTGTCCAGCATATCCGCCTTGTCCTTGGTGGAAATAGTGATCTCGTTGGACACACCCCAGCAGACGATGGAGGGGTGGTTGTAGTTCTGGTGGATCAGCTCCTTCATCTGGCTGATGGTGTTTTCCCGGCCATTGGGCAGATGCTCGGAGATGTAGGGGATCTCTGCCCAGACCACCATGCCGTACTGGTCGCACAGGTCGTAGAAATACTGGTCGTGCTGGTAGTGGGCCAGCCGGACGGTGTTTGCACCCAGCTCCCGGATCAGCGCCATGTCCTCATCGTGCATCTCCCGGGTGATGGCATTGCCCAGACCCTTGCGGTCCTGATGGCGGGACACACCGTGAAGGGGATAGGGTTTGCCGTTGAGGAAAAAGCCCTTCTTTGCATCCACAGAGAAGCTGCGCAGGCCCACCCGGGTGGTCACTTCGTCCACCGGCTGGCCGTCCTGCAGCAGACGAACCACGCAGGTGTACAGGTAGGGGTCTTTGATGCCGCTCCACAGGTGGGGAGCATCCAGATGGAGGGAAGTATTTTCGCCTTCGCCCTTTGCAACGGTGCGGCCCTCGGCGTCCAGCAGCTCCACCGTCACGGTGCCGCTGCCTTCCACCAGCGTTTCCACCCGGATGTCGGCGCTGTTCTCCTGCAGGGCCGGGGTGATCTTCACGCCGGTATCGCCAAAGTGTCCCAGTGCGATGTGGTTCTTGTTCACCACCAGCAGGCTCACATCCCGGTAGATGCCGCCGTAGAAGGTGAAGTCCGCTTTCTGGGGGTAAACGCGGTCGTTGACGCTGTTGTCCACCCGCACCGTGAGCTGGTTTTCTGCCTGCAGCAGTTCCGTGACCTCTGCCCGGAAGGTGGAGTAGCCGCCGTCATGGGTGCAGAGCTGCTGACCGTTCAGCAGCACGGCGGCGCTGGCGTTGACGCCCTCAAATTGCAGCCATACCTGCTGTTGTGCCGGGTCGTACACCGGTGCTGCAAAGCGGGTGCAGTAGGTGCAGCAGCCCCGCCAGTAATCGTTGCCGCCGTCCTGACCGTCCCTGGCGTTCCATGTATGGGGCAGCTCTACGGCAGTGGTAACGCCGTTCGGGCCGGTGAACTGCCAGTCCTTCATGAGCTTTGCAATACTACGCATCCGATTCCTCCTGTTTTTGCTGTGGTACAGTGATTTTTTGTTGCTTTTTGTTCTTTGTCATTATTTTATCAGAGTGACCGTATTTCGCAAGATGCGTGCGAAAATCGGTCGTTTTGCGTGCGCATTCGGTTTTGGGCTGCCAAATGTGAACTGATATATTTGTAAGTTTTTCACAAGCAGATGTATCCAACAAGCCGCAAAAAGAAAACCGCCACAGTCCTTCCGTTTCCGGAACTTCTGCGGCGGCTGCCGTTCTCTTAACTTATTTTTGCAGCGGAAAGATGATCTTTTCCGCAAAAAACTCTCCCTGCTCTTCCAGAGTCAAAGTGCCTTTGTACTTCTGCACGATGCGACGGATCACCTTCAGCTCGTATTGTGCAGAGCGGTTTGCCTGCTGTTCCGGTGGGCGCAGCGGGCTGATGATGTTCACCACCACAAAACCCTGCCGCACACAGACCAGCAGATCGATGACCCGGCACTCCGGCCGGGAGACCTGCACGGCGCTTTCCACGGCGTGATCCAGCGCATTGGCAAACAATGCGTACAGATCCCCCGCTTCAAAAAAGCCCAGACAGCTGCCGTTTGCCACAGCATTCAGCTGGATGCCCCGGGACTCGCACAGCAGGCTCTTCTCGGTCAGCACCACATCCAGCACCTCGTTGCCGGTGTTGCGGTTCGCGTCATACAGGCGGGCCGCGCGCTCGGCCTCATCAATGCGCTCCTGTGGTACCGCTTCGGGCGACAGCTTGCGGAGATTGGCGATCTGCACCTTCAGCTCATGGCAGCGCTTGTTGATGATCTGCACGTTCTGCCGGGCCACCTGATACTGCTGGCGCTGCCGCTCGTACAGCAGGTTCAGCTCATTCATCTCTTTTTCCATGGCAGACTTCTTGAACAGCTCACTCTGAAAATACAGCAGGGTGATAAAATAGAACTGCCCGATCAGAATGGTAACGGTAAGGCTCAGCGGAGTATGGTCGGCGCGGGCATTGTCCAGCACGGCGGCCTGCACCATGAACAGGATGCCAATGAAGAACGCGCTGAACAGCTGCCGGGGCCCGATGTGGTATTCTCCTTTATAAGGAAGCTGCCGCGCCAGCAGGATGTACACCGCCGCAAAGAATACCGCCCCGGACAGCAGCTGCACCAGAACCGCCCAAGGGGAAGCCATGTTCAGCGGGTGTCCATACCGGGTAAACTGCAGCTCCAGAAAGCACCAGCTCTCGTAAGCGCACTGCGCGATGAGCAGGCTCCATACTGCGCAGTACAGGGCACCTTTTTTATTGATATCTGTACACAGATAGATCATCCCGCCCAGCAGCGCAAAAAAGGAAACGTAAAGCACCAGCAGCAGGAGCTGCTGCTGCCACAGTGTTGTGGACTGTGCCAGCGGGTCCAGCAGCTGCGCCAACAAAAGCAGCGGGAGCAGCATCCCGCAGGCACGGGCCCAGAAATGGGGCCGATGCCGCAGAGGCAGGCAAAAAACCAGCGCCGCGCCCCAGCGCAGCAGTGCCCGGAGCAGGCTGTTCAGCAGGGATGTGGTCACAGCACACCTCCCATGTAGGATGCCACCGCAGTAAGAAAGGCCGTGCGCTGCCGTCGGCTGATCTCCAGCCGGTCGTTTTTCACAAGGGCAAAGTCGTTTTCAATGCCCTTGACGTAGGCCAGATTGACCAGATAGCATTGGTTGCAGCGGACAAAATGATACTCGGCAAGCTGCTTTTCGGCACTTTGCAGGCTGGCACGTGCCGCGAACTCGCCTTTGGAGGTGTGGTAGTACAGCATCCGGCTGCGGGTCTCCAGATAATAGATATCCGCAGTATCCAGCAGCTGGATGCCGCCGCCCGCCAGCTGCAGCACCACCTGCCCGCCTCTGCGCCGCTGCACCCGCTGGATGGCACGGGACAGTTTGGTGCAGAACTGATAATAGTTCACCGGCTTCAGCACATAATCCAGTGCATCCACCTCGTAGCCCCGGATGGCATACTGTGCCATGTTGGTCACAAAGACCAGCACCACATCCGCATCCACGGCCCGGATGGCTTCGGCTGCTCCAAAGCCGTCCAGCCGTGGCATCTCCACGTCCATAAAAATGATGTCGAATCCCGGCGTATAGTGCTCTGCGATCTCAGCACCGTCTGTGATGAGACGGATCTCCACCTGCAGGCCCTGCTCCTGCGCATATTGCCGGACGAACCGGTTCAGGCTTTCCCGTGTTTCTTCCTGATCCTCTACGATCGCAATTTTGAACATCCTGCACCCACCTTCTCTCTGCGTCTGATCGCCGTATCACTCTTTTTATTGAAACATACTTTTCGCCGAAATGCAATGGAAAACCTTGCGGGGAAAACAGATGCAGTTCCCATCCTGTACCATCCACCACAAATAAAAAAATCCCCAGACAACCGTCTGAGGACTTTTGCGGCAGTGCATTGCCCACGGCTAATGTGTTCAGCCGGCACAACGAATGCCAAAGAACGGTGCAACGGTGGAAGCGGCCTTTCCATTGGCGTAAGCCTGTTTCAGACCATAGTTTTTTCGTGTCACAGCTTCCACAAACGCGAATTTGACACTTTGTATTTATCGTAAGTAAGCGACTGACTATCGAGGTACAGACCTCCTCCAACTATGCCATTGTGACACAAACTGCAAACAAAAGATTTCATAGAAACATCCCTCCATTAACTTCCGATTTGTTGAACTGAGCCGAGTATACCACGCCTTGTTAAGAATATCAAAAGGCAGGATATCGCCCTCATGGTGATACCCTGCCTTTGCTTGTCCCGGTTTTCGTTCTGTACTGTCCACCAAAACAAAAAGACCTGACTCGAATGAGTCGGGCGGCATCTTTCTTGGTAGACATTCCTACGCATTGGAAACCGCGCACTAAGCAACAGCAACGGGTTGCGTTAGCTGATTTTTCCGCAGCCCCTTGGCAGGGCTTTGAAAAATCAGAACGCAGCCCCAACAACTCCTCCCTGTTTCAGCCGCTGGCTGCGGTCGTCGTTGTTGCACTGGGGCTTTGATTGCCTTCGCTGCGCTCGGCACGTGCTGTTCGAGTCCTGTACCGTCCACCACAAAACGGCAGTCATCCCGGTAGACATTCCTACGCGTTGGGAACCTTGACGGAATCTGACGGCTGGCGCCTGTACGGGTTGCGTTTGCTGATTTTTCCGCAGCCCCTTGGCAGGGCTTTGAAAAATCAGAACGCGGCCCCAGCCTCGGCTCCCTGTTTCCGCCGCAGGCGGCGGTCGCCTCCGCTGCTGTTCGAGTCCTGTACCGCCCGGCTCCGACGTGGGTTAGTGGATGACGCAACAAAAAAGCCCCTGACCAAAGTCAGAGGCTCTTGTTTTGGTGGAGCATTGTCCACAGCACTCGAACCCAACACCTCTTCACGGGAGATGGTTTTAGAATCGTCCGTGAAGTTGAAATTGAGCACGACCCGGTCGTCAAAAACGTAGACCGAGTTGACAAAGGTATCAATGATCTGCCGCTGGTGTTCCATGTCCCTCATGTCACCCTTGCG
>QWCN01004009.1_pt1 | contig 16209 bp, 13 predicted proteins | sample 1972711 | NCBI WGS metagenome assembly QWCN01 (sample SAMN09866707, study PRJNA288562) | Human gut metagenome isolate term1_stool, whole genome shotgun sequencing... | isolation source: gut | host: Homo sapiens | place: USA: California | reverse complement strand
CCGTTTTCAAGGCGAATGTACGCTCTTGACGGCTGCGGCAGTTCAAAAAAGTCCACAGGCCGCGCTGCAATGCCAAGCGGAGGCAAAAGCTGCTCAAACATCTCTCTGCGCGACGGACCGATTTTTTCCATCTGTTCGTTGATCAGCACCGACCCGCCGCTCATCGCAACGCTCGTTGCCCATGCGCGCGCCTCCTGATAGGTGCAGTCGTAGCCGTCGTCATAATCGAAATCGCGCACCACCAAGCCGTCCGGATCGTTAATGAACAAAGAGCCATTATAAAAATACCGATACAAAATACTGCGCGTACACATAGATATCAGATCCCACTGCTTCGGATTCGCCTTATTTTTACCCCAAGTAATATCCGGCGTTACACGGATCGCATCAAAAATTCCAGCCGACTCCGAAATAGGCGCGCCGCACGCCAGCATAAACGCTTCCTCGCCGATCGTATCTCGGATCGTCTGCATGGCGCGGCGATACACTGCCGTGACATAATCGCCTTCATAACTCAGCATATATTCTCTATCCGCAAGCTTATGCAAGGCAAAAATAAGAAAATCAAGCTTATAGTAGTTTGATCCGTATTCCTTGCTGCACCGCTCAAACACGCGCCGAAGATGCTCCAACGCTTCCTTCTTGCCTAAATCAAGCGAGAATACCGAAGTATCTATAAAATGGTATGCCTCGTCAGGCTGCCCCTCGCAGCGCATTACCTTTTTCAGCTCCGGCTGCTCCAAAAACAGCTCGCTGTCCTCGCAGGCGATCATCGGCGCAAGCCACAGGCCAAACGTTCTCCCGCTGCGGCGGCACTCCTCCGCAACCGCGGCAAGCCCCTGCGGATATTTCTCACGATCCTCAAGCCACGTTCCGCAAAAGCTGTTTCCCTGCTGCCAGCCGTCGTCGATCTGCACCAAATTGGTCTTTTGCTCGGCATAGATCGTATCTAACTCGCGATTGGCGCGGAAAAGCTTTTCCTCATCCACATTTTTATAGTAGCACGACCACGAGCACCAGCCGGTGGGGATTTCCCGTTTGGGGCGCGCATACCTTTCGGCCATTCGCGCGGCATACTCCTCCAGCTGCTCTTCAGCCGTTCCCTGCCCAAGCAAAACACGCTCAAGGCGATACTCCTCCCCTTGCGTAAGGGGTTTATCCTCCATCCAGTGGCGCAGGATCACTCTATCGGCAGCAATTTTAATATACGTCCAAAAACGGTCCACACTTGTAAAGCCCGCGCCGATCGTCTCATCCGTTCCGTAACGATTGAAAAGCACAATGTCTCTGGTGTTCGCTCCGATCAAGCCCTGATGGCTTGCTATGGCTGCGGGATCGTTCGTGGTATATCCGTTATAAAACACCCTGATATCCCCCTGCAAAAACGCATCGGGGATAAAAAGCTCCCAGTCTGCATATCGCACCGCCTTCGGCGCTTTGGCAGACAGCGCCGTTTCATACTCCCGCCCGCACTGTCTTACAGAAACGAAGGTGCTCCCATCTGAAAAGGCCTGCTCCTTTTCGGCAAGAGATGCCGGAAAACGAACCTCAGAGCCGTCTGTATAATGCAGCACAAATTCCGCTTTTGAAAAATTCATTGTTTATTTCCTTTCCGATCCATCATAATATCACACAGTATTACCGTTTGATTCGATCTATTTTATTATAAAGAATAATTCCATAAAAAAAAAGAGACAATCTTAACTAATTGAACAAGGAAAATAACTTTTTAATGGTCAAATCTAACATGGAGGATTCTAACCTGCTTTTGCTGTGCAAAACGCTGTTGATAAGCTTTAGCCGTTTAATTTCTCCAGCAAAAAGCCGGAAAGCAAATTGCTTTCCGGCAGCTCTTGTTTTATAACAGAAAACACTTAATTGATCGGCGGCAATAACCCCTGCTTGCAAAGCTCATAAGCATTCAGAACGGAATCCACTTGATCCTTTCTGACCTTACAGATATTCTCCTTTTGGCCGTTGAAGCGCACCAAATAATAATTGGAATCCATCTCTGTAAACACACATTCCACGGTGATCTTTTCCCCGTCCGGCTTACCAAGCATCGTCATCGTTGTATGAAGCCTCACGGTAAAAAACTCCTCTCCCCGCTCCTGCGTATCGTCCTCCCTTAAAAAGGCCACGGCCGAAATGCCGATCAGCTTAGAATAAAACGCACGGAAGCCAGCCTCCCCGATCTCTTCCTCGCCAAGCATAAACGAAACAGCGTACTGCTTTTCGCCGGACGCATCAACGATCTGCTCGCCGTCGTCATCCAGCATGGGCTTCCGGGTAACGGCCACCGTCTCCGTTTTCCCGCGAACCTCCAGCTCGATCTTCTCCACCTTATCAATGTGCGTCAGCATAAACTGGCGTTCCATCAGGTTAATGGCATCCACCATAAAAACCTTAAGCGCCGTCTCGCTTACACCGTAAACCCTGCAATCGGCAAGTTCCCCGCTGTTGGATTTAAAAACACAGTAGCGATAGCCCGACATATTCTCGATCGGATCTCCAACCAGAATCGTCTGCCCCTCTTTTTCGTCAGAAAGGTGATACAAAACCACCTGCACATAAGGATCGTCAAATCCGTATGCCTCCCTGCCGGCGCTCAAATCCGCTGCAACATAGGTTTCCGCCTTAAATGCCGTCAGTTCCTCCAAATAAGTGCTCATATTGTTTAAAGACGTATAGCAGGTAATCGGCTGCACCAGCTGCCATGAAAAGCCGCTGGTATCATAATTATTGATATAAGCCAGCATTACATCCGCTCTGCCGTGCCGTTTTAAATAAATCGTACCCAAATCGCCTGCGGCAAGGGACACACCCGGCATATTTCTGTATTCATCCACGGCTGTTGACATAAAGTTTCCCACCGTAGCAGCCACAGTATACAAGCGGTTCACGCCCTTTTCCAGCATATAATACCCTTTGTTATACTGGCTCCCAACCGCAAACGTTCTGACGCCGCTGCCGAGCGTTACGCTGAACGTAGCCGTCGGCTTATCCAGCCCGTACTGGGCAAAATCCGCTTCTGCGATCCTGCCCAGATCACGCGAGATCGTCAGCCTTGCGCAGCGCTGAATAACAAGCTTCAGCGAATACTGATCTATATCCTCGTTATCCTCGTTTTCAACCTTCCATTGAAGAATGCCTTCCTTATATCCGTTTTGAACAATGCTGTAGGTATCCTTCTGATTCTCAATGGTAACGCGGGAAATATCCGTATCCTTAACGTCGATCAGCGCCGTGCCGCTCTGCTCCTCCTGCTTTTTTTCATCCGCGCTTTTTTGCAGCGCAAAAGCGCCGACCGCAAATACGATCAACAGCACGGTAGCAACAGCCAATGCAAGAATCATTCCTGTAGTATTGCTCTTCTTCGGCTTATCGCTCATAGATTCTTCCTCCTCAGCCAAATCAGCACGCCTCCGCCCAGAATCAAAAGCGGGATAACCACGATCGCCACCGTTACCAGCACCGTTACCGTATTCATATTGGAGATATTCAGCGCATAGCTATCGATCTGCGGTCCGTTGATCGCCAGCTGATCCAAGCGGTTATCCACCCAGTTTACGCAGTTTTTAATCAAATTCACATTTCCGATGCTGCTCTGCCGCTTGCCCATTGCGATCTCGGAAGAGCCGAACACCACAAAGCGTGTCTGCGCATCGGCAAGCGTGCTGTTGCCGTCCTTTCCCAAATACGCCAAACCAACGGCAAGCGACTCTTTCTCATAACCGTTGAGCTTGCTCAAATAGGCGTCCGCCGTCAAATCCTCCAATGGAACAGCCACGCTGCGGTTAGATGAGCTTAAAAGCGTTGAGACGGTAATAATATCCGAATCGTAGGCATAGCTCTCAAAATATGCGGACTCATTCACATACACCGGATATTTTTCGCTGATAAGTGCGCTGGTGATGTCATGCTCCGCCATCGAAGGAACCAGCTCAAAATTAGAGCGCTCGGTATGCATCGCGCCGTCGTTCTCATAAACAACGCTCTGCTTCATTTTAATCATATAGTGATCCAGCACCGCTTCAAAATTCTTCAGCCTGCCGTTTCCGATCGGATCCAAGAAAAACAGAGCCTTTCCATGGTTCTCCAAGAAGGCGATCAGCAGATCGCGCTCCTCCTCCGTCAAATCGTTCGCCGGCCCGATCACCATCAGGATATCGCCCTTTTCCAGCACGGACGCGCTCATACTCAGATCAATTGTGCTGACCGCGTAGTTTTCTTCCTCCAGCCTTGCCGTAAGCGCCGCTGTGGCATCCGTATAGCTCGGATCGTTAATCAGTTCGCCGTGCCCTGTTAAATAATAAATCTTGGTTTGAATATCCGTTGTTAAAAACATCAGCGCGCTGGTAAGCTTCTGCTCCAAGATCCAATAGGTTATATTCTTTTCCGAATCCGTATAGGTCATATCGGAAGCATTGATCACACGGAACAGCGATTCATCTCTGTTCGTTAAAACCACGGTGCCGTTTGCCACGGTCTTAGACTCTGTGGAAAACTTCCGCTGCAGCGTAACGTCCTTTGCAGGATCCACCACCTTGAGCGCCAAATTCTTGCCGCCTGCGGCCGCATAGCGCTCCAAGGTTTTTTCCACCAGCGTCGCCTGCTTATAATCGTCTGCAAAGCTGTAAACCGTAAGCTCCTGATCCAAACCCTTCAGCAGGTTTTCCGTCAGCGCCGAAATGGAATACATCTGCCCGGACGTCAGATCCAGCTTCAGGCCGCTGCTTGTTTCAAGCAGGCTCACCGCCACATTGAGCGCCACGACCACTGCGATCACCAGCACCGCCATAAGCCCTGTAAACCCACCGTACTTCAGGCGCTTCTTCATATCGCCCTTGACGCGCGGCTGTTTTTGATTTAATTCCTTCACGGGCTTGCTCTCCCGTGCCTGCGGAGCGTTTCCGCTTCCTGTTTTATTCGTTTGGTTTTTCATGGATCACGCCACACTCCATCTTCTTTTTTCTATGAGCTGAACTGTCAAAAATACGCAGACGCCTGCGAAAGAAACATAATAAAGCACCGAGGAGATTCCCAAGATTCCCGTTGTGAAATCGCCCATGCGGTCAAACAGCGAAAGCGCCGTCAAAACGCTCCGGATCCATGACGAGCTGATGAGCGAGATCGCCGTGGATCCCATCAGCAGCACAAAATACACCCCGAAAGTCGCAACCGCCGCAACCACCTGACTCTGCGTGGCCGCCGAAATCAAAATTCCCAGCGCCATACCCGCGGCCCCCATAAGGAAAAATCCGATGTAAGAGGAAAAAATCTCGCCGGCGCTGGGAGAGCCTAAGATCGCTAAAATCAGCGGATAAACAAGGCTTACTAACAGCGCGGCCGCAAGCACCGTCATGCAGGCAAAAAACTTACCCAGCACTGTTTTCGTGATGGAAACAGGCGCGGTCAGCAGCAGCTGATCCGTCTTTGCCCTGCGCTCCTCCGCAAACGAACGCATGGTCAGCAGCGGCAGCAAAAACACAAAAAAAGTGCTCATCGTATGCATCGTCGCGGCAAAATCCGCCGTGCCCGCACTGATATTCGTTGTCAGGAACAAAATGCCGAGCACCAGCATAAAGATCCCGATAAACACATATCCGATCGGCGAATAGAAATAATTTTTCAATTCCTTGCTCCATATAGCCTTCATAACTCTTCTCTACCTTTCTTTTTGACGCATTACCGCTCGTCCCGCTCCGAACCTGTCAGCTGCAGGAAGATGTCCTCCAGCGTAATATCCATATAGCGGCACAGCAAAATCGGCATACCGGCCTTTGCCGCAGTGTTAAACAGAACGCGGCGAATATCCGTGTCCTTGCGCGTTGTAATCAAAATGTCCGCCGTATCGCTCTCGCGAACGCCCAGCGACTCCGCGCTGACCACGCCTTCAAGCTCCCTGCACATCCGCAGCGCCTTGCTTTCTCCGCCCGCGATGCGCACGCAAAGCGTTGTGCTGCTGCCCAGCCCGCTTTGCAGATTGGCCAAGGTATCCTGTGCCACAATGTTTCCGCGGTCGATAATAACCACTTTTTCGCAAACATCCGCCACCTCCGGCAGAATATGCGAAGAAAGGATCACCGTATGCTTTTTCCCAAGCGTTTTGATAAGCCTGCGGATCTCAATAATCTGGTTGGGGTCAAGCCCCACCGTCGGCTCATCAAGAATCAAAACCGGCGGATTGTTCACTAACGCCTGCGCAAGCCCCACGCGCTGCTTATAACCTTTGGAAAGATTGCCCACAATGCGATGCCGCACATCCGTGATATGCACCGTTTCCTTGACCTCATCCAAGTGCTCCTTACGGTTTTTCTTCTGCACGCCCTTGAGCTCCGCCACAAAATTCAAGTATTCGTCCACCGTCATATCCATATAAAGCGGGGGCTGCTCAGGCAAATAACCGATGCGCTTTTTCACCTCCATCGGCTGCTCCAAAATGTCGTAGCCCTCCACCTTCGCTGTTCCGGCCGTGGATGAAATGTAGCCCGTGAGCATGTTCATGGTCGTGCTTTTTCCTGCGCCGTTCCGGCCCAAGAAGCCCACAATCTCACCGCTGTTGACCGTAAAGCTTATGTTGTTCACGGCCACCTTATTGCCGTAGCGCTTGGTAAGATTTTGTATCTCTATCATATTGCTCCTCCTTGTGTCTGTTGCTTTATCCTATCAAAGCGGCTCTGCCGCCTGCTGCCTGCATTACGGTTCCTGCCGGTAGGAACGGTCCAAAAAGCGCGTCTGCTCCGCCTTCCATGTCAAGTCCACCTTGCCCACAGCGCCGTTGCGCTGCTTGGCCACAATGATCTCCGCCAAGGTCTTATCCGCCTCTTCATCGTCCATATAATAGCCGGGGCGGTGAATAAACATCACGATATCAGCGTCCTGCTCAATAGCGCCCGACTCACGCAGATCCGAAAGCTGCGGACGATGACCCTTCCTGTCGGCATTGGCGCGGTTAAGCTGCGCAAGCGCAATGATCGGCACGTTCAAGGTGCGTGAAAGCGCCTTGAGCTGGCGAGAAAGCTCACTGACCTCATTCTGCCGATTATCGCTTTTGCCGGGCGTGCTCATAAGCGTCAGATAGTCAATAATAATCAGCTTTAAATCCTTGATCCGGCGGCATTTGCTGCGCACCTCCGCAATGGAAATCGCCGGCGTATCGTCAATATAAATCGGCGCGCTTTCCAGCTCCGACATGATGCTGCTCAGACTTTCAAACTCCTCCTCGTTGATCTCTCCCGCTTTAATGCGGTTGGAATCCACGCCGGCCTCGGAGCTGATTATACGCATAGCCACTTCCTGCTTGCTCATCTCCAGCGTAAAAATCGCCACCGCAGATTTCTGCGCTAAGCCAACATACGCCGCAACATTATGCGCAAACGAGGATTTTCCCATAGAAGGCCTGCACGCAATAATAATCAGCTGTGCGGGCTGAAAGCCGCCAATCATTTTATCTAACTCTTTAAAGCCCGTAGGCACGCCCTGCACGCGCCCGCGCGTCAGAAAATACTCGTCGATCTTTTCATAAATAGAAGGCAGCACATCCCGAATGGGCATCAGCGCCGAAACCTCATTGTTCATGGCAATGTCAAAGATCTGCTTCTCGTTGGCCTCGATAATATCCTTCGCCTCAAGCACAGCCTCATAGCTATCCTGCGTGGTTTGCGTGGAAACAGCGATCAGCCGGCGAAGCTTGTACTTCTCAACAATGATCTCAACATAATAGCTCAGATTCGCTACGCTCGGAATCGCCGCAGAAAGATCCGTCAGATACGCGGCGCCTCCCACGACCTCCAGCGTGCCTCGGCGCACCAGCTCATTCATCAGCGTAATGATATCCACCGGTGTACCGGCAACATTCAGAACACGGATGGCCTCAAAAATCTCCTGATGGTTCGGGCGGTAGAAATACTCCTTGCTCTTAATTCTCTCCAGCACCGCACCGATACAGTCGTTGGAAATCAGTATGCAGCCCAAACAGGAGCGTTCCGCTTCAATATCGTTGGGCAATATCTGTGCGATCTGTCCTTCCATGCTCTTCCCCCCGTTTACGCACATGAACTCCGCATAATACAATAATACCTATTATACTGATAAACGCCGTTTATGTAAAGACCATGACCGCATTTTCTGCCCATTTTTCAGCAAATCATCACAAACTTTAAAGAATATTCAATTTTGGGGAGCTTCGAGGACGTCGGTCTGCCGGTAATTTCCCTTTACAAAAAAGCCGCACGGAGGTCTTCCGTGCGGAGCTTTTTCAGGTAAATTACGCCACGTCTTTCAAATATCTCAATTTGCAGTAACCCACTTTTCCGTCCTCGGTTACAATCTTGACCCATTCGCTATTGGTAAACTGAGTAATCGTTACCTTTGCGTTAGGCATAAGCGTTGCAACAACAGAGCTAGTCGTATTCGCTTCGGAACGCAGATTCATGCTCTGCTCCACATTCACCGCCGCATCAAGCGCGCGCGGAAGCTCCGCAAGGAAGCTTGTTTTAACATAGCCTGTTTTATCGCCGTAGCTGATCTGCGACCAGCTGTCCGCTCCCTCTGCATACAGCAGCACCGTTACGATCTCGCCCTTCGCGATCTCGGCAAGCTTAGCCGTATCCGCGCTTTGCCCCTCGCGCAGATTGATGCTGCCGCTGTTGATCTTAACATACATCTTCGTTTCCGTAACCGGCGGAACCGTCGGCGGATCGGTAGGCTCCTCCGTCGGCACATCTGTCGGCTCAAGCGTCGTTGCCTGCTGCGTGCCGGTTGCCGGCGGCGTCGGTGAACTTGATGGCGATGCGGGCTTCCCGAACGCACTGACAATGAGAATAATCACCACGATCAGCAGCACTGCCGCCGCTCCCATCGCTCCGTATGCAACGATTCTTCTCTTTAGTATTCTTGAATCCTGCGTTTGATTGCCCATATACTCCACCAACCTTTATTCTTCTTATGTTCATTTTATAATACAAGCCCGCACTTGTCAATATTTATTGTTGAATTTTCGTTTTTTCTGCCGGCCGAAAAAGGTTACCGCCGTGCAAAGAACGCTGCCGCGTTGCCAAAGCACAGCTTTTCAAGCACTGTATTGCTCATGCCCTTCAAGCGAAGATATTCCGCAAATGCGGGATATTTTTCAGCCGTATCAAGCCCGCGAACCGTCTGATCGCAGCCGTCAAAATCCGAACCGAATGCTAAAATATCCTGCCCGCCCAAATCCAGCACATGCTCGATATGCCTTCTTAACTGACCGTAAGTATCGCCGCCTGCAAACGGCACATAGAACGAAATTCCCAGCAGGCCTTTCCGCTCAATGAGCCTGCGAATCTGCGCGTCATCCAAATTCCGCGGATGCTCTGTTACGCTGTATACGTTCGCGTGAGATACAAACGGACACTCGCAGCAATCCATCACATCATAAAAGGTTCTGCGCCCCGCATGCGCTAAATCCACCTTAACGCCGCAGCGTTCGAGCAGCTCTACTATCTCTCTGCCCATTGCAGTAAGCGGAGCATCCTCATGCACACTGCCGCCAAGCGCATTGGCGCGGTTCCACATAAGCCCCGCGCTTGCCACCCCTTTCTGCAAAAATGCTTCAAGCTCCTGCGCGCTCTGCAAATAATCCAAGCCCTCCAGCGTTAAAAGCGCACGAACCTGCGTTCCCGCAAGATACCGCTCTCCGTTCCACTGCTCCGTAACCGCTTCATACGCCTCAAGCTGCGCTTTCACTGAGGCGGCCATTTCCTCCCGCGAAAGCATTTGGGAATCTCCGCAAAAAGCCGCCATTCCAAGCAAGCGCAGACCACCGCCCTCAACTGCCGCTCTGCTGATCGCTTGCCCGCTCTCCGGCTTTTCAAACGAAGCTCCCTGCGCCGCCTTACTCAAAAAATCACAGTGCAAATCCGCAAAAAACATCAAAACCGCTCCTTTTCGTCTAATCGTTCTACAACACGTTATGCATCAGTCGCTCTTTATTTTCCCGCAAAACAGAAAAAGGGCAAGCCAAGCTTGCCCTTTGCGTTCTCTTCTCATTCGCTTCCGCCACGCTCACGTGCACAAGCTCCTTAAAGAAAATTATTTAGCGATCTCCACAGTGCGCGTTTCACGCACCACGTTCACTTTGATCTGACCCGGATACACCATTTCATTTTCAATGCGTTTAGCAATATCCTTTGCCACAATGACCGCACCCTCTTCAGAAACGATCTCCGGTTTTACAATAATGCGAATCTCTCTGCCCGCCTGTACGGCAAAGCACTTTTCCACACCCTGGAATGAATTTGCGATTTCTTCAAGTTTTTCAAGACGTTTCAAATAGTTGTTTAAAGTTTCTCTGCGTGCACCGGGGCGTGCGCCCGAAACGGCGTCAGCCGCCTGAACCAGCACCGCTTCCACGCTCTGCGGCTCAATGTCGTTATGATGCGCCGCAATGCAGTGAATGACCTCCGCGCTTTCGCGATATTTCTTGGCAAGATCCACGCCGATCTGAATGTGCGTTCCTTCCACCTCGTGGTCAACGCTCTTTCCGATATCATGCAGCAAGCCCGCACGCTTCGCGATCGTCGGATCAAGCCCCAACTCGCCGGCAAGCAGCCCCGCAATGTACGAAACCTCCAGCGAGTGCTTCAGCACGTTCTGGCCATAGCTCGTTCTGTACTTGAGCCTGCCGAGAAGCTTGACCAGCTCCGGATGCATATTGTGAATGCCTACCTCAAAGATGGCGTTTTCGCCTGCCTCCTTGATCTGCGCCTCCACTTCCTTGCGCACCTTTTCCACGATATCCTCAATGCGCGCGGGATGAATCCGCCCATCCACGATCAGCCGCTCAAGCGCAATACGCGCAATGTCGCGCCGGATCGGGTCAAACGAGGAAAGAATCACCGCCTCAGGCGTATCGTCGATAATCAGCTCAACGCCGGTAGCTACCTCAAGGGCTTTAATGTTTCTGCCCTCGCGCCCGATAATGCGTCCCTTCATTTCATCGTTGGGAAGCGGCACAACGGAAACCGTTGTTTCCGCCACATGATCCGCAGCGCAGCGCTGAATCGCCAGCGTGATAATATTGCGCGCACGGCTTTCGCCCTCCTGCTTTGCCTTCTGCTCAATATCGCGCACAAGCACCGCCGCATCGCGTCTCGCTTCGTTCTCGATAGAGCTGACAAGCTCCTGCTTGGCCTCCTCCGCGGTAAGACTTGCCGTCTGCTCCAGCTTTTCCACTCTGCGCTGAACAAGCTCCTCCGCCGCCTGAAGCTGCTTTTGAATATCCTTTTCTTTTTGTGTGCAGCTTTCCTCACGAGCCTCCAGCGCATAGAACTTCTTTTCAAACTGCTCTTCCCGTTGGATAAATCTCTTTTCGTTCTTTGAAACCTCGTTACGTCTTTCCTTGCACTCTCTGTCGCATTCGCTCCGGAGCTTGTGGATTTCCTCTTTTGCCTCGGCAATACGCTCCTTAGAAAGGATCTCCGCTCTGTTTTTGGCTTCATCCACTAAGCGCGCAGCCAATTCCTCGCCCCGCCCAATACGCTTTTCCACCATGCTTCTGCGAATAAAATAACCCGCAAGCGCTCCAAGCAGCAGGGCAGCGGCGGCAATTATGAGAACCAACCACCACTCCAAATGGAAACACCTCCTTCTCCATCATAATAAATTCGCCCGTAAGCTTTTATTCCAACGGAGTCTTTTCCCGACTCCTTAGAAAATAGAACTCACTTAACTGTATAATTATACAGCATAACGGCCTATATGTCAATAATGCTTGTCCGCTTTTCGACTTTTATTTGCATACCGCGCCGCCGGCTCAAACAAAAACAGGAGGCTTCAAAGCAGTTTCCCGCCCGAAGCCTCCTGTTGCAGAAAGCCGTACTTTTTTGTTCAGCCGATCACCGAAGCCAGGATCACGCTCTTAAGCTCATCCTTTTTACACACTAAATCGTGCAGCACAGGCTTCATATACAGATAGCGCACCTCGTCCGGCTGTTCGAGACCCAGATCCTCTAACGCCGCCGCGGCGTCCAGCTCGTCAAGCTCGCGCCCGTCGATCGCCCGCACAACGTCCACCGGAAACTTGTGCGCGCTTGCCGTGGAAACCACCACCGTAACCGTTTGATCGCCGGTCTGCTCTGCATAGCGGTCATACACGCTCTGCGCCACAGCCGTATGCGTATCCATAATATAACCAAAGCGCGCATAGGCATCGTGGATCGTCTGCACGGTCTGCTCCTCAGTAGCATATCCGCCCACAAAGGTTTCATGAAGCTTTTCCATCAGCTCAGGCGAAACGGTATAGCTGCCATCCCGCTTGAGGCTGTTCATCAGCTCTGCCGTAATACGGTCGTCATTACCCGTCAGATGGAACAGAAGGCGCTCCAGATTACTGGAGATCAAAATATCCATGGAAGGGCTGATTGTCTTATGGAACGGCCGTTTCGCATCATAGGTTCCCGTCTGAATAAAGTCCGTCAGCACATTATTGCAGTTGGACGCGCAGATCAGCTTATGCACGGGAAGCCCCATGAGCTTGGCGTAATACGCCGCAAGAATGTTGCCGAAGTTACCGGTGGGCACCACGAAATTGACTTCATCACCCAGCTCAATGCGCCCGCACTTGCACAGATCCGCATAGGCTGAAAAATAGTAGACGATCTGCGGAACGAGCCGCCCCCAGTTGATCGAATTGGCGCTGGAGAGCTTCACGCCGTGCCGAAGCAGCAATTCGTTAAATTCTTTATCGGAAAAAATCTGCTTCACGCCGGTCTGCGCATCGTCAAAATTGCCTTCAATGGCGCCTACCACCACATTGTCGCCGCGCTGCGTAACCATTTGCAGCTTCTGCGTATGGCTTACGCCCTCCTCCGGATAAAACACCGTGATGCGAACGCCCTCCACATCGGCAAACCCTTCCAATGCAGCCTTTCCCGTATCACCCGACGTGGCCACAAGGATCATGATCTCGCTCTGCTCGCCCTGCTTCTTTTTTGCCGTTGTCAGCAAATGCGGCAGAAGCTGAAGCGCCATATCCTTAAATGCCAGCGTAGGGCCGTGCCACAGCTCCAGCACGCTCTCCGTTTCCGAAAGGCGCGAAAGCGGCGCAACCTCAGGCGAATGAAAGCTTCCGCTCATATAGGCGTTCTTTACGCAGCTCTCCAGCTCCTCCTGCGAAAAATCCGTCAGGAACGCGGAAAGCACGGAAAGCGCGCGCTCCGCATAGGACAGCTCCCCCATTGCGGCTATCTGCGCCAGCGAAAACTGCGGAAAGCCTTCGGGCACGAACAGCCCGCCGTCCTCAGAGATCCCCTTTAACAGGCAATAGCTTGAAGAAGCCGAAATCTTATTATTTCTTGTGCTTATATATTTCATTTCCGCAATGTTCCTCAGTCAATCAAATATTTTTCCATAAACACCGGAATCTCCGCCCGATCCTTGCTTACGCTCAGGAAAAGATCCACATGGTATTTTTCGCTGTACTTCTCCAGCTTCTGGAACAGATCCTCCAGCTGCGTGATATCTCTGTCCATATGCTTCATAAAGCCGTCGATATAAATTTTCTTCAAATCAAAATTGGAGGCCACCAGTCCGTCTAAAAAGCCCAGCATCAAATAAGCGCCCACCACGTTGTAATCGCTTGTGTTGATAAAACGGATCTTATGCGTCAAATCGTACATATAGCTGTTATCCGTGTTCATGAAATAGATGCTTCCGTCACAATGCTCCGCCGCATGATTGGCCTTTTCAATGATACTTTTGGTTTTCCCCGAACCCTTTTTCCCGCAAATAATTTCGATCATATGAAATACCTCCTTGTTTTGTTGCTTCTATTGTAATACATTTCCTTAATTTTTACCAGTAGCTTTTTGAAAAAAATCTTCCGTTCACGATTTTTTTACTTTTCAGCTGCGTTTAACGCCGTTTCCAAAGCTCCGGCAAAAGATTTTTCAAACTGTATCTCAGTGCAGCCCCAGCTTTAAGCGCGCATGCAGCTCCGGATCAATGCCGTGCACCATATCGTCCAGCTCGCCGTCGCCCATGCAGGTGTTGCGCCCGTTGGCATATTCCTGATCGACCAGCTCCTTCACCCTCGCCACAAGATCGGATTTTTTATCCACCAGCATCTCCTCGGAAAGCTTATAATAGCCGTTCATCCAAAACGCAATGCCCGCAAGGCCGGAATGCGCGTCCACCGCTACCGTTGCGGGGCGATTGAGCACCTTGCCCGTATCGAAAATATTGTAGATCTCTTCATCCTTCAAAAGCCCGTCGGCATGGATCCCCGCGCGGGTCGCGTTAAAGGCGCGCCCCACAAAGGGCATGCGGTCGAAAATCTCATAGTGCAGCTCATGCTCGAAGTACTCGGCAATTTCCGTAATGGCCTGAAGCTGCATTCCGTTTTCCGTTCCCCGCAGGGACGCATACTCGATGCACATCGCCTCCACCGGGCAGTTGCCCGTGCGCTCCCCGATTCCGAGCAGCGAACAGTTCACGCCCGAACAGCCGTACAGCCACGCCGTTGCCGCATTGGTAACCACTTTATAAAAATCGTTATGGCCGTGCCATTCGATTTGCTCACTGGGAACACCCGCATAGTGATTCAGGCCGTAGATAATACCCTGAACGCTTCTGGGCAGCGCGCTTCCGGGATAGGTAACGCCATAGCCCAGCGTATCGCACGCGCGCACCTTGATCTTAATGCCGCTCTCCTCGCTCAGACGCATCAGCTCCGTAACAAACGGCACCACAAAGCCATAGTAGTCCGCCCTTGTAATATCCTCCAAATGGCAGCGCGGTACGATTCCGTGCTCCAAGGCAGCCTTCACTACGCTGAGATATTTCTCCATGGCCTGCCCGCGCGTAAGCCCCATCTTCTTAAAAATGTGATAATCCGAGCAGGATACCAGTACGCCGGTCTCCTTAATCTCCATCGCCTTGACCAGCTCAAAATCCTTTGGATTCGCGCGGATCCAGCCTGTGATCTCCGGAAATTCAAAGCCCTCGGCACGGCAAAGCTCCACTGCGCGGCGATCCTTCTCCGTATAAAGGAAGAATTCGCTCTGACGGATCATGCCGTTAGGGCCGCCGAGCTTATGCAGCAGGCGGAACAGATCGCGAATCTGCTCCGCCGTGAACGGCGAACGCGACTGCTGCCCGTCCCGAAAGGTTGTATCCGTAATCCATAGCTGCGAAGGCGTATTCATCGGCACGTTGCGATGATTGAACGAAACCTTCGGCACGCTCTGATAATCGAACAGCTCTCTGTACAGATTCGGCTCCTGCACGTCCTGAAGCTGATAATGATAATTGGACTGCTCCAATAAATTTGTAACCGAACTGAATTTCAGCATTTTTAACCCCCCATGACTTGTTTACACGCTTACACAAGCGCCTTGACAAAGGCCTCGATGCGATCAAGCCCCTTTTGAATGTTTTCCATACTTGTCGCATAGGAAAGCCGCACATAACGGCCGTCTCCGAACGCCTCGCCCGGCACCACCGCAACGTTGCTGTTCTGCAAAAGGCTTGCCGAAAACTCCAACGCATTATGTATCGTTTCCCCATTAAACGCCTTTCCGAATATGCCGGAGATATTTACAAACAGATAAAAAGCGCCCTGTGGCTTCTGCACTTCCATCCCCATCTCAACCAGACGGCCATACACATAGTCCCTGCGGCGGCGGTAGGTCTTAACCATCGGGGACGGATCATAGTCCAGCGCGGCCGCACAGCCTTTTTGCAAAAAAGAGACCGCAGAAACTCAATCATCCTCACGCTTCACCGAGGGACTGATAACCGCTACGATGCTATTTTGCGTCGGCTCGCTGTCGATTCTAGGAGCGATTGAAGAGGGTTCGGGCGAGACTCCCCGTCTGCTGCTGACCAAATCGATCATGGACGGGATCTCTTCCATAGCATTGGCCTCGTCGTTCGGCATCTGCATTCTTTTCTCGTCCGTGCCGCTGCTGATCTACCAGGGCGGCCTGACGCTCTTCGCCGGGGCGATGATGCGGTTCATGTCCGGGAGCATGATCGCCGAATTGACCGGGGTAGGCGGTATCCTACTGATCGGGTTAGGGATCAACATTCTCAAGATCAAAGAGATCAACATCATCAATTTGTTGCCGGCACTGATCGTGGCTGTCATACTCGCCTACCTTTGGCCGTCAGGTATTTAATGAGTAGGAACGCCGCGCCTTCAACTTCGCGTTTTGCGTCCGTATCCTC
>QWCN01004007.1_pt1 | contig 16215 bp, 19 predicted proteins | sample 1972711 | NCBI WGS metagenome assembly QWCN01 (sample SAMN09866707, study PRJNA288562) | Human gut metagenome isolate term1_stool, whole genome shotgun sequencing... | isolation source: gut | host: Homo sapiens | place: USA: California | reverse complement strand
CGTTACTTAATGTCTCTGAAATACGAGACATAAGTAACGACGAGCGCAAAGTCCCTTTCAAAAATGATGAATACCTTGCTTCCGGGACTTCGAGTTTCCAAAGGGCATGTAAATCATACATCAGAGACAACAAAATCTAGAAATCACCAAAAGCGAAAATGCGGCAAGGCAATTACTATAGTTCTCTGCCGACAGAAATCGCTACGTTATGGCTGCAAAATGCTTCATATTCTTTGACATAATAAGCAATATGTGACGACATGGTGATTTCGGATGTGCGAAGTTTGAGTTATCTATATTATGTACGACCTTATTATAATATATGTGTCAAATTTTTGAAGCCATTCATTATATCTTTTTACACATTTATTATCGATTAGTGTTATTTTTTGAGAGATATTCATGTGATTTTTACACGAATCATATTTATAAAATATAATGGCTCAGTTGTCTATTAATTCTTTTAATCCACGCTCTACGCTTATCATTTTTTGAACATCTCTAATGTCAGATGGATTTCCTTCAGCCTGTGGGGTAGATACACCGTTTTTCGTTTTTCTAAGCAATTCGTATGCTTCTTCAATTAGATGCATAGGCTATTTTATATTTTTTTCTTCTTCCAGCTCCCGGACAAGATATTCGTCACTCATACAATGCATATCGGATACACCCTCGCTCATGAGCTTATACAATTCGGAATGATAAAAAATATCTAAAGCTTTCTCCAGCGAGATATTATTCTCTTTTGCAAAAAGTTCTACCACTCGTGCATACTTCTTCTGTAAGAGAATTGGATTAGCATTCATAGCTTTTCACTCCCTTCAAACAACAAATAAGACAGTGCCTTTTCCGTTCGAAAGGCCATTTGCAGATTCGGCTTTTCATATTGCAATCGGCGAATGGCTTCTGCCTTATCAATTAATCCATCAAAGAACAGTTCTACTGTATTGAACACCTTATCATTTGCTACACCGCCAACCACAAGATCATAGTCTGTACCATCCTGCTCTCTTCTGCAGTTCAGGATGAAATCCAGCCAATCCTCTGAATAGGTATCAAATGTCAGCACCTTTAAATCTCTATACACACCTTCGTCAAACACATACCGTGATACAATACCATCCTTACCACGACGCTTAAATCTGTTGCACCATTTCTCAGCCTGCTCATAAATGGGTGTGACATAAAAGCCTTTTCCAAAATCAACATTTGGTCTGGAGTGCAACAAATCCGGCTGAGCAACCACTACAAATGAACCATGATATAAGATCATAATTTCACGCCTCTTTCTTTCATAATATCAATAATATCATTCACGATATACTCCTTGCTTTGCGTGTGCAGAACCTCATATTCCGGAATGATATATTCATTCAAAATATCTGTCTGTTCTGTCAAGGCGGCATAGACCTTGGTAGCATCCACATTTAACTTTGATGCAACATTTTCAATACAGAAAATTGCAAATTCTAATTCTCTGCTTCCATGCATAGTCTTATCCATTTCCATAACTTGCATGACCTCCTGTTCATAGTTGATTCATCTATCGTTATAACAAATTATTCAGATATGTCCGTATTCTAGGCCTCATTCTTCCGCTTTGAGCCTAATTATATCAAAATTCACAAAGCATGTACAGTAGTCTATTTCGGATATCTTTTTACACATTTATTATCGTTTAGTGTTATTTTTTGAGAGATATTCATGTTATTTAGTGTTGTTTTTTTCTCTTTTTTCACTGATTTTTACACGAATCACATAATGTGTTCCTTCTGTTATCGGTACCTGGCAAAAGGTCTGACAGGAATCATTTTACCATTTTCAACTTGATAATATTGGTCAGTTTCTTCATCATATACCAGTAACAATAATTTTCCACCCTTATAGACCGATCCGTCAATATAGTAATCACAAATCGCAAACACCTTATCTGCCAAGGTTCTGTCGATGTCCTGAACTTTCATAGTAAATGGGTGCAAATCATACTCATCTACAATATCTTCATTCTCTTTCATCAAATACTGATACACATAACTCTCAACAGGTAGTTCCACTGTAGGAAAAGACAATGAGGCAAGTGACACCTCCATCTTAACGCCATGAATGAGCCTTCCTTCCGACGCATACCCCTCTATCGGGTCATAAGAGAAAGTATATGCATTATAATCTCTTCTGCTTCTTGCGTTCTCCCAATCAATAATCGGCAGCAGAAACAATTACTTCCTGAAATAATTCCTTGTCATTATGCAAAAACATTATACAACCTCATTTCATAAATATATTTATAAACCCGATCTGGAAACAATGTAATATACTTATCTACATCTGAGCGTTTCATTCCGATTTTTTTGATATATGAACTAATAATATATGTTGCTGCAACCATATCCTCATCCACATACTGCTCAAAATCTTTCAATAAATCTAACAGTTGTAAGACATCGACATTTTCTTTATTTATTTGTGTCCGAGGTCTTCTAAGCATTATTTTTTGGTTCTTTACACTAACCTCTCTGCATTTCGCACTTGCACCATTGCAGAAATCTTAGATGCCGCACTTCTGTATTTTTCAATTGCCTTAAACTCACTGATAAGTTTCCAGAGATAACTAAAAAAGACCAAAGGCAACATCCGAAAATGCGACCATTGGTCTGCAAAGCCTTTATTTATGGCATTTCTACTATTTTTCTATTTAGTTTTTGACATCAACACGACCGTCTCCACATGTGTTGAGACTACTTTCGGAATACACTGCCTCCAGCTTGTCACTAACATTGGAACACATTTTATCGACGGATGCACCAAGTTTCTCCATGGCATCTTTAGCCGTCTTTCGCTTTCCAAACTGCTTTTTTGCATTGTCAAATCCATCCTTGAAACCTGTTTTGTATATAAAAGTTATTTTATAGGGAACAGCATTTCCATCTTTATCATAACCACCTATAATAACCTTTTCAATAACACTTTCAAAAACAGCTCGATCAAACTCCTCTAAAACACCATTGTTTTTGAGAGATTTTCTAAATTCATTTAATCGTCTTCGAAGGTTACATTCTTCTTCAGACTGTTTCTCATAATAATTTAGCTTTGCCCGATTTTGGGTTAACTCTTTTTCATAAGAAATCTCTGCCTCTTCGTAAATATCCTGTGCAATCATACCACTCAAATATTTATCCAGCAAATTCTTACGCTTATTTGTTATATTATTTATCTTCTTTTCCAGACGATGCATCATTTCTTGTGAATCATCTTCCTTCAAAGTTTTCTCAACTCTTCGTAGAAATTCCTCCAATACATCCTTGTGATCCGTGCATATCATGCGGTATGATTCCACAAATGCCTTTTCAATAACTTCCTCCGGCATACCTTTACACTTCGGACAATATTGCTTTCCATTCCTAACAAAATTATCACATTGCCATATATATTTCTTATACTTTGATCCACTATGCCATGCCCGCCTGCATAATGTAGTATCACAAAAACCACATTTCAACATGCAGCTAAAGGCATATTGTCTACTAAATTTTTCTCGTTTTCCCGCAACTACTTCTTTCTTTCTGCCAATATTTCTTTTGGCTCGAATTTCCTGTGCTTTTTCAAAAGTCTCTCTTGAAATAATTGGAATATGGTGATCTCTTATATAGAATCTATCCTCTTCCCCTCGATTTTCCAATCTTCTTTTGGAAATTGGATCTACGGTAAAACTTTTACCCAGAAGAATATCTCCCATATATTTTTCATTATTCACCACTCCCATAACACTAGAGCTGCACCATGGATTACCACGTATCGTATGGCTCCCCTGTCGATTCAACTCCTTCGCTATCATAGTGCTTCCAGCCCCGGCAACATATCTGTCAAATATATATCTAACAGTTTCTGCCCCCTCTTCATTTATGGATAATGTCTTAGTCACCAGATCGTAATCATATCCAATGCATCCCTGGAAGCCAACCAACTCCCCTCTCTGCATTTTCATTTTCAAGCCCTTTTTCACATATGCGGAAGTATTTTCCACTTCCTGCTGTGCAACAGAACTCAAAATCGTCATTAAAAATTCGCCATCTTTCAAGGTGTTAATTTTCTCAACCTCAAAATATACAGCTATGTTTCGCTCCCTCAGCATACGCACATATTTTAATGTATCTAATGTGTTACGAGCAAATCGTGGCAAACTTTTGGCAAGTACCATGTCAATCTTTCCATCTTTGCAATCTTGAATGAGTTTCTGAAACTGCTCTCGATTATCCTTGGTTCCTGTCATCGCTTTATCCGCATACACTCCAGCATATACCCAATCCTTATTATTCTTAATCATGTCTGTATAATACCGAACCATAGAATCATAACTCTTTATCTGGTCCTCATCATCCGTACTGACACGACAATAGGCTGCCACACGCATACGCTCTATTTTTCGCGGATTTACTAAATTCTTATTATTCTCTTGCGCCTTTATCACTTCGACTTTCAATGTCTCACCTCATTTTGTGTTCCATTCGTAGTGTATGTAAACATAATACAGAAGTACATTTGTTCTGTCAAGGTGAAATATCAGATATAACCTGATAATCTTTTCTTATTTCACGCAGTATCTTTTCATACTCTTCCTCCGTAATCATATTTTTTAACTTTAGTTGCTTGAGCATTGCCAACTGCATACTATATCTAATGATTTTGTTCACATTCATTCGTATATCATTCCTTTTCTATATCAGCTAATAGCAAGCAACAACATAGTTTATTACCTGCTATTAGCTGATACTTCACATAATCTCCAGTTGAAATCACCGGTCACTGTGGTAAGCAGCACACTCTGGACTCGCACCATCTCTTATAGACCATAAAGGGAGTATCATTATCATAGAACAGTCGCAACCACGGAATCACCACAATTCCTCTTTTGCATGGATGTTATCGCTCCCGGCATCTCACATCAGGCAGATGGAGCAAATAGATATTTTCTCCATCAATTCATCCTTACCGATCCTGGCGCATCTGCGGCACGGCGCAATGCGTAACTGTTCCTTATGTCCGATGAAATCATCATATTTAGTTGTCATTGTGTTCATGAAAATTATTTTTCCTGTGGACACACTATTAGTATAAATAGGAAATTTTCGTTTTTCTAGACTATATGTTTCGTAGTATATTAGTGCGATTTATCGCATCAAAAAAGAGCCACAACTGAGGTGACTCCTTAATGACTGTACGGTTGTACCCAACTTATTTATTCTTTTCCTGCAGTTTCAGCAAATATCTTGTTATGTTCTGTTCCAATACATCTTCTAATTCTTTTTTATCATATCCTGCCGGTAATGAAACAAACCCAAAATCATAAGTATCCTTGACAATTTCCTGTGCCAGTTTTCCCTGTATTGTCGGAAGTTTTTCAGCAAAATTAGTCAGCGCATTGCCCGATGATTGATATAAATGAACCTTTATGTTGTCAATTAAGACGCTTCTGCTCCAGTTCTCCTCTATCGCTTTTCTGACATTGAACAATGCTTCCTCTATCGTTTTGCACTTTGCAACTATTTCTACATGATATCTCCATGGAACAAAACTGAAAAATTTAGGAAAGTTAATTTCTGCAACAAGCTGTTGCAGTTTTTCATTTTGATCTAATTCCACACCGACCTGCTGCAGTTTTAGACTTTTCATATCAAGGCTTTCCTCCATATGATGTGCCAACTCTGAAAAGTTCTCATTTCCGGAATAGAATAGATACCATTTTTTCATATTCCAAAGATTTCTTGCCGAAAAACCTTTCGTTTTGGGAAATTCATTCTGCAGATCAAGACTAAGCTGCTCCACAATTCCTTTTCCCCATTTCTCCTCTGCTTTTCTTTCAACCAGATCCCGCCCCAACTGCCAGTTAAGGAAAAGCTACTCTGTATTTACTTTGACCGCCGATTTTATCTGTGCAGACACATAACGCTGCTTCACATCGTGAACCCAGCTTACATAATCGGAATCCAATCTGATGTCATGCGACTTCACAATACGAGGTTTTGATTCTTCTGACATATTGTTCCTCATTTCTTCAAAATATTTGTATGTTTTAATTGCTTTGATACATTTATACTTTAATATATCATAAATGGCACAATCCTACTACAAAAAAGCAAAAATGTTGTAAAGCTATCACTCCGATTCTTTCTTCGCCACTTGCTGGTCAATCAGTGCATCCACATATCCTTGTACCCGGCACTGATCCCATTTGTCAAGTCTTCGGTACTTCATCATTACTGGCACCTCGCTTTCTCTAAGGCTTACCTGTGGTTCGTTTTCAAATCCCATAACCTCACATATAGGAATTCCCATACCTTCGCAAATCTTACGGATATTCTTCTCTCGCACTTCGTAGTCTTCTTTTTTTATAATACTCCATATTGTACTTTGTGGAATTCCGCTGTTTTTTGCAAAACGATATACAGATATTCCATTTTCTGCCAAATAATCCATCAATTTTTTTCTGACTGTGCCCGTAATATGTCCTTCCCCCTTGCCGACCTTTGTTCTGTAGCTACAATAAGTATACTTTTTTTGAGATTATTCTTTCAACATATATGTTTCGTATTAAATAGTATGATTTATCGTACTAAGCCGGCAATTTTACCGCTATACATCATTTATTCAAAAATCTGTTTTCGTAACTTATCGAAGTCAAAGGGATTATACTCTATAAAATTTCCACTTTTATGGAAATTTCAGTCTAAAATTATTTTTTTTGCTTTTTTTGATACAATTCAATAATGCACTTTGCTCTGTAACACAGCAATTCTATGATAGATGGATCAGAGGTTGTCTCAATCTGTATATATTCTGTGAGATTGATAATCCAATTACAAATAGCAGTCTTGGTTGATACAATTCTAATCCGAAATAAATTCTCCTGTACTTTCATCTTGGATGTTGTACGAAACTCCAACTCAACTTCCTCTACCAGATTCTCCGCTACCATAAGCGTTGCACTGACTGTTTTTTCATAGGACATTCTTGGATGTTCTTCCATATATTGCGATAACTCAAAAAATTTACCAATACAGTCTAATGACTCCATGCATCTTCCTTTCTCATACTGATGTGTCACTACCTGTTCCATCCGGTCAATCCGATAATGGGAAAGCGTCTCCTTTCCTTCCATATTACAGATCAGATAATACCAGCCGCCGTTTATTACCAGATAATACGGCGATACAGTATATATTTTATCTGCCAGCTTCCCATTTTTCCGGTATTGAAAAGATACCTTATTCATATTTTTGATTGCTTTTCCTATTTTCATAAGATAATGAAAAATATGCAGATTCTGCGTTCGTTTGAAAGTTTCTCGATATTTTACATATTCAAACAAACTTCCAAAATATTTACTCGCACACCGCTTTAGTTTATCAAGCAAACGCTTTGCACAACCATTATCAACACCTGGAGAAAACAATATGCTGTCATGCAACAGCCTAATTTCTGTATCTGAAAAAAGTCGGCTATTCAAGCAATACACTTTAATATACCCACCCGACTGATCCGGATTTGCAATCGTCTTTTCACATATCTGAAGATCTTTTTCTCCATCCATGTTCCATTCTGTTTCATGAAAAAAAAGATTAAGCTGTTGAATATTAGCTGAAACCAACTTTCGCAAGGCAGCTCTCGTCATACCCTTTTCTGATTCAAACTCCTCCTCTAACCGATCACATATCACTTCCATTGATATCATATGCTCTTGATCAGCATGTCTCCATAATATTCTTAGTATCAACATCGGAATCATCTTTTTGCTGGTAGTTTTCAACATCTGTGTTCTTCTCCCTTCCTTTACCCAGAACACAGCATCCTCTATAAAAGCAAAAGAAAAAGAGGAATCATGTTCCTAACACATTCCTCTTGATTCTTAATCTGTTACCCATATTCATTTACTTTGCCAGAGTCGGCGGTATGTACTCTGTCAATTCTCCTAAATCCACCTGCAGATATAAACATAATTTGCATAAGAATTTCAAATCCCATCGACTCTGTTTGTCCTGGCAGTATCTGTTGAAATTTGTACGGGGAATATCTAACTCCTTGCAGACTTTTGTCTTGCTAATTCCCTTCTCTTTTAAAATTTCTTCAATGCGTAAATGAAGATGACCAAATTCAGTAACATACTCATTCGTACTTTGCATGCGAAACATCTCCTATAAAAGTATGATTTTATTTTATAGGATTAGTCCCTTTTATATAATTCACAAATGTATTACTCACAGAAGTGTTATTGTGTGTATAGAAATTGTATCTTTATACACAAGGAACGGATTTCACCTTGAATACTTGACCAAAAAACATTTGCTATCCATTATATTATCTCTGCAACAAATGGCATAAAAGACAATTTTGCAATTTTGAAAAACTGCTTTCCAAGTGGAATTCCAATAACGGTTGTGCAGCATAACAGACCTGCTACTGCATTTGCGCCTGCCTTCAGGATCCCTGATCTATTCAACCATATATTACATAACTTTCTCTTTTAATTCCGCTACAATAACTCTTAGTAATTCCTCTTCATCTCTTTTATTATTCAATAAATTATTACAAATTGTATCTAACAATTTAATATCTTTAGTTATCGTATATTTCATCGCGATCCTAAAAAGAATTTCGTGATTGTCAACAATATGCGAATATCCTTCTTCTATTTCCTTTGCAATTCTTATACCATGCTTCTTTAATAATGCTATTCTCTCCCTCATGCATTTTTTATGTTCCCAAAGAATTCTAAACCATCTTAAATCGAGATATTGTTTATCCCCTTTTAATTCATTATACAACCTTGTATATACACTTATCCCATAAACTGTATTATCTCCTTTTGCCTCAGCATTGCATGTTATATTGCGAGAATATAAATAATCAAGAATATTATTATATACTCTTTTTAAATCAAAATCATATGTAACATTTTTCTTTGTTTTAAAAAAACACATTAATTCTTCACCTGAATGAACACTTTCTATTCCTTTTTCAAAATCATCAAAAGAAATCATAGTTCTCTGATATATCTTATGCTCTCCATATCCATATATAATAAAACTTTTTTGTTCAATATCATATCCACTTACCAAAAAATCATGTAAAAAGTACTTTTTCTTCGTAGCAATACGGTATGGCACATAAAATTCATTAATCACACCATAAAAATAAAATCCTTGATTTAGCATTTTAATAATGGATTCTACAAACGAATCTGTTTTTTCTACATATTGCAAACATAATCTATGTATATTTTCAACAATTGCCCCTTCATGATCAGCTGTAATCAATTCAAACAACTCACAATCACGTATATACCAAACATTTAAACAAAAATCCATATAAATGTCATAAAAACAAATATTTGCATAATTTTCATAAAATTTTTTATAATAATCTTCTGAATTAAAAAGTACACTCAAGAAAATACAATGACAATTATATGATTCTATCGGAATACTTTTTGTAAGTGGTAATTCAAATTTCTTATCCATTTCTTTCCTTTCAAAAAATCTATTTTCGTAGAGCAGCTTCAATAATCAATTTCAGTTCTTCATTCTTTCCTGTGCTTTTGAATAATACATCTTCTATGTCATTTTCATGCAACACCTGAATCATCCTATCTTCTACGCCTCTACCTAAAGCTCGACAAGAGAGACAAAACAAATCCAGTACCCTATCATCTATACCAATTGTCCCTATCAACCCCAAATTCGAAAATTTATCAGTTACGAACACTGAATATAATTTATATGACTCCTTTTTTACTTTTTCTCTTATTTGTGACAATGAATACCTCATTCCCATTGTTCTCTTATTAGTTCTTTGCGATAACTCAGCTATACGATTGAATTCTATTTCTCTCGCTAAATGTATATCTACTTTCATTTCTAATGACACCAAATATGATTCAAAATTATCATACTGTGCTCGTAGCTGTTTACGTTGTAAATTTGTTGCATAAGTTGTAATACGTTCTTGTATTTGCTGCAAATTGACCTCCTTGTTTAACGAAAAACATCCTAATTCATTATAAATACTATCTCTATCGTATAAAATTGTTGTAACTTCCGGAAGAAATTTCTTAACTGCTTCAATTTCAAAAATCGAATCATCTACAAATACAATACTACTTAATCCAATGTTTAAATCATCAGATATTTCTTTAATATTTTCAATCTTATTAGCCCAGTTAACCTTAAAACAAGAAATATACTCTTCTTTAAGTATCATCTCATCATGTTCATTAAACACTTTTTTGACATCAGTCAAGTCATTTTTACTGCAGACAGCTAAAATCACGCCATGATAGTATAATGTTAATATAAACTTCTGAAAATCATAATACGAACGCCCTAATCCATTCCTTCCAAGATGTATACCATCAAAACCATCTTCCGAAAGTATACCTCCCCATAAAACATTATCACAATCTAAGACAATACACTTTGGAGTCATATTGTTTATAATATTGTACTGTTTTTTTATCTCACAAGCCATTTTTTTAACAGCTTTTTTACTATATGGTGCATTCCATCTATATTTAGAATTTATATCATATGCACTATTAATCCCAATTTCTGCAATAATTCTTTTTGTATCAACCAACACATCCTCTATAACAAGCATTTCCTCTAACTTAATATTTATTTTATCAACAAGCAATCTAGATACCGAAACATGACCAACAACATTTTTACATTGACAATAATAATCTTCAAAACCAAACCAAACAACTGTAGCTTCATAATTCTGCTTAAGATAATTATATAACTCCTCACATAATGAATATACCTCTTCAATCACTTGAGCACTACTTTTCTCTCCACATGCAATAATATTTACAACATCATCAATCAATACATCAAAATTCAAAAAAACAACAAATAAATTGCATTTGTCATATATTAAATCATTCAATTCCACCCTGTAGTCATCATACAACACTTGTCTTAAAAAGACATTATATTCATTTTCTGCAAACAGCATTTTCAAACATGGTTCCAGGTATGGTTCTAAAACAATGTTAGAGATAACCGTTATATTACTAATTTCAAAATTCTCGTTTCTAATACTATCAACCTGTTTTTGTAATTCTAAAATTTTCACTGCATACCTACTTTCTTTTAAATATCTTATACCTCAAAGTAAAAATCATTTCATACACTGTACTATAGCCTGATACATTTTTGATATTGTATCCATTTCTGATATCAATAATTTTGAATCTGGAATTTCACAATCAAATTCTTCTTCTAACCCTACAATTATTCTAACAAAATCTATAGAACTCATTCCGATTGAAGACAAATTTGTATCGATTTGCTCAATAGTTAACTCCTCACTTTCAATATTAAATTTTACAATTTGATATATTTTCTCTAAAATACTTTTATTCATCTAAATACTTCCTTTCTATTTGCAATTTTTCAAAAAAACTATAATTACAATACTCTCTATTTCTGTCCTTTATTATATATTACAATATAAATTCAACAAACGTGCCATTGTTCAAACAAGCAAAAACAACATCCTTATTATCAATAGCAACTGCTTTAATAGGTTTTGTAAAAATTTTTCCAATTTTAAGTGTTTTAAACTGTTCAAAAAAATTTTCTTCACCCTCTAATTTGTAACAGATATGATGGTAACCTTCCTTAAAACCATATATGCTTGATTTTTCACCTATAGCAGCAATAAGTTCAATAACTTGAGAATTATCGATGCTTTCCAAAAAAACCACTTTATTATTTTGAATTTCATCAAAAAAAATTTCCGATATCTGTTTGTATCCTAATTTCTTATACATCAAAATATTTTTTTCTATATCTTTTACAACTATTCCAATATGGTGTATTCTCACTTTTTCAAGCCTCCTTTCAATTGATCTGTATCCATAAAAATTTTCCCCCATAATGTATTTAACAATCAGAAGAATCTTCTATATATTATCTTTCTCCCTATAACGCCGCTTTACATTTTTACAAAAATCGCTTAACACTTTTTTCTCTAAGCTATATACATCATGAATTTTCTCCAAAATTTCATATAGCAATGACTTATCTCTACAAATCTCATATTTTACAGCGATATGATACCACGAAAAAAAAACATTACAACTTTTCTTATATTCATTAACACTCTCCATCACTGTATTATCTGAAATCCCCCATTGCTGACATATATATTCCATCGAAACAATAAGCATCTTCCGATGTTCATACAATTGGCTAACAGTATTCGTTAAATCATAATTTCTATCATGATTTTTATTTTGTATAAAAACATCCAACATTTTCTCCAAACCAACTAAACACGAAAGTCCTGTATAATACATTCCCCCCTCTTTCAATTTCATCTCCCTACTCCCCTCTATATTCCAACAAATCTTTCCATTAAATTCATTTTCTATTTTTTCAAGTGCCATGTATACACACTGTTCCGTAGAATAATCCTCTCGTATCTTATATGCCAACATAGGAAACTGGTAATCAATTGTAAACATCACTCGATTATCATTTTTCCTAAAAAAATCAACAACCGCATCATATGAACCCATAATTTTTTCATATGAAATTTCACCTGAAATCCATACTTTATACTCATTCATAATAGGGGCTCTAAAACACTGTTTTTCATCATCATAACCATATATTATCATACCATGAAATAGTGGTTCTCTACTTTTCTCTAAATTCCAGTCTGTAACAAAAAAAACATATAGATTCTCATCTATCAACTCTTTTATTTTATCCACTATTTTTTCTTTACCTATTTTGAAAAAATTTATTTTTCTCGTCAAAAGAATATCATCATAGTAATTCGAATGATACCATTTGAACAAAGACCCAAAATGAGCATTAAAATGGTCATCTAAAAAAAGTTCAAAATGCGATGCTATCCACGCTTTCCCCTTATCAGATGTTTGAATAATTGATAATCTTTCAAATGACCAGCATTCGGTTTTTACATAATTTTCTTCAATTACAATCGGAAGTTCCTTTTTCATACATAACCCCATATGAATTTTATCTTGTCTAAAACCCATATTTTTCCTTTCTTTTAAGAACAGTGAATGACTAGATCTCTGTTAAGCACCTATTCATTTACTAATACAAATTAATTTTTATCACGCCCCTATCAAGCTTCACAAAAACAGGGAATACTCAGCTTAATAAAAACATTCATCGAATTTAATCAATGCCACAGTTATCTATTATCCGTAAAGCAAGCTAATATATCTAGATAATCTTGCCTTAACAAAAAACAACCTCAAGGACAATTATTATGATATCACTTTTCTTATATAAAAACAAGATACAACATATATAATAATATCTTTATAATATCTTTAATATGTATGTTTGTCAAACATGTATTACACATACACCAGATAGTCCTTTAATACTTGATTGGGGAATTTCCATCCTAGAGGTGATCCATGGGAAAGTTATTGTAATCTCTGCGATTATATACTTTCAACAGCCTGGCGACATCCTCATAAGAATAAAAAGTATGTGTTACATAAAAACGCTGATTATTCTTACGATGACTTCAGTCAACTTTTTCGTTATGTCGTAGTGCAAAAGGATGTAAGACCTTGTGTTGAGTCCCTTAATGTCCAAATGCATCCGAAATATCGTAGTTTTGCCGCAGTTGATGGTAAAGCGATTGGTAAACTCAGTTTCATTATCGCTCTGGATACACTTAATGACAACGGAAAGAACAAACTTTACATCAACTTGGATTTGCTGCCTAGGATAATCCGTCTGTTCGGGGGCTTTGGAATATATTGGGAATCGGATGGATGAACTGCCATCATCCCCTGCTTACGGATGATTCTGTATAGTCCGGAAATGTAATGAGAGTAGTCACACTATTTGAGTTTGACCCAAAAGACAACAAGACCGGCATCTGGATTACATCTGCGTATATCAGAAATCAGCTTTATTTCTTCAGGAGTATATTCCTTTGGATGATGATACAGTCTGTGGGGGCGATCCCGAAAGTACTCTATAGAACAACTATCAAAACAATGTTTTGAGACCGTTTCAAGTTTTGTGTAAACTCAAAAACTAACATAAGATTTTATTGATATATTGTTAGTTACTAAGATCAGACACCAAATTTGGGTTTTCTGCTCTTATCTGCATTATACAGGTATAAATAAACATGTCAAATAGATTTCCGCTTTTTTCCAGCCGACTCGTATCTGTGACCATTTCCCACGGTGTTCGGTCCATTTTCTAGTGATGTCTATTGTAGCCAAATAGAGCATTTTTAACATGCTGTCATCGTTTGGAAATATAGTCCTGCTTTTGATGACTTTACACAGCTGCCGGTTAAAGCCTTCAATCGCTTTTGCTGTATAAATAAAATTCTAATTCCTCCAGGGCCACAACTTCATCAGGTGCCGCATAATCCATTTTTGAATCTGCCATAAGTTTTTTCAGGTCTTTGTAGGATACATAATTCGTTGTATTCCGGATCTAGCGGATGATACACTATAAAAGACAGGACTGGAAAATTTGTGATCCCGGAGGTGAACACTTATGAGTAGAAAAAAGTCCCAGAAGAAACTGTTTTTTCAAAGAGCTTTGAATTCCTTGAACATTACCTGCAATAACAGGCTGGCAGCAATCAGGGCATACCTCTGGTATGTTGCAGATGATGATATTTCTTTACAGTCAGTGGCACTGACGGCTTCACACATTCCTTTTCTCAAAGTGTCAAAACTGACAAGGGAAATGATATCCGAGAATGATCTTAAGGCATTGCTTTCAGCTCCTCCAGATGCTAAGATTGGCAAGAGAGATCAGATGATCCTTATTTTACTTTATGATTCTGCCGTCCAGGTTTCTGAATTGTTGTCGCTTGATGTCTCTTCTGTAAATCTGGATGCTGAGATACCTTACCTTAGAATGTATGGAAAAGGCGATAAGGAAAGGATTGTTGCCATCACGGACACAACTGCTGGACATATAAGGAATTATCTAAAGGATTATCATCCAACGAAGAATCCCAACTTTCCATTTATATATACAGTCATAAAAGGTCGAAAAGATAGGATGTCTGTAGGAAATGTTGAATGTATTATAAAAAAATATGTATCTATGATAATACCTGAACATCCCAATCTTCCAGAACACTGCTATCCGCATATGATACGCCGAACCCGTGCAACAAACTTGTATCAAGACGGGACTGAACTGGAGCTTATCTCCAGGATACTTGGACATTTCTCAACGGAGACAACCCGCATTTATGCGATTCTTTCAGTGGAAATGATGCGCAAAGCAATAGAATCCGGAAACATGTCAACAGATGAGATGCCAATGTGACCAGATGATGAAGCAGAAATGGCACAAATCTGTGTATTAAGATAAAAACGTTATCCTCATCTTTTTGAAACTCAAACAAAGAAAAATAGATGTTATCAGAAAATATGAGGATAAAAATATCATAAGGATACGCCGCAGACAATGTATACTTTATCCAGAACGGATATATCTTCTAGCAAACCGTCTCCCATAGTGTCAGGAGTACACGTTTTAATGTCAGCTCTTCAAAGTCATTTGACAATGCGAGGCTGACATCGCCATACTGAAGCAAAATGCTTGCAGCTTCCGGCGGTTTCCCGAACCAGATCAGGCTGGATGTTTACGCAGCCAACATTCTGTCTTTCTGCGGCAGACACATTTCTGCCGGAACATTCTGTTTCCGGAAGGTCGTAACAGGCATGCTGCTGGAACCTGCGTACCCAGTAATAACAGGCACTTGAGACAATGTCGTTATCCCGACACCACTGTCTGTCGGACAGACCGCTTCTGCAGCACTGCATGACAAGTCCGTAAATCTTATCATAATCTAATCGTTTGTTTGCCATTTGGCACCTCCTCAATGTTAGTGTTGTAGTAAACGTCTCCAACATTGAATGACAAACTTCGCGATTGTTGGAGTGATCGTTTTTAATTTTAGACACTCCGATTATGGCATGGATTTGTGAGGGGCGCAATCCGTGAGCAGATTAGGCTCTTACTTTTTAAATATTCAGTTGTAACACATGTAATGTAATCCTACACAACATCTATAATAATATGGTCCTATGTCAAGATTTAGTACAAGTTAAAATGAGTTTTTCTCATTCTAACCTGCCAGCAATTCCGAAGTTGCCTGTTGATACAATCTTTCAAAATC
>QWCN01004005.1_pt1 | contig 16219 bp, 24 predicted proteins | sample 1972711 | NCBI WGS metagenome assembly QWCN01 (sample SAMN09866707, study PRJNA288562) | Human gut metagenome isolate term1_stool, whole genome shotgun sequencing... | isolation source: gut | host: Homo sapiens | place: USA: California | reverse complement strand
GCCGAAGTCAAGGCCGTGACGGGGAAGTGATGTGCGGGCCGTCCTTGAGTTCCTTTCATCGCTCGCCGGGCTCCTCAAGCTGTGGCTGCGTCAACGGTACGGCGAACGCCGTGAGGCTGATCGCACTGCTGTTCGTGATGATGCTGGCGGCGAGTGGGTGCGCTCGATGGGCGGAACCGACCGCCGCGACAAGCCCGGCTCCGCTGACGCCGGGGGCCGTCGTGACGGGTGAGTGGTCCTACTCCTACCGGGGCGAGACGTTCACCGAGCCAGGCGAGTGGGTGCACCTGCCCGCAGGCGAGGCCGGGAACCTGCTTCTGTGGATCAAGAGCGTTGAGGAGGCGCAATGAGCGACGACATGCAGATGTTGCGGGATCTCGGCGAAGTGAAGGCCGAACTGTCTGCGGTCAAGGCCGAACTTGCCGGACTGCGCGAGCGTATCGACGATGTGGTCATTTCAAACCTGCGTGACCACGGCAAGCGCATGTCCATGCTCGAAACCCGCGTTGCCGCGCTTGAAGCCGCCGAAAACCGCCGGGCCGGGGGCATGGCCGCACTCGTGGCTGTAGCGGCTGCGGCAGGAGCGGCCGGGAACGTCCTTTCGCGCTGGATCGCGGGATAAGCGGCTCACATATTTCGGCTGAGGCAATCCCCAATTTTGGGAAACGATGTCATGGAAAGGAGCAATACCATGCCCAAGATGAACCCCAATTCCACGGTATCCCGGATCAACAGCCTTACCGGTGCTGGCCGCCGCATTGCCCGGAACCGGAACTACGCCGTCGGCAATCAGGCCCGCGCCATGCGTTCCGCCGCCGTATTCAAGACGCAGATGTCGCTCACGCGGTTCAAGCGCGCCACCGGGACAGGCGGCCACTGATGTCGACCCGCCCGCTTTTTCGCACCGTCGAAACGGCGGCGGCCATCACCGACAGCGTCCTTGTCTCCTTCTCCGGGGGCAAAGATTCCGTCGTCACGCTGGACTTGTGCGTGAAGCACTTCCGGCATGTGGAGGGCTTCTTCATGTACTACGTGAAGGGGCTCTCCTTCCAGGAACAGATCTGCCGCTACTATGAGGACAGGTACGGGCTTCCCATCCATCGGGTGCCCCACTTCGAGCTTTCGCAGTTCCTCCGCTACGGCCTGTACCGCCCCACGGACTTCTCCGTGCCCGTCGTCAGCATCAGGGACGTCTACAACTACCTGCGGCTGAACACCGACATCTGGTGGATTGCGGCCGGGGAACGGATTGCGGACTCGGTATGGCGCCGGGCCATCATCAAGTCCTCGGGAACCATCGACGAAAAGCGGGGGCGCATCTATCCCGTGGCGGAATGGAGGAAAGAGGACGTGGTCGCCTACATCCGGCAGAACAAGCTCAAGGTCGGCGTCGAATCGCGCAAACTCGGCTTTTCGTTCGGCTCGTTACAGGCGCGGGAAGTCATCCCGGTGAAGCGGCATTTCCCCGCGGACTTTGCCAGAATCAGGGCGTGGTTCCCCTTCGTCGAAGCGGGGATCATCCACCATCAGCTCAAGGAGGAACGCCGTGGGCGGGAAACTCAGCAAGTACCAGAAGTTTGAAGTCGAGGTCATCAGCCGGGGCGAGATCCATGGAGCGGATTACAATCCGCGCGTCATTTCCGAAGACGCCCGCAAGCGGCTCAAGAGGATGCTGGCGAAGCACGGCCTTGTCCAGCCGCTTGTGTGGAACCGGAGGACCGGCAATCTCGTTTCGGGACATCAGCGGCTTTCACAGCTCGATCAGCTTGAACGCTCCCAAGACTACGACCTGCAGGTGTCCGTGGTGGACGTCGACGAGCGAGAAGAGAAGCTCCTGAATGTCCAGCTCAACAACCCCTCCATGCAGGGCGACTGGGATATGGACAAGCTGAACGGGCTGGCTGGCGAAAACGGCATCGATCCTGAAGAGTTCGGGTTCTCCTCCGGCGACATCTCCGTCATGTTCGACGGCGACATGGGCGGGGCCTTCTCCGATACTGAAGAAGTGGCCGAAGCCAAGGATACCCTGCGCGAAATCAAGGAGCACCGGGCGGAATCGACAGAGAAGATGAAACGGGAGGCCAGCGGCGAGTTCTATTTCACCGTCGTCTGCGAAAACGAAGGCCAGAAGAAAGCCATGCTCAAGGCTCTGGGCGTCCCCCATTGGGAAGCTTTTGTGCATGGCTCTCAACTGGCCGGGCTGTTGGGCGTCTAGACGAGCCCCTGCTGCTCAAGGAATTCTTCCAGCGTCAGCGGGTCGTCTTCGTCTTTCCAGCGCAGCCCCTGCTGGTACATATAGTCGCAATGATCCTCGTATCCGTCCGGCAGGCGCTTCAAGAGGTCATCGTCCACCTCGAAGAAGTTGAGCTTGCCCTTCACCGGGAAGGGGATGACCTCGTAGAGCGGTTTGACATGCCAGGCAAAACCTTTGAGCGCGTCCTCCACATCGTCGTCGAACAGCATGGCCGCAGGCACGTCGGCCTCGGTCATGGGGCGCACATCAACCAGTTCGACCACGCCGAGCCCCATCCCGCCGGGGGCGATGAGCCCATCGTTGATCGGGTAATCCCCCTTGCTCGAACAGATCAACAGCGGCCCACGGTAGTTGCAGCGCCATGTCCGGCACTCCACAGATTTTCCTCCGCCGGCGAGAAACGAAGCCCAGGGCTGCCTGACCGAAATAGCTTTCATACGCGACTCCTCTTTTGAGTTTTGCGCCAGTATAGCATCCCGTCGCGGCGATGCAACGAAAAAAGCAAAGGAACGACCCCGTGCAATGCACAGCCAAATCGAAACGCTCAGGCGAGCAATGCAGGAACCATGCTGTAAAGGGAAAAACAAAGTGCCGTATTCATGGAGGTACGAACGACGGCCCTCCAAAGGGCAATAAAAACGCTCTGAAACATGGCGCATATGAGGCCATATCGCTGGAAACCATGACGGAAGAGGAAATCGCCTACGCCAATGCGGTCACGCTGAATCCGTGCGAAACCCTCCGCGAGCAGCTCAAGACGCTCCGCGTCAAGGAAGCGCGCATCGCCAAACGCCTGAAAAAGGCCAAGGACGACATGGAAAACGTGGGCAGGGACGACGGGACGGGCAGGAAGATCCCCGCAATGGTGGTGCTGACGGGTACGCAGGGCAAACAGGCCGACGCCGAGGGGTGCGAGTCCACATCCCTTTCCACGGCCTCCGAAACGCAGGAGATGCACTACCTGCGGCTGGACGCTGCCCATTCGATGGTCCTCGAACAGATCCGCCGGGTTTCGGACAGCCTCGCCCGGATGGAAGGCGAAGGCGGCGAGGAAAGCAGGAACGGGGTTGCCATCGTCCTCGATTTGGGCGGCGGGAGGAAACATGAAGGCGACGGTAACTGACGGCATCCCCGTCCCCGTCTACCACGCGGAACCCACGCTTGCGCGGTTTCATGCCAGCGACGCCTTTTTCCGTGGAGTCCGCGGGCCTCTGGGCTCCGGGAAATCCGTCGGCTGCTGCGCCGAGGTCATGTCCCGTATCCTCCGCCAGAAGGCCTTCATGGGGCTCAGGCGGTCGCGGTGGGCAATCATCCGCAACACCTACGGCGAACTGAAGACGACCACGATCAAGACATGGATGGACTGGTATGGGGCGGTAACGAAAATCTCCTACGGGCATCCCATCATGGGCCTCATTAATATGCCGCTTGAGGACGGGACGAGCGTACAGGCCGAGCTTGTCTTCATCAGCCTTGACCGCCCGGATCATGTCAAGAAACTCAAGTCCCTTGAGCTGACGGGCGTATGGCTGAACGAAGCCAGCGAGCTGCCGGAAGAAGTCCTGCAAATGGCGACCGGGCGCGTGAACCGCTATCCGAGCAAGATGCAGGGCGGGTTCTCGTGGACGGGCATCATCGCCGACACAAACTCATGCAACGTCGACAACTGGTGGTACAGGCTCGCCGAGGAGGAACGCCCGGAAGGGTATGACTTCTTCGCCCAGCCCCCTGCCCTTCTCGTCGAAAAGGATGCCGAGGGGAAGCTCCTGTACCGGGAAAACCCGGAAGCGGAGAACATCGAAAACCACACGGCGGGGTACGGCTATTACTTCCTCCAGCTTCCCGGCAAGCACAAGGAATGGGTCAACGTCTACGTCATGAACAGGTACGGGAGCAGCAACCCCGGAAACCTCGTCTACCCGGAATACGGCGACGGGAACCTGACGGGCGTCGCCTTCGATCCCGGCAGAGACGTCATATGGACCCACGACTTCAACTTCACGCCGCTTTCCTCCGTAATCCTCCAGACGGACAAGGACGGAAACGTCTATGCCGTCGACGAAATCGTGCTCTCTTCCGCCGTGGCGAAACAGGCGGCCGTCGAGTTCTGCGAACGGTACGCGGGATTCAGAGGCATCGTTTCCCTCTACGGAGACGCCAGCGGACATGTCGGTGAAAAGCACGGGCACGCGAGCGACTACGTAACCCTCGAACAGGAACTGAGGCGCAACGGGTTCCGGGTTCAACAGAAGGTGCCCCGCACCAATCCCGCGATCAAGGACGGGCAAGCCAGCCTCAACGCCAAGATCTGCGACGCCATGAACGTCCGTTCCTTCTTCGTCAACAAGGGGAAATGCCCGATGCTGCACAAGGGCCTTTCCACGCTGAAGCTCAAGGGCGGCAGCACGTTTCAGGAAGAGGACGCCGAGTACCAGCATATTACCACCGCCGTCCGGTATTACACGGCGGTCGAATTCCCCATCAAGAAACGCGACGTATTCTTCGGAAGCTCGCACGGATAAGGAGCGACAATGAACAGCAGTTATGAGCAGAAACACCCTCTGTACGCGGCATCCTTCACCAAGCGCCGGAAGGCAATGGATCTCTACGAGGGTGGGGAACGGATCGAGGGGAACAGGGCCTATCTAACGCGCCACACCTACGAATCGGACAAGCAATACGACATCCGCGCGAGCCGGGCCACCTACCGCAACTTCGCGGCCCCCATCGTGGATGTGTTCGCCAGTTTCATCAATGAAGGGCGTCCCGAACGCGCCATCCCCGACGCCCTCCGCCCCATCGAGGCGGACGCCGACAGGTACGGCATGACCGCCGACGCCTTCTTCGCGGACGTGACCCGGCTCGCGGCGGCAGGCGGGGCGCGGTTCGTCATCGTGGACATGGAACAAAAGAAAGGGGAAACAGTGGCGGAGGACAGGGCCAGCGGTCGACGTCCGGTGCCCTACTTCACCTCCATCAGCCCCGACGACGTGTGGGACTGGGGGATGGACGCCAAGGGCCTCGCGTGGGCGGTCGTTCACAGCGAAGAGATGGAGCACCCCGCAGCCTTCGCCGCCCCGCTCCGTTACGAAACCCTGACCGTCTGGACGCGGGACTCGTGGACGCGCTACCGCCGCCCGATGAAGGACAAGGAGAACACCGAGTACGCCATTGCCGAGGACGGCGAGCGCAGGCACGGGCTCGGCGCCGTGCCGCTGGTGCCGTTCCTGTTCGAGCCGACTTCCCCCATGACCGGGCTCCCCGCCACGGACGACGTGCTGTCCCTGATCCTGCGCATCTACAGGCGGGACTCGGAACTCGACAAGATGCTGTTCGACCGGGCCGTCCCTCTGCTCAATGTGGGTGGCGTAAGCCAAGAGCATTGGGACACGTTCGTGGTCGCCAGCTCCAACGCCCTCATGAGTACGGAACCGGGCGGCATCACCGCGCAGTACGTGGAGCCGTCAGGCACCGCGTTTCAGGCGCAGGCCGAAGCCCTTGCCCGCGACGAAGCCAGCGTGCGGGAAATCGCCCTTCGTATGGTGCGGCCGCAGTCCGCCGTGGGAGAGTCCGCCGAGTCCAAGGCCATCGACAAGACGCAGCTCGACACGCAGCTTGCCAGCTTCGCCCGGCGTAGCGGCAGCGCGGAAGCCCTCTGCTGGAAGCTCGCCGCCCGGTGGCTTGGAGCGAAGGAGGACGGGATCGAGGCGAAGTACAACGAATCGTATGATGTGGGTGAGGCGACGGTGAAGCTCAAGGGGCAGACTCCTGTGAAGGAAAGCCAAGGGTGACGCGAAAGCCCCGGCGATATCGACGCCGGGATTTCCTTTATCATGCGATATACTCCGGATGGCATATATTTACAGATAAGGCTGGTTATGCACAGAGCTTGGCTGTACTTACAGCCTATTTGTCGAATCATACCATATGCCCGCTTACTTACCCTGCCTCCACAAGCACCTACTAAAAGTCAAATCCAACTATGACAAATCATAAAAAATCATAGAATTCACAGTATACATACTCTGGATGCAATGAAAAGCCAATCCTATCCCTCCGGGCGGTACAAAAATCACACCAATATTTGGATCATACATATAACTAAAGGCATTTTCAGTAGTTGGAATTCCTGCCATAGCTATAGCATGAGAATCTTTTTTACCCTGATTTATGACTAATATTCCACAGAGATTATTCTGAAAACTTTTCATAAATTCATATATAGATTTCATATCAAGTTTAATATCTATAAATGAAGGTGCATCGTTAAATTCTCTTTCTAGTATGTCACTCTCATCATCAAAGCCATCAGGTTTTGGTTGCATTTTTTGACATGCAATAATCAATCTATCGAATACTATACTCAAAGAACAATTTTCTTTATATGATTTAATAAATTCTATACAAAGCTCTAGACAATATCCATCAGAATCTTCTCCTAATAATTCATCCTGTGGAAGTTTTAAAGCTATAAAATTATCACATACTTGGATTTTTTCAGGTATCATTTGTGACATTGACCATATCCTCACTCTATTTTATTATATATATTATTATTCCACCTAATACACAACGTCAAATCTGACTGTTACAAAAACCATTGAATTTCTGAGTGTTAGATAAATAACAAACTCACACAGTTTTTCTCGCTCCGACAGCTCATCTCGCTATAAGAAAACCCCGGCCAATCTACATTGTCGGGGCTTTTCTTCATTCAATCGTCCAATACGTTCCTGTCATGCCATCCTGGGCACAGCGTCAGTTCCGGGCCTCTCCAAGGCCACGGGGCAACGATGCCTTTGACGGGCACCGGCACGACCTCACGCGGGTTGGCAAGCTCCCACGCAAAACCGTACATCTCATCCTCATAGTCCTCGCAGCACGCCGCAACAAGGTCTTCCCGCGTCATGGGGCGGCATCCCACTACATCCACAATGCCGAGGGCCACGCCCACAGGCAGGCGTTTCCCGTTGTCCAGTTCGATGATCGCGCTTTTCGAGGCGCAGATGACCAGAGGGCCGCGCCAGTTGAACGGTTTTGACCTCCATTCGATGGTCTTTTCCCCGATGACGATCTGCGACGCGAACGGCTGGCGCACTGACAAGGCTTTCATTTCTTGCACGGGTTTTCTCCTGTTCAGGTTACTGAAAAAGAGCAAACCGGGGCGCTTGATACGTCCCGGTTTGTATTTTCCGGCAACCTACGCAGCGAAATAACCAACCATCCACGCCGGGGCTATAATCAGGTTTGGGCGTTGGCAGAGTACGATCCGCGCTGATTCCGGGGTGTCCTCGCATTCGGTCACTACGGGTACGGGCGGGGTTGTTTGTCGTGCGGGTTCAATCGTGGTGGCCTTAATAGGCTTCGGGGCTTTCTTCTTGATCCGGTCGGCAATGCGGCGGGCGGGCTTTCCGGGCAGGGGCATAAGGCAACCCTGTTCCGTACCGCTGAACGCCACTACAGCCGGGGCTTCCGTAGCCTCTGGCAAAACGGGGGCAAGTTGTTCTTCCTGCTCTACCTCTCCATCTGGGGTAGGCTTGAACACGTTAAAAATGTCCTGCTGGCTGGCAATATTGTTCATCCAGACATTGGCGAACTTCACCATGCCCACCTGTGCCTTCGGGCGGTATATGTCGGGCTTCCCGTCCTTCCATTCCACCACGGCCTGATCACAGACGCCCATGTAGTCGTTCTGGTAGCTCACCGGGTAATACCGTCCATCAGGGCCGCGCCAAAACACCATATCGGGGTCGGCCATCAGATCGCCGCTCTGTTCGCCGTAGTGCGCCAGCGCAAACGTGTTGTCCCCGGTACGGTCAACAGACAAAGGCATGAATACTCCGGGGGCGTTGTCGATCTTGAGGTAATCCTTCTTGCCGAGCAATTCCACGATCCGATCCATGACCTTCTGAGCCTTCTTGCTGATAGCGCGCATATGTCTACTCCTTTGAAGGGTATCGTTTGTCTTTCGTTGAATAGACAATAGATTTTCAAAAATTGATTGTCAATAGATTTTTAAAAATTGATTGTCTGAGTATCTATAAAAAAAGAGAGCGCGTTATGCGCTCTTTTTTTCAGCTCTGGTGGTCTTTTCTGGGGCGTCCGGACGTTGTTCCCTTTGGGACATAGGCAGGACGTTTGCGGTTAAGCCCAGTTCCCGTCGTTGCCTTGCGGCCGGGGGTTCCGTCTCGGACGATACCCGCTGCGACATCCTCAATCTTGCGGCATTCAACCCATTCACGGGGAATCATCCATGTATTGCCTGCTTTATACGCCCCTGCCGGACGGGTTGAATCCTCACGGCAGAGCTTGGCGATATACACGCCATTAGCATAGCCAAGGAACAACCCAGCTTCCTTTGCAGTGAGATAGGGATTTAACGATTCGCTCATGAACCGACAATAGAGTGATAAAAACATATTGTCAAACTAAAGCGGTCATGGAACTCCATCTACAGCAATCGGCTATTCACATAGCGGTTCAGGCTGACTCCCGCCTCTGCGGAGAGGATCGCAAGCTGACGGTGCATCTCAGGCGTCGTGCGGATGACAAAGTTCCCGGAAAGCTTGCGAAGGGAAAGCGGTCAGGGATCGGCTCCTTGTTCGCTTCCATGTCCTTCAACGTATCCGAGACAAGCCGGACGATTCCATGCAAGGCCGCGTCCTGTTCCTCTTCCAGCCATGACAAGCTGGGAAACTCGGCGCACTGCCCCACAAACTCCTGATCCTCTTCCGACCAAATGACGCGATAGGTATACTTTTCCATAGCTACTGAAGGGAAGCCTGTACAGCCCGATGCGGGATGATCCGCATGAACTCCTGCCCCTTTTCCCTTTCCAGAAGGCAGGCTTCATACTGGGCCTGCAAGTTGATCCACATCTCCATGTCAGTCCCGAAATACCGGGCCAGACGCATGGCGGTATCCGTGCTGACGCCGCGCTTTTCGTGCAGGATTTCATGAATCCGTGTGGCGGGGATGCCAAGGGCGATGGCAAGGGCATTCGCGCTCAAGCCGAGCGGGGCCATGTATTCTTCGCGGAGAATTTCTCCGGGATGGATAGCAAGCATATTTCCTCCTAATGATAATCTACTACTTCGACATCATATGCGTTTCCGTCTTCCCATGTGAAGCAGATACGCCAGCGGTCATTGACGCGGATACTGAACTGCCCCGCTCGATCTCCGCGCAGGGCTTCAAGCCTGTTCCCGGCGGGTATTCGCAAAGATTCCAGCTTGGTTGTCGCATGTAGAATCCTCAATTTCCGTACCGCCGAACGTACCGCATCACCTAGCTTACGATGTTCGCCTGTTTCGAAAAGATGCTGTGTTTCTTTGTCCTTAAAGCTGGCAATCATACAACGTCCTTCGTATTACGATAAACAGAATATATACTGTCTCCATCCTTCCTGTCAATTCTTTCCCTCCACGTAAGAAACCTTCCAACAAACCCTTGCGGCACATCCCGGCTGCGGGTCTATACTCATGCCCAATTATGCGGGCCTGCCCGTCTATCGTGGCGTGATGCCAAGGAATACCCCGGCGTGAAGCCCCAACCCGAACCGAGAAGGATACCATGAAACTCAAGCTCGACGAAAACGGCCATGTGGTGGTGAAGGACGGCTTCCCCGTGTGGGTTGCCGAAGACGGTGCGGAGATTGCGTATAACGTCCCCGACCTCGTGAACAAAATTTCCGCCGTCAACGGGGAATCCGCCGGGCGGCGCAAAGAAATCGACGCCCTGACCGCCAAGCTCAAGGTGTTCGAGGGCATCGACCCGAAAAAGGCCAAGGCCGCCTTGGAAACCGTCGCCAACCTTGACGCCGGAAAGCTCATCGACGCGGGAAAAGTCGACGACCTCAAGATGGAAATCAAGAAGTCCTATGACGGAAAGATTTCCGATCTCGAAAAGGCCCTCGCCGACTCCAAGAAAGATTCCGCCGACAGGCTGGCCGCCAAGGAAGCCTCCATCCGTACGCTGCTGGTCAAGGGCATCTTCGATTCCAGCGCGTTCCTGAAGGACAAGACCGTGCTTCCCTCCGACGTGGCCTACGCCTCGTTCGGCAGGCATTTCGAGGTGAAGGAGGAAAACGGCGAGCTGCGCGTGGTCGCCACCATGAACGGCCAGCCCATTTTCAGCCGCTCCGATCCCGGCACCTTCGCCGCGCCCGAAGAGGCGCTTGAGGCCATCATCGACAAATACCCCATGAAGGACCGCATCCTGAAGGCCCCGGACGGCGGCTCCGGCAGTCATCCCAATTCCGCGTACGCCCCCGGCGTAAAAATCATCCCCAAGGGCGATATGAGCGCCTTTGGAGCCAACCTTGAAGCCATCGCCAAGGGCGAAGTAACCGTCGCGGCCCAGTAGCCGCACGCACCAAGAGGATTTCCCATGAACGATCTGTCCAAAGTCGTCGACAAGCTGCTCGCACAGGGCCTGCTTGCCCTGCGCGGCACCTGCGTCATGCCCCGCCTCGTGAACTCGGACTACAGCAACCTTGCCGCGCAGCAGGGGGCCAGCATCGACGTGCCCATCCCCTCCGCGATCAAGGCGCAGGCGGTCACGCCGGGGGCCACTTCGCAGGACACGGGCGACATCAGCCCCGTGTCCGCCACCATCAAGCTCGACTGCTGAATGGAAGCGCCTTTCTACCTGACCGACAAAGACCTGATGGAGGCCAATCGCGGGGTCATCCCCATGCAGGCCAGCGAAGCGGTCAAGGCCATCGCCAACGACGTGAACGCCACTCTGCTCGGCTTGGGGCGCAAGTTCTACGGCATCGTCGGCACGCCCGGCACCACGCCCTTCTCCACCGTGGTCGACGCCACCAATGCCCGCAAGGTGCTGAACCGCCAGCTTGCCCCGGTCAACGACCGCCGCATCGTGCTGGATCCCGATGCCGAAGCAGCCGCGCTCGGCCTGTCCGGGTTCGCGGACGTGAGCAAGTCCGGCGACGCGCGGCCCATCATCGACGGGACCATCGGGCGCAAGTACGGCTTCGACTGGGCGATGGATCAGCAGGTGCCCACCTTTGAGGCCAGCGTCATGACGGAAGGCGCGCTCACCGTGAACGGAGCGAACGAGGCCGGAGCGCAGGTGGTAAGCCTCGCCAAGGCCACCAACGCCGCCGGCCTCAAGGAAGGCGACATCCTGACCATTGCGGGCGACGGCCAGACTTATGTGGTTACGGAAGCCGTCTCGCTCGCCGTGGGCAACACCGCCGTGAAAATCTACCCCGGCCTCGCCAAGGCCACCACGGGCTCGGAAGCCGTCACGGTATCCGGTTCCCATGTGATGAACCTCGCCTTCCACCGCGACGCCATCGCCTTCGCCACCCGCCCGCTGATGGATTCCGCCAACGGCCTCGGCAACCTCATCCAGTCCGCCGTGGACCCGGTTTCCGGCCTGTCGCTCCGCCTGGAAGTCTCCCGCGAGCACAAGCGCACCCGGTTCAGCTATGACATCCTGTACGGCGCGGACGTGGTACGCCGGGAACTCGGCTGCCGCATCGCCGGGTAGGAGGCTCCATGCACATCAGAACAGTGAGGATCACGAGTGCGGAAACGGTGAGCGGGTTCATCGTCATCAACGAGGCCGATTTTGATCCGTCGAAGCACCAGATCTGGAACTCGGAAGTCACGGCCGCCACGCCGGAGCCGGACTCAAGCAGGCCTCTTGATCAGATGACGCTGGCGGAGCTGCGTGACCATGCCAAGGCGCACGGCATAGCTATCCCCGCGACGATCACCGCCAAGGCCGACGTGCTGGCCCATGTCCTCGCCGCCAGCGGAGCCCGCGTCGGCAGTGACGTCCCCGGGCAGCCGCAAGCGTAACCCCAACGGCAAGGAGACACCGCCATGACCTGCACCCCCAAGAAAAAGAAGCGCAAGGGCAAGTAACCCCGCGCTTCGACCGGGCGGGGGAATACCCTCCGCCCCCGCCCGGAACCCCAAAACGGGACTTCAAGGAGAAAACCATGCCCCTCATCGTTGAAGACGGCACCCTGCCCGCCGGGGCCAACAGCTTCGCCAGCGTTGCCGATGCCGACGCCTACCATGCCGCCCGGCTGATGGCCGCATGGACGGACGAACTGACGGAAGCCCAGAAGGAGGCCGCGCTGATCCGCTCCTCTGACTGGCTCAACCGCAAGGTCATGTGGAACGGGCGCAAGGCTTCCCGCTCGCAGCGCATGGCGTGGCCTCGGGCGGGCGTAAGCACGCAGGACGGGGAAATAGCCCCAGATGAAATTCCGGCGGAAGTCGTCGAGGCCTGCTGTGAGCTGGCGGGCTTCTTCGTCGAACAGGACTACCTCGCCCCGCTCGACCGGGGAGGGGACATCGCCAGCCTGAGCGTGGACGTAATCAGCATCGCCTACAACGGCACGGCCCCGGCGGAAACAGTATTCCCCTCCCTGTCCGGCCTGCTCGCCGGGCTCGGCACCGTCAGCACGGGCAAGGGCGGGGGCATCATGGAGGTGGGAAGAGGATGAGCGCCGCACTCTACAGGTTCGCGGCAAAGACAGCCCGCGACATGATCAGAAAATTCGGCGGCCCCGTCACCCTGCTCATACCGCAGGACGAGAGCTTTGATCCCGTTGCGGGTTCCGTGACCTCCGGCACCCCGCTGGAACGCCGGGGCAAGGGGCTGCTAACGGGCTACAAGGACAACCTTGTGGACGGCACCGTCATCCAGCGCGGCGACAGGCGGCTGCTCCTTGAAGCGGGCATGGCCCCCACACGGACAACCAAGATCCGCATCGGCTCCGAAATCTGGAAAGTGGTCGATGTGGATACCATCGCCCCCGGGCAGGTGACAGTCCTCTACACTGTGCAGGTACGGCGATGAACGGTGCCCGCGGCTTCCTCACGTTCAAGGAAAAGCTCCGCGACAAGGCCGCAAAGGTCATACGCGAGGCCGTGCTGTCCTGCGGAACCGAGATCATCCTCGATACCCCGGTTGACTCCGGCCTGCTCCGGGGGAACTGGCAGGCGTCCCTGCATACGCCGCCCACCGGGGTGAAGCCCCTTAAAGACCCGCCCGGATCCGCAACCATCGCCGCACTGTCCCGCGCCGTCGCCAAGCTGCAACCGGGGGACGCCCTCTTCCTCGCCAACAACCTCCCCTACGCAGAGGCCGTCGAGTACGGGCAACATTCCCGGCAGGCCCCGGCGGGCATGATGCGCGTCAACACGGCGCATTGGGCCCGGACGGTTCAGGATGCGGCACGGAAGGCGGCCTCATGAGTAAACAAGCGGACTACATCACGGAATGCCTCGTCAAGGCGTATCTCGACGGCGGGTTCAACCTGCCCACCGCCTACGAGAACCGGGCGTTCTCCAAGCCCGGCCCCGACGAACCGTGGGCGGCGCTCTTCCTCCTGCCGGACAAACCGAGGCCCGTCACGCTCGGCCCGCATGGGGAGGACGAGCACCGCGGCATCCTTCAGGTGGACCTCCACTACCCCCTGAATTCCGGCACGGCGGGTATCAACGCCAAGTACAACGAACTGGCGGCATGGTTCACCGCCGGGCGTCGGTTCAGCCACAACGGGACAGGGGTATCCGTCCGCTCGTGCGGCAGGGGGCGCGGGCGCAAAGACGACGGCTGGTGGACCGTCTCCGTCTCGATCAACTGGTACTCGAAACTACACAGAGGAGTATAGACACATGGCAAACGGCAGCCTCCATACAATGGCGCAGGTCGCGGAAGCATCCTACGGGGTGACGCCCGCGACCCCGGCCTTCAAACCGATCCGCATCAACTCCACCACGCTCGGGCTCAGCAAGAACACGCTCGAGTCCGGGGAACTGCGTTCCGACCGCAACACCGCCGACCTCCGCCACGGCACCATGCAGGTGGGCGGTGATATCGTCTCGGAACTGTCCTTCGGCTCGTTCGACGATCAGCTTGAGGCCCTGCTCTGCGGGACATGGGCCGAAAATGTCCTGCTCAACGGCGTCGAGCGGCGTTCCTTCTCCGTCCTCCGGCACTTCGGGGACATCGGGAAGGCCGACAAGCCGTATCACCTGCTCACGGGCTGCGAGTACAACACGCTGAACCTGCAAGTGACCACCGAGGCCATCGTGCAGGCCACGTTCGGCATCGTGGGCAAGGGGCTCGCCCTGCTCGCGGCGGCCCCGGCCGGCGCGACCTTTGCCGACCCCACGACCACGGCGCCGATGGATTCCTTCACCGGGGAACTGGTCGAAGGCGGCAAGACCATTTCCGTCGTCACCGAAATCCAGCTCACCATCGAAAACGGCATTTCGCCCAAATACGTCGTCGGCTCCAAGGAAACCATCAGGCCCTCCATCGGACGCTGCAAGGTTACAGGGCAGGTTTCGGCCTACTTCGAGGACAGCTATCTGCTCGAAAAATTCATCAACGAGGCATCGTCCTCCCTCGTCTTCACCCTCACCGACGGAGAAGCGGGGAATTCCATGAAGTTTACCATCCCCAAAATCAAGTACACGGGCGGGCAGCCCGACGTGGGCGACGAAGGCCCCATCACCCTATCCATGCCCTTTCAGGCCCTTCTGGATTCCGCCGCCGGCGGCGCACTCAAAATCGAAAGGATCGCACACGCATGACCAAGGACGCCAAGAACGAACAGGCCAAGGCCCCGCTCCCGATGGAGAGCTTCTTCACCCGCGAAAACGCCAACGAGGGCATCGAACTCCCCCTCCTGCTCCCTGACGGCACCAAGACGGAGCACTGGCTTCGCATCCGGGGCGTCGACGCCGACGGATTCCGCAAGGCCGAGGCCAGAAGCAAACGCAAGATGCTGGAAATCGCGGCGGAAAAGGACTTGGACAAACGCGACGCCGAGGTGGAGGACACCCGGCTCGCCATGCTCGCCGCGCTGGTGATCGGCTGGTCGTTCGACAACCCCTGCACCGAGGCGGAGATCAAACGCCTGTTCCGGGAAGCCCCACAGATTGCGGAACAGGTCGACCGCACAGCCTACGACCGCGCCCGTTTTTTCGGGAACAGCTCGAAGGGCTCTTCGCCCACGCCCGGAGAGTCTTCGAGCTAGAACGTGTACCCAAAGGCTCGAAAGTGAGCCTCCGCAAACACCTGCAACAAGTCCAGAAGACTACGGGCAAGGTCCCCCGGCAGCTTGCGGAGGTTCCCGAACTCCCGGAATCCGCCGCCTATATCTGGCACTGGTTCTGGGAGCTGAAGGGGAGCCAGCCGCTCACCTACACGGAGATCAAAAACTGGTCGGAACTCACCGCTACCCCGCTCACGCCCTTTGAGGTACAGGCTCTGGTGGAACTGGACAGGCGGTTCATCGCCGTACATGGCGTACCCATGATATAAACGGAATTATCCCGAGAGGATCATATCAATATGCTCAAAGTTTTTGAAAAAGCTGAATTCGGCAGGGTTCGCGTCGTGGAATGCGAGGGCGAGCCGTGGTTTGTGGCCAAGGACGTGTGCGAGTGCCTGGAACTTACTGATGTGAGCAAAACCATTTCCCTTTTGGATGACGACGAAAAGGGTACGAACAGTATTCGTACCCCAGGCGGAGAACAGCAAATGCTCGTCATTTCCGAACCCGGCCTGTATTCCCTCATCCTCCGTTCCCGCAAGCCGGAAGCCAAGTCCTTCAAGCGGTGGGTGACGCACGAAATCCTTCCCTCCATCCGCAAGACGGGGCACTACGGCGCACCGCAGACGGAAGACGAAATCTTGGCTCGGGCACTCGTCATTGCCGAAGGGCGGCTCGGGATGCTCAGCCATGCCGTATCCGAGCTTCAGGAGCAGATTGCCATTGACGCGCCCAAGGTCGAGCTTGCCGAAGCGATCATGGAGACGGAAGAATGCGTATCCATCAACCAGTTCGCCAAGGTTCTGAAACAGCGAGGGCTGGATATCGGCGCAAACCGTCTCTACCGCGATCTCCGCAGGGACGGCTACCTGATGCGCCGTAAGGGAACCAACTGGAACATGCCCACGCAGCGG
>QWCN01004000.1_pt1 | contig 16231 bp, 23 predicted proteins | sample 1972711 | NCBI WGS metagenome assembly QWCN01 (sample SAMN09866707, study PRJNA288562) | Human gut metagenome isolate term1_stool, whole genome shotgun sequencing... | isolation source: gut | host: Homo sapiens | place: USA: California | reverse complement strand
GGACGTTATACCGCTGCCTGTACCTGGTTCGAACGCATCTTCAAACACAATGTAGTCGGGAATCCTTATGCCCCGGAAGGGTTGGATGAGGCGAGGAAAACTGTTGCCCAGAAAGCTGCTCATGCAGCAGTAAAACATCCGTATAAGGTAACCGAGCTGTCTATTACTAACTAACAATGGACATTGCCGCCCGTCTTGCAGCAGAATCCACGGTATTATAGATGACTTGATTCAAATGTAAATGCAGCACACCAAAGGCGATTTGATTGCTCGTGGCAACCCGATGGTGTACTGCATTTATTTTTCGTATATTGTATGGTTTACTCCATTAAGAACTGGCGTATAGGACAATGGCGTATACCCTCGTAGCTGTTTCCGCTGAATGTATCTTCTGTTAACACTATTTTGGGATAGTTGTCCTGTATCTTTAGTAAGTTTCCAAATTCTCTTTCTGCTGTGTCGCCATCTATTTTTAAAGCGACTTGTATATATAGTTTTTCTCCATTCTTCTCTCCGATAAAATCAATTTCCTTATCTCCGTAATAGCCAACCTTAATGTCGTAACCTTTGTATAGAAGGTGGTTATACACTAGATTTTAACAAAAGTATGCTTTCTTATAGGGAAACACTTTGTTTCAACCTTTGAAACTAATAGTTTCCCTGTTTGAAACATTTCGTTTCTCACCGAGAAAGAGTGTAGTTCATTTTAATCTTTTATAAATCAGCGATTAAAAGTGCTTTTATAAAGATGCAGGTAACGATATAGTAGTGAAAGTCCAGCTACACATTGCATTGTTCTGCATAATTTCAAATATCTCTTTGACACAAAGGTAAGCAATGTTTTTGATGTTTACAAGTTAATCAGAACATATTTAGAGAAGGGTTGGTTATAAATTGTCATCCCTTTTTTGTCTAATATTCTCTATCATTTTGCCTTTTTTAAAGAAGGAGAATTCCGAGTCTTTTCCCTTTTATACCAATGAAGAAAAAAGTCTTCTACAATTCACATTGATATTAAGTGAGTTAGAAAGAAAATGTGGGGCTGACGGTTACCGTCAACCCTATTTTTTCATACCCGTTTTTTAAAACTTTGCAGCCGAAGATAAGATAAACAACTCACTCAAACAAAGGAATATCCGTATGGAAGAGAACAGCAATGATATTGAAAAACTCAAAGCAATGATAAAGGAAAATTTTGAGGAACAGCGAAAACTGATTGCCAAGCTGGAAACGGCTCTGGAAGCAGTAACCAGTTTCAACGGCAAGCAAATGCTGGACAGCCGGGATATGCGCCTGATGTTGAAAGTATGCGACCGAACACTGATCCGTTGGCGCAACTCCGGCAAGCTGCCTTATTTCAAACTCAGCGGCAAGATTTACTTCTGGGCCTCGGACGTACACAAGTTCCTGAGAGAAGAATGCAAACAAAAAGATTTTATATCTGATTCTATTAACTCATAAATAACAATTCATATGGAAAATCAAAGTAAAGTAATCGTCATTGAACGAAACAAATTTGCGGCACTTGTCAAATCACACCGTAAATGTATCCAGATGCTGGACATCCTGACCTACATCTATACTGTCAAACAAATAAGTCTGACCTTGACTTTGCAGGAAATCTGTGAAGTTTTACAGATGACTCCCGAAGAAGTGGAGATACAGCGGCAGAAGGGATATATCCGCTTCACAACGCACAAAGGCATGACTGTCTATGAAATCACCGACCTGCTCCGACTGAAGAATATGTTGGAAATGGGAAATGTCTACCGCAAGATAGATGCGAAAGCCATGAATATTGAACCTTTAAATAATGAATAACAATGAAAGAAGAAAAGCAAAGTGCTGAAAAAGAGCAGCGTTTGGTACACGCTTCTCTTTTCAGCGGATTCGGTGCCCCTGATCTGGCTGCCGAATGAATGGGATGGCAGAACGCTTTCCATTGTGAGATAGATGATTTTTGTAACACGGTTTTAAATTACTGGTTTAAAGATGCGAAAAGTTATACAGACATCACAAAAACAGACTTCAAACAGTGAAGGGGAAAAATTAATATCCTTACAGGAGGTTTTCCTTGTCAACCCTTTTCCGTCGCAGGCCAAAGAAAAGGAGCGGATGATAACCGTTACCTCTGGCCTCACATGCTCCGGGCCATACATGAAATCAGGCCTGATTGGGTCATTGGTGAAAATGTTGCTGGCATCCTCACAATGGTACAGCCCGGCCAGGAGACTGAGGTGGGAAGTCAACCCACTCTGTTCGGAGAGGGTAACCCTGTATTTAAAAGACGGCAGCAATATGTCGTTGAAACCATTTGCCGTGATCTTGAACGTGAAGGATATTCCGTCCGGCCGGTACTTATACCGGCTTGCGCCGTCGGTGCGCCCCACAGGAGGGACCGGGTTTGGTTTATTGCCCACCGTGACTGCGCAGGATTACAAACTGAGGGGGCCGAACAGCAGCCAGCAGGGACTGCCGGAGACCATCCGTGCGATGCTTCTTCCTACCCCGCTGGCCACAGAGATACACCATCCGGAGAGAGTCCACAAATGGAAACAGCCCCATGCGCCATCTCCGCACAGCCGACTCAATGGGGAGAAACAGCCCGACGGCCTGAGCGACTTTCTGGATTTTTACGGGATGCTGCTGCCCACTCCGGTAGCCAGCGATGCCGGTGTGGGGGCTGTAATGGGGAAAAACGACAGGATTATTGTGACACCGAAAGGGAAGATACGGAAGATCAATCAGAAAGGCCATGCCTGGAGTGTAGGGCTTGGGAGGATGGCGGAACTTCTGCCCACGCCGACGGCGAGGGATTGGAAGGGTGCGGCAAGCCTGGAGAGCCTCGAGAAGAGAGGCCGGATACCGGAAAAGAACAGCCTTCCCGATTTCTTCGCCCGGACTGGAAAGAGTTTCCAACTCAACCCCCTGTTTGTAGCCGAGATGATGGGGTTTCCGCCAGGTTGGACGGTATCTCCTTTTCTCAGTGAAGAGAAAAGTCCATCAAAGGATACGGAAACGCCATCGTCCCCCAAGTAGTCTACGAGATATTCAAAGCAATAGAAGAAACTTATAAATCAGACAGTCATGAATAAAATATCAGTATTTGAACATCCCGAGTTCGGACGCGTCCGGACACTGGAAATTGACGGGAAAATATGGTTCTGCGCCTCGGACGTTGCCTCCGCGCTTGGCTATTCCAATCCACGGGATGCCGTCGCAAGGCACTGTAAACCAATGGGTGTCGTGGTTTACGACACCCCCACACGCAGTGCCGTCCAGAAAATCAAGTACATCAGCGAAGGAAACGTATACCGGCTGATTGCCGGCAGCAAACTGCCTTCCGCCGAGAAATTCGAAAGCTGGATATTCGATGAACTTGTGCCTGAAACGCTAAAGAACGGAGGCTATCTTCTGGGGAAGAAGGGCGAAACGGACAATGAACTGCTTGCGCGTGCCGTATTGCTCGCACAGAAGCGTATAAAAGAGCGTGACAGCCGTATTTCAGCATTGGAGAAGGAGAACAACTATGCCATCCTGAAACTCAAGCTACAAGCCCCAAAAGTTCAGTATTACAACAAAGTCTTGCAATCCCAAAGCACCTACACAACCACACAGATAGCCAAAGAATTGGGAATGACTGCCGGCATGCTGAACAAGCGGCTCCGATGGGCAGGCATCCAGTTCCGCCAATCCGGCCAGTGGCTACTCAAAGCTCCTTACCAGAATCAAGGCTATACGGCAACCCGAACCCATGTATGGGAAAGCCGTACAGGAGAAACCGGAACGGCTATGTTGACCGTTTGGACGGAAAAGGGCCGGTTATTCATACATTATCTTTTAGAGTCTTATCTGGTATAACCGGAATTGTAAGACTGTGATAAATAAAAAGCTACTGAATTTTGTTTCAGTAGCTTTTTTATTGCTTTTAATTGATATTATCTCAACCGTGGTCCCGTTCTCTTTTTTTCTTTCACAGGTACAATCTCTTGTCGCGGTGCTTCTTGCGACCTCATTCTTTCACTGACAGTCTCACTCTGAAGGATTCTATTTAATTTCCGGAGGTCCTTGAGTAATTCCTATTTGCATTCCATCTCCAGGGAATGGGCTATATTTGACATCGGACTGGTACTCCTTGCAACAAGCGGACCGTGCAGGAGATCATCTTCTATATACAGGGTACAACGTTTCAAAATCCCTTCAATATCCTTCGGCGTTTCAGCGGCATCAATCGACTCCTGAATAGCCTTATAATTTTTATCCATATAATAGGCCTTATACAAGTCATCGGCATGCCAACCAAAGAAATAAAGATAGTTGCTTTCCAGTTGTGCGCTATACTCTTTTATATTGCTTTCCACAACACCTTTCTTCTTGTCAAGATATTGCTGTAACTGTTCGATCCTTAAATCACTTTTATCCATCGTTGCCCCGTTTATTGTTTCGTATCCGTTTCGCTGTGAAAAGACACATCCAATTCTCTTTCCTGATGGAAATTATCCGCTATCACGAATTTAATCTCCGCATTCTTACTGCTTCGATTATGATAAAAGAGTGTGAACACTTGATGACAGGGATCGCTGCCGTCTAACTCCGCAATCGAATCCAACGGTTGCATCTCCCGGTTCACCAGCCGGAAATTCTTCTTGTCGTATACCTCACCGCTACCCTCTATTTGTATATAACCGATTTGATAGCGGGCTTCCTCATAGTTTCCACTGCGATTGAGTGTCAGACGGATCTCCACAGTTTCATCCGGGGAGATGGTTTTCTGAAGATACCACGAGGTAAGGGAGAAATCATAAGCCTGCTGCACTTCCAGTTTTTCGTCACAGCTACCCAGCAGGCAAAGTAATGTGAGCATGATACTACTTGCAATTAATTTTATCTTCATGACTTTACGTATTACTAAATTGATAATTTACTTGAATCCGACGGCATAGCTAACGCCTGATGCCCCGTTTTATCTTCTTTTCAGGCGGACCTTCTTTCTTTCCGGTTTTATGTGCCTGCTGCTGATTCTCTTCAGGAGGTGTTACTGAAAGAATATTCGCAAATTCCCGGTAATCCTTTATCAGCTGCTGCATACATTCCAGTCTCATGGAATGGACCACGTTCGCCCCCCGGCTGGAACTTCGGCAATCCAATTGGCCGTCCAGCAGTTTCTTCTCACAGCAGGCGGCATTCTCCTTGAGGACATTCCTGATTTTATCGATGTCTTTTATTCCATCCACCGCCTGGCGGAGTTTCTTATAACAGTCTGACATAAAGTGTGATTTGTACAGGCTCTCCGCATTCCACTCGAAATAGTACAGAAAATCCCCGTCCATCTGTTTCTCTAGCTTGGCTATGTCCCGTTTTTCCCGTTCTATTTTTATGTCCAGCCAGTGCAGCATCTGGTCTATATTCCAATTATTTTTTTCCATGCTATCCCTAATTAAAAATGTATTTGAATCCGGCGGCGACCACCGTGTGGAAATGTCCAACGGACGAACCGAAGAATATCCTTTGGCGGACACTGAAAAGAAAAACCAACCTGTCCGAAAGGAACGCCTCCATCTCGAAAGCCGGAGCAAAACCGTAGATAAAGCATCCGTCATTCTTAAGTGTCGCCCCGTCATAGAGCAGCTTCCCGTTCCAGTTGGTTGTCTCATAACCGGCCAGAGCGGAAAGACCGGCAGAGAAGAACACGTTCTTGCCACGATCTGAGAAGAACGGCACGAAATAACCTATTTCTCCGGTAAACTGCGCTTTGGGTATTGCAATCTCCTTATAGGAATAGTGCTTCTTCACATAATCCACCCCGAACAACCATCGGGAATGGTTTCGGTTATACCGGCTCAAAGCCAGGCCCACCTGAAAGTTACCGCCTAAATGCTTTACATTGGAACCGAAGTTGTCTACACCGCCAAGCGTAAGCTGGATGCCCTGTTGTCCCGGCAAATAGCGTTGGGCAAAGGATTTGCCTGCCGCAAAGGGCAGACAAATACATAACATAATAAATAAAAACCTTTTCATGATTACTCCTTGATTAATTCATTCATGACACGCGCATCCACCAGATCACTATTCTCAATATAGAACCGCTGGTGGCGGTCTCCTGCTTTCTCGTAGATTTCCACTTCCAATAACTTGTCATCAGGAATAATTATCTTCGGGAAAGCATACACGATACGTCCCGTACCTTTTCCCTCGATGCGTGTCAGGGCATTGAGCGTGCGTACCGGTTCGATATAGGTTTCCTGCTGCGCCGTCCGTTTGGCTATCTTCTTATCCACTATTTTAAACCGCACGAAATCCACATCGAAAGGCACATGGGAATTATTCGTCAGGGAAACGTGGAAGAAGAGCAGGTCCTTATGCACATAAATACCTTTCAGAAGAACTTGCATCCCGAACTGGCGGCATCCGATATGCTTCACGTCCCTGCGGTCCAGCCGGTGGATGGTGTACATCACGCTGGCGATAACCGTTGGATCTTCTTCACCCAGCTCCGTGACACGGATGGAACTGCCTCCTTTCTTTTCCCCTTCGTCCGGGTTCATCCATTGGTCCATATTGATGTTCAGCGTGGAAGGTTCCTCTTTATAAACCACATTGAAAGAAAAGAAAGAACCGTCGCTTGTAATAACCGAGAAGTTTGTCTCACCCGGGAACTCTTTTACTGCTGCTTTTACACGTACCACATTCTCCACCCCGTCGGCTTTGCCCGCAATGATATTGTTACTGCCTAGGTCTACATAGCGTACTTCGGCAGGAAAAAGGATATGCACCGTCTTGCTGAAAGTGACCTCAATTTTATAAGGGGGGATATGCTGGCCCGCCGTCAGAATCCTGATTGGATTTATCGGTCTTTCCTCCTGTGAAAAACCGGATACCGAGGCCAGAACAGCCATCAATAATGCTATAATTGTTTTCATTGTCTTATCTTTTTTATTAAAGTGAATAATCCGTTATTGTTTCTTTGTGACTAGCAACACCTTATATCCGGCTTTCAGTGTCACCTTGACCGCGCGAACCCGTCCGGCGATCAACCGTGTGCCGCCCTGCATGACTCCGCGCGTCAGGTCCATCACTACCTGCTGCCCGGCGGAACGTGCAAACGATACGCTGTTTCCCATGCTCTCACTGACCGTCCCCGCCGCATCCTTTGCCGCACTGCGGGTATCGGAGCCGGGAACAAAGATTCCCTTCTGCCCATCCACATCATAGGCCGCCAGCTGCACGGGAATGATATTCCCCGCATATTCGATGCTGCTGATCAGGATATCCAGCCGTTCCCCCTGGATTACCGTCGCACCCGTTACCAGGCTGTTGGCAGGAACGGTGATGTTTCCGGCTTGCAGGGGTTGGAGCAGCCTGAGTCTTACCCTGCTTCCCTGTTCGACAGTCTGGTTTTCCGAGATGCAGGCGGCAATGGTATTCGTTCCCATCCGGTAACTGCTGCCTACGGCTGTATTGAAACCGTAATTCCTTTCAACGGCGAGCGAAGCGATAAAGGCGGAATCCGTAACCGGCTGTGAAAGGCCGGAGGTGGTCTGGTGCTCCGTCCGCTGTACCGGAACAGCTTCCGGCAGTTCTTCTCCAGTTGTTTCTTCTTTTATGGTATCCTTATCCGGATTCAGATACTTTGCCGCCATCTTGTAGGAACGTTCCATCAGTTCCTCACGGGAAGCCGTCCGGTCCTTTTCTTTTTCCACTTCTTCCAGCTTTTTATTCAACTCCTCTACTTTTCTCTCCAGATCACTTTTTACAGTTTTTTCGGGAGTCTCATAGAAATCATCCAGCTGGCTGGAAATTTGCTCGTAGGTCTTGACTGACTGTTGCAGCCTGTCTCCGTCTTTTTCGTTCGCATCGGGTGTTATTTTTCCACCATCCAGCAACGTCCCGGCAAGCTGTTCCAACGATTTCATCCGGCTTTCTTCCTCCACTTCCGCCTGCTGCTTCTCGTAAGCGGCGGTCTTCTTATCCAACAGCTTGGCCGTGGTAGGCTCCGGGACATTTACGTTGAACCCGGAGTGGCCGGAAACTTCCATCCCGTTCTCCTTACCGGACGGGGCAAATATTCAGTACATGACCCCCAGGAATATCAGTACAAAGGTCGGAATCACAATAAACTTCCTTCTTTTCTCAATTTCTTCCGGGGCAAGCACCCTCTTTTCTTTCCCCGGCTCGTCCTGCAAGGTTCTGCCGGTTTCCGGCTGTATTGCCGTTTCTTCTACCGCTTCGGGCTTTTCCAATTCTTTATCTTCCATTATCCATTGATTTAGAATGATACATTATACTGTCTTTATCTGTCCGGTGGAGTGAATCTGCCGGAATATGCTTGCCAAACGGCAGCTCCTTTTGTGTGCCGTGAAAAAGAAAACGTCCGAAAGCACGTGCTACCGTGACACCACACAAGATCGTGCTGATAACCAGCATGCCGACAAGCACTCCCTTACGTTCTTTCTCCGACAGGCTTTCACAAACGCCCTTCAGCTTTTCACCAATTTCTGTTTTTATCTTTTTACTTTTCATTATCCTGTTCTTTTTAGCGTTCAACGGTCCTTATGTCCCTGTTCTCCAGAATCTCGAAACGCTCCGCCATAAAGCCTTGCGGATTATTATCCGACCGGGTTACACTCTGCAGGAAACAACGGGTGACCAGGGAACGCTCGGTGATATTGCTGCTGCGGACAACCATCTGCCGGGCAAAGGTGATGATCCGGTAGGGATAGTTACCGAAGTCACACCGCATGCTGTCCACCAGGACGGTCTGGTTGATATTGCCGCTGATCAGCCGGTTATAATATCCTTTTTCGTTCCAATCCCTGTAATAACCGTAAAGGCTCTTGTCCGCCAGATACATGGCACGATTGATGTTGGATTCGATGGCAGCCTTGTCTGGAGCCAGCGTAAAGAACAGCTCATGCATCCTGCGTACATGCTCGCGGGCTTCCACCGGACGGTTCAATGCCGCATCCTGTGACAATGCCAGCATCAATGACTTGCCCTGATCCAGCACATACACCTTCTCCCGCTGCTGGTTAGCGAACAGGTAGGACTTTCAGATGGCATAAGTCGTAAGCGAAGCGCAAATTCCCAGAAAGACCAGCGTGAACAAGCGTATCTGCCTGAACGAGGATTCGATGTTCTTAAAACTCTTGAATTCCATAATTCTTATACTTTTTACATTCTTACTTTTTCAATAATACTGCTCCGACATTACCCGTTGAAGCACCTGCCGCGGCACCCGCCACATTGGTCACTTTGGATGCCGTATTGTTTACATTCCGGTTATAGGCACTCATGCCTCCGGTCTGAACGATCCAGTTTGAAACCGTCGGGACACAGAAATATCCAATAATACCAATGAGCATAAAAATCAGATAGATGGCCGAGGAACCGTCCACATCGATGATGCTCATCGGATTAGCCATCAGGTTCATCTCCTCCTGCAGGATAAGCATCTGTATCTTGGCGAGCATCGCCCCGAAGAGGTCTGATACCGGCAGCCAGAGGTAGACACTGATATAGCGTGCCAGCCACTGGACGAGTGTATTCTGCAGACCGTCAAATACACTCAAGGCAAAAGCTATCGGCCCAAGAATACTCAATACAATCAAAAAGAAGGTGCGGATCGTGTCGATGACCAGCGTAGCGGACTGGAAAAGGATCTCCAGCAGTTTGCGCATGATCATCTGGGTGATCCCCTGTAGGGAGAAAGAATAGGAAACCTCATACATTGTTTGCAAAGCCGTATGCTCCTCCTCGCTCCAGCCCATGTTCTCCAGCTCGGCATCCAGCTCCTCGTTGGAGGCAAAGACGCTTCCGGTCATCATGGTTTTTGCCAGCATGTCCGCCCGGAGTTTGTCCTTCTCCTGCTGGTATTTCTGCAAATCGAAAGTCTGGTCCCGGAGCAGCGTGCCGGTTCCCTGGACAATGGGACTGAAGATGCCGTTAAGGGTTCCCAGCACCATTATATCGAAAAAGAGGATACAGATACCCAGTACGAAAGGCCGGAGCATCGAAAAAACATCTATCGGCTCGGCACGGGAAAGGGACTGCCATACCCGGTAAGCAATGTAGAATAAAGCTCCCAATGCGGCCAGTGCCATTCCCATATCCATCATCGGCTGGCAGAGCTTGGTCATCGTATCGTACAGATTCCGGAGAATCTGGTGCAAATTCTCAAATGAAATAGACATTAGCAACATACTGTTCTTATTTTAATTGAATGATTACCAGTAACGCTCGTCTTTGCCATACAAATCAAATACCTGCTGTTGTTCATTTTTCTGTTTGGCACGCAGGTAGGATACATGCAGGTTCTTTCGGGTATAATAGTTCGCAAGCTTCTTGTAATGCACCATTTCCCCATATACCCGGTTTACCAGGTCGATGCGCTCCTTGTCGTTCATGGACATGCCGGTGGGATTGATGATATTCTTCAGTTCGGCAATGCTGCGGCTGCTTTTCTTCATGATCGTATTATAACCGGAGGCTATCGCGTCCAATTCCCGCTGGCTGAAATTCTTGTCGGTCAGCATCTTGCCGAAATTGTTCACATAAATCTCGGAAATATCGCCCAGCATCAGGACGGACTCCTTGACTTTCTCGCTGCCGCTGATCAGGTCGTTCACCTTGCGCAGCTTCTCGTAATACTCCCGTCCCTGTTCGAATATTTTCGAGGTTTCCTTCCATGTGGAAAGGGCATTCTGCGCCGTTTGTGAGGTTTCCACCATCTCATTCACACTGTTCACGATACCTTGAACCAAGTTGCCCGGATCGGATACCACCCACTGCGCCTGCACGCTTGCCGGCACAATTAAAGCCGGCAGGACAAACAATAGACTTAAAACTTTCTTTTTCATTACTTCTTGATTTTAACCTTATTTTTTCTTTTTCTTCTCACTTGCCAGCATACGGATGGCCTGCTCCATATTGCCGCCCAGCTTCTCCGTCATTTGCGTGACTTCGAGTTTCTCAGTTTCCTCCGTGGTATAAGTGAGGTACTCCTCAACCGAGGTCTCCGTGGCGTAGACCGCAGACCGGACTCCGCCCAAGCCAATTCAAACTTCCTTATATTTTCTTGCCGGATCATTGGCCTGGTTGATGGACAGAATCTGTCCTTTCTCCTTGTTAGTCAATCCGAGCAGGGATTGTACGGAATCGAACTTGTTGACATACTTGCGCTGGTCCAGCAAAATTTTGCAATCGGCATTGTTTATGATGGTATCCTTGATAATAGGACTTGACACGATGTCATCCAACTCCTGCGTAACGACGATGGCTTCTCCGAAATGTTTACGGACGGTTTTATAAAGGTAGCGGATGTAATCCGCCATACCCTCTCGTGCAATTGCCTTTCATGCCTCTTCCACAACTATCATCTTTCGAACCCCATGCAACCGCCTCATTTTGTTGATGAAAGCCTCCATGATAATGACGGTGACGACCGGGAACAGGATTTTATGATCCTTCAGCTGGTCGATTTCAAATACCACAAAACGCTTGTTCAACAGGTCGAGCTGCTCGTCCGAGTTCAGCAGGTAATCGTACTCCCCGCCAAGATAGTAGGGAGCCAGTACGTTAAGAAAATTGGTGAGGTCGAAATCCTTCTCCCGGTAGTGTTTCTCTTCCAATACTTGTCTGAATTCCCCCTGCACGAACTCATAAAAAGTATTGAAAGAAGGAATCAGCTTCTTGTCTTCTTTTATCCTTTCGATGAACAGGTTGACCGCCATCGAAAGGGCTACTTCCTCGGCACGGCTAATGGCATCCGTATCCCTTTTCCAAAGGGACATAATCAGCGTTTTAATGGACTCTTTCTTCTCCAGGTCAAAGACCTTGTCGTCGGTGAAAAAAGGATTAAAGGCTATCGGACGTTCTTCACTATATGTATAGTAAATTCCGTCCTCCCCGTTTGTGCGTTGGTGTATCAATTCGCATAACCCCTTGTAACTGTTCCCGATATCAATCAGTATAATGTGGGTATTCTGTTCCCAATACTGCCTCACTAAATGGTTCATGAAAAACGACTTGCCTGAACCGGAAGGACCGATGACCAGCTTGTTACGGTTCGTAATGATACCACGGCGCATCGGCTCGTCCGAGATGTCCAGATGCAGCGGTTTTCCGTTGGTGCGGTCTGCCATCTTGATGCCGAAAGGCGACAGGGAATCCGCATAGTTCGTCTCCCCGGTAAAGAAGCAGACTCCCTGTTCGATGAAGGTAAAAAAGGACTCCTCGGAAGGAAAGTCACCTTCTCCGCCGGGAATACCCGCCCAATACAAGGTCGGAGCATCAATCGTATTATAACGGGGCTTGCATCCCATCAGTGCCAGAGCCGAACCGGTATCGTTCTTTATCACCTTGAGCTTCTCCCGGCTGTCCGACCATGCCATGACATTGCAATGGCAACGGATAGCTGTCAGCCCGAAGGAGTGCGCCTCGTCCAGATAAGCATCGATCCACTGCTTGTTGAGCTGGTTGGCACGGCTATATTTGGAGAGCGAATGCATATTGCGGGCCGTCTTCTCAAAGCGTTGCAGGATTTCCGCCGAATCGTCTATGAACAGGAACTGGTTGTAAATGTGGTCACAGGAGAGCATCAGACCCACCGGAGCAGCAAAGCTCAAACGGCAGTCACTACGGTCGGTGGAGTATTTCTCATACCGGGTATCCGTCTGGACAGAGCCGGGAAGATCATCCACATCGGAAAGGGTGTGTACACAAAGGATATTGTCCCCGATACGCATTTCCGATGCGCTCATCCGGATGTCCTTCAGTGTGGTCGTGTCCTGTTGTGAGAGGGAAAAATATTTCTCGATCAGCCCGGCCTGTTGTGGCGTGCCGACAATCTCATCGGTGGTCAATCGTTCCAGACGGATAAAGGCCGAGTCATTCAGGATGCGCTCGAACTGGTCGACACTCTCCAGAAAGCGGCTGACCGTATCCTTGTCCCGGAGCTCCTTCGGGATGATGTTCCCCCGGCAGAGGATGGAGAAATTGCTCTCTTTGCGGCTGCGCTCTTTGGTCGTCTTGGTGATGAAGAGATAGGAAAAATGATTTAGGAAGGGCCGTTCATTAAAATGAAGTTCGAAAGAACGGTCCAGAAAGCTCATTTCTTCTTTCTGCGTGTCGGCCTTATAATTCTCTTTCAGGAACCAGTCCTGGCGGTGTACTATCGTGTAATTCGGCAGCACCTTGACTGCCTTTGTTCATGTGCCGTGCATGGATGCGTAATCGGCCGACGTGACGGTAAACAACTCCGGCAGATATACCTTGAAGCCGATGGTCACGTCCGCGTCCTTGGAGAGGATACACCCTTCTTCCACGGACAATATCGGAAACTTACTTTCCAGCGTTGCAGCTTTTAATATATTTCTCATGAATGCGTTTTTTAAATAAGGAAGATATACGTTTGCGATTGATGATATAAAACGGGTGGTATTTGACTGCTGCCAGCTTCATCAAGCCATTGGGACCGTACTTCTTGTTCAGGTAGAACACCCCGAAGACCAGCCCGAAAGCGGAGAGGACACCGAAGCCGATGCAGAACCACCGGTCAATACCTATCATATAGAAGATGACGAACAATAGGAAGATGGCAAGCAAGCCCCCTACAAAGAAGTATAAATATTGCGCCTGCAAGCCGTTAAACTCCACGCTACGTCCGATCCCTTTGTTGATATTGTATTCCATAACCGTCTATATTACAGGAAGAAGGAACGCAGGACGGTCGCCGCGACAATCAGGAAAACACAGGCCCCAAACCAAGATCCGGCAGTTTTTCCGGTATCGGGGTCGCCGCTGCTGTCGAGTAGGTCAGCCCCCTTACGGGAGCTTTCCCCTCTAAGAACCGTACGTGCGAGTTTCCCCGCATACGGCTCAAGCAACATGACCGTTACCAACTTTGTTGTCGGTAAAGTCACCTCATTTTCGACTTTCATATTCATAATCTACTTTGTATTTTACGTTTACAACTGGTATGTACAAGAGCTTTTACCTTTCGTCCGCTGATTATTTGTTCAGTGATACTCCAAGGTCTTTCTTTATCAATACGCTCTCCGCATACAGGACACACCTTACTCTGTCGTTTCCAAATGTTTATCAAAGATTGCCTGCCTTTCAGCGTTTGCTTCATGTGGTAGGTTTCTCTCCATTCGTAATACGATTTGTCGGCTGGGTCGTAAGGATTGGCATAATGTCGAACCTTAACGAACTTTTCATGATGAATGGTTGGTAGATAGGTCAGTTCAAGGTAATCAATCTTATCTTTCTTGCTCATATCTGCCGCAAATCTCCACGAGCGTCCGTGTAGCGTTCTGAAATATTTGTCCTTTACCCACCCTTTACATTTCTGTGGATGTCTGCGTCTTGCCCATTGCCATATTTTCTTGAAGATTTCCCAGTCCATTCGATGGAATATCTCACCCGAAGTACCATATTTATAATAGTTTCCCCAACCTTTTATGATTGGATTCAACATCATAATCAGTGACTTCTGTTTAACACACTTGTTGGATTCTATCGTCTTACGGATTTTGTCACAAAATCTCTTTTGTGCATCCTTTGACGGTCTTGTCAGTAACGTGTTGTTACGGAACTTTCGGATATTGAAACCGAGAAAGTCGAATCCCTCGCTTATATGAGTGATTTTGGTCTTTTCATCTGATAGTGTCAGACCTCTTTCCGCAAGGAACTTGTGTACCAGTGGAAGTATGACTTGCTCTATCGTTTCCTTATCCTTTGCCGTCACAATGAAGTCGTCTGCATACCGTACAAGATGTATCTTGGGGTATATCTGTTTGTAGTTCTTTTTATACTTTTTGATACACTTTTCCAGTAGTTCTTGCAGTCCGTCAAGTGCCATGTTTGCGAGTGTCGGTGATATTATGCCGCCTTGTGGAGTTCCCTCTTCCGTCGGGAAAAGTTCACCGTTGAACACGTAGCCACTTTCAAGCCATTTGCGTAGTATCTCCTTATCCATAGGGATATTGTTGATTAGCCACTCATGGCTGATATGGTCAAAGCATCCTTTGATGTCTCCTTCGAGAATCCATTCGGGAGCTACCGAGCGAGAAAGAACGATGTAGCATTGTTCAATGGCATCATGCGTACAGCGATGTTTACGGAATCCGTAAGAATGACTGTCACCAGTAGTTTCTGCTATTGGGTCAAGAGCCATTAAATATAATGCTTGCATGGCACGGTCTTTCATCGTTGGTATTCCAAGCGGGCGTAATTTCCCGTTCTTCTTTTTGATATTCACACGTTTTAGAGGTTGTGGCTTGTAACCACGTCTTTTCAGAGTGAATATGGCTTTGGCTTTCGCCAATGGCGAAGACCATGTAACCTTGTCAACGCCGGAAGTAGATTTTCCTTTGTTAGTCGTAACTCGTTTTACAGCTAATGCTTTGGCGTAGAACGAGTGGGTAAGCATCCATTGCAAGGCTTTGACCTTGTTGTGTTTGCCTTCCCTCTGAGCCTTTACAATACGTGCTTGCAGCTTTTGGACAAAACACTCGCATTTGTTCCAGTCGATTTTCGACCAGAGTTCGTGAATGTCTATGTCTTTAGGCGCACACGCCAATTTCTTTGCGTTCATTTGCTTTCCTTTCTTTAAAAGTTCTGTAAACTATCTTGTAAAGTGTCACCATAGGCGGAAGTCTGTCCACTTTCGTGTCGGATGATGTTACCCTTATCAGCCCGTGATATTGGCTCAATCCGTATCCTCCCCATTACAGGGAGGCATTCGCTTTTTCCGCTCTCCTATACCCGCACCCCATATAGGCTTGCCTTACGGCTTGCTTACCAGTTCCGAAAAACTGGAGAGATACGGGCTTACCGTGTTTTACATAAGTGACAAATAAGCGGGTTAGGTCCTGTCTATTCCACCGGCAGTGCTAATGTCCGTGTGTCCCCAAAATTCAAGAGGACAGCCGACTGCTTACCTTTTGGTTCGAGCCTGTCAACAGCCTTTGGCTCGTTGTACTTTACGATGTTTATCGGACAGTTCGCTTTCGTTGACCATACCGCTAAGCCAAGCTCCTCGCGCTGAATGGTGTTATCAGCCGTTGATTTTCCCTCGCGGTTCAATCTTCTCCTTTCGGAAAGGCTACCTTGTCGGGACAGCTTCGCACAAAAGAATTACTCCTTATGCACGTGTCCGTAGGCTACTCCAGACGGAACTGGAGGTGTAATCTCAGTGTTACACAATCACTTACGCAACTTCACGTCGCAC
>QWCN01009603.1_pt1 | contig 16287 bp, 14 predicted proteins | sample 1972711 | NCBI WGS metagenome assembly QWCN01 (sample SAMN09866707, study PRJNA288562) | Human gut metagenome isolate term1_stool, whole genome shotgun sequencing... | isolation source: gut | host: Homo sapiens | place: USA: California | reverse complement strand
GTGGGAAATTTGATTTGGTTCATAAATAAATATAGAAAGATTGATGTCTGTATATGCACATTTTGTATTTCTGCAAGGATGCAGAGGGGAATATACATGGGAAATCTGTGCGCAAGACACTATATTTAGTATAGTGCATAGATAAATAAAAAGCAAGATAAAATACATATTTATGCAAAAAACGTAAAAATAGAGAAAATAGATTTTTTGTAAAGACTATGATATACTATACTACATTAAAAGATAGATGTGAGGTACATAATGAGAAAACAATCAAGAGGAATCAAAAAACTTGTATTATCGGCAATGTTTATGGCAATTGGTCTGATTCTTCCGTTTATAACAGGTCAAATCCAACAGATTGGCAGTATGCTGCTTCCAATGCATATACCGGTATTATTTTGCGGCTTGGTTTGTGGGTGGCAGTATGGAATGATGGTAGGTTTTATTCTTCCGTTGCTGCGTTATCTGTTATTTGGCATGCCGCCAATCTTTCCGATTGGTGTTTCCATGACTTTTGAACTTGCTGCATATGGAGCAGTGATTGGATTGATTATGCAGCAGTTAAGCAAAAAAAGTGCAGCCGGGAAGGGAAAGAATTATGTACTGAATCTATATGTATCACTGATTGGTGCAATGCTTGCGGGAAGACTGGTCTGGGGATTGGTCAGATTTATTCTCACGCAGGTAACCATGGAACCATTTACATTTGAGATGTTTATGGCGGGGGCATTCCTTGGTGCAATACCGGGAATTGTTATACAAGTGATTCTGATACCGGGAGTTATGGTAGTATTGGAACGTGCCGGGGTTTTAAAAGAGGATGGAACTGCCAGGTAGTGAAAGGAGAAAGCGATATGAATGTAGAGAAGTCTTTGGAGCAGCTGGAAACTTTGATTACACAACAAAGGACAAATGAAATTGAAGGATTTCTACTTGAGAAAATCGAGGACTCTGCAAGTCAGGAGGATATCGGATCCCTGATTACTTTAATGAACGAGCTCATTGGCTATTACCGGGAAAGTGGTGAATTTGAGAAGGCACTGGGATATTGCAGGGAGGTACTGCAGGTAGCTGCACAGGCAGGACTGGCCGGTACCATTCCTTATGCGACAACATTGCTTAATGTTGCGAATACCTGCCGGGAAGGTGGACTGGTTCGTGAAGCCATGGTGCATTATCAGGAGGTTCGCGGGATTTATATCAATAACATAGAAGATACGGATTTCAGATATGTAAATTTATATAATGGTATGGGAATGCTTTTTCAGGATATGGGAGATTATGAAAGTGCCTGTGACTGTCAGGAACGTGCGTTATCTGTCGCAGTTTTATATCATGAAGCAAGGGCTGAGACTGCAATTCTTTATACAAGTCTTGCAATTTATCAGATAAAACTGATGAGATACCAGGAGGCAATTGAGAATTTACGTCGTGCTTTTGAACTTTTTGAAGAGGATGAGAAAAAGGATTATCATTACAGTAGTGCGCTTTCTGCCATGGGAGAGGCTCAGTATCAGTATCTGGCAGGAAATATGGAAGAGTCTGCATATTATTATGAACGGGCACTCCATGAAATTGAAAGAACGTCAGGAAGAAATAAAGCATATGAAATTACTCTGCGGAATCTGAACGCTGTACAGAAGCAGTTGAAGGATCTTCCACAGCAGAATATTCACTTTAAGAAAGGATTGGAGCTTTGTGAAAGCTTTTATAAGGAGTATGGAATTCCAATGATCCGCACGAAATTTCCTGCCTATGAAGGAATGATTGCAGCCGGACTTGTGGGAGAAGGATCAGAATGCTTTGGGTTTGATGATGAGGTATCGAGAGATCATGACTTTGGACCGGGCTTTTGCTTATGGCTTACGGATCAGGTATATGATGAGATCGGAGAGGCACTACAGGAAGAATATGATAAGCTGCCGGATACCTATATGGGGGTAACCAGAATCGAGACACATAAGGCACGCAGGAGTGTCGGAGTGTTCCGTATTGGAGAATTTTATGAACAGCTGATTGGACTTACGGATGTGCCAACCACACAAAACCAGTGGTTATTTTTAGAGGATTATCAGCTGGCATCAGCGACGAACGGAAAGGTTTTCCGGGATGATTTAGGCGAATTTACCAGAATCCGGAATGGAATTCTGAAGTATTATCCGGAGGAGGTCCGAATTAAGAAAATTGCAAGGGAAGCAGCACTGATGGCGCAATCCGGACAGTATAATTATAACCGGATGTTTGGACGTGGCGAAAAGGTAACAGCTGATATTGCTTTGGCAGAGTTTCTGAAGCATACCATGTCGATGATCTATCTGCTGAACCGGAGGTTTGCTCCTTTCTATAAGTGGATGCATCGTGGTTTACGGGAGATGAAGGTGCTTACGGAGATCCGGGATATTCTGACGGCTCTTGTTGAGCTGCCCAATGGAGATGAACGGATTCCGGATATGATTGAACTGATTGTGGCAATGATTATTAAGGAGATGAAGAAACAGGGATTGACAAGTGGTGAGGACAATTATCTGGAGCATCATACGGATAACATTCTTCATAGCATTCCGCAGAAGGATCGAAAGGAACAGAAGGAAGGTTCTTTTCAAAGGGCACTGATTAATGAAGTGATCGAACTGGAATGGGAGACAGCAGGGAATCCGGTTGAAGGACGCTGCTTCCGGAAAATGGAGAGCTTTGAGGTGTTTGCCATGTCAAGGCAGAGTATCTATGGAAGCTGGACAACAGAAATGTTGAAAAGCCGGATTCATGATCTTCGGATGATGAAGGATAAGGGGTGGAATCCAGAGATTACTCTAGTGAAACAGGAGATTGCAGAAGAAATCATGAAGGTCTGGATGGACTGGCTGGAGGAACTGGCTGTCAGATATCCAAAGTCAGCTGATTTTTTGCGAGGAGCGTTCCTTTCTGCTGAAATTCCTGTTTCTCCGGAAGAATGTCTGCAGGCAGAACTTCTTTCTTATTCTGAAGAAACGTTGGATCTGTATGGAAGATTTATTGCACAGCTTTGTGAGGAAGGAAGAAATCTGGCCGAAATGACGATGCATAAGCTGGCACTGTACTGTGGTTCCGGTTCTTTGGACAAATTTGAGGAAAGTCTATAGAGACGAAAGTTACGTAACTGTTCAGTACCTTCACAGTTACGATGCAAAATCCATTCCAAATCGGCTTCGCGATGGGATTTTGCATTACTGAATCATTTTCTTACGGTCTCAGCAGTAAATGCTTCGACCTGTACTGAATAGTTACAAATTTACAATAATGATCTGAGGGTAAGGATAAAATGGAAAAAACAAAATCCTATGAAATCGATATGTGCCATGGGCCTTTGTTTCGAAAAATACTGTTATTTACGCTGCCATTGATGCTTTCAGGTATATTACAACTGTTATTTAATGCGGCGGATGTTATTGTGGTTGGACAGTTTGCCGGTAACGAGGCATTAGCGGCAGTGGGTTCTACGAGTGCATTGACCAATCTTCTGGTGAATCTGTTTATTGGATTATCGGTTGGTGTCAATGTGTTGGTAGCACGGTTTTATGGTGCACAGCAGGAGCAGGAAGCACAGGATGCAGTTCATACTGCAGTTGTAGTAAGTATTCTTGGCGGTATTTTGCTTGCTTTTATAGGAATTGTACTGGCACAACCACTGCTTCAATGGATGGATACACCGGACAATGTCATTAGTCATTCCGTGCTTTATATGCGGATCTACTTTGTGGGAATGCCGGTGATGCTGCTATATAACTTCGGAAGTGCAATATTAAGAGCAATTGGGGATACCAGACGACCATTGTATTTCCTGGCAGCCGCAGGCGTGATTAATGTTATTCTGAATCTGATTTTTGTGATCAATTTTCATATGGGGGTTGCGGGCGTAGCGCTTGCAACAATTATATCCCAGTGCGTTTCAGCGGCATTGATCATGCGTTGCCTGATGAAGAGTGAGGGCTGTATCAGGGTAGAATGGACGAAGCTTCGTATTCATGGGAAAATGCTTGGAAAGATTGCACAGATCGGACTTCCGGCGGGAGTCCAGGGTGTGCTGTTTTCCATATCCAATGTGCTGATTCAGTCATCGGTAAATTCCTTTGGATCAGTAGCTATGGCCGGGAATACTGCTGCACAGAATATAGAAGGGTTTGTGTATACTTCAATGAATTCGGTGCATCAGACAGCCGTGAGCTTTACAAGTCAGAACCTTGGCGGCAGACAGTATGGAAGAATCAATAAAATTTTGGCAGAGTGTATTTTATTTGTAACGGCGGTTGGACTGATTCTTGGCAATGGTGCTTATCTGTTAGGAAATCAGATCCTTGGGATCTATTCTTCTGATCCTGAGGTCATTGCTTATGGACTGGAACGGTTGTCGATTATCTGTACCATGTATTGCCTGTGCGGAATTATGGATGTACTGGTGGGATCCATTCGGGGACTTGGCTATGCAGTGATGCCGATGATTGTTTCCTTAATGGGAGTATGTGTTTTTCGTGTGGTTTATATTTATACGATATTTCAGTGGAGCAGAACCTTACAGACGCTGTATATTTCCTATCCCATTACCTGGACGTTGACGGCAGCCGTTCATGTAATCTGTTTTGTGATTGTGCGAAGGAAGATCGGGATGCAGAAATAATGGCAGTACAGGGACATTAGCATAGATAAGTAGAAGTACAGTACAGAAATGATAGGATGTAGTATAGAAGTACTTGTAAAAATCATGAAAGGAAAAGCTCATAAGCATATAGATAACAAGAAAATAAAGCAATAGATAATAAAGTAATAAGGTAGTGAAGTAATCGGTTAATAAAGTAATAGAGGTATGGCGAAAATCCCTGTAGAATCCGGAGTTATGTTAGAAAGAACATGGCGTTCGGTTTCCTACAGGGATTTCTTTGACTTCAAATAAGCTGCAAATGATTTATTATGTTCTTCTGGAATTGTTGGGTTCATTGGAGAGAACGGAGCCGGAAAGAGTTCAACCATTAAGGCAATTCTTAATTTAGTACATAAAGAAACGGGTGATATTTATCTCTTTGGACATCCAATGGAGGGCAATGAAAAGGAGGATGGAAGCAATCAGTGGAAGGAACAGCTTGGTGTTATTTTTGATGAATGTAATATACCTGTTGAGTTCACGGCAAAGGAGATTCATCATATTATGAATGAGTTTTACCGGACATGGGAGGGAAAAGAAATATTTTGCTTATTTAAGGAAGCTTCAGGTTCCTACAGACAAGAAGGTAAAGGATTTGTCGAAGGGAATGAGATTCCGGATGAGCAGATCATCAGAAAGATGGAAAATGCATATGGAGCCCATGTACTGGTAAAAAATGCGGCAGGATGGAAACAGGAAGGATTTGTTGTGGATCATGCTTCCATTGAAGATATCTTGATTTATATTGTTAAGAGAGATGAGGTGCGATAAGAATGAAAGGATTATTGTTAAAGGATTTATACAATGTAAAAGGATTTGCCAGACAGTATGTGATCATTATTCTGGCGATGGCTGTGTGGGGAGTCTGCATGAAAAATATATCATTTGTGTCGATTTATATGGTGGTTCTAGGTGGGATGATGAGCATTACAACCATGAGCATGGATGAAAGCAGTGGATTTAATAAGTTTTATCTCACAACTTGCGAGGAGTGAACAGTAACCTGAAAAAGGATTGGCATGAGACGAAAAAAATAGTATAGTTAATAGGATAGCAAAGAAAGGGAACACTTATGGAAAAAGCAGATAGTTATCAGGTAAGAAAACTGAATCCAAGGAAAGAGTATCTTATTCAGGTGCCAGGGTCGAAAAGTATTACCAACCGGGCGTTTTTGTTAGCTGCGCTATCCGGTAAGAAGTGTGTATTGTCGGGAGTCCTGTTTAGTGATGATACAAGAGGCTTCTTAGACTGTCTGATCCAGCTTGGATTCCGGGTAGAAATCAAGGAAGAAAAGCAGAAGGTGACCATTCAGGGTACGGATGGCAGGATTCCAAACCCGGAGGCATCCATCAATGTAAGAAGTGCAGGAACAGCGGCACGCTTTCTTACGGTTGCACTGGCTTTTGCAGGTGGTAATTATTATCTGGATGCATCCGAACAGATGCGTAAGCGTCCGATGGAGCCGATCCTGAAAATATTAGAGAAATTAAATGTTAAGTTTAGATTTAATAATGAAGAATATCATTTTCCCTTTGAACTGTCTTCGCAATTTACAGAAGATGAAGAACAGAAAGATAAAGTACAGAAAGATAAAGTACAGAATGATAAAATACAGAAAGACAAAATACAGAAGATGGAAGCGGAAGAAGATAGATGCCGGAATGATGTAGAACAGGAAGAGAATGAGATGAGTGAAATCACTATTGATACGAATCTCAGCAGTCAGTTCGCAAGTGCCTTACTGATGGCAGCATGCCTCCTTCCAACGGGATTAAAGATACATCTGACCGGAAGCAGAACCGCTGGATCCTATATTAAAATGACACTTGCTATGATGAAGCAGTTTGGCATTCGGGTGGAACAGACGGAGAATTGTTATGAGATTGCTCATCAGGAAGGATGGGGGCTTACGGAATATGAAGTTGAGCCGGATGTATCGGCAGCCTGCTACTTTTATGCCATGGTTCCTTTACTGAAAACAAGTGTTATTGTTAAGGGGGTTCAGGAGAAATCCTTACAGGGAGACATTCAATTCCTGAACGTATTGGAACAGATGGGATGTCAGAAAGAGAAGACGCCCGAAGGAATACGGCTGACTATGAAGGAGCCGGAAATGCATGGCGTGGATATTTCGATGAAGGACTTTTCGGATCAGACGATGACACTGGCTGCGCTTGCACCTTTTGCAGACCGTGTTACCAGAATTCACAATATCGGACATATCCGTTTTCAGGAATCGGACCGGATCCGTGCGATTTTGACAGAATTGCAGCGAATGGGAGTTCGGTGCGAAGAGGCTCCGGAGATTGACGGAATTCAGATTTTTCCGTGGAGGAAAGTTCCTGAAGATCATATTGTAGCGGAAGGTGAAAGTACAATAGAATGTGAAAGTACAACAGAGAATGAAAGTGCAACAGAAAGTAAAAGCGCAACAGAGAGTGAAAGTATAATAGAACGTGGAAACATAACAATAGAAACCTACGATGACCACCGGATGGCAATGGCGTTTACGCTTCCGGGATTAAAGACGGGAAATATAGTGATTAAGAATCCGGGATGCTGCCGCAAAACATTTGAAAATTACTTTTCGGTAATTGATTCCTTATATCAGTGTCATTGAAGCATGGGGAAGATAAACATTTACAGAAGTAAATGGATACAATAATAAGTAATTGGATAATTTCATAAGAGGTGCTATGGAAGAGTATTGGGATATTTTTTTAGAGGAACAACAGAATAGAGAATTGGAACGGGTACTGCTCGTCGGAGTAGATACGGGAGAAGAACAGAATTTTGATAACTCCATGGAAGAATTGAAACAACTGGCGAAGGCGTGTTTCATGGAACCGGTTGGGACGGTTACCCAAAGAATGGAATTCGTGCATAAAGCACTTTACATTGGGACCGGAAAGGTACAGGAAGTACGGGATGCTGCGCAGGCTTTGGATGCGCAGCTTATTCTAATTAATGATACCTTGACGCCTTCCCAGATCAAAAACCTGCAGAATGAATTAAAAACACCTGTTATTGATCGGACAACCCTGATTCTCAATATTTTTGAGATGAGAGCCAGAACACGGGAAGCCAGGTTACAGGTAGAAACAGCCAAGCTGCAATATCTCCTGCCGCGTCTTGTTGGAATGCATGAGGCACTGACCAGACAGGGAGGAACCAGTGGCAGTATGAGCAGCCGTGGTGCCGGAGAGAAAAAGCTAGAGCTTGACCGCCGTCACATTGAGCACCGTATCAGTGAACTGCGTAAAGAACTGGATGCCATTTCCAGAGAACGTGAAACACAGAGAAAGCGCAGGGGACAATCCCGAATTCCTCTGGTAGCATTGGTTGGCTATACGAATGCAGGAAAATCGACCATTATGAATCATATGGTCGAACGGTTTGTAGGGGATGAAGAGAAAAAGGTGCTGGAAAGGGATATGCTTTTCGCAACACTGGATACGACAATCCGGCGGATCAACACCGGAAATAATCAGGATTTTCTGCTAACGGATACAGTCGGGTTCATTCATAAGCTTCCACATGGTCTTGTGAAGGCATTCCATTCGACATTGGAGGAAATTAAAGGAGCAGATCTGCTCCTGCAGGTCGTGGATGTTTCTGACCCCGGGTATCAGGAACAGATGGAGACTACGAGAGAGACCCTGCGGGAGTTGGAGGCTGGAGATATTCCCATGCTGATTGTCTTTAATAAGGCCGATCGGCTCACGAATACAGCGAATACGACCGGGAAGCCACGGAACCAGATGGAGCAGGAGCAGAAACTACAGAACCAGAAACTACAGAACCAGAAACTACAGGACCAGAAACTACAGGATCAGAAACTACAGGATCAGAAATTGCAGGATCAGAATCCACAGAATCAGATGCTGCAGCTTCACAAGACACCGGATCAGGAAAAAGAATTGCAACAGATGTCTTTGGGGGAAAACACATATCCGAGAACAGCAGGAACGAATAAGATTTACATCAGTGCAAGGCAGCCGGAATCCATCGAATTACTGGTAAAGGAAATTATCAGGAGAGTTTATGCAGATTATGAGGAGGTTCGCTTGCTGATTCCCTATGACAAGGGCAGCATTGTTTCGTATCTGCAGGAAAATGCACAGATTCTGGAACAGTCCTATGAACCTGAAGGAACACGGCTTCGTGTGAATTGCCATCATGCCGATGCCGGGAAGTATGAGCAGTATGTTGTGAAGTGAAATTGAAATTATTAATGAACTGAGTGAACAGTGAGAACCGGAATGGTTTATGTGCTGAAATCGTTGATCATGGTAGAAGTTGAGTTAACGGAAATAGAAAGATTAAAATACAGAAAGATAAGGAAGATCAGGGATATCAGGAATATGGAAAAAGAACGCTTGAATAAATATCTGGCATCCTGTGGCGTCTGTTCACGGAGAGATGCAGACAGTCTCATTGATCAGGGACTGGTTACGGTGAATGGAAAACCCGCAGCCATGGGAATGCGTGTCTCGGCAGAGGACTCCATTTTAGTGCGTGGAAAGAGCATTCATGGAAAGAATGATAAAGTGGTTCTGGCCTATTATAAGCCGGTGGGAGTAACCTGTACGGAACGGGATCGCTTCGCAGACAGGAAAATTACGGATATGGTAAGGTTCCCGGTGAGAGTGACTTATGCAGGGCGCCTTGACAAGGATTCGGAAGGACTGATTCTTCTCACGAATGATGGTGAGCTGATTAATGCCATGATGAAGGGGAGTACCGGACACGAAAAGGAATATATCGTAAAGTTAAATAAAGAAATTACAGAGGATTTCATTCAAAAGATGGGAGAGGGAGTCTGGCTTCCAGAGTTAAAAATAAAAACCAGACCGTGCAAAGCTGAGCAGATCGGCAAGTTTACTTTCCGTATCATACTGACCCAGGGAGTCAACAGACAGATACGCAGAATGTCGAAAGCACTTGGGTATGAAGTGAAGGAACTGAAGCGTATTCGTGTGGTAAATATCGAACTTGCAAAGTTAAAAAAAGGAGAATATCGGCAGATACTCGGGGCGGAATTACAAGCGTTATACGATGCGGTCTACCAATAGAAGAGATCTGTGAGGGATTGTGACCCAAGATCTTGTTAGGAAACGACAAATAGAAAAACAGGTTTCATTTTATGAAAAAGAGTAGAAATCGAATGAGAACGGGAATTATGAAATAACCGCCTGAAAGTAAAACAGAATGACTTGCAGGAAAACTTGCAAAATTCAGTTTGCATAAGAGATATAATTCTTATTTAAGCTGAAATATAAAAGAAAGAGATTGCCAAAATGGAAACTAAGAAGAAACGAATTGAAGAGCTTGTCGGAATTTTGAATGAGGCATCCGGTGCCTACTATCAGGGGCAGGAAGAGAAAATGTCAAATTATGAATGGGATGCCATGTTTGATGAACTGACGGCATTAGAACAGGAAACCGGTTATATTCTTCCGGATAGTCCGACGCAGAATACCGGAGCAGAGGAAACGGGAGGAAACCGTGAACCGCATGAATTCCCTGCGCTTTCCCTTGCGAAGACCAAGCAGGTCTCCGAGTTGAAAAAGTGGGCAGAAGGGCGGGATATCTGGCTGTCATGGAAGCTGGATGGTCTGACACTGGTTCTTACCTATGATAAAGGGAAGCTTACGAAGATTGTAACCAGGGGAAACGGTGCGGTTGGAAATAATATTACTTTTTTAAAAGATGCCATTAAGGGATTCCCCTTAAAGATTTCCTATCAGGGGCATATGGTTGTCCGTGGAGAAGCAACGATTTCCTATACGGATTTTGAGATGATTAATGATCTGATCGAAGATGATGATGAGAAGTATGCCAATCCGCGAAATCTTGCCTCCGGAACCTTAAGCCTGGATGATCCGCAGAAGGTAAAGGAACGCTGTGTATATTTCCATGCATTCACGCTGGTTTACCGTGAAGAAGGAATCCGGTCTTTCGGAGAGCAGATGGATTATCTGGATAAGGAAGGATTCCTTACAGTTGAACGGGAACGGTGCAATGAGGACAGTCTGGATGAAGTGATTGCACGTTGGACGCATAAGGTTGAGAGCGGGCAGATGGATATTCCGGTGGATGGACTGGTCATCTGTTATGATGACACCGTGTATGCTGCTACCGGATCGATAACCGGTCATCATGCGACACGTGCCGGATTTGCGTTTAAATGGGCGGATGTTTCTGCAACGTCAAAGCTCCGCTATGTAGAATGGTCCTGCGCTGCATCAACAATTTCTCCCGTAGCTGTTTTTGAACCGGTGCAGTTGGAGGGAACGACGGTGAGCCGTGCTTCCCTTTGTAATATCAGTGAAATGGAGAGACTTGGAATCGGAGAAGAATGCACCCTGGAAATTATTAAGGCAAATAAGATTATTCCGAAGTGCATTGCAGTAAAGGAGGCAAAAGGCTCTTTCCACATTCCGGAGACATGTCCTGTATGCGGTGCGCGGACGCAGATCCATATCAGCAATAGCGGGACGAAAACACTTCATTGTACGAATCCGGATTGTACCGCCAGGCAGGGAAAGAAATATACCAGGTTTGTAAGCAAGTCCGGAATGGATATCGATGGCTTATCAATTCAGACTATGCTGCGGTTTATGAACGAAGGATTTGTACATGAATTTGCCGACATTTATCATCTGGGACAGCATGCTGAAACAATCCGCAATATGGAGGGATTCGGAGATAAATCCTGTGAAAACCTGTTGAATGCGGTTGAAAAGAGCCGGGAAGTGAAAGCGGTGAACTTCATATATGCGCTCTGTATTCCCATGATCGGCGTCGATGCCGCCAGGAAGATCGTAGGAAGTGTGAGCTTCGGAGGATTCCTTGAGCGGATGAAGAACGGACAGGGATTTGAAGATGTTGACGGAATCGGACCGGAAAAGTCTGGTTCTGTCATGGAGTGGTATCAGATTGCGAAGAATAAGGAAGCCCTGGAACACCTTTTGCAGGAGGTTCGTATTATACAGGGGGAAGCTGTCAGTGCGGAAGGAGGTACCTGTGCCGGGCTTATCTTTGTAATTACCGGTGATGTACACCGGTTTAAGAACCGTGATGCATTTAAAAGCTATGTGGAGCAGCAGGGAGGAAAGGTGACCGGAAGCGTCAGCGCAAAGACAAACTTCCTTATTAATAATGATTCTGAGTCCTCTTCAGGCAAGAACAGGAAAGCCAAAGAACTGGGCATTCCGATTCTGACCGAGGATGAGTTCATAGAAAGGTTCTGAAGGTATTTATCTACTGATAAACTGCCAAAGGAGATCTACTGATAAACTGCACCAAAGCAGAGGTTGTCAAAAGAAGAGAAAAGGACTATGATTAGTAGTATCGCATGTCAGAGGTAATGACAGCCAATATAACAGGGAAAGGAAATATGTACAATGCCGATTAAAGTACAGAACGCATTACCTGCAAAAGAAATTTTGGAAAATGAGAATATATTTGTTATGGATGAAAATCGTGCCATGCATCAGGATATTCGTCCCTTAAAGGTCTGCATTCTGAACCTCATGCCAGTGAAGCAGGATACCGAATTGCAGCTGTTACGGGCACTGTCCAATACACCGCTGCATGTGGAAGTGACGTTTATGAAGATGAACAGTCATATTTCCCTGAATACGCCGATCCAGCATTTGAATCGCTTTTATAATACCTTTGATGAACTAAAGAATAAAAAATATGATGGTATGATTATTACAGGTGCACCAGTGGAGCAGATTCCGTTTGAAGAAGTAGATTACTGGCCGGAGCTGTGCGAAATTATGGACTGGGCGAAGGCACATGTAACGTCGACCTTCCATATCTGCTGGGGAGCGCAGGCCGGTCTGTATTATCATTATGGATTAAAGAAGGTATTGCTGCCTAAGAAATTATTCGGGGTATACCATCATAAGGTGATGAACCGCAAGAATCCGCTTGTTCGTGGATTTGATGATTATTTCCTGATTCCACACAGCCGTCATACGGCAGTTCTTTCCGAAGATATTCATCAGTGTAAGGAACTGACGGTTCTTGCAGAGTCTGAGGAAGCCGGTGTTCTGCTTTGCATGAGTGAAGGCGGTAAGGAGATTTATGTCATGGGCCACCCGGAGTATGACCGTTATACACTGCACAAGGAATATGTGCGTGACAAGGAAAAGGGGCTTCCGATTGATGTGCCGAAGAATTATTATCCGGAGGATGATGATACGCAGAAACCCTGCCTGGAATGGCGTGCGCACTGCAACATTTTGTATTCGAACTGGCTTAATTATTTTGTATATCAGATTACACCGTACGAATTATAATAACATCAGTGAGCAGAATATCTAAGAGAAGAGGTATTCTGCTTTCTTAATTAAAAAAGATAAAGACTGTTTAAAGAGCTTTGGTATTACCAAAAAGGAGGGACCGATCATGTGTACAGCAGCAACTTATAAAACAAAAGACTTTTATATGGGAAGAACTCTGGATTATGAATTTTCCTATGGAGAACAGATCACGATTACGCCAAGGAAATATCCGTTTGCATTCCGGCATGACGGAATGCCTGATACACACTATGCGATCATTGGAATGGCACATGTGGCAGGAGGGTATCCGCTTTATTATGATGCGGTGAATGAAAAGGGACTCGGTATGGCCGGACTTAACTTCGTAGGAAATGCGGTCTATGCAGAGGTTCAGGATGAAAAGCATAATATAGCACAGTTTGAATTTATTCCGTGGATTTTAAGCCGGTGTGCAGATCTGAAGGAAGCAAAAGAAACACTTGCTGACATGAATCTTGTGGGAACTCCGTTCAGTGAGCAGTTCCCTACAGCACAGCTTCACTGGATTATAGCAGATACGACGGGAGCCGTTGTGGTTGAATCTGTGAGAGACGGTCTGAAGGTATATGATAATCCGGTCGGAATGCCGGGCGATCTGTCATCCATGTCCCGGTTTGTACGTGTGGCGTATACAAGAATGCATGCAGTATCTGGAAAGGGAGAGGAGGACAGTGTCGGACAGTTCTTCCATATTCTGGGATCGGTAGAACAACAGAGAGGGTGCTGTGAGGTGACGGACGGAAAATATGAAATCACGATTTATACCTCCTGCATGAATGCTTCCAGGGGAATTTATTATTACACCACTTACCAGAATCATCAGATTACGGCAGTGGACATGCACAGGGAAGATCTGGACGCAGAAGAATTGATCTGTTATCCGATGAAAGATGAAGAAACGTTTGTATATCAGAATTAACCGAATCCCTTGAGAAATATAATAAATAAGAATGTTAAAAACCGTGGCGGAAGCCACGGTTTTTCTAATCACGTTTTTCATCAGGTACATGCGGACGTTTGTGGGATTTTAATTTCATAAAGTCCAGAATGTCTTCTTTGTCACGCAGATCCAGTAACTGAAAATAATATAAGAGCAGACGTTCATCACGATTGAGGTATTTCAATTTGTTACGAATTTGTGGATCGTTGGTATATTCAACAAATGCCTCGATTTCATCAGGACAATTCATGTTCGTTGGTTGTATGGTTCGTGCAAAATCCATATTAATATTATAGGTGACTACTAAATTTAAAAGGTTCTCCACCGGAATTCCATATAATTTGGCAAGATTGTACAGGGAATTAACAGGTGGAGTGATTATGATATGTATAGATTCCAAACCTCTTGATCTCTATAGTATCCGAAAATGCCCCTCTAAAACATACAAAAAGCACAATAAATATCGAGAAAAAAGAAAATGCACTATAAAAAGTGTATAAATTTTCGTGAGAGGATAAAATTGAACATAATTTATAAGATTTTATCGTAATAGAATTTATTTTCATGCAAAATATGTCTTGAAAATATATTATTAATAGCATAATATATTATAGAAAGATATTATAAATAGCATACATATAAAAGGGAAAAGGATAAAAATATGGATCTGATTGATATTCATTGCCATATTTTGCCTGGGGTTGATGATGGATCCAAGTCTATGGAGGAAAGTCTTGCAATGTTACGGATTGCACAGCAAAATGCTATCCGTACTATCATTGTCACACCACATAATAAACCTGGACGACACAATATTCACATCCCCAGTATGAATGTCTATATTAAACAACTACAGGAGCAGATGGGCAGAGCCGGATTGTCAATTGAACTAATCGGAGGAAATGAGCTCTATTATCGTATGGAACTTGCACAGGAGCTGCATGGCGGCGTGGCAAGGACGATGGCGGATTCCAGATATGTACTTTTGGAATTTGCTCCAATGGATGATTACGATTATCTGCGTAATGGTGTCTATGACCTTTTATCTGAAGGCTATTTCCCGATTATAGCACATGTGGAGCGATATCAGTGTCTGGCAGATCATGTTGAACGTATCAAAGATCTGACAGGAATGGGCGCGTATATTCAGGTGAATGCCGGAAGTGTAATGGGTAATGTGGGGTTTGGAATGAAGAGCTTTACACGAAAGCTGTTAAAGCAGGAGCTGGTACATTTTGTGGCAACAGATGCACATGACACGAAGAAACGGGCACCGGAATTAAAGAAATGTGCGGATTATATTGTTCACAAATATGGGAATCAATATGCTGAGGATATTTTTGTGAATAATCCGGAACATGTTATACGAAATGAGATTCTCTGATGAATCCTGTCAGATGATTAATGTGAGAAATTACCAAGGAGAACTTCATGGAAAATCAAAATGAACGTGATGAAATAGAAATTGATCTTGTGGAGTTGTTTTATGTCCTGTGGGGACATGTGTGGCTGATCTTAAGTATCGGTCTTTTTTGTGCGCTCAGCTGTTTTGCTCTAAGCAAGTTCGTAATTGCTCCGACGTATAAGTCTACAACCAAAATATATATTTTAAATAAGAGCGACAGTTCTTCTGTTACCTACAGTGACGTGCAGCTGGGGACACAGCTTACGAAGGATTATACGGAGCTGATCAACAGCCGTTATGTATTGGAGGCTGTGATTCAGGAGCTTGGTTTAAATATGGAATACAAAGATCTGCTTAAGAAGATCGATGTAACAACGCCGAGTGATACGCGAATCGTTTCGATTACCGTAGAGGATCACGATCCGGTGCAGGCAATGAATATAGCGAATTCTGTAAGAGAAAATGCAAGCACCCATATTCAGAATGTTATGGACATTGACGCAGTTAATGTAGCAGAGACGGCCAATATGCCAACCGAAAAGGCATCCCCGGGCTGCTCAAAATGGGCACTTATCGGAGGACTGCTTGGATGTCTTGGAATCAGTGCAATAATTCTGATTCGTTATCTCATGGATGATACGATCAAGTCGTCGGATGATATTGAGAAGTATCTGGGCTTAAGCACACTGGCACTGATTCCCATGAAGGAAGATGAGGTCAATTCCAAAAAGAAAAAGAAGAAGCATAAACAGAGTAAGTAAGGTGTTAAGGAATAACGGGATGATCCCGGATGGGATCACGAAGGAAACATAGAGAAGCACGGGAAGATAAGGAGAATGACCATGGATGAGTTAACCATGCAGCATGTATCTTTACGATTTGATAAATCTGAGGATTACCGGATTAAAGAAGCATTCAAAACATTGCG
>QWCN01003977.1_pt1 | contig 16292 bp, 16 predicted proteins | sample 1972711 | NCBI WGS metagenome assembly QWCN01 (sample SAMN09866707, study PRJNA288562) | Human gut metagenome isolate term1_stool, whole genome shotgun sequencing... | isolation source: gut | host: Homo sapiens | place: USA: California | reverse complement strand
GTATGAACCGGATGCTCTAGCCAGCTGAGCTATTCCGCCATATTGCCCTCGACGCTCGACGAAGGATATTATATCATATCCGAGCGCGCTTGTCAATATCTTTTTTTCATAAAATGTTAAAACAAGTTTTCTTTCGGCGGAGGTTGTAATTTACGGCATGTTGCTGTATAATATAAGATGTAAAATTATAGGCACTTACAGCCGATCATCGGCTTTTGAATTTATGCCGTAAATGCGGCGATCATACGGAGGTGCAGCATGCAGCCAAAACTCAAAACCTCGCGCGGCGGTATACGTCTGCCTATGAGCATAGGCGGTGTAGACAGGCTGCACACGGCGCCGTTGCCCGAGACCGCCGCGCTGTATCTCGACTGCCCCGCCGGAAGGATAGCGGAGCCGGCGGTACACGAGGGCGATACTGTATGCAGATATTCGCTGCTTGCCTCGCCGATAGGTGAGATAGGTACTCCGGTGTACAGCTCGATATCCGGACGTGTCGCTCGCATCGGAGAGGATGATGGCGGCCGACCTGTCATTATTATTTCCTCTGACGGTACGGGAAAAGCCGAGACGCATTCCCCTGTCTCGCGTCCGCTCGGAGAGCTGACCGCGGAGGAGATAGTCGCGCTTGCGCGCGGCGCGGGTATAATCTGCCGCTCGGGACTTCCGATGTGGAAAAATATCGAGCTGTCGGTCGGCGCGGCGCATACTCTCATCATCAGCGCGCTTACCTCCGACCCGCTTGATCGCTCGCTGCTCACTCTCGCAGCATGCAAGCCTGAGGCGCTGCTCTGCGGCATCAAGATAATTCAGCGTGCGCTCGGCATTCGCCGCGCCGCAGTTGTTATTCCGGAGCGCGGTGCATCGGCTCTTTCGCGTTTGCGTACCGCTGCCGCCGAGGACGGCTCTGCGGAGCTGTTCCGATTTATCACCGCGACCGAGATATACCCGATGCACGAGGATGCGCAGCTGATATACGCGCTTGCGGGACCGGCAATGCCTGACGGAGCGCATCCGTCGGATATCGGATATGCGGTATTTGATTCCGCTTCCTGCGCAGCGCTGTTTGAGATGTACGCGACCGGAGAGCCGTGCGTCGACACTGCGGTGACTGTGACCGGAGACTGTGTTCGCTGTTCCGCCACTGCTCTTGCTGCGATAGGAACACCGATAGCCTCGCTCGAGGCGATCGCGGGCGGACTGAGGAAGCGAGAGTTGCGCACCGTTCGCGGCGGTCGTATGATCGGCAGCATCGCCTCGCAGGAGGATTCCCTCGAGCAGTGCACCGGGCTTGTTCAGTTTTCGGGCAGACTTGAAACGCGCGCGGAGACCGACTGCATCCGCTGCGGCAGATGTGTTTCGGTATGCCCGCATAATCTTGCGCCGCTGTATCTTTCGATGTACGGCAGGCGAGACGGTTTTAATAAATGCAGAAAGTATCATATAGAGTCGTGCAGCGGCTGTGGCTGCTGCGATTATGTTTGTCCCTCCGGCATTCCGCTGACCGAAAATATTATCTCAGCCCGCGACCGCATGAATTCAGCCGTAGGCAACGGTGCATCGACACATATGCCGCGCGCCGAGAATGCTGTGGAGGTGCGTTCGTCCGGCAAAGCCGGAGCGAACAAGCAAGGTGAGACAAATAAGAAAAGAAAGGGGAAACGGGCCGGAAGATGAGCGAAGAAAAGAGATCACGCTCGGTCAATGAGTTTGAAAATCTGCTCGGCGATCTTTTTGAAGCCGAGGAGCGAAAAGAGGAAGCGGATGCGGAGCTTTTCGACGCATCGGGCTTTGAGGAGCTTGTAGCCTCAGGTCTGACCGATAAGTCCGATGCCGTCCGGCATCCCCGCACAGAGCAGCCGAGCGCTGCACAGCGGACCTCTGCGGAGCTCGGTAGACCGCAGCAAGCGGAGCACCGCACAGTACCGACAGCGAGTAACGGAAACGACCGTGCCCGCGCCGCATCTGAGCATCTCAGCGTGCAGTCCGCAGCCTCAAAACCGAAGACTGAGACGCTTCGGGTTAAGCAGGGATCTTCAAATGTCGTGGCTGCAAAGCCCGAACCTATAAAAGCCCCTACAAGGTCGGAGCCTGCCGATACCGCATCGAGAAAGTCTACGGCAAGCGGCATTTCGGCAAGGAGTATGCCTGCCGAGCGTCGCGCTTCAAACGATGTTCCCGTAAGGAACGTACCCGCAGAGTATCGTGATTTAAATAATATCGGCGCAAGGGATGTATCCGCCGAGCGCCGCACTTTAAACGATCCCCTCGTTAGGAGCGCTCACATCGAGTCCTGTTCTTTAAACAGCGCTCCCGCAGATAGTATTTCTGCCGAAAATCGTAATTCGGTCAAAGCCGATGCCGGAAAGGCAAAGAATATTCCCGTGATAAAGCCGCGTCGAACCTGCGAAGCAAATTCGCGCGGCACATCCGGCAGCCGCTCGGAGCGTTCCGCCGCTCCCGCAGTCCCCGCGCATTCCTCCGCCGTAAGGGCTGCCGTACCAATGGCATACGGCGCGGCGGACAGAGAGGCGCGGCGGGCAAAGCGCGAGCGTATTGCTCTGCCGCGTCCGGTTCGCGGGCACGGTGCGCCGTTCATCACATCCGGTAGACCCGTTACCGCCATATATGCCGATATGCTTGTGGCGACACTGCCCGCGATAATATGGGCGGTGTTCCTTTTCGGTGTGCGCTGCCTTGCCGTGATCATCTGCTCGGTAGGCGCCGCCGTGCTTACCGAGCTTGTGCTCGAGCAGCTGCTGCGGCACCGCGTGACAGTATCCGATCTCTCCGCCGTATGGAGCGGCGTAACGGTGGGCATGCTCATGCCGCCCTCGGTCTCGTTTTGGGTGCCGATGCTTGCCTCCGCTGTCGGTATAGGCGTGTTTAAATGCGCACTCGGCGGCAGAGGACGCACTGTGATAAGTCCCGCGCTCGGCGGCTTTGCCGTCCTTACACTGCTCATGCCCTCCCGTCTCGAGGTGTTTACCGCGCCGTTTTCGCGTCTGTCGGTGTTCTCATCGGTCGGCGAGGGAGCATCGTATCTGCTGTCCTCCGTTCCCGGCGCGAGCATGCCGTCCGAGTCGATAGGCTCGCTCTTTCTCGGTATTCGCCCCGGCACGATAGGAGAGGTCAGCGCGCTGATGCTGCTTATAGACCTTGCATATCTCATGGCGAGAGGAGTGCTCTCGTGGGAGGCTCCGCTGACCTTTGTCGGCATCTCGGCATTACTGTTCTATATTTTTCCGCGTTACTCGCTCGAGGATCGCTTCCTTGCGGCAGAACTGCTGTGCGGACTTATCCCGATATGTGCACTTGTTTTCGCACCGGATTTTGCCTGCTCGCCCGTCTTTTCCACCGCCCGGCTCGTCTACGGCGCTTTGTGCGGCGTGCTGACCTTCGGGCTGCGCTATCTCGGTGTTGGTATTTACAGCGCGGTGTATGCGACTCTTGCCGTACAGATTCTTTCGCGTCTGCTCGATTCGCTGTTTATTCCGAAGTGCTTCGGAAACACTGTCGGGGCACGGCTGTTTCATACCGAGGCTGAAAAGCAGTCGGATTGAAGACCGCGCGGATGAAAAAAGCATCGGAATACGGTGCGGAGGTCTCCGAAAACATCAGACCGGATAGAATCGTATCGTAAGCATCCGACCGAAACGTACCCGACCGAAACGCACCCGACCGAAACGCATCCGACCGAAACGCACCCGACAGAAACGTATCCGGTTGACACGCATTGAATCTGAAAGTATTGATTCGTAATACCCCGAATCGGGCGGCGGTCGCGCACGGGCACGGAGCGCATAACGCATTATGGTATAAGACCGTGGCAAAAATATCTTTTTTGAGGTGTTACCTTGGCTGACATTAATATCGTTCTTGTGGAGCCGGAGATCCCGCAGAATACCGGCAACATCGCCCGCACCTGCGCGGCGACGGGTGCTGCGCTTCATCTTGTGCGCCCGCTCGGCTTTGAGATAGACGACCGCAAGCTGCGGCGCGCGGGACTTGACTACTGGAATAAGCTCGACATAACTTACTATGACAGCCTTTCCGACTTTCTTGAACAGCACGGCGGCGATCCGCTGTATCTCTTTTCGACCAAGGCGCCGCGCGCCTACACCGATCCGCATTACCCGCGCGGGGTATTTCTTGTGTTCGGCAGGGAGACGCGCGGACTGCCTGAGGATTTTATCCTCGACCGGCTCGATACCGCCGTTCGCCTGCCGATGCGCCCGACGCTCCGCAGCCTGAATCTGTCGAATACCGTCGCGGTAGCCGTCTATGAGGTGCTGCGTCAGGGCGGCTTTGAGGGGCTCGAGGATGCGGGAAAATTCGGCGCGGCGGAATAACTATTCCGTACCAGGCGGAAACATTCGGCGTATCCGGCGGTGCCCGGCTGAAAAAATGAACGCCTTTCGGCGTTTTCGGGCTTGTAAGGGCTGTTTATTATTGACACAGAGCCGTTTTTGAAGTATAATCACTAAGTATTGATATCTGTATTTCGGCATCGGCGAGGAATCGCCTTCCGATTGAAATTTCAGTGTCGGCGAGGGCTGCCTGCCGATGTAACATTAATGTCGGCGGAGGCATCCGCCGATTAGAAATGAGGAAGTATGCATACCTATATCCCCGAGGACTATGCCCCGATACTCGACCTTTATCAGACTCAGACCGCGATAGGTGATCTCAAGCAGTCGTTTCAGCGCGAGCTCGCTACCGCACTTAACCTGAAGCGCGCAACCGCGCCGCTGTTTGTCGATCCCGCATCGGGACTCAATGATAATCTTAACGGCGTTGAGCGTCCGGTCAGCTTTGATATCAAGGGAGTTGATACGGTCGCAGAGGTCGTACAGTCGCTTGCCAAGTGGAAGCGCATGGCGCTGATGCGTTACGGCTTTGCTCCCGGTGAGGGCATATATACCGATATGAACGCTATCCGCCGCGACGAGGATCTTGACAACCTCCACTCGGTTTATACCGACCAGTGGGACTGGGAAAAGGTCATCACGCGCGAGCAGCGCAATATCGAGACGCTGAAAAATACAGTTCGTGCCATTGTTGCAGCCGTCTCGTACACGAATGATGCTATCAAGGCGAAATTCCCGCAGCTGTCCTGCCGAATCGAGCGCGATGTGTTCTTTGTTACCGCTCAGGAGCTTGAGGATATGTATCCCGAGCTCTCGCCTAAGGAGCGCGAGAATAAGATAGTTCGTGAGCACGGGACTGTGTTCGTTATGCAGATAGGAAAACTGCTTCGTTCGGGCACACGCCATGACGGCAGAGCACCCGACTACGACGATTGGGAGCTGAACGGCGATATCCTTGTATGGAATGATGTTATCGACTGTGCCTTTGAGCTTTCCTCAATGGGTATACGTGTCGATGCGGAGTCGCTTGACAGACAGCTCAGCGAGCTCGGAGCCGACGATCGCCGCAGTCTTACATATCACCGCATGCTGCTCGCGGATGAGCTTCCGCTGACCATCGGCGGCGGTATCGGACAGTCGCGGCTGTGTATGCTGATACTGCAAAAGGCACATATCGGCGAGGTTCAGGTCTCGGTATGGGACAGCGAGACTGTCGAGGCATGCGAGCGCGGAGGCATTCCGCTGCTCTGAGATATATCTCGGCTTTTTCGAGATATCTTGCATTATTTTGATAAAAATCTAACCGAAAATTTTTACGTCTACCGCGGCGTCGATAGGGGGATGGATATGCTCAAGAATACCGTATATCGCTTAAATCACGATCGTGCACTAACCGTCGGTTTTTTCGGCGGTTCGATAACCGAGGGCGCAGGCTCCTCCGATCCGACCAAGACAAGCTGGGCGGGTCGGACCGCCGAATGGCTCAAGAATAAATATCCGAATGCAGACCTTGACTTTCGCAACAGAGCGATAGGCGGCACCGGCTCGGATTTCGGTGTTTATCGTCTTGAGAGCGAGCTTATGCCGGAGGGCGAGTCTCTTCCGCAGCTGTACTTTATCGAATTTGCCGTTAACGACTACGGATGGGTCTACGAGAGCATTCATACGTCTATGGAATGCATCGTCCGTAAGATATGGAGCCGCTGCCCGACAGCAGATATCGTCTTTGTCTATACAATGACGAAGTTTGTTGACGACGATGTCCGTGCCGGAGCGGAGTTTGAGAGCCGTGCGGCGCATTCGGCTGTTGCGCATTATTACGGCATACCGTCGGTCTCGATAGGAGACGCGCTGCGCTCTGCGGTATGGTCGGAGCACGGCGGCGATTGGCTTGCGTTGACTGCGGATAATGTTCATCCGAACGACGACGGCTATGCCGTCTGTGCGGAGGCTGTATTCCGTCTCCTTACGTCAGAACTTGACGGCGATACGCCGGATGTGCTCGAGGAGAAGCAGCTTCCTCCCTATCGATCGATATACGATCAGCTCGAGGCTCGTGTCGTTGATTCGTCGGAGGCTGCGGCGAGCAGCGGATGGAGCTACCACGATTCGCCTCTCGGACACTATCCGCACTATTATGAGGCATCTGTTGCCGGCGAGTGGATGGAGCTGCGCTTTGTCGGCAGACGGGTGGGCTTGTATGTGACCCTCACTCCCGACTCAAATCTGCTTAGATGGCAGATAGACGGCGGCGAGCCGCTTGAGCTGACCTGCTGCCGCAGACCGATGCAGTGCGCGCTGCCCTGCGAGCTTGAATACGGCGAGCATACCGTGCGCGTGTATATCGACGGCGAGGCGGGAACGGCGGTAGAACCGCAGCGCATAAGCGCGTTCCTTATCAGCTGATATTGAGGTGAATATGAAAAAAAGAACCTGCGCGGCGGTGGCTGCCGTATCGGTACTGCTGTCCGCGATAATTACCTTTCAGATAACGAGCACGACCTATCGCGCTAAGAACAAGGCGGAGCTTGATTCGCTGAAAACAGAATACGAGAGCTCGTTCGGCGGCAAGATGAACGCGCTGCACGACGATTTTCTGTCGCTGTACAACGGCGATGTCGACGAGGAGCAGCTCGACGAGCTGAGCATGAAGTATTTCGTATTCGCTACCGGCGACCGCTACGGAGAGTATCTGACGGCGGATGAGTTTGCAGAGCTTGAAGCGGGGCTCGAGGGCGACTTTGTCGGTATCGGTGTCTCGGTCATAGAGGACAGTGACAGCGGTCTGCTCGAGGTGGTGGATGTATTCCCGGATTCTCCTGCAGCCTCGGTCGGCATGCAGCCGGGCGATCTTATATATAAGGTCGGTGATGATTACGCCGCAGAGATAGGCGAGGATGCCGTTCTTTCGCGTGTGCGCGGCGAGGAGGGAACAGCGGTCACACTCACGGTGCTTCGCGACGGCGCGGAGCAGACCTTTACCGTAGCGCGCGCCCACGTTACCGAGCGCAATGTCATGTACAGAATGTACGGCGAGCAGGGCGGCGAGGCGAGCAATGTCGGACTTATCATCATCTCGTCATTTGATGCCGTAACGGAGAGTCAGGTCGACGAGGCGATAGCGGCGCTGCGCGAGCGCGGAGCGGAGGCTCTGATATTCGACCTGCGCGGCAATCTCGGCGGTGCTCTGACGAGCATCGTTCCGATACTCGATAAGCTGCTGCCTGAGGGACCGATACTTCACGTTGTGCCGAAGGTGGGCGATACCGAGACTATTTCCTCCGATGCGGAGGAGCTTGATATGCCGATGGCAGTTGTCGTAAACGGCAATACCGCGAGTGCGGCGGAGCTGTTTACAAGCGCACTGATGGACTACGGCAAGGCTGTCATAGTCGGCACTCAGACCTACGGCAAGGGCTGCATGCAGACGATAACGCAGCGCCCGGACGGCTCTGCTATCCGCGTGACTACCGCATACTATGACCCGCCCTACTCGGAAAATTACGACGGGGTAGGAATTACGCCGGATATCGTAGTTGAGCCGGACGATGTAACATCGTCGACCAATCGCTATAGGATAGCCGACCGTGACGATAATCAGCTGACGGCGGCATACAATTCGCTGACAAACTGATCTTCGGTGCGGCACCGACAAATGCATTACCCGCGGCGGGAGCCGCAGAACATAAATAAATTCAAGTTTGAAAGGATAAAACGACATGGCAAAGATCAATAAGATTACCAATGAGGGCTACAAGAAGCTGCAGGACGAGCTCCGTTTTCTTAAGACTATCCGACGCAGAGAGGTAGGAGAGGCTATCAAGGCTGCGAGAGCGCTCGGAGACCTCTCGGAGAACAGCGAGTACGATGAGGCTCGCGAGGAGCAGGCAAAGGTCGAGGCGCGCATCGTCGAGATTGAGGCTATGCTCGAGAATGTTGAGGTCATCAGCGAGCACGAGCTTACCAACGATGCCGTAAACGTCGGCTCCAAGGTAAAGCTTCACGACATCAAGAATAACAAGGAACTTGAGTACACAGTCGTCGGTTCGTCCGAGGCGAACGCGCTCAAGCACATGATATCCGACCAGTCGCCTATCGGCAGCGCGCTCATGGGCTGCAAGGTCGGCGAGGACGTTACGGCATATACCCCCACCGGCGAGCGTCACTTCAAGGTGCTCGAGATATCTAAGTAATACGGCAGAGCTTTTGCAGAAAGGACGTAACCCGACATGGCAGATAACATAAATCAGGATGTTCAGGCGGAGCAGGATCCCGGTCAGCTGCTGCGCGTGCGGCGGGAAAAGCTCGCAGCGCTTCAGGCGGCAGGATGCGACCCCTTTGTTATAACGAAATATGACGTTACGCACCGCAGCGCGGAGATAAAGGAGCGCTACGACGAGCTCGAGGGCAAACAGGTCTCGGTCGCCGGCAGAATGATGAGCAAGCGCATAATGGGCAAGGCGTCCTTTTGCAGCGTTCAGGACAGAGAGGGCGCTATTCAGGTCTATGTTGCGCGCGACAGCCTCGGTGAGGAGGCGTATGCCGACTTCAAGCGGCTCGACCGCGGCGATATAATCGGCGTTGTCGGCAATGTGTTTAAGACCAAGACCGGTGAGATATCCATCCATGCAGAGCGTATCGAGCTGCTCTCCAAGAGCCTTCAGATACTGCCGGAGAAGTTCCACGGTCTTACCAATACCGATATGCGCTATCGACAGCGCTATGTCGATCTTATCGTCAATCCCGAGGTACGCGATACCTTCATCAAGCGCTCCAAGATAATCAGCGCGATAAGAAAATATCTTGCAACGCAGGACTTCATGGAGGTCGAGACCCCCATGCTCGTTGCAAATGCGGGCGGTGCGTCCGCGCGTCCGTTCGAAACGCATTTCAATGCGCTTGACGAGGATCTGAAGCTCCGTATCTCGCTCGAGCTCTATCTCAAGCGTCTTATCGTCGGCGGTCTCGAGCGCGTTTATGAGATCGGCAGAGTTTTCCGCAACGAGGGACTTGACACCCGCCATAATCCCGAGTTTACGCTTATGGAGCTGTATCAGGCATATACCGACTATCACGGAATGATGGATCTCACCGAGAATCTCTATCGCTTTGTCGCGCTTGAGGTGCTCGGCACGACGAAGATCACCTACGGCGGTGTCGAGATGGATCTCGGCAAGCCCTTCCGCCGCATAACGATGGTCGATGCGGTCAAGGAGTATTCCGGTGTTGATTTCCGCGAGATACATAGCCTCGAGGAGGCTCGCGCCGCAGCAGATGCACGCGGCATCCACTATGAGGAGAGATATAAGAAGGGCGATATACTCAATCTCTTTTTCGAGGAGTATGTAGAGGAGCATCTTGTTCAGCCGACCTTTGTCATGGATCACCCGGTCGAGATATCGCCGCTGACCAAGCGCAAGCCGGACGACCCCGAGTATGTCGAGCGCTTCGAGTTCTTCATGAACGGCTGGGAGATGGCGAACGCCTACTCCGAGCTTAACGACCCGATAGATCAGCGCGAGCGCTTTGCCGCGCAGGAGCAGCTTCTCGCCGCAGGCGACGAGGAGGCAAACCATACCGACGAGGACTTCCTCAATGCTCTCGAGATCGGTATGCCCCCTACGGGCGGCATCGGATTCGGCATCGACCGTATGTGTATGCTGCTGACCGACTCTGCCGCTATTCGCGATGTGCTGCTTTTCCCGACAATGAAGCCGATTGAATAATATGTCTATATAAGTCTATAAAACTCTATATTTCTGAAAAATCAAGCCAAAACTTACAGTTATGGCTTGATTTTTTATATATAAGCCGATAAAAGCCTATATAAATCTATACGAAAAGCTGTCAAAATGCCGTTTAGAGAGTAAAAAATCTTCATTATTTGAGTTGAAACAAGATGTCCTTCATTGTCAAACTATAAAGTTCCCTTTAATAAAGCATTAAAATAATTCCGGATAATTCTCAATAAATCGGGATATGTACAAGTTTACACCATTTGCTTACTCGAATTTACACCAATTATGCATCCAATAATGCAAATTTAGTTGTGATATACTTTCCTTGCCTATATTTAAGGCAGAAAGGATGAGTATATTATGAAAAAAGAAGTACCGATTTGGAAAAAATCCACTTTGACATTACAGGAGGCCGCCGCATATTCAGGCTTGGGAATATGCAAACTGAGAAAAATGACCGATTCTGAAAAGTGTAAATTCGTTTTGTGGAATGGCGGCAAGCGTCTTATTAAACGGAGATTACTTGATGAATATATCGACAATTCTTACAGTATTTAAGGGGTGAGTGTGATGAAAAGGACCGATAAAAACGGACGGGTACTGATGACCGGCGAACAGCAACTTGTTGATGGCAGTTATGAATACCGTATTATGGTTAAAAATCGTCGATATTCTATATGTTGTGATGATTTGGACGAACTTCGTGAAGAAGAAAAGAAATTTGATCTTGATAAAGCTAACTTAAATGAAAAACCGTTGTTGAATACAATTAACGATGCATATATTCAATGGGCTGAAAACAAAAAGGGAATTAAGCCAAACACCTTTGTAAATTATAAGTATTCATATGAGCATTATGTTAAGCCGTCTTTCGGAAGAATGCGATTGTCTGATTTGCGCAAATCCGATATCAAGAAATTTTATAACAAACTTGCAGATACTTATTTTTTGAAAGCAAGCTCAATAGATAATGTTCACACCGTATTGCATCAAGTTTTACAAATTGCCGCCGATGACGGAATTATTCCGAGTAATCCATCGGACCGAGCATTATTTGAGCTTCGCCGCTCCCATAATTATGACGGTGAGAAAAAGATTGCATTATCGGTTGAAGAAGAAAAACTGTTTTTAATATTTGTAAAAGATAGTGTTCAGTATTCGCACTGGTATCCTATTTTTGATGTTTTGTTTCATACAGGTATGCGCATAGGCGAAGCAACAGCCCTAACCTGGAATGATATTGATTTTGACAACAATGAGATTCATATTAACAAAACCTTAGTTTATTACTCGAATGGTGGTAAATGTACATACAGCATTAACACGCCAAAAACCGAATCAGGCACAAGAACTGTTCCGATGATAGGCGATGTAAAATTTGTGTTACTCAGCGAATTGCAGAGGCTTAATAAAGAAGAATTGCGATGCCGTACTGTTGTTGACGGCATAACTGATTTTGTTTTTATTAACCGATTTGGTGATGTGCTGAATTTTAATGCTGTAAATAAAGCCATTAAAAGAATTGTCAGAGATTGCAACGATCAAATTCTTGCAACAACAGTTGATCCCGAGAACTGTCTTTTACTTCCGAATTTCAGCTGCCATAATCTGCGGCACACTTTTGCTACAAGGCTTTATGAATCCCAAAAAATCAGTTTGAAAGCAATCCAAGAAATACTCGGTCATGCGGACATTAGCACAACTTTGGACATTTATACAAAACTAACCGACAAAAAGCGAAAGGAAGCGTTTGAGTTGTTATGTAATGTCAATTTGTATAACGAAAATACTTAAATATTTGTGTGATTCCGTATTTCACGGTTGATTTTATTTATAAATGGATTTCTCTTTTCACATATTGACCATAAGAAAAACGCCGTCATTTCGGACGGCGTTTTTGAATGTAGTTGCTCGGTTGTAGGAAACTTTTTTGTTTGAAAAGCGTTCATTTGTTCCCCATAAATCAGAATGTTTTAATACATTGCTTTTTTCATAAAATCAATAATTTTGCCGTTGTCTTTAATTGCTTAGTTGCTTTTTATAGCCCTCGCCCCAAGACCACATAGAGTCCAGAATGGGTTTGAGGCTCCTGCCGAGTTCGGTCAATGAGTATTCCACTCTCGGCGGTACTTCTGCGTAGACCTCGCGGTGAACAAGTCCGTTTTCCTCCATGTCACGCAGCTGCGCCGTCAAAACCTTTTGCGATACCGAACCGATAGACTTTTTCAGTTCTCCGAATCGCTTTGTTCCCGGCATAAGATCGCGCAGTATCAGCACCTTCCATTTGTCACCGATTAAAGTCAGCGTAGTTTCTACCGGACAAGCCGGCAGTTCTTTTATTTTCTCGTCCATATATTAAGCCTCCGCAATAGTATCTTTTGGTTTCTTACGCTCTGATTATACCATACAGGCATACTTTTCGTCAAGCGCGGGAAAAAATTAAAAAAATTTTTACTCGGCGCAAAACAGCTGAAAGCCCTTTGTTTACGCAATCGTTTCCTTTCGGTAACTGCCCAATAGTATCTCTGCGGTAACTACGGCACAATATTGTGCTTACTTTACAACAGTGACTAAGCCGAATATAATATAGCCAAGAGCTACGGAGAACGGTCGCTGCGAAGCTCAGAGCAAAACATAAGGAGCGATCCGAAATGAGCATTTTCAAAAAACTGTTCGGCAAGCGCCAAAATGATATGAAAGAGGTAATCAAAATGACAAACACTCAGAAAGCACTTGAACTGATTAACACATTCGCAACCGGAGACATCGAAAAAGCAGCAAGCCTGCTTGCCGAAGGATACATTCAGCACAACCTTGCTTACGGCACAGGAAGAGACGCATTTGTCGGCTCGGTGGCTTACCTTGCGTCTGCTCCGGTAAAAACCACGGTAAACAATATCCGCGCTTTTGAAGACGGCGACAAGGTTTTCCTTCAGACGGTTTACAACTTCGCAGGCGCAGGAGAGCAGGTTGCCTTTGACGTCTTCCGCTTTGACGAAAACGGAAAGATTGCAGAGCACTGGGACAACCTTGCGGCAAAAGCAGAACCCAATCCTTCGGGAAGAACGCAGATCGACGGCACTAAGGAAATAAAGGACACGGACAAGACCGAGTCTAACCGTGAACTTGTCAAGAACTTCCTCTACGATGTTATGCAGGGTAAGCGTCCCGAAAAGACGCCGGATTATTTTGACGGCGACACCTACCTTCAGCACAATACCGGCATTGCCGACGGTCTTTCCGGGCTCGGTGCCGCACTTGCGGCTCTTGCCAAGCAGAATATTCAGATGATCTACACCGCCACGCATCAGGTGCTGGCGCAGGGTAACTTTGTTCTTGCCGTCAGCGAAGGAACCTTCGGTGGCGCGCCGACCTCCTACTATGATCTTTGGAGAGTGGAAAACGGCAAGATCGCCGAGCACTGGGATGTGATGGAAACCATCGCCGACAAATCCACTTGGCAGAATCAAAACGGCAAATTCTAAACTTGCGGTTTTGCCTCGCAGGGATTTCTCCTGCGGGGCATTAGCCGCTTTTCGGAGGAAACAATGAACTGTTTGGCTTTTTTGGAAAAAGAGATTCATTCCGTTATTATGGCAACGGTAGATGACCGGGGACTTCCCGTTACCTGTGCTGTGGATATTATGGACAGTGACAATAACGGATTGTATTTTCTCACTGCCAAGGGAAAAAGCTTTTACCATCGGCTTGTAAAGCAAGGCTATGTTGCGCTGACCGGAATGAAAGGCGGCGATACCATGTCCTGCGTTGCCGTATCCGTCAGAGGCAAGGTCGAGGAGATCGGAAACGAACGGCTCGACCGACTGCTTGATAAAAACCCGTATATGCTTGAAATCTATCCGAACGAGCAGTCCCGTGAGGCGCTGACGGTCTTCCGTCTTTACGAGGGCGAGGGCGAATGGTTTGACCTTTCCAAAAAGCCGATCGAGCGCTTTTCTTTTTCGATTGGGAATAAAGAAGTACCCGCAACCGGCTATGTTATTACAGAGAACTGCAACGGTTGCAAAAAATGCAGCACTGTCTGTCCGCAAAACTGTATTGATTTTGAAAAAACGCCTGCTGTAATTATTCAGGAGCATTGTCTGCATTGCGGAAACTGCTTTTTCGTTTGTCCGCAGAAAGCAATCATAAAAGAGGGATAGTATGACGCAGAACGAAAGAAGATTATACCTGATAACGGAACTGAAAAAGGAAAATCCGCAGTATGCAAAGCTGCCTGTTCCGTCGGATACGGCACAGCAAAAACGCTTGCTCCGTGCGCTTTTCAATGTGCGGATGCCGAAAGCGGCAAGCGATGAATTCTTAAAAATACAGGACGAATATTTAAGGGAGGAAACACGGCTGAAAGGCGTTACCGATATATCCGCTCTTACTCCCATACAACCCGATATCTACTTATGGCAGGGCGATATAACCACGCTGAAATGCGATGCCATCGTCAATGCCGCAAACAATCAAATGCTCGGCTGCTTCTGCCTGAACCACGGGTGTATCGACAATGCCATTCATACCTATGCAGGTGTACAGCTCCGTCTTGACTGTGCAGAGCTGATGAAAAAGCAAGGGCATGAAGAGCAAACGGGACAGGCGAAGATAACGCCGGCGCATAATCTGCCGTGCAGGTTTGTCATTCACACGGTAGGTCCTATCGTATACGGCAGACTGACGGATAAGGACTGCAAATTATTGCATAGCTGCTATTGTTCCTGCTTAAAAGTTGCCGACGAGAATAATCTAAAAAGCATTGCTTTTTGCTGTATCTCCACCGGTGAATTTCATTTCCCGAATGAACGGGCGGCGGAAATTGCAATAGATACCGTGAAAAAATACAAAGCGGAGACACAAAGCGAAATCAAGGTGATATTTAATGTTTTCAAGGATACAGACTATAAAATCTACCGAGAGCTTCTCGGATAATATAAAGCGGCTTCAAGATGCGCTCTGCTCAGCCGACGCCGTTGTTATCGGCGCGGGCGCAGGACTTTCGGCTGCGGCAGGCTTTGATTACGGCGGCGAGCGCTTTCACAAATACTTTGCCGATTTTGAAGAAAAATACGGCATTCACGATATGTATTCCGGCGGCTTTTATCCGTATGATAGCGGCGAGGAATACTGGTCATGGTGGTCACGGCACATCTTAATAAACCGTTATGATTGCCCTGTCGGTGAAGTGTATAAAAATCTGCTTTCTCTTATAGAGGGCAAGGATTATTTTGTGCTGACCACCAATGTGGATCACCAATTTCAGCGTGCCGGCTTTGATAAAAACCGCCTGTTTTACACACAGGGCGACTATGGACTGTTTCAATGCAGTACGCCCTGCTGTATGGAAACTGTTGATAACGAAGCGATCATCAAACAAATGGTAGCAGAGCAAAAGGACATAAGAATTCCGTCTGCGCTGATCCCGCACTGTCCGCACTGCGGAGCGCCGCTTACCGTAAATCTGCGCTCCGATGATAAATTCGTCGAGGACGATGGCTGGCATAAAGCGGCGGAGCGGTATGAGAATTTTCTTCGCACAAGAAGCGGTCTGAAAATTCTGTTTTTGGAACTCGGTGTCGGCTTCAATACACCCGTAATAATAAAATATCCGTTTTGGCAGATGACTGCGAAAAACTCAAATGCCGTCTACGCCTGCATAAACAAAGGTCAGGCATTTTGCCCTCGTGAAATAGAACGGCAATCAATTTGCATTGATGCGGATATTGCGGAAGTATTGGAAAAGCTGAAATAAGGAAATGGGTATATTATTGTATGTGAGCGCTTTGAAATACCTTTATTGTAACACATACTGCAAGGACAAAACTCAGCAATGATATTACTTGATTTTCTTGGAGTTTTGGTGTATAATGCAGCTGTGTTGGAATGAGAGATGTGCTTCTTTGTCGGGCAATCAGGTATATCAAGTTTACACCTTACACCAATATACGCACATCGGAATTCCTGATAATTCTCGATATGGCTTTATTTGTGTGGTTTTATTATTGCGAAATGCCCGTAAATGCTTGATAATTCCCGCGGATTCCCGGTTTCTGTCCGAATCCCGACAATGAAGTCCCTGGATGGTGTAAATAAGAAAAATGATGTAAATAATACAGCTTCTGAAGCACCTGAAAAAAATGTAAAAACTGAGTCTGAAAAGATTGATTTTTCTAAGGTA
>QWCN01003968.1_pt1 | contig 16308 bp, 10 predicted proteins | sample 1972711 | NCBI WGS metagenome assembly QWCN01 (sample SAMN09866707, study PRJNA288562) | Human gut metagenome isolate term1_stool, whole genome shotgun sequencing... | isolation source: gut | host: Homo sapiens | place: USA: California | reverse complement strand
CAGTTGGCGAATCAAATTCGATGAGTCTTTAGACTTAGCGTCGGTAATAAGCCCTTATAGGGCTAGTACAAACCACCGGCTAAGCCGGTGGTTTTGATTTTGACATTTGTATTATAGGGGGGGTTATAGGACTCGATGAGTTATATAACCATAGAACAAAATAATTAACACATGAGTTCATGAGAAGGAGGAACTATGAGGAAGATGAAGAAGATTCTGGCATGGTTAACAGTCTTGACAGTTAATGTCAGCATGATGCCTATGCCAACAGTAGCAGCTGCTACTGCTACAGACGCTTCTACAGCATCAAATGAAGAGACAACAACTTCTGATGCAACTAAAGAAGCAACACAGGCGCAAGAAGTAGCAAAGAAAGCTGTAGAAAGCGCAACAAAAGCAGCAGCTACGACAACAGCAAAGAAAGTAACAACAGAAACGAAGAAAGCAGAGAGCAAATCAAAATCTGTAGCTTCAACACAGAGTTTACAGGATACGATTGAAGAAGGAATCGTCAAAGATCGTGACCAGACAAAGATCGATGTATCTGATTATGATGCGTCAAAAGCAGAAGTAAAGAAAGCTACAAACAAAGTATTAAAAGATAATAGTCTGTCTAAATTAACAGATGTTACTTATGATACAAATTCTGAAGGAAAAGTCGAAACTGTAAATGTTGAGACGGATGCAACTTATTTAATGGCGGTTGATGAATTAGAAGCAATCAACGATGCTGCTAGTGATGAGGATAAGGCTTCAGAAACTACAATGGAAGAAGTAGAGAAAAGTTATGCTGAACTTCAGTCATACTATGAATCTCAGCCAGAGTACTTCGGTATTGCAGTACCATACTTCACATCAAAAGATGCAAAAGAAGGACCAATCAGTGCCTTACTTTCTGTTGCTGATATTCCAAGAGCAGCGATCGGAGTTGAAGGTGGAGTAACCATCGACAATGTTCAACAGTTAGTTGATGGATTTAAACAGGCATTGCCAGGATTGATTCAGGTTCATGGAGATGAGCTGTTAGCTGCTAGAAAACAGGCGCTGTCTCATATTAAAGATGGCATGACAACAGCTGAGAAATTACTAGTACTGAATGACTGGTTAGGTAATTACAGCAATTTTGATATGGCTGATATCATGAAGAATCAGAAAAAGGATTCTAGTTCAGAAGATACGAGCAAACAGGCAGTTGAAGCAAAAGTTCAGAAAGCAGCAGATGATCCATTTGCAGAATTATATAAATCAACAGCATTTGGAACTCTTACAAATAGAAAATCTGTATGTATGTCATATACAGCAGCATATAACTATCTTGTACAATGTGCATTCCCAGAAGTTTACAAAAACTCTGATGGAACATGGAAGACAAAAGATGAAGTTAACGGTAAATTAGAACTGAAGACAGATGCTGATGGTAACGCTATCTTAGATAGTGATGGAAACAAACAGTATATAACAAAAGTACTGAAGAAAGATGAAGATGGAAATCCGGTTAAAGACGATCAGGGAAACGAAATCTATGAAGAAGGTGGAACACCTGATTATATGGTAGATTTTGTTAGAATTCAGTGGAAATCTGAAGTAGAAATGTTAGGAGAGAAATCTGAGTTCAATAACCCTCATTTTTTTAGTGCAGCAAAAGTTGATGGAAAATGGTACTATGTAGATTCTTGCTACAATGACATTTATGTAGAATGTATGCAGCGTAATAGAGTTGAGACTGATGGTAATATGACTCATTCTTATTTCTTAGTAAGTGATACAACTTTAAGAAAACAGTTTGATGGAAACTTTGATTACATTGATACATTATATGAAAATGTTGCGACAGATACTACATATGAAAATTCATGGGTAAACAATGCACAGGGACCGGTTTCTTATGATGATACATATTATTATTATATAAAGAATACATCTAGCTACAGCCAGTCAGGTGGATATAAAAAGGGAGAAGAACAGATTGTTCGAGTTCCTCGCAAATCTGGATTAACTTCAAGTGATGGAGAAGAAGTTCTTCTTAACTTATCTACAGGAGACACAAAGAGTGATAATAAAGAAGCTGCAGAACTTGTTAAAAAAGAATTTGTAGTAGATAATGATGTGAATTCAAAAAAATATGCTGGAATTACACATTCTGTAGGTTATTATAATAATGCATTATACTTTAATGTTAATAATAAGATTTTCAAATATGATTTAGACTCAGACAAGATTACAGAAGTTAAAGAATACAATACAGTTTCCGCACAGCAAGATGAAGATAATGAATTCACAGGAATGTCATTTACAGTAACAACTGACAAAGACAAGACGGTTCATACAGTAAAGAATCATCCAATTGCTGCATTAGCGATCAAAGATGATGGAAAGATGTATGTATCTATTGCAACAAACTATTGTTATGCATCTGATTATAAATATGAAGAAACAAACTACAATAGTGAATACATGAACTATAAGATGGGAAATCAGACAATCTCAAGAGGCGGAGATAACGACAACCAGGAATTTATGTGGAGCGCAAATTTTGTAGATACACTGGATATGTCAAAAGTTTCTTCAACAGATGAATCGGCACATCATTTTGATAAAGTAACAGTCGATCCAACTTGTGATGCAAACGGATTCACAGAAGAACGTTGTATAGATGCAGATTGTGGCATTGTCAAAGCTGACACGAAGGAAGATACAGATCAGAAAGCAACAGGACATCATTATATCAAAGCAAATGATCTTTATTATACAAAAGATGATGCTGGTAATAGAAAGTCTGGTACCTACTATTTATGTACAAAATGTTTAGATGCACAGTCATCTCTTCCAGATGGTGAAACAGCAGAACATACATATGGAAATGCAACAGCAACATGGAATGATGACAATACAGAAGCAGAAGTAACAGTTTCTTGTACTGTATGTCAAGATAAAGAATTAGACGCTTTATTAGATGATCAGAACAAAGATACACAAGAACTTACAAAAACTGCAAAGACAAAAGATATCAAAGTAGAGAAGCCAGATGGTTTTGATTGTGAAAAAGGCGGAAATGTTACTTATGTAGCAACTGCAACAGTCGATGGAAAAGAATATAAAGTATCAAAATCAGTGACTGTAAAAGCAGGCCAGCATACATATGGAAAACCATCTTACAGTTGGAGCAAAGATGACAAAGGAAATATGATTTGTGCAGCAACATTTACATGTGAAAAATGTAAAAAAGTAGAAATTGTGCCAGTGAAAGAAAACGCCACAACAGATAATGGTACGATCATAGCTGAAAAAGTAGAACCTACATGTACAGAAGATGGAACATACACATATAAAGCAATTGTCAAATTCCAAGGTGAATCATATACAGAAACAAAAGTTGAGACAGTGAAGAAAACTGGTCATAAATATGACAACAATGGTGTTTGTACAGTATGTGGACACAAGAGACCAACAATCACTTTAACATCAAAGAAAGAAGTTTACACAGGAAAATCAATTTCAATTGATGCACCAAAAGTTGTTGGAGACGTGAAAGACTTAAAATATAGCTACTATTCTGATAATGCTTGTAAGAATGAAATCAGTGAACCAACTGATCCAGGTGTATACTATGTAAAAGTAACTGCTGATGCAGGAGTAACAAGTAACATAGCAACACTTACGATCGTTCCACAGACTACTAAGGTAACAACTGTTGCAAATGCAACAAGTTACATGACAGTATCTTGGAACAAAGTTAACAAAGCAAGTGGATATTATGTATACCGCAGTACTAATGGTAAGAAGTTCACGAAGATTGCAACTGTAAAATCTGCAAATGCAGCAAAATACAGTGATAAGAAAGCAACAAAGAATGGTCAGAAATATGTATACAAAGTTGTAACATATTATAATGGAAACCAGACAGTATCAAGTGCAGATTCATCTGTTAAGATAGGATATCGTTTAAGTACAATGAAAGTCTCAAGTCTTACAAATAAAAAAGGTAAGAAGGCTTACATTAAATGGACGAAGAATTCTAAGTCTACAGGATATCAGATTAAATATGTAACTGGTAAATCAAAAGCTAAGACAGTTAAAGCTTCATCAAAAGCTAAGACAAAGACAATTAGTAAATTGAAAAAAGGTAAGACGTATAAAGTAAGAATCAGATCTTACAAGAAAGTCTCTAATGTAACATATTATAGTGCATGGAGCAAACAAAAATCAGTTAAAATTAAAAAATAACATGAGATGAACATGCTCCGATTACACTTATTTGTTGTGATCGGAGTTTGTTTGTGGAGGTTTATAGATGAAACTAAGTAAAATCATAAAAAAGGGGATTATGATGGTATTGTTTGTCTTTTTATCTTTAAATTTTCCAAATACTCATGTGAATGTACAGGCAAGTGTTGAATCGAAAGAAGTAATCGAGCAACAGTTGTTTGGAAAAGATGGAAAGACGTCGATAGATATTTCACAATATCAGCTTAATAAAACTGAAACAAAGCAAATAGTAACGGAACTTCAAAAAGATTACGGAACAATAGGCTTGATGGAATGTACTTATCAAACAGATGAGAGTGGTTCTGTACAGACAATCAAAGTGCAGACAGATGAAAGTTTAAAATCTGTGATCAGTGAAATTAATGAGATAGAGGAAAAGACAGATGCGGATGATTCACAAGAGAAACTAAAACAACAGGTAATCAGTGACTATGTCGAATTGCAGAAGTATTATGAGGCGAATCCAGATTATTTTGGTGTTGCAGTTCCGTATTTTGCAGATAAAGATACGGAAGAGACTCCATTGGGGGCAATCATAGAATTGGCTGAACTTGATGAAAATAATTTGAATTTGAATCAGTTAGATCAGACAATATTAGGCATAAAATATAGTCTTGAAATGTATGTAAAGAATTATGGGGAGAATCTTTTGAAAATTAAAGATGAAATTCTTTCCAAGACAGATGATGATATGTCAGAAATTGAGAAACTACTTGTTATACATGATGCGTTGGCAAATCGTACTTCGTTTGATACAGATTATTTAGAAGAAAACGGAAATGGTGGTAGTGGATTTTTATCCAGTACAGTTTTTGGTGCATTAAATAATAAGAAAGCGATTTGTTTAGGGTATGCTGCAGCATATGCTTATCTAGTTCAAAATATGCATCCGGAGATTTATAAACATGCAGATGGAACATGGAAGACAAAGGAAGAAGTTGGTGATGATTACATTATAGATTATTCTAAGTACACGAATGGAAATCCTCATTATATGAATGTTGTTAAAATAAATGATAATTGGTATTATTTAGACCCAAGTTTTGATGATAGCAAGATTGATGAGGTTGCTAGATTAAGAACTCAAACAGATGGAAATTGCAGCCATAGATTTTTCTTGTATACAGAAGATAATATGGAAACTTGGTTGAACCTATCTTCAAATAAGATTGATGGTGCATACAAGGAAAAATGTGTAGATACTAATTATAGTAATGAATGGTATACGAATGTTTCTTCAGAGATATCTCATGATGATCAAGCTTGGTATTATGTAAAACCTCAGGTGGTTCCGGAAAGCCAAGTGTCTGGAGTTATTGGAAATTATAAGTATATTGATAAAAAAGACCAACTTGTAATGCGCCAGAGAGAGAATGGGAAAATGCAAACTTTAATTGATTATGAATCAGGACAGGTTTATAACACAGATGGTACTTTGATGGAAACGAATGAGGAAATCAAAGAAGAATATCAAAGAGACATCGTTTATAATAAGGTTTACCCAGCATTGCAGCATAGTGCTAGCTTATATAATGGAAGTTTGTATTTTAATCTTGGAAATAAGATTTATGCTTATTCTCTGAAAGATGCAAGTGTAGTAAAGATTAAGGAATATAATAAATTATATATTAAAAAAGATAATGCAATATCACCAATCAGAGAAGGCTTTTTTTTGACAGATAAAGCCGGAGATGATACAAATTACAATTTTGTAGAACATCCAATTGCAGGTCTTTTGATTAAAGATGATGGGAAGATGTATGTATCTCTTGCAACTAATTTGAGTGGTATGTATTCTTATGAGAGGGAAGCGTTAAATTATGTTCCTTATTATGGATCTTTAGGAGAAACACTCATGTGTAATAATGCACAATTTAAAAAATGTGCGAATGCAAAAGAAATGATTGATATGACGCATTTGATTGGTGATGATCATGAGTATGAGACAGTGAAAGTAGATCCGACTTGCTTACGGAAAGGATTTAGTGAAGAACGTTGCAAAGTTTGTGGAAGAATTAAAGAAAGAACTTGCAAAGTGACAGATGATAAAGTAGATCATCATTATATCTATGATTCTCAAGTAAAAAAATATCGTTGTACATTCTGCAATCAGGTGGTTTCTGATGCGTTGGAACATAACTATAAGAAGCCGGAATTTATATGGAGTGATGATAAGAAAAGTTGTGAAGCTTCTTTTGTTTGTTCATCGTGTGGAAATATAGAGAAGGTTGAATGCGAAATAACATCTATAGTGATCAAGAAAAGCAACTGTATTGAAGAAGGAATAGAAGAATATACAGCAAAATGTAAATTCCAAGGAAATTTCTATAATGATAATCGTGCAAAGATGATAGAAAGGCTTACGCCAGATATATCTCTTGAAGAGACGGAATTAACTGTCCATGTTACAGAAGGGAAAGAAATAGATTTAAATTCTAATTATCCCAATGATTATATAAAATCTTTAAAAGCAGCAAAGAATGGAATTGTCCGTGTTAAGGGGAATGAGATTTACGGAGAAAAACCAGGAAAAGTGGTCATTACAGTAACAACAAAGAGCAATATGAAATTAAATTGTGTAGTAACGGTAAAAAAAGCAGAGGTTTCATTATCTAAAAAGACTCTTACGCTTATTGCTAAGAATACATATAAATTAACAGTTGTTAAAAAGATTAGTTCAGATTCTATATCCAAATGGATTTCATCGAATAAGAAGGTTATAACAGTGGATAGAAATGGAAAAATAACTGCGAAATCTAAAGGTACTTGTTATATCACAGTAATAATGAAGAGTGGAGCTAGTGCGAAAGTCAAAGTTACAGTACAAAAAAAAGTTGCGATTAAGAAATTAAAACCTAATGTAAAAACTGTAGTTTTGCGTGGAATAGGAAAAAACTATCAACTGAAAGTTAAGAAAATCCCGGCGAAAGCTAATGAAAAAATTATTTATAAAACATCCAGGAGCAAGATTGCAACAGTAAGTAACCAAGGAAAGATTACAGCAAAAAAAAGGGGAACTTGTGTGATTACAGTGATTGGAGGTAAAAAGAAAGCACGAGTGAAAATTACAGTAAAATAAATATAATAAATGAAAAAGCCGAAACACTTATGATATAAAATCAAAGTGTTTCGACTTTTTTATTTATTCGAATTTGCCATTTAAGATATCATTTGTTAAACCAATACGATTTGTTTTGAAATGGAAGAATGGACGTTCTTCAAGTTCGATGATATCAACAGGATACATATATGGCTCCAGACATTCGGTAACCTTTTCGCGGATATCGTCAACTGAATAACCATCTTCTAAAACTACAAATAGATATGGTAGGAAGCAACGATGATGTTCCTCATCAGGAATGATTACAAAGAATTCGTCATCAATTCCTTCAATTTTCGCATCAGCAAGCAGATTTTCCATTGGAAGTGTCGCAAGATCTCCTCCACCATAACGAGGAGCGCTTCCTCGTGTCAATTCAAAGATGGTTCCATCTTCTGTCATATAACCAATATCACCTGTATGCAGCCATTTTTTGCCGTCAGAATGGAGTTTGATTGCGTTATCAGTTGCTTTCTTATTGTCATATCCAAGCATTGTTCCAGGACCAGACTGGCAAATCTCACCTAACTGATTATATGTACATTCTTCCTCTGTATTTGGCTGGAAGATAGAGATTGTAGTCAGTGGCATAGGAATTCCAACGTTTCCATTTCCAATTGGATGAGCGGACATAGGAAGACTCATGTTAGATCCTGCTTCACTGCATCCATATCCAGCGGTAAAACGTGTTTTACAGTTATGGTCATTTAAGAACTTCTGGGCACGTTCTAACTGGTTGTTATTGTATGCTTCGCATCCTGCACCAGCAGAGATTAAATGAGACATATCATAGTCGTCAGGAACTCTTCCATTGCGCATAACAAGCTCGATAAACATCGGAATCAGTGGCCAGCAGTTTGGACGATAGCGCATCATCTCAAGGTCAACGTCCTCAGCTGCAACAAATGGACAAAGAATCAATAGTTTGTTGGATGCAAGTGGCAATAATACCATAGAAACAACAACAGCAACCAGAGATGGTGGCAATAATGTTACCATCCATGTTGGACGAAATTGATCAGAAGAACCGTAGAAATTCATTTGCTGTACGGCACCAACCATAGAAAACGCAGAATGGACTACCTGTTTAGATGGACCTGTAGATCCACTTGTGTATGCACGGAATAAAGGACGATGGATGTCTTTAGGTGCTTCTACCTCCCCGGTGTAGTTTTCACCTAATGCAAGGAAGTCATCCCATGTCATAGTACAAGGACCATAAGCAGGATAATCTGTATATTGGGAATTTAAGAAATCCAAGCTGTAATCAGGAAGAGTTGATTTGTCAGCACTGCGCAGTGGGCTTAAAAGGATTGCTTCACGGACACCACAAGCGCGGAATTTGTTAAAATCTTCCTGTGAAAGAAAATCATGAGCAAAAATTATTTTTGCTCATGATTTTCTTGACAGCTGCAACATTTTCTTCAATTGTATTATCTCGACAAAGTAGAGAAGCTCCGATTTTTTCTGCACCTAAAAGCAGGAAGATAAATTCAGGCACAGATCTTAGGAACATAGGAATTTCATCGTTTTCACCAAAACCAACAGCCTTTAAAGCACGTGCAACCTTGTCTGTTTCTTCTTTTATCTGTTTCCATGTGATGTCACGTCCGTAATAGTGAATGGCAACAACATCATCACCTGGACAATTATACATTAAATATTCATAAATTGTAGAATTTGGAACAGTAAGATTTTCAATCATCTCCTGTGGATAATATTGCATCCATGGACGATCAATACTTGGTTTTCCAGTCAATTTTTGTTTTATACTCATCATAACAACCTCTTTTTTAGTTTTTGCATTAATTCATTTGTATAAAAATAATAATTAATTAAATGCTGAATTCTAGTTTATCATAGAAAAGAATGACTTGATAAGAATAAACTTGAAAAAAAATGATGTTTTTTGATTTTTATACAAAAAGCAATTGCAACATAAAAAAATAACGATTTTATCGTATGTTGCAGCTACATAAAAAGTAAGTTATGATCTATATTTCTGATAAAATATTGATTTGTTGAATGATATGGACGAAAAATGAATGTATTTCACTGTAATCAGAGAGAAGTTCACTAGTCGCATCATTCCATACCGCGTTAAAGAAACGGTCAAACATATGTTTAAGGTTTGGATGATTAATGATCGCAAGATTATTTGCCCAGTTATATGTGTTTAATCGAATATAAGAAAACTGGTCCGACAAAAAGATACATTGATTAGTTTGATATTTGAAATCAAGGATCATTGGTTCTTTTGCAAGCTTAAAGGTAAGGTTGGAATTCGTCTCAAATACATGTAGTAAATGATTGAAGTACTTTTTTCTCTGCGATAAAGTAAGATGAACTTTCTGGTCGTAAAAATCAAGATTTCCATCAACTACAAGATCTGATAATGCCTGGCAGTGGATAAAAAGATCAATTTCTGATTCTGCGAGTGTTATTTGTGTCATAGAATGAAGATAACAAAGGTGATCTTCATCAAAGAACAATTCGTCGTTACTGCTTTTAAGCAAATCAAGAATTTCATGAAACAGATCATCTGGCAGGAAATGCTCTGTCATGTGACCAATTCCCCATTTTGAATGAAGAGACAAGATGGAATGCATATAATCGTGAGAGGAAAGCATCTCTTTCATGCTTGTTCTTCGGCAGAGTAAAGATTCTCTGGTACATCTGTCTTTTATTCCGTGATAGATTGGGTTGCAGTTTTTCTCATTACTGCTGATTGTAACTGACATGCAACGGTCAGGATTTACAAGAAGAGCGGAAATCATAAAATCATTTTTGACTGTAAAGATCATTCGTCCAGAAGCTTGCTGATTCTGGTACAAATAAAAATCCACCTGAGACATGGCAGAAAGCATGTTCATTATGAAGATTGAATCATAAATATCATCAATTTTATTAAGAGACAAGTCAATAACAAGAGAGAAATGAACATCCGGGTAGATATGTAATAATTTTCGATGAACATCACCTTGCATAATCTGTAAGCGGTATTCGTGGTTTAATTTTAAAAGATCCATCTCTGCCATAATATCAAGCATTTTTACTCGTCTAAGTACAGGGTGCTGCATCTTTGTAATATACTGGGCGGGGCTTAAAGATGCAAAGAAGCTCACATCAGGTGCGATTAAGGAACCACAAGTATTTTGAAGATCTGTAACATAGTCATATTCGATTTCTAAGTTATCATAAATAACATTTTCAAGTTCTTCTGGAAAGGAAACCTGGTAATTAGCATATAAATTTTCAAGTCCTTCAGAAGTACTTTGGTTTACAATCTCATGACTTAGACCAGAGAGAATCTTTTTCTTTGTTTTTTCTGTTGGGAGCAGGCGTCCACTGACCCATTTGCTGATATAACTGGCATCATACTGCAATGCCTTTGCAAGGCCGGAATTTTTTACACCGGAGATACTTATTAATTCTTCAAGCAGGGTGCTGAATCTGTTTTTTTCATTTGTTGACATATGATTACCTCGTGTATGTAAGATATACTTTGTTATCTTTAGTATAGCACAAAAAAAGATTTAATAAAGATTTAAGAAGTTCCCTCACTCTATGTTTGCATAGAATGGGGGATTTTTATGTGTTGGGGTTGGTTACTGTACCACTTTTTGTACCACATTTTGAAAATTATCATTTTTCTTCTTTCATCTTTGCATATCGTCCAGTTCCATTTGCATAATGGATTCCGTCACAGATTTTCATAGTTACTTCTAACATTCCCAATGGTTCAAACTGCCTACGAATGTTTCTCGGAATTGTTTTGTCCTTTAAATACTCATGCATATCATTCAGTAATTCAAACCATTCCTGTTCATGTTCTGATACATCCATATCTTGTTTCATTAGCTGATCGAATTTTTCTTTTAATTCAAGATGTTTTTCCATTTTCCAAAACCTCCTTATTTGATCTGCGATCGCCAATTAAATTATATACGTAAATTATCAGGTATTCAATTTTTATGAAACAAACGAATATTAGAAATATGATCAATGTAATAATCTGTTACGGAAAAGATATTTTTATTTATCGGAGTACTCCAAAAAAATACGGAGTACTCCAAATAGTAAAAGCATATAAATCTAGCCATGCGACAGCTGTAGTAAGTGGTCTTAGATTGCTAGGAAATGCTAGGATAAAAAAGGAAATATATATTCAAAGAAATTTACTTTAATTGTGATTTTTTAACCAAGACAAATTGTGATTAATGGCGCTGTAATACTAAGAAATACTAAGATAAAATGAAAATATCAATCCTAAAACAAACAAGTTAAAAGTAGGGGATTTTAGATAAATTTAAAAGAAAAATGAATGGAACGTTCCGAAAAAATATGGAACGCTCCAAACAATAAAAAGATATGTTAAATAGCAGCACCGGGAATATATCGAATGTAGGAAAATGTTTGGAGTAGTGCCTAAGAAAGCCTAAGATAAAAAACAAGTGTGTAGAGTCTTAAAATAGTTTTTTTCTGTGGATATTCATAAAAGTTATGACAAGTGTTTGATTAATAAATAAATTATATATCCATTCTGATTTTGACAAATTTTACTAAGCTTTATTAAGAAGTTCCCTCACTCTATGTTGGCATAGAATGGGGGATTTTTATATATAAAGGTTGGCTAGTGTACCACTTTTGAAAATAGTGCTTTTATGAAATGGGAGAATCAATCAACACTTCGTTAAGAATAAACTATTCATTATCAAGGTCAGGCAGTGGCACAATTGAAAAAGCAGATGGGGACGTGTCTAATATATCTAATGCAGTACGAATATCATCTTTTTCATCTTCCTCAAAAAGCGAAAAATAACCGAGTTGAGATTCTATTAAATTTCGTTCACGATCTGTAAGGGGATAACGAGGAGAAGCCTGATCAGCCTCAAAAGCTCTGTAATAATTCAGTAAATTGCGTGCTAAAATTTCTCCTTGCTCAAAATCTGATCTACAAAAATCATTTTCTTTGGTATATTGCTTATAATTTTCTATAGCATCCTTTTCCCATAGGCTTTTCAACTTTTCGCCGCAACCAACGTCAAAAGTAGCAAATGATATTTTTTTCCATTCGTTGAGAAGTTCACACATTCGTTGATTTGAAAAATAAATACAAGTATGATAATCAGTTATTGGTTCTCCGTATTCTGTTTGACCAACTTCAACATTTATTGATGCGAGGTGCAGTTTAATACATTTACCAATTTCAAATAAAGATTTTGCAATGTCGCCCAGGGAATCAAAAGATTTTTCCTGCTCTTTATTTTGCTCTGTTTCTTCCTGTGGGCGTAACAATTCATCTACCGTAACGTGATAGTAGTCAGAAATGGCAATCAGATCATCAATAGTTGGTTGAGTGTCGTATTTCATTCTTCTCAATTTAGTTATTTTATTCTTGTCAATTCCAGTTTTTGCGGCAATATCTTCTCTTTTTGTGTCATTTTGTTTGTACAGGGTGTCAAATTTCCTTTTAAAGTATTCTAAATTCATATCTTTTTCTCTCCTATAGTGTCAAATGTTACTCATTAGGGTGGTATATTCGCATTGAATAGTGTTAAATTTGCATCTTTAAACAATTAAAAAGCATTAAAAATAACATTAGCTATTCTTTTGGAAACAGTATAACATTAAGTTGTAACAAAGGCAACAGATAACCATACACAAGAAAGCGAGGTATCTACATGAATAGTAGAGAAAACATTTCAATTAAAGGAGAATCAAGGCTAATGGACACAACAGAGCTTAGAGCCTATACCAATTTAGGAAAAAACATGGCCACAAAGCTAGGAATTGAGGCAGGGGCTAAAATCAAGGTTGGTAGACGTACATTGTGGGACAAAATTAAGATTGATCAATATTTGAATGAGCTGACAGGCGTTGAGTAATCAAATGATTAGAAAAGATACAGGGTTAACACAAGCATCTATAAGGCTGCTGCCAGATCAGGCAAACACAGGCAGCAGGAGAAAGGACAAAGAATGAATTTAAAAGAAGCTAGTACATATTTTGACGGAGTAACAAGATTTAATGATAACAGTTTCCAATGTAAATGCCCCGTACATAATGATCACACGGCAAGTATGACCGTATCTAAGGGCAAGAAAGGAATTTTGATACATTGTCATGCAGGGTGTGAAACAAAATCAATCCTAGAGGCTGTCGGGCTTCGTGAGAGTGATCTATTTTATGATAGTAACGTTACAAAGGTAAAGCAGGACTGGAAAGACCGATTAGAACACAGCAAGAGAAAGAAAATAGTAGAAATTTATAATTATGTGGATCAGAACGGCAAATACCTATACAGCAAGATCAGATTTGAAAAGGACGAGAACGGCAAAAAAGAAATGCTGTACGGAGTTCTCAACAAAGAAAAAGACTGGTTTCAATATGGGTTAAAGGGAATACATAAAACTCTTTACAATCTGCCGGAGATCAGAGAGGCAGCAGCACAAAAACGAACAATTTACTACGTTGAGGGAGAGAAGGACGTTGAAACACTGCGAGGATTTGGATTGATCGCAACCACGGCAGGAAGTTCTGGGGATTGGCGTAGATTCTTTTCTAAGTATTTTTCAGGGGCTGACGTGGTCCTGCTGCCAGACAATGACGAAGCAGGCGAGAAGCTGACAACAAGGATCATAAGTGATCTGATCGGAGTTGTTAACAGTATCAAGGTAGTAAAAACATCTGAACGGAATCATGGAGATGTAACAGACTATTTCCAAGACGGCTACACGATCGAAGATTTCAACAAATTAGTGAGAGAAGCGGAAACTATTCCACAGAATCAGGAGCAGGAAGTGGACAAGCCAAAGAAGAAAAAGGAAATACCGCAATGGATCAAGGACAAGATCGCAGAGCTAAAGCCAGAAGTTAACTATTCGTTGGATGATCGAGGGAATGGGGATCTATTTGCTGATGTGTTCAAAGATGTATGCAGGTTTAACAGTACGGCTAGATGTTGGTATTGCTATAACGGGAAATACTGGGAAGAAGATAGCTCTGATCTGATAGTTGCAGAAAGAGCTAAAATCTTACAAGATGCCTTGATGATCTATTCGATTACCATTGAGGACTACAAGAAACGAGAAGATTATACCAAGCACATTATAAAAATGGGGAAACAGCACGTTAGAAAGAACATGATCACAGATGCAAGGTCTAAATATCCAGTGAAAACGGAAGAATTTGATCAGAACACCAATCTATTCAATTGCAAGAATGGTACATATAACCTAGAAACTGGAACGTTACAAAAACACAACCCAGAGGACTATATTTCTAAGATCAGCAACGTTTACTATGATCCTGCTGCCCCAGGTACGGAAATAGAAAAGTTCATGAATACGATCATGCAGGGAAACAAGGAAAATATTGAGTACATTCAAAAGATTCTAGGTTTGGCACTAATGGGCAACACAGACGAAGAAAAGTTATTCATCTTTTACGGACCATCTACCAGAAATGGAAAGAGTACACTAGTAGAAACATTTTTATTTATGATAAAGGACTATGGCACAACGATGCAACCTGAATCATTGGCATTATCAAAAAAGGATTCAAGATCTGCGAGTAGTGATATAGCAAGGCTTAAAGGTGTAAGGTTTGTAGATGCACCAGAGCCACCACAGAGTATGAGGCTAGATGCTGCACTGATCAAGCAGTTAACAGGTAACGATATGATCACAGCCAGAAAGATATATCAGGAAGAGATCACATTCATGCCAGTGTTCATTACAGTGATCAATACCAACCACTTACCGATCATTACAGACGAAACGTTATTTACGAGTGGCAGGATTGTAGTAATTCCATTCAAGAAGCATTTTACAGCGAAAGAGCAGGACAAAGGTTTAAAACGCAGATTGAGAAGAAAGCAGAATATCAGCGGATTTTTTAACTGGTGTGTTGCAGGGTATCAGAAATATCAGAAAGATGAACTGAAAACAACAGAATCCATGGATAGAGAAATAGAATCCTACCATATGGACAGTGACAGGATAGCGGCGTTCATTAGTGAGGAGTTAACGGAAGATCTAACACAGTCCGTTACAATCAGTGAACTTTATCCAATATATGAAAACTGGTGTACAAAAAATAATTATCAGGCACTAGGGAAAACGAAATTTACTGACTATTTTAGAAGAATGGGAAGATTAAGAAACCAATGTAGGATTAATGGTAAAAAATATAAAAATGTTATTAAAGGATATTATGTAAATCCATTTAAAAAATAAGGGTGGACCAAAAGTACCTTTTTATGGCGTGAACTATTCTATATAGGAGTTTTTATATAAAAGTTTACGCCTGAAAAGGGTCAAAAGGTTCCACTAGTAATAGAAACCGCATAAATACGTGCTTTTACGGCACTGCAAAAAATAGAGAAAATCAGTCTTGAAATTTGCAAAACCAAAAATAAAATTTAAAGGGTTAAAAAACATGGCAAAAAATGAAGAGATGAAAACAGAATTTGAAGTGTTCAAAGATGTGTGGAATGTCTATAAGAAATTTTACTTTGTAACGGATAATAATGAGTTCTGGGATGAACTTGTAAATGAATGTGGAAAGGTCAGGGATAAATACAAAAATAGTAACCTATGCAGCAGGTTATTAATGGTTATTATTCAGGATCTGGAAGAAAGGAGTAAACACATTGATTAGTATTTGTAAACTAACACATGACCAGATCAAGAAGCTATCAAAAGAGATGGTAATATTGATCGACACGAGAGAAAAAGTCAATGATCATATCTTGAATTATTTTAATAAAAAGAATATCGCATACAGGCAGCAGGCTTTGGAGTTTGGAGACTATAGTTTTATGCTGCCAAAAGTGGACGGGTTGTTATGTAACGAACTGTATTTTCACAAAGAGATTGTAATAGAACGAAAGAATAGTTTAGAGGAATTAAGCGGCAATCTGGGAAAAGGTCGGGAGA
>QWCN01003967.1_pt1 | contig 16310 bp, 16 predicted proteins | sample 1972711 | NCBI WGS metagenome assembly QWCN01 (sample SAMN09866707, study PRJNA288562) | Human gut metagenome isolate term1_stool, whole genome shotgun sequencing... | isolation source: gut | host: Homo sapiens | place: USA: California | reverse complement strand
ATCCGGGAACTGTCGATCATGTGTCGGATCAACGGCATTGTATTATCGGTAGATAACTATGTACCTACTTCATCTTCGGATCATTATGACCGTGCGGAGCAGGGAGTCGTGGCAGATTATGTGATCATTATGGGCTATGACGAGCATTACGCAGGTTCTGAAGAAGCAGGTTCTGTAGCATCTCATGATTTTGTGGAGCGTGGTATCACCAGAACACTGGAAGAAGTACCGAAGGAAAAAGTTATCAATGCGGTTCCGTTCTATACCAGATTCTGGAAGACAGATCCAGATGGAACAGTATCCAGTGAAGCTCTTGGTATGAACGCTGCTGATGAGAAGGTTGCCAATAATAATGCGGAAAAGGTATGGGATGATACTACGAAGCAGTATTATGTGGAGATCGATTATAATGGAAGTCTTTATCAGATGTGGATGGAAGAAGAGACTTCGATTGAAGATAAGATGCAGCTCATCAAACAGTATGATCTGGCAGGCGTTGCCTCCTGGAGACTGGGGTATGAGAGAGCCAGCATCTGGGATGTAATTCTGAAATATGTAAATTAGTGTCCGGTGACGTATGTGGACCTGGAACAGATCGGAGTAACCACTGAATAGTTAGATATGCCGCTGCATAGACTTGAACAAAGACTATGCGGCGGTTTTTATTTTGGAAAGAAAAAAACTGGAACTGATCATGTCGGTACTGATGATTTTATGTGCATTTGCACTGGCAGAGAGAGGATGGCAGCAGACACTTGGAGAACATGTTACCGGAAATAGCGGTAAAAAATGTGTGGTCATTGATGCCGGACACGGGGGAAATGATCCAGGGAAGATCGGGGTGGATGATTCCAGGGAAAAGGATCTCAATCTGGTCATTGCAGATAAAGTAAAGAGAATCCTGGAGCAGCAGGATATCGATGTGATCATGACAAGAGAGACGGATACGGGACTGTATGAGGAAGATGCATCCAACAAAAAAGTACAGGATCTGAAAAAACGGGTCAGTATCATCAATGAAAATCAGCCGGACTGCGTGATCAGCATCCATCAGAACAGTTACCATGAGGAATATGTTCATGGGGCGCAGGTATTTTATTATGGAACATCAGAACCGGGAAAAGCACTGGCGGAATTGATACAGAAAAAGATGATCGATTATGTGGATCCGGAGAATCGGCGTCAGGCAAAGGCAAATGAAAGCTATTATATCCTGAAAAAAACAAATGTGCCCATCGCCATTGTAGAATGCGGATTCCTGTCTAACTGGGAGGAAGCAAAAAAATTGCAGGATCCCGGGTATCAGAATAAAATCGCATGGGCAGTGGCTATGGGCATGATCAGCTATATGAATCAGTGATGATTACAGCATTGCAAAACCTTTGGACTTCAGGCAGCACTCTACTTCATAGATATCATCGGTGTAGAGTACCATGATCGGCTTGCCGGAATCACGGTTGAAGGACAGATAAATGTACTCTGCACTTACATTGCTGTCGGAAAGGGCTTTCAGAAGCTCGTTCAGATTACCGACTTCATCGGCTACTTCGACACCGAGGACATCAATGAGTTTGCACAGATAGTCTGCTTCTTTCAAGGAAGCGAGGGCTTTTTCCGGATCGGATACGACCATACGGATCACACCATACTCAGTGCCGTCATTAATAACGGATCCTAAGATGTTGATACCCTGCTCAGCAAGAATACCGGTGATGTGCTGAACGGTTCCTTTTTTGTTCTCTGCATATATAGAAAGCTGTTTTAACATGGGTTAAGATCTCCTTTTTGCGTAAGTTATTATTCTGAGCTAACATACATTGTAGCAAATTAACGGATGGCGGGCAATGGGAACATTGATTTTTTTTGTCTGGAATGCTACACTGATAAAAGTGAGGTGAACACATTGCAGACAGAAGTTATCAAAATAGATAGAGAGAACATGGATCTGGATGCTCTGAAAAGGGCGGGTGAGATCCTGAAAAGCGGAGGACTTGTGGCATTTCCGACGGAGACCGTCTACGGTCTTGGTGGGGATGGCCTTCACGAAGAGTCTTCCAGAAAGATTTATGGGGCAAAGGGACGGCCTTCGGATAATCCTCTGATCGTTCATGTGGCAGACATGGAACATCTGGAAAAAATCGTGAAAAAAGTGCCAAAGGCAGCTTACAAGCTGGCAGAAGCATTCTGGCCGGGACCTATGACTATGATCCTTGAGAAAAATGATCTGGTTCCTTACGGAACGACGGGTGGGCTTGATACAGTAGCCATCCGTATGCCATCTGATCCTATTGCACTGGAGCTGATCCGCCAGGGCGGCGGCTATATTGCAGCGCCAAGTGCCAATACATCTGGCAGACCCAGCCCGACCACGGCACAGCATGTGTACGAAGATCTTCAGGGTAAGATTCCGATGATCCTGGATGGCGGAGCGGTCACTATCGGACTGGAATCCACGATTGTGGATCTGACAGAAGAGATTCCTACGATCCTTCGGCCTGGGTTTATTTCATTGGATATGGTACAGGCCGTGCTTGGAGAAGCACAGATCGACAGAGGTCTGATCGCCAATGATTCCAATATTCATCCGAAAGCACCGGGGATGAAGTATCGCCATTATGCGCCGAAAGCGGACTTGAAGATTGTGGAAGGTCCTATGGAGCAGGTGATTTCTTATATCAATGAGCAGGCAGAAAAGGGTCGGACAGGCATTATCTGTACAGAGGAGACACGTTCCCGTTATCCTAAAGGGGATATCAAATGTGTTGGAACCAGAAAGGATGAACTTTCCATCGCCAGTCATTTGTTTGCGGTGCTGCGGGAGTTTGATGAGGATGGAGTAGAGCAGATCTATTCTGAATCATTCAAAGCACCAGGGCTTGGAGAAGCCATTATGAATCGTTTACTGAAAGCGGCAGGACATCAAAAAGTTGATGTATCTGACAGAAAATAGGAGGACAAAAGAAATGTCAAAAGTAACCATCATGGATCATCCGCTGATCCAGCACAAAATTGGATTGATCCGTCGCAAGGAGACAGGATCCAAAGATTTTCGTCAGTTGATCAGTGAGATCGCTATGCTGATGTGTTATGAGGCGACCAGAGATCTGAAACTGACAGATGTGGAGATCGATACACCGATCAGTCATATGACTGCAAAGGAACTGGCAGGTAAGAAGCTGGCAGTCGTTCCGATCCTTCGTGCCGGTCTTGGCATGGTCGACGGTATGCTGACCATGATCCCGGCTGCAAAAGTAGGTCACATTGGTCTGTACAGAAATGAAGAAACTCTGGAACCGGTGGAGTATTACTGCAAGCTTCCTCAGGACTGCGCTGAGAGAGATGTCTTTGTAGTTGATCCTATGCTGGCAACCGGTGGGTCTTCTGTTGCAGCGATCACCATGCTGAAAAACAGAGGGGTTAAAAAGATCCGTTTTATGTGCATCGTGGCTGCACCGCAGGGAATTGAAAGAATGAAAGAAGAACATCCGGATGTAGATATCTATGTGGGTGCTCTTGATGATCATCTGAATGAGAACGGATACATCGTTCCGGGTCTTGGAGATGCCGGCGACCGTATTTTTGGAACCAAGTAGGAGGAATCTATGAGCGGAAAGAGAACGGATTATATTTCCTGGGATGAGTATTTTATGGGAATCGCACAGCTTTCCGCTATGCGTTCCAAAGATCCCAATACCCAGGTGGGAGCATGCATTGTAAGCCAGGAGAATAAAATTCTGTCTATGGGATATAATGGATTTCCAAAGGGCTGTGACGATGATGAGTATCCGTGGAACAGAGAAGGAGATCTGTGCGACAGCAAATATGCGTATGTGACGCACAGTGAGCTTAACGCGATCCTGAATTACAGAGGTGGAAGCCTGGAAGGAACGAAGCTTTATGTTACGTTGTTTCCGTGCAATGAGTGCGCCAAGGCGATCATTCAGGCGGGAATCGCAGAACTGGTCTACGCGGATGATAAATATAATGGGACACCGGCGAATCTGGCATCCAGACGGATGCTTACCTCTGCAGGGGTGAAGATGACTCCGTACAGGAGCAACGGAAGAATTCTTGAATTAAAGGTGTGAGTAAGGAGGGGCTGTCGTAGTTTACGACGGCCTTCTTGGTTATAAAAAACAGGGTAAACTTTCCTATTTATTAATAGGTTCAGACAGTAAACTCTTGTTAAAACATTATATATTAAATTGTCAAGCTTTTAACGACTTGGTTGAAAGGACTAAATGATTGTGCTACAATGCTAAGAAAAGGCAAAGAATCTGATGAAAAATCTGAAAACAAAGGTGGTGAAAAGATGCTGGACGAGACTTTGAAGTTAGTCAAAGAAGCCGAGGCGAAAGCGGCGGCAGTGCTTCAGAAAGCAGAGGAAAAATCGGGATCCATTGTGGAGGAAGCAAAGGCGAAAGCCAAAACCATGAAAGCTGAGACGGAGAACAGGATCCGTACTCAGAGACAGGATGCAGAGGATGCATTTGTAAAAGACAACGAAACACAATTGTCAGACGCGGAGGCACAGGCCCTCAAGGAAGTGGATGCACTGAAACAGCTTATCGAGCCTAAACGGGCAGATGCAGTAAAAGCTGTGATCGCGTCATTAGTTTAAGCCTGAAAAAAAGAAAAGGAGGGATGTGCATATGGCAATCGTGCAGATGCAGCGGATCAATATCTGTGCATTGAAGAAGAATCGGAAAGCGATCCTGGAACGTCTGCAGGAACTCGGAGCCATGGAAGTCGATATCCGGCTGGAAGATGAAGAACTCTGTGAGAAACAGGATGTAAGCAGTTCCAGATCGACTTTCGAGAGAAGGTCCCAGACTGCGGACCAGGCACTCCATATACTGGATGAGTATGCACCGGAGAAAAAAGGAATGCTGGACTCCCTGGCGGGAAAGCCGCTGATTGATAAGGAGTCTCTTGCAAAAGCTGCTGCGCAGCAGGACAATTTTATGCAGACCGCAACCAAGATCATAATGTTGGATAAGCAGGTGGCTGAGAGTCAGGCAGCAGCACAGAAACTGGAAAATCAGGCAGAAACGCTTACACCATGGCTTGGTTTGACAGTTCCGGTAAACTTCTCAGGAACGAGAAGTACAGCATTTCTGATCGGTACATTACCAGGACAGCAGGATCAGCAGAGTGTGCTGAAGATTCTTGCAGACGCAGCACCGGAGATCGAGGCAGTAAATGTCGAACTGATATCCAAAGATAAGGATTTTACTTATCTGGCTGTTGTATGTCTCAGACAGGATGCATCCAAAGTGGAGGAAGCACTTCGGACGGCGGGATTTGCAAAGCCGTCATCAGCCGTTTCTAAGATACCGGCACAGTACAAGGAAGAGCTTCTGACAGAGATGAAAGAAGCGCAAAGCAAAGCAGAGGAGCTGGGGCGTGAGATCGTCTCTTATGCTGCAAGCAGGCAGGATCTGGAGCTGATCTCAGATTACTATCAGACAAGAGCCGAAAAATATCGGATTCTTGGAGAGCTTCCTCAGACAAAGAGTACATTTGCGGTAAGCGGCTATGTTCCGGCACAGAAAGCAGAGGCAATCGTCAAAGAGCTGACCGACAGATATGGTGCGGCAGCAGAAGCAGAAGAGATCGCAGAGGATGAAGAAGCTCCGGTCCTGCTTCATAACAATCGGTTTTCCGAGTCTGTGGAGGGTGTGCTTGCATCCTTCGGTCTTCCTGCAAAAGGAGAGATCGACCCCACGTTCTTTACATCGATTTTTTATGTATTTTTATTCGGACTGATGTTGTCCGATGCAGCTTATGGATTGATCGTTTCGCTGGTATGCGGAATCGTTCTTCTGAAATTCCCGCGGATCGAGGAGAATTTAAGAAAATCCATTCAGTTATTCTTCTGGTGTGGTATTTCCACATTGGTATGGGGCATACTGTTCGGCGGTTATTTTGGAGACGCGCTGGATGTCATATCGGAGACCTTCTTTGGTCACAAGATATCGATCCCAGCATTGTGGTTCGTACCGTTGAATGAGCCGATGAGAATGCTTCTGTATTCCATGCTGTTCGGTGTGATCCATCTGTTCACCGGACTTGCATTAAAGGGATATATGTGTATCAGAGATCACAAATATATGGATTTTATCTGTGACGTTGTATTCTGGTACATGCTGCTTCTTGGACTGATCGGTATTCTGATCCCGTCCAGCATGTTTGCAGGCATTGCAGGAAAACAGATCGTATTCCCGGCAGCTCTCAATGCAGCAGCAAAATGGAGCGCAATCCTGGGTGCAGTTGGAATCGTACTGTTCTCCGGCCGTTCCAGCAAGAATCCGGCTCTTCGCATTGCACTGGGTGCTTATGACCTGTACAACATTACAGGCTGGCTCAGTGATGTACTTTCCTACTCCCGTCTGCTGGCACTTGGCCTTGCAACCGGAGTTATCGCTTCCGTAGTCAACCAGATGGGAAGCATGGGCGGAAAGAGCATCGGAGGAGTGATTCTCTTTATCGTTGTATTTGTGATCGGTCATACATTCAATATGGCGATCAACCTTCTGGGTGCGTATGTACACACCTGCAGACTCCAATATGTGGAGTTCTTTGGAAAATTTTACGAAGGCGGTGGACAACCGTTCCAGCCGTTTAAATTGAAAACCAAATATGTGGATATCAAGGAGGAAAAATAATTATGTTAAGCAGTATTACTGGTAATGGATGGGCGTTAATCGGAGCAGCACTGGCAGTTATCCTGGCAGGATGTGGCTCTGCATATGGTGTAGGTGTTGCCGGACAGGCAGCAGCAGGCGTTGTTACGGAAGATCCTTCCAAATTCGCGAAGGTTCTGGTTATCCAGCTGCTTCCTGGTACACAGGGTATCTACGGTCTGCTGGTAGCATTCGTTGCACTTTCCAGATATGGACTTCTGGGTGCCGCTTCCGCTGAGCTCTCTGTAGCAACCGGACTGATGGTAATGGCAGCTTGCCTTCCGATCGGAATCGTTGGTCTTGTATCTGCTATTCATCAGGGTAAAACCGCAGTTGCATCTATCGGAATCGTTGCAAAGAAACCGGATCAGTTTGGTAAAGCAATGCTGTTCCCGGCAATGGTTGAGACCTACGCAATTCTGGCTCTTCTGATTTCCATTCTTGCACTTCCGACCGTATAATAACCACAGGAATGTAAGGAGGGAAGCTTTAGAATGACCGGATTGGATAAGATTACAAGCCAGATTCAGGAAGAAGCCGAAGCCTCTGCAAAAGAGCGGATCGAAGCAGCACAGAAAGAAGCAGAACAGATCCTTGCCGATGCCAAAGCAGCATGTGAGGCAATGGAGAAGGAAGCCTCTGATAAAGCAGCCGCTCTGAAGACTGTACAGGATGGCCGGATTCATTCGGCAGCTGAGCAGAAACGCAAGACCGCACTGCTGAAAGCAAAGCAGGAGATCATTGCAGAGATCATCGGAAGTGCTTACCAGACTCTGAAGGAAGAGGATACGGCAAGTTATTTCCTGACAATGGAAAAATTAGTAAAGACCTATGCGCTGGCGGATAAAGGAGAGATCTATTTTTCCGCAGCAGACCTTGGACGCATGCCGGCTGACTTTGAGAAAAAAATCGAAGCGGCTGCACAGGAGAACGGCGGAAGCCTGACTCTGAAAAAAGAACCGAAGGAAATCCCGGATGGTTTTATCCTGGTCTATGGAGGCGTGGAAGAGAACTGTACGCTGAAAGCACTGTTTGATGCGAAGAAAGATCAGCTTCAGGATCGGGTCAACGAGATGTTATTTTTATAAAAAAGCAGATTCGCCATAGAAGGAGGGTTATCATTGTCTGATACAAAGTATACCTACGCGGTTGCGCGAATCCGTGCTTTGGAGGTATCCCTGTTTTCCTCATCTACGATTGAGCAGCTCATTGCCTGCAAAGACCATGAGAGCTGTCTGAGATTTCTGACAGAACATGGCTGGGGCGGTGTGGATGTTCCACTGAATGCGGATGCAATTCTCACAAGGGAACAGGAAAAAATCTGGGAGACCATCAGGGAGATGCAGGTGGACATGGATGTATTTGATGTCCTCTCTTATCCCAACTGGTTCCACAACCTGAAGGCGGCGGTCAAGGAAGTATGTACCGGCAAGAGCGGCGCCAATATCTATTTTGAAGGTACACCCATTTCCAAAGAGGAAATGACAAGGATCATCCGGGAAAAAGATTATCAGGCTTTACCGGAGAATATGCGGGAAGCTGCCAGCGAGGCAGTGGACACGCTGCTTCATTCGGGAGACGGTCAGCTATGTGATGTGATCATCGACCGGGCGACCATGGAAGCGATCCTGGCAGCAGGAAAGAAATCCAAAGCAGCGATCATCCGCGATTATGCAGAGTCAACAGTGGCAGTTGCCAACATCAAAGTGGCAGTCAGATGCTGTAAGACCGGTAAGTCGCTGGAGTTTATGAAACGTGCCATGGCTCCGTGCAAAACACTTAATGTGGAGCGGCTGGCACATGCAGCACTGGTTGGTCTGGATGCTGTGATGGAATATCTGAATGGTGCAGGTTATGCAGAGGCTGCAGAGGCACTCAAAGAATCTCCGTCCGCATTTGAACGTTGGTGCGACAACCGGATCATTGAGACGATCCAGCCGCAGAAGACCAATCCGTTTTCTGTTGGACCGCTGGTGGCATATGTGATCGCAAGACAGAATGAAATAAAAACGGTGAGAATCATTCTTACCTGTAAGCAGAATGGCTTATCAGACGATTCCATCCGGGAAAGGGTAAGGGAGATGTATGTATAAGATCGCAGTAATGGGCGCATATGACAGTATCTATGGATTCGCGTCACTGGGCCTGGACATTCATCCTGTATCCGATATCCGGGAGGGAGAAGAAACACTGAGGAGACTGGCAACCGGCGAGTATGCCGTGATCTATATTACCGAAGAGCTGGCAGCGCAGATCCCTCATGAGATAGCCAGATACCGGGAGCAGGTTCTCCCGGCAATCATCCAGATACCAGGCGTGGCTGGAAATACAGGCGCAGGTATCGAAGGAGTGAAAAAGTCGGTAGAACAGGCAGTCGGTTCTGATATCCTGTTCGGAAATGATTAGAAAGCAGGTGAATCCATTCAATGAGTAAAGGCACGATAAAGAAAGTGGCAGGACCTCTGGTCATCGCAGAGGGAATGCGGGATGCCAACATGTACGATGTGGTTCGTGTAAGCGAGCAGCGTCTGATTGGTGAGATCATCGAGATGCACGGTGATCAGGCATCTATTCAGGTATATGAGGAGACTGCGGGACTTGGACCGGGTGAACCGGTAGAGTCCACAGAGATGCCTCTGTCCGTAGAACTTGGACCGGGTCTGATTACCAGTATCTATGATGGTATTCAGCGTCCGCTGGACGATATTATGAAACTCTGCGGCAACAACTTAAAGCGTGGTGTGGAAGTTCCTTCCCTGAAGCGCGATAAGAAGTGGACCTTCGTTCCGACTGCAAAAGCAGGCGATGAGGTAGAGGCAGGCGATATCATCGGTACCGTTCAGGAGACTGCAGTTGTCGAGCAGAGAATTATGATTCCTTATGGAATCGAAGGAACCATCAAGGAGATCAAAGGCGGCGATTTTACCGTTGATGAAACCGTAGCAGTTGTGACCACCAAAGGTGGTGACAAAGAAGTATCTCTGATGCAGAAATGGCCGGTTCGTAAAGGCCGTCCGTACAAGAAAAAACTTCCGCCGACCATGCCTCTGGTAACTGGTCAGCGTGTTGTCGATATGTTCTTCCCGATCGCAAAAGGCGGTGTTGCAGCTGTACCGGGACCGTTCGGTTCAGGAAAGACAGTTATCCAGCATCAGCTTGCAAAATGGGCAGAAGCAGATATCGTTGTTTACATCGGATGCGGTGAGCGTGGAAATGAGATGACCGACGTTCTGAACGAGTTCCCGGAACTGAAAGACCCGAAGACCGGAAAGTCTTTGATGGAGCGTACCGTTCTGATCGCTAATACATCCGATATGCCGGTTGCTGCCCGTGAGGCATCTATCTATACCGGTATCACCATTGCTGAGTATTTCCGTGACATGGGTTATTCCGTAGCACTGATGGCAGACTCCACTTCCCGTTGGGCAGAGGCTCTTCGTGAGATGTCAGGACGTCTGGAGGAGATGCCTGGTGAGGAAGGTTACCCGGCATACTTAGGATCCCGTCTGGCACAGTTCTATGAGAGAGCCGGACATGTGGTAAACCTTGGAAAAGACGGAAGAGAAGGCGCACTGTCCGTAATCGGAGCAGTATCCCCGCCAGGTGGAGATATTTCTGAGCCGGTATCTCAGGCAACCCTGCGTATCGTTAAGGTATTCTGGGGACTGGATTCCGCACTGGCTTACAAACGTCACTTCCCGGCAATCAACTGGCTGACCAGTTACTCTCTGTATCTGGACAACATCGCCGGATGGTTTACAAAGAATGTTGCTGAAGACTGGATGAGTGGCCGCCAGGAAATGATGTCCCTGCTTCAGGATGAGGCACAGCTCAACGAGATCGTACAGATGGTAGGTATGGATGCCCTGTCCGCTCCGGACCGTCTGAAGATGGAAGCTGCCCGTTCTATCCGTGAGGACTTCCTGCACCAGAACTCCTTCCATGAGGTAGATACGTATACTTCTCTGAAGAAACAGCTCCTCATGATGAGACTGGTACTTGCATATTATGATAAATCTGTTGAAGCACTTGGAAATGGTGCAGGCGTACAGGATCTGATCAAACTTCCTGTTCGTGAGCAGATCGGACGTTACAAATATACACTGGAAGAGAATCTGGATGCAGAATACCAGAAAGTTCTGGATACTCTGGATACTCAGATTGCTGATGTATGCGGAAAGGAGGACTTCTAAATGCCAAAGGAATATAGAACCATACAGGAAGTAGCCGGACCGCTGATGCTGGTACAGGGCGTGGAAGGCGTCACCTATGATGAACTGGGTGAGATCGAGCTGGCAAACGGCGAGACCCGCCGTTGTAAAGTACTTGAGGTAAACGGTACCGATGCCATGGTACAGCTCTTCGAGAGTTCTACCGGTATTAACCTGTCCAACAGTAAAGTGCGTTTCCTGGGAAGAAGTATGGAGCTTGGTGCTTCTGAAGATATGCTGGGCCGTGTATTTGACGGTATGGGCCGTCCTATCGATGGTGGTCCTGAGATCCTGCCGGACAAACGTCTGGATATCAACGGTCTGCCTATGAACCCGGCAGCAAGAAGTTACCCGAACGAGTTCATTCAGACAGGTATCTCCGCAATCGACGGACTGAACACCCTGGTTCGTGGACAGAAGCTTCCAATCTTCTCTGCTTCCGGTCTTCCGCATGCACAGCTTGCCGCACAGATTGCAAGACAGGCAAAAGTAAGAGGAAAAGATGAAAAATTCGCTGTAGTATTTGCAGCTATGGGTATTACCTTCGAGGAATCCAATTTCTTCGTAGAGAGCTTCCGCGAGACCGGTGCTCTGGACAGAACCGTACTGTTTGTCAACCTGGCAAATGACCCGGCTGTTGAGCGTATCGCAACTCCGCGTATGGCACTGACCGCTGCAGAGTACCTGGCATTTGAAAAGGACATGCATGTTCTGGTTATCCTTACTGATATTACCAACTACGCAGATGCTCTTCGTGAGATCTCCGCAGCACGTAAAGAGGTTCCGGGACGTCGTGGATATCCGGGTTACATGTATACGGACCTTGCTCAGATGTATGAGAGAGCAGGACGCCAGAAGGGTAAAGAAGGATCCATCACCATGATTCCGATCCTGACCATGCCTGAGGATGATAAGACGCATCCGATCCCTGACCTTACCGGATACATCACAGAGGGTCAGATCATCTTAAGCCGTGAGCTTTACAGAAAAGGTATCAATCCGCCGATCGATGTACTGCCGTCTCTGTCCCGTCTGAAGGATAAGGGTATCGGCGAGGGCAAGACCCGTGCGGATCACTCCAATACACTGAACCAGCTGTTTGCAGCCTATGCAAGAGGTAAAGATGCAAAAGAGCTTATGACCATTCTTGGTGAGGCAGCACTCTCTGATATCGATCTGATCTATGCAAAATTTGCAGATGAATTTGAGAAACAGTATGTATCTCAGGGATTCCAGGCAGACCGTGATATCGAAGAGACACTGAGCATCGGATGGAAGCTTCTGTCCATCCTGCCGAGAAGCGAGCTGAAACGTATTGACGATAAGTTCCTGGATCAGTACTACGGAAAGTAGGAGGTGACTGCACGTGGCATCTACACAGGTGAACCCCACCCGAATGGAGCTGACACGCCAGAAGAAAAAACTGGTGACGGCCACTAAAGGTCATAAGCTTCTGAAGGACAAGCGGGACGAATTGATGCGTCAGTTCCTGGATCTGGTACGGGAAAACATGGCACTGCGCCAGAAAGTGGAAGCAGGTATCAAGGCTGCCAATAAGAATTTTGTCATTGCCAAAGCAGGTATGTCTGAGGAAACTCTTCATACTGCTCTGATGGCTCCCAAACAGGAAGTCTATCTGGAGACAGACAAGAAGAATGTCATGAGTGTGGATATCCCGGTCTTTGAGTACAAGACCAGAACCGCTGACGAGAATGACATCTATTCTTATGGTTTTGCTTATACATCCGGTGATCTGGATGATGCAGTCAAATCATTGGCTGACATTTTGCCGGATATGCTGAAGCTGGCTGAGACGGAGAAAGCATGCCAGCTCATGGCGGCAGAGATCGAGAAGACCCGTCGTCGTGTAAATGCTCTGGAGCATGTGATCATTCCGCAGGCACAGGAGCATATTAAATACATCACCATGAAGCTGGACGAGAATGAGCGTTCTACGCAGATCCGTCTGATGAAGGTGAAGGATATGATGCTGGAACAGACCCATCATTATAAGGAAAAACAGGCAGGCTATGCTGTCGAGATCGAACAGGATTAGTCGACTGGGAAAAAGTAAAAGGCTGTCCGGGGATTTCCCCGGATGGCTTTTTTTATGGAATTTTTATTGTATTTCACCTGCATCTGACAGACTGCATATATATATTACAGATATGATAGGAGAATGGAGCAGGTGTTCATGAAAGAAATCCAGGAATGGAATCCTTACTATATTGGCGCGTCCTGCAGCCTGTATCGGCCGGAGCAGTTCTACCCATGGCTGTATCCTTATGGAAGCAGCAGGCATTACATCAATCTGTGGAACGATCCGGAACAGATGGAAGATGTGGAGGATAAGAAGCGGATCATGGAAATGTATCCGTTGATGGCAAGACGACTCCAGCCTTATGTGGAGGAATGCTGTGACCGGCTGGAATATGAAGGCAGTATGATGTATGACGAGTATCCGGATCGGCTGTCATTACTTCGGAAGTCTCAGGAAGTGTGGGAACAGGCGCAGAAAAGGGAAAATTTTGGTGAAAATAGTCCCGATTGGGAACAGATCCGTGATCTGACCGGCGTTCTTCTGCTGCAGGAAATGCTGGTGAGAAGGAAGAAAAAACGCCGGAGATAGACTGGCTGCGGGTGCTTGACCCACTGAAAAAAGACTGCTAGAATGAAGGGCATAACAGTTTTCGATAGATGGAGAGAGACATGAAAAGAAGAATCATACAATATACCACTGTTGTGCTTGCATTTCTGGCAGGCATGATCTTTATGACATATATGACCCGTATGGGTAACCGGGATATGACCGGCGATATGGCACAGGCACAGTTGCCGGTCGTCCACGCGGAACAGGACGGTGTCCTCTATAATGAAATGCACGGCTACGTGGAAGATATGGACGGAGCCAGCATGCGGGACAGTGTGATCGGTGTATCAGAGGATCATAAAGTAGGACTGGCACTGGAAAAATATAATGCACAGATCAAGTCAGTGTCCTACGAAGTGAGAAGTCTGGACATGAGCCGTCTGATCGAAGGTGGAGACGATCTGCAGGCGGAAGACGATGGAAAGTATCTGCACATTTCTCTGACACTCAAAGATCTTCTGACCCAGGGAGAAGAATATCTTCTGGTACTGAAGGTACAGACCGAAGATCAGGATCTGGTACGATTCTATTCAATACTGACTTATCTGGGAACGAATCATGTGCAGGACTGCGTGGATTTTGCACAGCGGTTTCATGAGATGACGCTGACCGGTGATTCGGATGGCGTATTGAATTATCTGGAGCAGGATGGAAGTATGGATGGCAAGAATCTGGGATATATTAACATTCATTCCCGTTCCGGCCCTGTGACCTGGGGGGACATGCAGGTGGAGCAGATCGGTGATCCTAGTCTGCGTTTCACAGAGCTTGAGAGCGACATTACCGCTCTGACCATGGAATATCAGGTGACCAATACAGAGACCAGTGAGCAGTACCAGGTAAGAGAAGCATACCGTCTGCGCTATACTTCCACCAGGATCTACCTGCTGGCTTATGAGCGCTGGACAGACAAGATCCTGGAACCGGGTCGTCAGCTGGTGGAAGATGGAAAACTGTCCTTCGGTATCCAGAGCAGTGAACCGGTCTATATGAAGAATACAGAAGAAAATGTGGTTGGATTTATAGAGCAGGGGCAGCTGTGGAGTTATGATTATGGTCAGAACCGTCTAAGTCTGGTCTATGGATTCACGGATGGACAGGATGGCAGAGCTGACTGGAAAGAGCATGATTTCCGTCTGTTGAAAGTAGATGATACCGGAAGTATGGATTTTCTGTTGTATGGCTATATGAACCGCGGCCGTTATGAAGGCAGAAGCGGGGTCATGTTCTGCCATTATGATGCACTGATGAATACGGTGGAGGAACTGTTCTTTGTGCCGTCTGATCAGTCTTATGCGGCAATGAAAGAAGATATCGGGGATCTGGCAGTTCAGAATGGAAATGGTAAGGCATGGATTTGCTGGCAGGGAAATCTTCTGCAGATAAATTTAGATGACCATTCTGTGACAATACTGGCCAGAAATGTAAATGCGTCTGATCTGCAGGTATCTGACAGCGGACTTCTGGTAGCATGGAATGATGAGGACAGCGGTGATATCTGTCTTCTCAATACTTCCACCGGTGTGGTCTCAAGAATCGAAGCCGGCGATGGAGAAGTGTTAAAGACTCTTGGATTTATGGAAGAGGATCTGATCTACGGAGCAGGATACAGCTCTGATATCTATACGGATCAGGCAGGAAAAGAGATGCAGCCGCTCTACTGTGTGACCATCCGTGATCAGGCAGGCAAGGATGTACGTCAGTTTGAATATTCTTCCAAAGGAAAATATGTGAGCGGGGTAACGATCGTAGAGAACCGGATCGACCTGGCATGTGTAGCAAAAGCTTCGGATGGAAGCTGGCAGGAAGCATTGTCAGAGCCCATCACCTATACAAGTGAGACACATACGAATCTGTTGAAGCTTTCGACTGTCTATGACGAAGTGCGCAGAAATGAATATGTGCTGACCTATGGGGGTAATATAAGAAAGGGTTCTATGAAGCAGCCCAATGTACGTCTGGTGCTTTATGAAGGAAGCAGAATCGTTGATGCAGGAGATGCCTCTGTGAAACAGTATCTTGCATACCGCTATGACGGAAGTGCAGAAGGATTTGAAACGCTGACAGAGGCAGTGCAGTATGCGTACAATGGCATGGGATCTGTCTGGTACAGTGCGGATCAGTGTTACTGGTGTCGTGGCGGCAGAAAGAGCCAGGTACAGTTGAATGGTTATGACGATAGCAGTCTGCTGGCAGGCGACGGATCTGATCTTGCGCAGTGTGTACAGTTGTTATTAAAACAAAAACAGATCTATACAGATGTACAGACAGAACTGGATCAGGGAACTGCCATCTGGCAGATTCTGACACAGGAGTTAGGGGAAGATGCATGTCTTCTTCCAGGCTGCAGCTTAAGTATGGCTCTTTACTATGTAAGTCAGGGTTCCCCGGTGGTGGCATTGATCCCGGGTGGAGCCGTATTGATCGTAGGATATGATGCACAGAACATCATTTATTACCGTCCAGGCAGCAATGATCTGACCAAAGGCGGCATGAATGACAGTTCTTCTATGTTTGAAGAGGCGGGAAATGTATTTTATACCTGCCTGCCATAAGGCATGAGAGAAGGAGAAAAACGATGGATAACAGAATTACAACTCTGGCAGAAAATCTGGTGAACTATTCCTGTCAGGTAAAACCAGGAGATAAAGTATATGTACATTACACAGGCGATAGTACAAGACCGCTGGCAAAGGAGATCGTAAAGAAAGTATATGAGGCAGGCGGCGTTCCATTTGTGCATTTTACAGATCCGCAGCTTCA
>QWCN01003966.1_pt1 | contig 16311 bp, 19 predicted proteins | sample 1972711 | NCBI WGS metagenome assembly QWCN01 (sample SAMN09866707, study PRJNA288562) | Human gut metagenome isolate term1_stool, whole genome shotgun sequencing... | isolation source: gut | host: Homo sapiens | place: USA: California | reverse complement strand
GCAGCATTCTTCCTTCTTCTTTTAATTTCAGCGTCAGCGACAACGCAAGATTTCCGCCTGCGGAATCTCCCGCCACAATCACGTCCCGCGCGCCGTATCCCAAATACATCAGATAGTTCCAGGCCTTCATGGCATCTTCCGCAGCCGCCGGGAATTTACATTCCGGCGCGAGCCGGTAATTAAAGCAAAACACATCCATCCCTGTGGATTCTGCCAGCTTTGTCGTCAGTGTCCTGGCATATACCGTACTGCCGGTTGAATAGCCACCGCCATGACAATATAAAATCACATATCGCTTTAGATGCGCGCGTTCCACCTTCACCCATTCGCAGCTCATGCCGTCTACCTCTGTCTCTTCATAGGCAATTCCCTTTTCCGTACCGAGGATCGCGCCGATTCTGTCCTGGGACTGCCTGTGTTTCGTCAGATCCGGGCGCTCCACCAGTCCGTGCACCTTCCGAATCAGATTCATCATATTCTGGTTCTGCCTGCTGCTTACCGCCATATCTCCTCCGTATCTGCCGCAGCCGCGGCATGCTTTATAAAAATAGGTTTTTCCGCCATTTCCGTTCTTTTTTACAGCTTCTATTTCTTCCTCACAAAAAAGAAGATATCATTTTAATTATAGCATATTTTCCTCTATTCTTACAAGATTGAACTTTTTCCTGTTCCTTTTGCCCGTGCTGGTGTATACTGTTCTTACAGTTCACTCATGCGTTTCTGGAAGCAGATTTGTGCTCGCACAAAAATCTGCTTCCAGAAATGCACGAAGGAAGCGCCACTCCATGCGCAAAAATGAGCTGCGAAGCAGCGGAAAGCAGCGTTTTTGCAAATGGCACGGTGAACTGCAATATGCTGTGTGTTGACGAACTCATGCCAACAGCAGCGAAAGGATGAATCCGATATGTCAAAATCAAACCCAAAACATACTCCGAAAACCTGGTATCGGCTGGATCTGTCCGCGATTGTATATCCGACGCTGCAGCGTCGGGACTTTTCCTCCGTGTACAGGCTTTCCGTCCTGTTAAAAGACCCGGTGCAGCCGGATATTTTGCAACAGGCTGTCGATATTGCCATGAAACGCTTTCCCACCTATCATTCCGCAATGCGGAAAGGATTTTTCTGGCGCTATCTCGAGCCGAATACCCGTCCCGGTCCGTTTGTAAAACCCGATATCCGCAATTTCTGCATGCCGATGCCGTTTAAATCCAACAACCGCTATCTTGTACGTTTTTACTGGTATGACCGGCGGATTTCCCTGGAAGCGCATCACAGCCTCGGGGACGGTACCGGCGGCATGTATCTGCTCCAGACAGTTACTGCCGTTTATCTGCGGCTCCTGGGACACGAGATTTCCAACGGCGGCTTCGTTTTAGATGTCAACGAAACACCGGATCCGGAAGAATTTGAAGACGCCTATATGCGCTATGCAAACGCCCGCGTCTGCCCGCCAAGACCCGCCGAAAAAACTTACCGTGTGCGCGGCACGAAAGAACCTTTCTATACCCTCAACGTGATTGACGGCATCATGAGCGTCAGCGCTGTCCAGAAGGTTGCCAAACAATATCAGGCTTCGATTACGGAATACCTAAACGCCGTGCTTTTATATTCTCTTTTACAAAAGCAGGAGCACGATTTTCATCTGCGCCTGCGCCCTGTGCGGATCGCCATGCCCGTCAACCTGCGCCGCTTTTTTCCATCCAAAACGCTGCGCAACTTTATCACGATGGTTTATCCGTCTATCGATCCAAGACTTGGTGACTACACCTTTGAAGAAATTGTCACTCAGGTGCACCACTATATGCGCTACTATATCAACAGCAAGTTCCTGCGCGGCGACATCACAACGAATGCCTCCACACAGCGTAATCCCCTGATCCGTATTGTCCCGCTGTTTTTAAAGGATTTTGTCGTCCGGCAGTTTTACCAGCGGGTGCAGGACAAAAATTCCTCTGCCGGTCTGACCAACATGGGCGCAATCCGCGTTCCGGATGATATGAAGCCCTATCTGGAGCGCTTCGATATTTATATGGGAATCCCGTATTCCCAGCGCACCAACTGCGCCATTGTCAGCTTTGAGGACACGCTGACCGTCAATTTCGCCAGCTGTATCATCGAGGCGGATGTGGAACGGCGATTTTTCCAAAAGCTCGTCGAGGACGGCATCCCCGTCACGATCGAAAGTAACCGGGAACTGTAATAGAACGCGCGCCCATTTTATTGTCATGAATCAAAAAGGAGTGAAATCATATGTCATACTGTGTCAACTGTGGGGTAAAGCTGGACCCGTCCTTAAAATACTGTCCTCTCTGCAATACCCCTGTTATCAATCCACATGATCTTTCCAAAATGCAGCCTATCTCCCCGTTTCCGAAAGAAAAGGGACAGGTTGAGGTTGTACGCCGAAAAGACCTCGCCATTTTGCTTTCCGTCTCTCTCACTGCGGCCGGTCTGTGCAGTCTTTTGTTAAATCTGCTGGTATTCAGGCAGCATCTTTGGTCGCTTTACGTAATTGGAGCCTGTGTCCTGATCTGGGTAATGTCAATCCCTGCAGTAATATATACCAAGCTTCCTATCTCCCTTTCCCTGCTCTTCGATGGTCTCGCCGTAATGTTATATCAGTTTCTGATCGGCTTTAATACCACGGATCACAGCTGGTTCTTCGGACTGTCCCTGCCGATCACCGCGCTCTGCACGCTGGCCACGATCCTCTTTGCTTTCTGTCTGCGCAAAATTTCTTCTGCCTTTTTGATGAAAGCGCTTTATTTTTTCGCGGAAGCCGCTCTGCTGTGCGCCGGTATCGAGCTGCTCATCCGCCGGTACCTTTTACTTCCGCTGCGACTGACCTGGTCAGCGGTCGTCTGCTCCGTCTGTGGCGTTATTGTAATCTCGCTGATCACGATTCTCTCCCGTGCAAGGCTCAGGAACGCAGTACGAAGGCGCATGCACTTTTAAGTCTATTTCTTCTTTTCTGTATAATAAAAAAGAATGTGCCTTGGCACATTCTCGCGCCGAGGCGCGGTTGCCTCGGCAACCATCTACCCTTGCGCCGAGTGCGCATCCGCGTAGAGCGTTTATTATCGTATGGAAACGAAGTTTCCTATACGATAAAAATGAATCCTGCGAAGCAGGATTCTCCGCCTGCGGCGGGTCGCGCAAGCGACATTCTTCCATTCCGCTGCAGTGCGATCCACGCGGAGCGTTTATTATCGTATGGAAACGAAGTTTCCATACGATAATAAAGCCTGAGACTTTTTCCATCATCTCAGGCTTTTTCCATATTTCTGTCTGATTTTTATTCTTCGAACATCTTTTTCACATTGAAGTGATTCACAACTTCCTTTGCATTATAATAAATTCTGTCATCCCCGACCAGTTTTGCATTTCCGTCTTTGACTTCTACGACACTGACCGCACAGTTGACCGGTACAAATCCATGCCAGAAATCCTCTTTATCTTCATAAATATTGTGCAGAATTGCTCTCAGCGCACAGCCGTGCGTTGCAATCAGAATCGTTTTATCTTCATATTCTGGCTTTGCCGTTACTTCATCCCAGAACTCTTTTGTACGCTTACAGAGCTGCAGAATCGTCTCCCCGCCTTCTCCCGGCACAAACGCAAACGGCTCAGTATAAAACTTCTGAAATTCCTCAATCGGCGTCGGAACCGCATAATTTTCCGGACGGCATCCGATTCCTTCCCAGTTTCCAAAAGACAACTCTTCAATTCTGGCATCCTCAATTATCGGAACCTTTCTGCTGCCAAGCACAATCTCTGCCGTCTGTCTTGCCCGTGAAAGCGGACTCGTGATACATAAATCAAAGGGAATCTCTTTCATTCCTTCCGCTGTTTCTTCTGCCAGCCGGATTCCATTTTCATTTAATGGAATATCGGTCTGTCCCTGCATTTTCCCTTCTACGTTCCATGACGTCTCACCGTGTCTGATAAAATATAAAACCATGTGCTGTAATCCTCTCTGCCTATACGGCTTATCTGCACTGTTGCGCATCCTGACAGAAAAAGCGCTTCGATTTCTCGAAGCGCTTTTTTGTTCCTGCAGGAAAAGAGACTTGAACTCTCATGGTATTGCTACCATACGGACCTGAACCGTACGCGTCTGCCAATTCCGCCATTCCTGCATTTGTCTTTCAGTGTTCAGCACTGTATCAGTGTTGTTCGCTGCTGACAAAGGATATATTATCACAACTTTGACAGCAGCGCAAGTCTTTTTTTTATTTTTTTACAGTTCTCTCGTGGCTGCTTCTTTGCAACTGGCGTAGGCGGACTGTAACGCTTACTGAATCTTCTGTACCAGATCTTCTACCAGACGCGCAGAATGCTTTGCCGCCTCATGCTCGAAGGCCGTGTAATCCATCTCTGCAGAGCCATCTGCCTTATCGGAAATCGCCCGGATTACGATAAACGGAATTTTATTTAAGTATGCGCCATGTGCGATAGACGCGCCTTCCATTTCCGCGCAATCGCCGTGGAACACTTCGATCAGGCGTTTTTTCACATCATCAGAGGAAATAAACTGATCGCCGCTCACAACGCGTCCGGTGCGGACTGTCAGGTCGGGATTGACTTTTTTACAGGATTCCACTGCCAGATTTACCAGAGTTTCATCTGCGATAAATTCCCGGATTCCCATCTGCGGAAGCTCTCCCAGAGGATACCCGAATACGGTAGCATCCACATCATGATGAATCGCATCTTTGGAAATCAGGATATCCCCAATATCCAGATCTGCATTCAGGGAACCTGCCACACCGGTGTTAATCACATGGGTGATCTGAAATAAATCCACCAGAATCTGTACACAGAGCGCAGCATTTACCTTTCCGATTCCGGAGCGCACAACAACGACGTCAGCGCCGTTTAAAGTTCCCTCTTTAAACTCCATTCCCGCTCTTGTTACGGTGTTTTTTACCTCCATGGCTGCCTTTAACGCATCAACTTCCAGCTCCATGGCGCCGATAATACCAATTTTTGCCATTTTCTTTTTCCTTTCTTATCTTACTCCGGATAAACCAGACGGTCTTCTTTAATATTGTATAAAACCTGCTCCAGATATCTCTTTCCAAGATAATTTGCCATCGGCAGGTTCATATCCAGATAGTTTCCGCAGTCTTTTGCAGCAGCCCCGGGGACTTCTCCTTTAAAGTCGCGTACGAACTCAAACAGCTCGGTTACCAGCCCTACGACATCCTTCGATGTATAATCACCTGCCAACAGCATATAAAAGCCGGTTCTGCAGCCCATCGGTCCAAAATAAATCGTCTTATCCTTATACACCGGATGATTTCTTAAAAAGGTCGCGCCAAGATGCTCGATTGTGTGCATCTCCGCTGTATTCATGACAGGCTCCTCGTTCGGACTTGTCATCCGCAGATCGAAGGTCGTGATCACTTCCTGTCCTACGGTATCTTTTCTGGAAACATAAATTCCAGGCTGTAATTTAATATGATCAACGGTAAAGCTTGCTATTTTTTCCATCTGTCTTACCCATCCTTTCCTGATGAATTATACAATATCGTTTTTTAAGATGCAACCGAAACCACCTTTTCATAGGCAATCCGTTCCGAACCGTCCGCGATATGGATGATTCCGCACTGTTCGAACCCGTTTTTCAGGATCAGATGCTGCATAATGTGATTGTCCGCGTGTGTATCAATCCGCAGATGTCCAATTTTTTCTTCTGAAAAAAGGACGATTCTCCGAAACAGACCATGCACCGTTCCGTCGCCTGCAACCCGATGCAGTGTTCCATATTCACTCTCTGAAACCCAAGCGCCCTGCTCAATTTGCGCATAGGTCGGATCTTTTCCAATCACAAGGGCGAATACGCCAGTCATTCGATTTTTCTGTCGGACGACATATAGCTGTCCTGCCCGGATATCCGCTTCCAGCACCTCTTTTTGCGGCGCGTTCTCTTTCCACTGATTCGGATTTCCCGTTCGCTTCATAAATTCCCGCGCGTAAGCATAGATTTCCAGAATCCGCGGCAAGTCGCCTGCCTGCGCCTTTTTGATCACTACTTCCGATATCTGACTATCCTGCAGCTCTTCTGCACTGGTTCCCTGCCCATGACAGCTTCGTAGCTGTTCCATTCCGACTTTCTGCACGCTTTTTTTCATCCTTCCGATTCCCGTTTTCTATCTGCTTCTGTTCTTTACCAGGACTGTGACAGCAGTGGAATCACCTCCTGCAGATCCTGTATTTGGGCATCTATCCGATATGTGCTGTCCGCCTTCTGTCCGTTCGGATTATACCAACACGTCACAATTTGCGCAAGGTTGCCGCCGCGAATATCGCTCGTCAAAGAATCCCCGACAATTAAAATCTTTTTCCGGTCGGTTTCTTCAATTGCTTCAAATACCTGGTCAAAAAACGCTGCATTCGGCTTTTCCGCACCAAGCTCTTCGGACAGAAAAATCCCGTCCATCAGCTCCCCCAGCCCGGAAAGGCGGAGCTTTTTCGTCTGTGCAAGCACTGTTCCGTTGGAAACGACATACTGTTTTACCCTACCGCGCAAAGATTTTACGATTTCATAGCTGTCATCCCGAAACACGATCGTATCCCCAAGGCACACCTGATAACGCTCATTAAATGCCGGTGCCGCCGTTACGTCCAGCCCTTCCGTTTCAAAAAATTCCCGGAATCTGCCGACCAGGACTTCCGGCTTTGTCAGCTCGCCGTTTTCCAGCTTTTCCCAGTGTCTGCGGTTGATTTTGGAATACCGGGCGATCGCCTCATCCGTGCATTCCCCGAACCCGAATTCTGCAAAAAGTGTCCGGATCGCCGCTTTTTCCGCCGCCAGAAAATCTAACAGCGTGCCATCCACATCCCAAAGAATTGTTGTAATCACACTTTCTCCTCCAGCTTTAATACCTCTCCAAGTGTGAGCACAGCATTGCGTACACATTCCGGGCAGGAACAGAGCACCCGTCCGGTCTCGATGCCTTTCAGATCCTTACAGATTGTCGCACCGCATTTTTCCTGAAAACCTGCCACCAACTGTCTGGAAACCGCCGGCGTCCCTTTTCCGTCCGTCAAAATACCGGCAGCCATGACTGCGCCGATCAATGCGCCGCAGGTGCTTTCCATACAGCCCATGCCCGCCGCATAACCCGCGCCAAGCTTTTTTAGCGTCTCAGCCTCCACCGGAATCTGATCTGCAAATGCCTGCGTTACCGCCTGCGCGCAGTTGTAAATCCCCGTTGCTTTCCATTGTGCTGCCTGATTTGCACGTTCTTCTATCGTCATTCATGTATCCTCGCTTTTTTGTTTTTTTCCAACAGGCACACCGCTTCTACCGCCCCCGACCATGGGAACATGTCCACCGGCCATACTTCTTTTGCACGGTAGCCCTGTTTTTCCAGATAGGTACAGTCGCGCTCCAGCGTCGTCGGATTGCAGGATACATATACGACGCGCTTTGGACCGATTTTTGCAACCGCATCCAGAAATTCTTCACTGCTTCCGGCGCGCGGCGGATCCATCAAAACAACATCGACTGGCATGTTGTCAGCTGCACAGCTCTGCAAAAAATGCCCTGCATCCTCTCTGTAAAACCGGATGTTTTTCACATCGTTTGCTTTCGCATTGCCGACCGCGTCCCGCACTGCATCCGGGTTGGATTCCACACCGAATACCTTTCCCGCTTTTTTTGCTGCGATCATGCCGATCGTTCCGGTTCCGCAGTATGCGTCCACAACCGTCTCCTTTCCGGTCAGATCCGCCAGCTCGATCGCTTTTTCATAAAGCTTCTGAGCCTGAATGGGATTGACCTGATAAAAGGAGCCGGGCGAAATCTTAAAGCTGCAGCCGCAGAGCCTGTCCACAATGTAGCCTTTGCCCCAGAGCACCTGATACTTGCTGCCCAGCACAAGGCTGTCCGTCCGGTCGTTGACATTCTGGACAACCGTTGTGATTTCCGGATGCTCTCTACGCAGGGCTTCCACAAAGTTTCTCTTGGACGGAAAAACAGGGGATGCTGTTACCAGAACAACCATGATTTCATCCGTAAATTCTGCCTTTCGGATCAGGACGTACCGCAGCAGACCATAACCGGTATCTTCATCATAAACCTTGATTTTAAACGATTTGAGCAGGCTGCGCACTGTCGCAATAATTGCATCTGCTTTCTGATCTTCAATCAGGCAGGTCTCCACCGGCAGGATCCGATGGGTTTTTTCTTCATAAACCCCAGAAATCTGCTGCTTCTTTCGATCCAGCCCGAACACCGCCTGTACCTTATGGCGATAATGCCACGGATTTTCGTCCATTCCAATAATCGGACGCACCTTGCAGTGCTTTTCCATCAGTTCCTTTACCTGATGCTTCTTTGCAGCGAGCTGTTCCTCGTAGGACAGGTGCAGATACTGACAGCCGCCGCATTTGCCAAAGTGGGGACATTTTGCAGCTGAAGCCGGGCGGCTCGGTTTTTGCTTCGCAGCAGCATTTTCGACAGGCGCTTTCGACTTTGCGACGTTCCTGCCCGGTGCAGAATTTCTGTTTCCCGAAAAAGCTCCCGCCTCTCTCGCTTTCTTCGATCCCGGATTTTCTTTCTTCCATCCTGTTGTTTCTTTCATATTTTCCGCTCATTTCTGCGCACGCTTTTTGCGCATGTCGAGTTTGTGTCAAGTGCGCGCAGACACAAATCTCGCGATTGAAAAATTTTATTTTTCAATCTTCCCTCACATCCGATCTGAAACGGGCTTATCCCTGGTCACCTTTTCTACAGGATATCCCGATATGTTCTCTCTCATTTTTTCAGTCTTTCTAACAAAAAACCTTCTGAAAGGAATGCTTTCAGAAGGTCTTCGTTTCTTTTATCAAGCCTGTAATTTACGCGATTTTGGACTTAGCCAGCTCAGCCAGGGTAGCAAAGCCTGCCGCATCGTTTACTGCCATCTCTGCCAGCATCTTTCTGTTCATATCTACGCCAGCCTGCTTTAAGCCGAACATAAATTTGGAATAGGATAAGCCGTTCAGTCTTGCAGCTGCATTGATACGAGCGATCCACAGCTGTCTCATCTGACGCTTTCTCTCCTTACGTCCAGCATAGGAAGAGGTCAGAGCTCTCATAACGGACTGTTTTGCAACTCTGTACTGTTTGCTTCTTGCGCCTCTGTATCCTTTTGCAAGCTTCAATACTTTATTATGTTTTCTTCTGGCACTCATGCCGCCTTTTACTCTTGCCATCTTACTGATTCCTCCTTACGATTTATAAATACGGTAAAATCTTCTTCATATTCTTAACATTGGTAGCATCGGTCATTGCTGCCTGACGAAGATTTCTCTTTCTCTTGGTGGACTTCTTTGTTAAGATATGGCTCTTGTAAGCTTTTGCTCTTTTCAGCTTACCGGTTCCTGTTAATTTAAAACGTTTTGCAGCAGCTCTGCTGGTTTTCATTTTAGGCATATCTGATTTCCTCCTGTTACTTCATTTTCCTAAACGTATATTTTAACTGTAGCCGTGCAATCAGCGTTTTACAGTTAAAAACATGATCATGCTTCTGCCTTCCACCTTCGGCATCTTCTCTACAACAGCGATGTCAGAAAGCATCTGTGCAAAGTCATCCAGAATATGTTTGCTGGTAGACATGTGCGCCATTTCACGGCCGCGGAATCTCAATGTTACCTTTACGCGGTTCCCTTTTTCAAGGAACTTTCTTGCCGCGCCGACCTTGGTATTTAAGTCATTGGTATCGATGTTGGGAGACATTCTGATCTCTTTTACTTCGATGACCTTCTGTTTTCTTTTGGCATCCTTTTCCTTACGGGCAAGCTCATATCTGTACTTACCGTAATCCACGATCTTGCACACTGGCGGCTTTGCCGTAGGGGCGATCTTTACCAGATCCAAACCTGCCTCTTCAGCCAGCTTCAGTGCTTCTCTGGAAGACATGATGCCGAGCTGTTCTCCGCTCTCCCCAATCAGACGGATCTCTTTGTCTCTGATCTGTTCGTTGATAAATAATTCGCTAATGGCTGGTTCCCTCCATAAGAAATAAAATAAAAAAAGTGGATAGCTTCTATCCACTCACAACCTCTGCTCTTCCTCTGAGAAGCAAAGGAAACTGTAAACGCCTATGAGCCCGATCGCTATAGGGTGAGAGTGGATACTCTGCTTGTTTGTTCCTTACGCATCTGCGTACTAATAGAGATTAGCACGACGAACATCATTTGTCAATGCCCGTCGTGCAAATTTTTTAATTTTTTTAATCACAGTTCCCTCGTACTTTTCGTGAGCGGCTTTTGTGCTTGCACAAAAATCTGCTTGCGAAAATGTACGAAGGGAGCGCCGCTCTATGAGCAAAAATGAGCTGCGAAGCAACGGAGAGCGTCGAAGACGCGGTATTGCGAATGGCGCGGGTGAACTTCCATCACCGTTCCACAAACGTCGCGCAGGCGGTTTCTCTACGGTCCCCGGCACGGCTTCCGCGCATGTCCACATGCTCTGCCTGACATTTATAATTGGTATTGTAGCGGCATTTTACCGCTTCGCAGTCGATCTGCGTCATCCGGTCAGGATATCCGTCTGCGTTTCTTGCGCTGCCTTCCTTCTGCTGTTCAAAATTCTCACAGCAGGTTTCGTCACAGCTGCAGGCCTTTGCGCCGCCTACCATAATGTCGTTTCTGCAGCAGCAGTCTCCGTCATGAAAGCAGCAGGTTTCCACACTACACTTAAAATCTGTCATCGTCCATACCTCCTTTTCTGGAAGAGCTGCGCGATGCGTCCGCATTTTCTCTGCGCACAGGACAGGCTGATCTGTGATGCGCCACCTTACAGCCACATAGCGTAGTGCGTTGCGCATTCTGCGCAGCTCCTGGCAGTCAGTATGCCCGATGACAGGTTATTTTATGCTGTTTTTTTACCGGATCAGTCTTTCTTTACGCGATTTTCCTTGGTTTCGATCTCTTTTAAGATATCTGCGATGAACATATCCAGGCTTCTTGCGCCTTCGTCACCGGCTGCACGGCTTCTGACAGAAACGGTGTTTTCTTCCTCTTCCTTCTGACCAACAACCAGCATGTAAGGGATCTTGGCAGTCTGTGCCTCTCTGATTTTGTAGCCGATCTTTTCTGCTCTGGTATCCACTTCTGCGCGGATGCCTGCTTCTGTCAGCTTGTTCAGGACGCTCTGTGCATAATCCATATATTTATCGGAAATCGGAAGCACCTTAACCTGTACCGGAGCCAGCCAGGTCGGGAATGCGCCTGCAAAATGCTCGATCAGGATACCGATGAAACGCTCGATAGAACCAAATACTACGCGGTGGATCATGATCGGGCGATGCTTCTCGCCGTCAGCTCCAACGTACTCCAGTTCAAAACGCTGAGGCAGCTGGAAGTCGAGCTGGATCGTACCACACTGCCAGGTACGTCCGATACAGTCTACCAGATGGAAGTCGATCTTCGGTCCGTAGAACGCACCGTCGCCTTCGTTTACTACATAAGGAAGCTGCAGCTCGTCCAGAGCGCTGCGCAGCGCGTCTGTTGCCATCTCCCAGTCTTCGTCGCTGCCCATGGAATCCTCCGGACGGGTGGACAGCTCTACATGATACTGGAAGCCGAACAGGGAATAAACTTCATTGATCAATCCTGCAACGCCTTTGATTTCGTCCTTGATCTGCTCAGGTGTCATGAAGATATGGGCATCATCCTGTGTGAAGCAGCGCACACGCATCAGACCATGCAGCTGACCGGATTTTTCATGACGGTGTACCAGACCAAGCTCGCCCATACGCAGCGGCAGATCTCTGTAAGAACGGGGTTCAGATGCATAAACCAAAACGCCGCCGGGACAGTTCATCGGCTTGATCGCATAATCTTCGCCGTCGATTACAGTGGTGTACATGTTATTTTTATAATGATCCCAGTGACCTGAGGTCTCCCAGAGGCTTCTGTTTAAGATCACAGGAGTGGAGATTTCCACATAACCTGATTTTCTGTGGATTTCACGCCAGTAGTCCAGCAGGGTGTTCTTTAATACCATACCCTTAGGCAGGAAGAACGGGAAACCAGGACCTGCTTCATGCATCATAAACAGTCCCAGCTCTTTGCCCAGCTTTCTGTGGTCGCGCTTTTTCGCCTCTTCCATCATGGTAATGTAAGCTTCCAGCTCGTCCTTCTTTGCAAAAGCGGTTGCATACAGTCTGGTCAGCATCTGGTTGTGTTCGTCACCTCTCCAGTATGCGCCTGCAAGGCTCATGATCTTGAATGCCTTGCCAACTTCTTTGGTGCTCATCAGGTGAGGACCTGCGCACAGGTCTACAAATTCGCCCTGCTGATAGAAGCTGATTTCTTCGCCCTCCGGCAGATCTTCAATCAGTTCTACTTTATAAGGCTCTTCTTTCTCCTTCATAAATTCGATTGCTTTCTCTCTGGGCAGAGTAAAGCGCTCGATCTTTAAATCCTCTTTGACAATCTTCTTCATCTCTGCTTCGATCTTTTCAAAATCGTCGCTGGTCAGGGGAGTTTCGAACTCCATATCGTAATAGAAGCCGTCTGCGATAGAGGGACCGATCGCCAGCTTTGTGTTGGGATACAGGCGCTTTACAGCCTGCGCCATTACATGGCTGGTGGTGTGGCGCAGTGCAGCCAGACCTTTTTCATCCTTTGCAGTCAGAATGTTGACTGCAGCGTCGTGATCGACAACGGTACGCAGGTCTACAACCTCTCCGTCTACTTCTCCGGCACATGCCGCTCTCGCAAGTCCTTCGCTCAAATCCTTCGCAATATCAATCACAGACATTGCCTGTGCGTACTCTTTTACAGAGCCGTCTTTTAATGTAACCTTCATGGTATCTCCTTCCGGCTTTCGCCTTTTTCTATCTTAAAAATTTTGAAAATAACCTGTTTATTGGATCTTCACATAGTTTTGTGAATCTCGTTCTCCCTATAGATAAAAAAGAATGTGCCCTGGCACATTCTCGCGCCGAGGCGCGGTTGCTTCGGCAACCATCTACCCTTGCGCCGAGTGCGTATCCTCGCGGAGCGTTTATTATCGTATGGAAACGAAGTTTCCTATACGATAAAAACGTCCCATGCACACCTTACGATGTACATGGGACGCTTCAGCGCGGTTCCACCCATTTTGCAGATCTGCAACAGCAGTCTGCCGCTCTTTTGATGATAACGGAATCACCGTGTCCGATTAAGGACCGCTCCGAGATGGTTTTCATACGAGACCTCTGTCAAAACGCTTCCAGCACAGCTCTGCAATGCAGATACCGGCGTTTCTCTCTGATACAGATTCCGGGATTACTCTTCTCTTCCACGCGTTGTCTTTTTATCAAATGCTGCCCTTATCTTAATCGATCTGTTTCGATTTGTAAAGAGCCTTCGATCATTTATTTTTGCCGCAGCACTTTTTGTATTTCTTGCCGCTGCCGCAGGGACAGGGATCATTGGGATAAATCTTTGCTTCCTTTACGATGGTGGTAGAACTCTTCTGCTCTTTGTAGAGTTTCTTTCTGGTCTCTTCATCGAAGATGTCGTTCCACTCTTCCAGCCCGTACAGCCAGTCTGCGTCTGCAGCTACCATGTTCTTATAAAGCAGTGCCTTATCAAAGCCGAGGTTTACAACGGTATCCTCCTCCATCTCCTCGATCGGGTTGGGAGCCTTTAAGCTGTCGTTGATGCCGTCTAGGAAACCGGTCATGGTCATAATATCCACGCCGAATTTCTCAGCCAGCTCTTTAACCGTGCCTCTTACCAGCTCGTCCGGGTTCTTTAACAGTTCTGCGTAAATATCCTTTTCTTTTGTAAAATAAATTGCCCAGAACTGCTGCAGCTTAGCCTTGTCAGCCTGCTGGTCGTATGCCATATCTCTCCACTGCTGTAATAATGCCATATTTCTTCACCTCAATTAAATTTCTGACGGGATTGCTCCCTTTGCATTTCGCACGCCCATTTTTGCACGGACATCCATACTTTGCATTATTATAGCCCAGACCCCCGATTTGTGCAAGCAAAAAATCTGTGAACACTTTGCCGCTTAACAGGTCTGCGTTTCTTTTTTTGCAGGCTGATGGTCGTATTCAAAACCGCAGTGGGATAAAACTGCTTTTGCGATTACAGTTGCGCCGATCAGGTTCGGATGCACTCTGTCCCATGCAATATAGGAAGAATGACGATACTCAAAATACCGGTTGAATACCTCCTGCAGATCAACCAGACAGCAGCCGTGCTTTGCAGCCAGCTTTTTGCAGATCGCACCGTATTCGTCCATTCTCTTTCGCATCCAGTCCTGCGGATTAGGCTCCATATAATAAGGCGTCAAAATAAAGATGCCCTTTACTTTTCCTTTTACCGACAGAATCATTTTTTCCAGATTTGCTTCGTATTCTTCGGGCATCACCTGTCCGTCCGGAATCGCCGGGCTGTCAAACTGTCTCCATACGTCGTTGATGCCGATGCAGATCGAAACCCAATCCGGATTTAAGGCAACAACATCCGAATCAAAACGCTGCAGCAGATCTCTGCTCGTGTTGCCGGAAACACCGGAATTGGTCACACGCAGATACACTTCCGGATACCAGGTGCTCAGCATGTTTTCGATGATACGCACATAGCTCTGACCTACATTATCAAACAGACCTTCCCCCACAGGCTGTGCACTTCCCATATCTGTTACCGAATCCCCTGCAAATACAATTCTGTCCATTGGTTCAAATATCATCTTTTGTTCCCTCCTGCGCTTGCAAAGCGCTCCTCTTTGATGTATGCTATCAAGCATATTGTAGCATTATCATCGGCAATGTAAAGTACTGAATCGAATTTGTTTCAGCCGTCCTGCGACGGCAGAATGGAGACTCTTATGAAGAAGAAAAAAACGGCAAAGCAAATCGCTGCCATTGTTTGTATCGTCCTTTTAGCAGCGCTCTATCTCATCACGCTCCTCAGCGCAATTTTTGCATTTCCCGGTTGGCAGCGGCTCTTTTCCGGCTGTCTGATCTGCACGGTTGCAGTCCCGATCCTGCTCTGGATTTTCATCTGGCTTTACGGGCAGTTTGAACAGAAGCACACGATCGCATCCTTCGATATCGGACAGACCGACGCAGACCGCACGCAGAACGAGGACGAGGCAAATGCTGCGCAGAACTAAAACGCAAAAGTGCTGTTGCACCGGCAACTATTTCCCGGGCAGCAGCACTTTTTCAGCTTTCGTACACACTTTTTTACGTATCTACAGCATCTTTCTCTTTTTCAGCACTTTCATCGTAATCACGCATGCAACTAAAATCAGCACGCAGATAATCCCGAAACCGTAAGGCGTATGGGCCAGAGGCATCCATTTTTCGGAAACGTTCATTCCGTAAATGCCGGAAATTATCGTCGGGATCGCCATGACGATCGTGATCGACGCAAGGTATTTCATCGCGCTGTTTAAGCGATTATCCATCAGGGAGGAAAGCAGCTCTCTCGTTCCCTGGATAATGTCCCGGTAGATCCGCGTCATTTCGATCGCCTGCTGGTTTTCGACCACAACGTCGTCCAAAAGATCCTGATCCTCCGGGTATTTCTTGATGCGGCTATAGCGCATCAGACGATCCAGTACGACCTTGTTGGCACGCAGCGACGTATCAAAGTATACGAGGTTGGATTCCAGCTCATGTAAGTCGATCAGCTCCATTTCCTCCGTATCGTCCCCAATATGCGCCTCAATCTCCTTCCGCTTGCGGTCGATAATACGCAGATAGGACTGATACAGCATGCAGGAACGCAAAAAAATCTGGTAGATAAAGCGCATCTGTTTTTTAGTGCTGAACTCCTTGACCGTATTTTCCAGAAAATTTTTCAGAACCGGCGTTGCTTCCGCACATACAGTCAGCAGCACATCGTTCACCAAGATCAGACCGAGCGGTATGGTCGTATATGCTTCCCGCTGATGACGGTATTCCACAGACGGAACGTCGAATAAAATCAGGGAATATTCGTTGCTGACGTCCACACGGGAGCTTTCCTCATCATCCAGCGCGGCGCGGACATCGGCAAGGTCAATCTGAAATTCCTGTGCAATCTGCACACATTCTTCCAGGGTCGGCGCAACCAGATTCACCCAGCAGCCGCCATCCGCCCGATTGACCTCTATCAGCAGATTTCCCTGAGTTATATATCGTTTCACCATGTTACTCTACTCCAAACGTCCGAAGCATCTGCTTTGCCTGTTCCTGATTTTCAAATACAAAGGCATTGATCCCGGCTCTGCGGGCAGCTTCCACATTTTCCAAAATATCGTCCATAAAGACACATTCCTCCGGTTTTAAATGATACCGGCTTAAAATCAGCGAATAAATT
>QWCN01003963.1_pt1 | contig 16329 bp, 17 predicted proteins | sample 1972711 | NCBI WGS metagenome assembly QWCN01 (sample SAMN09866707, study PRJNA288562) | Human gut metagenome isolate term1_stool, whole genome shotgun sequencing... | isolation source: gut | host: Homo sapiens | place: USA: California | reverse complement strand
TTTTCATAATTTGGTTCTCCGCTTTTTGATTTGTTAATGTCAACACAATGTATCTGTGCAAGAGACTTGTACTCTGACATTGGCTCAACATAACGAATGTATTTTGTCAGCAGTTTTTTGTTAATTTTTTCAAGATTTATTTTCTTCATAGATACCTCCTGAATTCATAATAAATCTTTTTTAAAATTACGCTGCTATTTTCCTCGATTCGATTGGGGGATAAGGGGTACATAGTTTCTTGAAACTGCTTTTTTTATTAAAGTTGATATATCAAATAAAATTTTGTATAATAAAAAAGTCGAAAGACCCTGAAACGGTTCGGTCAGGTATCGAATACAAAGTACGGAGTAACGGCAGGTTCCGTGAAGACATAGTTTATATAGTCCAGGAGGCTATTCACAAAGATTCAGGTAATCTTTGTTCAGTTTAATAGACCAGTAGTAACTATTCAGTAATAGTGCTGTTTTGGTTTGTTATGTCTACAAAAGTATTTAAGGTAAAATATGTTTATGAAAAAACTGTTTCTAATATTCATATCTTTAATATTTTTATCCTGCTGTTACTCAACCGCACAGACAACTCTACACCCTATTGATAAAGCAGAGCAAGACTGTATATCAAAAACTTCTGATACACAGGTGATGAATCAATGTAGTATAATTGCTCAAAACGAATGGGAAAAAGAGATAAAAAAGACTTTATCAGAGTTAAAATCTATTTTGGATAAAGAAAGCTATCAAAGTTTGATTAATTCTCAAAATTCTTGGGAAAAATACAAGATTGATGAATTTAGTTCTATCGATAAAATGCTTGAAAATAAGCAGGGTACAATGTATTTGAATGTAAATAAAGGTTTGAAAGTTGATATAGTAAAACAGCGGGCTTTAAAGCTTAAAGAATATTTAAATACTGTAAAAGAATAACATATTTTGCCTTGGTTTAATTACAACTCAAATCAAGGAGAAAATTATGAAAAATTTATACATTAAATCGGACTAAAAATATAAAGAAGTCCAATTATTAAGGAAATTATCGAAACAATTAATCCTAAAATGAAAACTATGAAATGAATTTTTTTTAGTTTATCTGTTATTTTTATAAATTTTGGCTCTGTTTTTTTGAATTTGTAAAATAAAAATTCAATGAATACACAAGGTAAAATAGCAAGTTCTATCAGTGTATTGATAAAAATATACAATGCACAAAAAGACATCAACCCGAATATTCCATAAGGTGCGTCTTCGCCTGACATATGGTCGTATGTGCTCATATCAGGATACAAATATAAAATAACAGTTAAGGATACAACAAGAAAAATTAATCCTAAAACAGATAAAAAATTCGATGTAATATACTTTTCAAAGTTTTTCATAAAATGGATTCTATCATAAATCAGAAAGGAACAAAAATGTCCAATAATAAAACTAATATAGTGAGACAATCTTATAACAATTACATCTATGAACAAACTAAAAAATATCAGAAAAAATACGGCTTCGAAATTGGTGAAGGCTCTCACGATGCTTGGAACAATGAAGCTGATGCATTCAAACACACATTCATGAGTGCAGATATGGCATTAAAAACTAATGCAGGAATTAGTAAATATAAAGGCGATGAACATGAAATCGAAGGTAGAAACAATATGGGACAATCCTCAGGCGAAGAAAACATGGACAGATGGAACAACGCAGAAGGAAGAAAAATAGCTCAAAAAAATTGCAAAAGAAATAAAAAATCCATTTGTCTTGAAAGCATACGCCTTGAGTGGTCGTCTAGAAGATAGAATTGCAGAAGAAGTAATGCATAAAATGAGGAAGGGAGATTTGATAACTCATCCAAATGACAAACGAAGATATACGGAAACTCCTAAAAAAGATACACGAACCCCAAGTCAAAGACTTGACGATGAAATCAGAGAAAAATACAAACGAATGAAAAACGAAAGACTTCAAAGAGTGTTTGGTAAATCAAGCGGTTCATTAGGCAACGGCAAATGGGTAACTATTAACGGTAATGATGTATTCATAAAGGATTAATTTCTACAAAAAGAGCAGGTGTTTTTATACCTGCTCTTTTTAATGGAGCGAGACTACGGGAGCGCAGCGACTGTATGCAGCTTGTCTGCATTGTAAAGGGACTTCTCTACGGCTCATTCTTCGCCTAGAGCTGAGGTCAGCGAGGCTCGAACACATATTTTTATTTTGGTGATTAAAATTTTGTACTGTAATGTACAGTTCATAGATACCTCCTGAATTCATAATAAATCTTTTTTAAAATTACGCTGCTATTTCCCTCGCTTCGATTGGGGGATAAGGGGTACAGGCTTGCAAGAATCCCTGTATTAATCGATTATTTGAGTTTTAAAAGTTTGCATTACTTGACAAATGTCAAGTAATATGTCAATATAAATTAGTATTTTGTAATGATATATACTTCACTATTAGACTAGAAGGAAAATGGATAATTTAAAAATTGAAACTATTGGGTTATTAATTTATTTGCATAAAAAACAATGCAATAAATAAAAAGTAGGTTAAAATAAGTTTATGAAAAAAATTCTTGTTTTATTATCATTAATATTGGTTTCTTCCGGTTGTACTAAAGTACAGGAAAATCAGATTGTCACAGAACAGCAGCAGTGCCCTTCTTGTGAAGAATACTGCAAAGAACACCCCGTTGTTAAAGAACCTGAAATACCTGAACCCGCAAAACATCCTATTGATATAGAAGAAGAAAAATGTATAAAAATTGCAGATACTTCTGATATAGGAATGGGTAATTGTGCACTTAAAGCAACAGAGGATTGGTTTAAAGAAATTGATAAGAATTTAATGACTCTAAAACAAATGTTGCCTGCTGAAAAGTATGAAAAAATAGCTGATTCACAGAAAAAATGGGAAAGTTATATAAAATCCGAATTTGATGTCAACGAAAATGTTATTTTCTACAAGACAGGAACAATATACTATACTATCAGAGCAGGTCAAAAAGCATATATTGTAAAAGAACGAGCCTTGTTGTTAAAAAGCTATATACAATATGCAAATGAACCATAATTTTTCATAATTTATTTTAACCTTTCTGTTTAATAAAAATCGTATTCACAGAAAGGAAAAATGAAAATGTACGATAAAAAATTCTATACTTTACTTGATTATGTATTCGCAGATGAAGGTGGTTTTAGCAATCACAAAAATGACAGAGGAGGAAGGACAAATTTTGGTATATCTCAAATTGCAATGGATGAGTATACAAGAAAAAGAAATTTGCCGCATAAAGATGTCAAATATATTACAAAAGTTGAGGCACCTAAAATTTACTATGAAGACTATTATTTAAAATCAGGAGCTGACAAACAAGATGATATTCGAGATGCATATATTTTGTTTGATACAGCAGTAAATTTTTATCCAACAACTGCTAAAAATATGTTTAAACAAGCAAACGGTAATTTTTACAATATGCTCGATATTAGACTTAAACAACATCTTAAAGAAGTCAAAGATGACCCAAGACAAGAGGTGTTTAAACAAGGTTGGATAAATAGAGTTAAAAGAATAGAAAAACGAGCAGACGAACTCATAAAAGACCCGGATTTCAGACCTTCTTATGCAGATACCAAAACACCTTTTGATGATGACTATACAGGAGGTTTAAAAAAGCTCAATAGTATTTCCGACCCAAAAGAGAAACAAAGATTAAAAAATAAATATCAATATTTGTTAAACAAAAACGGTACTCCAACCGGCTATGCCGCTGATATTGACTCTGGTATAGATACACGAACCCCAAGTCAAAGACTTGACGATGAAATCAGAGAAAAATACAAACGAATGAAAAACCAAAGACTTCAAAGAGTGTTTGGTAAATCAAGCGGTTCATTAGGCAACGGCAAATGGGTAACTATTAACGGTAATCATGTATTCATAGAGGATTAATACTTACTAAAAGAGCGGGTGTTTTTTATACCTGCTCTTTTGGCGTTTACCGCAAGTTCAACAAAAGCACTCCTAAAAAGCAGCATTACACAAGGCAAATACGGGATTGTCCGCATATCCGATAGGGAGATTATTCAATAAACAGGCTCAAACTGATTAAATGCAGCAAATACTGTCTGTTATGCCAAAAACACAGTAATATCAACTAATTTGCTTCACAGTCCCTTAAACAGTCCCTTTTTGGGCCCAAATTGATATTTTTACAGAAATTCAAATAGCCAAAAAAGCATAAAAAAAGAGCCTTTACGGCTCTTAATTTAATGGAGCGAGAGACGAGGCTCGAACACATATTTTTGTTTTTGGTGGTTTAAAATTTTGTGCTGTAATCTACAGTATTGTTTAATCTTGGTAATCTATACTTTTACTGATTTACAATAATTTTTAGGGACTGTTTGCACAATTAGTCCCATTTTGGTCCCTTTTGAATTTGAAACTATATTTCTCAACAAAACATTATAATTATAAATTCTTTATATAATTATAGATTGATTTTTTTATAAAAATATGCTATAATAAAATTAAGCGGTGTACTTGCCATTTGGCAGTACACTGTTTTCATTTTTATAACTGTTTAAAAATTTATACATATTTGGACTATCTTTTTCCAAATATTCTTTTAGTTTATAAGTAATTCCTGCATTGTTTATGCTGCCTGTTTTTTGATTACAGGCAAATTTAGGCAATAATCTTTTAAAGAAAACATAATCAGGGTTGTCGTCCTTAAATGCCCTGTTCACGTTATATGCACACAAGTCTGTTAATTGAATAAAGTTGTTATATTGTGAATCAACAAACATTATATTTTCAATAATATTTTTCAGTGCTTTCCAGGAGTAACCTTCTTCAATTTGTAAAGTATGTGTTCGATTCAGCATTCTTTCAATGCTATCAGAGCATTTGTCCATAATAACAATAGCCTGTTTATCAGGGTGATTATATGACATAAATAGTGCTATTCTTTCCAACAGATATTGAATAGCGAAAATATTTGGTTCAGGTTTGTTTATGCCGTAATGTCTTAATAAAGAATCTTTGTTAATAACTGTAGAGATTAAAGTGCAGTTGTTATTTACGATAATATCCATTAAACCGCAAGAGAGCTGGATTAATTCTTCTTTAGACAGGTTAGCGAGATATTTGTGTTTTTCTCTTTCTTTAGGAAACCTTATCCAGTTTGATTTAACTTCTAATATTGGAGCATCGGGCGTTTTAAAAATAGCAGTTTTTAACTCATTAACTTTGTGGTTAATAGATTTCCAGTCATTAGCGTTAATGCCTAATGCGTTAAACACAAAATATTTTGAGCCTGAATTATAAGCAATTTCCCCTGATTCGTCTATGTAAAATAAATACATGCCGTCCCTTTATGTTGATTTTATAGGTATTTTAGCATGAAAGGAATTTATTATGTTTAAAAAATTATGATGATTATTACAAAAAATACAAGAATTATTGATATTATTTTAATTGCATGCGTTAATTAGTTTAATATTTGAAATTCTGCAAATTTGAGGTTTATATATGATAGAAATTCCTATTGGTCTAAAACAAGCTATTGAATCTGGTGATTGTATTTTATTTATCGGTGCTGGTATTGGTGCCAATGTTCTAGATAAAAATGGTACAAACGCACCAAACGCAAAAGAATTAGCTGCAGAGTTGAATGAATATTTCAAATTAAATTATGAATGTAATGATTTATCTAAAATTTCTCAAGTCCTTGATATTAAAAACAAGAGAATTGAACTACAAACATTTATAAAAAATAAATTTGCCAATATGATGCCCGATGATTTATTCAAGTGGATTCCGACTATAAATTGGAAAGCAATATATACAACTAACTATGACAATTTTATTGAAAAGGCATATGATATAAATGCAAAACCTCAAAAAGAATATTATGTAATAACTCATAACTCTAATTTACTTGAGTATGATTCAAGATTTCAAGTACCTATATATCATTTACATGGTTCTCTTTTTGCAGATGAATCGCCAAGTATTGTAATTACCGAAAAAGATTACACTAAGTATCAAGAAAAACGCAGAATGATGTTTGAACAATTAAAAATGGATGCAGCTAGTTCTACAATATTATATATAGGTTATTCTAATAATGATAGTAATTGGAAGCAGCTAATTACGGATATATCTACAGAATTTTACCCACAATCATTACCACAATCTTATAGAATTGATCCGTTTACAAGTGACATTGATGTAGAGATTTTAAGAAATGATAATATAGATACTCTCAAATGCACTTTTTCTGAATTTGTAAATTCTTGTATGCTGCAACTTGATGAACAATCCACAGAACTTTTGAAAATTGAAAATTTACAAAAATATATTCCATCTGAATTTAAAGAAATATTTACTAAAAATCCTGCTGCAGTTTCTCGTTTATTTACCTCTTGGGAATACGTGAATGGTGCTAATTTTTCGGATAAGCCTAATATATATGAATTTTTAAGAGGTGATAAACCTAATTGGTCGCTAATTGGGGCAGATGCCTATTTCACGAGAGATATTGAAGAAGATGTATATGATTCAATACTGGATTATTTAACTAGTTTTTCAAAAAAGCCCAAAGCTACTGTTATTTTGGGCTCTGCAGGGTATGGTGTAACAACATTAATGATGATATTGGCAAAAAGAGCAGTTGCTGATAAAGCTTGTAAAGTGTTCTTCTATAAAAATGGACACGATTTTAGAGAAGGTGATTTTGAGTTTGTTAATTCTGTAATTGAAGAAAAAACAATTTTCTTTATAGATAATGCGGCAGATAATATTTCTCAAATAGATACATTGTTTAAAAAATATAATGATGAGAATAAAAGTTGCATGTTTATATTAGGCGAAAGAAAAAACGAATGGATGCAAGCTAATTCTAAGATAAGGGCTAATTTTCATGAAGTTTTACCATTGAGTGATGGTGAGATTAATCGATTAATACAATTATTAGAAGATAATAATGAACTTAATCATCTAGATAATTTAAGTAAAGAAATGCAATTTTCTGCAATAAAAAGGAATTATAAAAGCGAATTGTTGGTAGCAATTAGAGAGGCTACTGAAGGCAAAAGTTTTGATGCCATTATAGAAGATGAATTTAGGGGAATTAATTCTGATATATCTCAAAAAGCATATCTAACCGTTTGCTGTTTTTCACAACATGATGCGTATATCAGAGTTGATTTATTAGCAGCTATTTTAGGAATTGATTTAATCACTTTATATGACAAAACAAAAAATAATACAGCTGGTATTATAAATTATGAATGTATAGATGAAATTAATGGTTATTATGTTGCACGTGCTAGACATCGTTTAATTGCTCAAATTGTTTGGGAACATTGTGGTGATATTGGTACAAAACGAAATTTAACTATTAGTGCATTAAACAATTTAAATTTGTTATGTACTACAGATAAGAAAGCTTTTGAAAAATTTATTCGTTCGGATAGATTAATTGATGGATTAAATACTCTTGATGATAAAATGAAATTTTTTGATAGAGCGTGTAATAAAGATCCAGATAATCCATATGTAAAACAACATTATGCTAGAATGCTTTTGAGAGCAGGAAATGAAAATTTAGCCTTAAGTCAAATAGACGAAGCAATTAAAATTGAAAAATGTAGAGTTTTTTACCATACTAAAGGAATAATTTTGAGTAAGATGATGGAATCTAGCTCTATTGACATTGCAAGAAAAAGATTATTCCAAAGTGAAGAATGTTTTAATATTGCTTTGTCTATGTATCCAAAAGATGAATATAGTTATCAAGGTCTAGCTGAACTCTATCTTAGTTGGGCAAAAATAATAAATGATGAAGAAGAATCTATCGAGTATATAGCAAAAGCAGAATCTGTAATTAATAGTGGTCTAAAAGTTGTAAAACAAAAAGAATCTTTATTTATAGAATCTTCTCGCATAGAAGATTTCTGTAATGAACAAGAAGAAAGGATAGAACAATTAAAACGAGCATTATCAGTAAATCCTAATAGTATTATTGTACGCTATTTATTAGCAAGAGCATATAATCAAAATAACAAATATCAAGAAGCACTGGATGTTCTTAAACCAGGAATGGAAATAGATCCTAACGAATTTAGACTATTTATTGAATATGCAATGGCATTGTTACATTTGGGACATTCCTATGACGAAGCAATTTCTGTCCTGAAACAATCTACATTGTATGGTTTATCAGACCCTAAATTTATATCAGTTTTAGGTGGACTTTTATTTCTTAATAAAAATTTTAAAGAAGCAAAAGAGATATTTAATGAATCAATAAAAAGAGAAATGAGTGGAGTTGATTTATTAAAAATACATTTTAAACCATTTTTTGTAAATGGTACCAAAAAAGAAGAACTTAGATTAAATGGTGTTGTAAAAATAGTTAAATCTGGCTATTCTTTGATAAATACTGCTTCTTATCCTGAATTTATGTGTCCTGGTTCTAAATATAATGGTATTTTAATGACCCCAGGATTGAATGTTACGTTTGTACCGGCTTTTACCCCAAAGGGTGTTATTGCAATTAAAATACAAAATTGTTCAAATGAAGAAATTGTTGAATATGTTGCTGGGATAAATTCTATTAATTGATATAGTTGAGTTAATAGAATATTTGAATCTTTTCATAAAACTCCTCCATCCTGCTCGCAACTTGTTTTTCTTTGCTCTTGATTATATGTGAATAAGTATTCAGCGTGATGTTCTTGTCTGCATGCCCGAGACGACCGCTTACGGTTACAACATCTTCTCCGGAAGCAATCATTATACTTGCGTTTGTGTGGCGGAGCTGGTGGAATGTTATCTTTGGCAGGTTGTGTCTTTCTAAAAATTTTATAAACCACTTATATGGAAGGTTTGGATTGATTGCAGTTCCGTCTTCAAGAACAAATACATACGGTTCATTTTTCCACGCTGTTCCCAGTTTCAATCTTTGTTGTAGCTGCTGATTTCTATATTGTTTTAACAGGTTCAAAACTGTTTGAGAAACTGTTACTACTCTTACCCCGGCATCTGTTTTTGGTTTGTCTTTTATTGTTCCGTAACCTACGATATAGTGTCTTTGCTTGTTGATACTTATTTGTGAAGTCTCAAAATTGATATCCTCCCATGTCAAACCTGTCAACTCACTTCTTCTTAACCCTGTGTCAATGGCTAAGGATATCATTGTTGCTAAGATTAAAGGCTCTGTATTCAACGCTTTTAACATCTCTGCAACCTGCTTGTCATCATAATACTTAGCTTTTGGTTTCTGTGCTTTTTTCATGTCTATTCTTTGCATAGGGTTATCTTTGATGATATTCCACTTAACCGCAGTTGATAGGATTGAACTGATTATTCCCATATGGTTGCGTATAGTTTTTTCAGAAAGCGGTTTGTTTTTTGAATAGGTAAACATCTGTTTTATATTTAGTTCGTAAGCTTCGCAGATCTTCTTAGCAATTTCATAATCAGTAATATGCCCTTTTTTAAGTCTTCTGCAAGATTTTACAGATAACCCTGATAATTCTTGCATTTGTGCAATTGGCAATGGCTGTAGTATTTCAATAAGCTTTGCTGTAGGTATGTACTTGCTGTCCAATCGTACATCAGCTTCATGCAGGTTCTGATAGAATTGCAGCAGGTGTGTCGGCTGCAACTTGCTTATTTTTATATGTCCTATTGCAGGAAGTATCCTGTCATTCAATTTTTGCTTGTAAGCAACAAGTGTTGTGGGAGTCAGGTTTAGTTCTGCATAGTCCTTGAACCAGCGTTGTGTAAATTCTTCAAATGTTATCTTGTCTCCATCAAGAAATTCACCGTTTTTAACCTCTTGTTCAAATAATACAAGCTGTCTGTTCAATTCTTTTTCAGCTTGCTTTTGAGTTAAGGTTTCATCAAGTTTTATTGTTTTTCTTTTGCGTAATTTTTTACCTTTTGAGTTGTAGCCCTGACAGACTGTTAATCTGTATGTATATTCTGAAACTTGCTCATAAAACGCCATTATTAATGTTTTCTCCTTTTTTTATTTTTTATTATGACAATTTTTTGTAAATTACGCTGTTATTTTCCTCGATTCCGTTGCATCATAAGGACTTTAGCTTTATGCTTTTATACAATTCAGATAATGCTCATTGAAATCCTTACATCCGCAGGGTGTTAGAATACGTTGGAACATCGGATATCTATCAATTATTTTTGCAGCAACTTTGTTGCCTTCTTCATCATTATCAAGGTATAGAAAAAACTTTTTGTACTTTGCAAAGTCTACTTGCGAAATATGTTTTAGCAGAGATTGAACACCATTTGACGGGGTTACAATGTGATAGTATTTTAATTGTCTTTTTTTATACAGGTGCTGATATAAAGCATATCCGTCAAAGTAGCCTTCTACTATAACTAATGCTTTGGTTGTCGGTTTGTAAGAATTAATCATTGCAAGACCTGTTGGAGTGCCTTTTTCCTGTTTCAATCCGTCTTTGCCTAAGTTCAATGGTCTATACTCAAAGCCTAAGATTATATTGCTTCTTTCTGTAGAATATTGAAATGTTGGTATTACCCAGCGTTTTTTGTATTCATCGATTCCAATTTTAACAGCTTTTACAGTTACAGCAGTTAAACCTCTTTTTTGACGTAGGAAACGAACTCGCATAAGTGATTTTTGCAGGGCTTCGTTGCATTCTTTCATATATGTTCTAAATTCCATTTGCTTTTGTATTGTGAAAAATCTTTTGTACCTGTCTGTATTTTCATAATCATTATTAAAATGCTTGAAACAGATTTTATTTTTGTTCTTTTTAAGTATTTCTCTGAGCAATTGCGGAGCGTGACTCTCATCTGCAAAGCACCATAGAATACCTTTTGCTGCATTGAATTTTAAGTTATCTCTGCCGGTGTCTTTGCATAACGGGCATTGCCAAATATATTCATCTCCTGATTGCGATTCTGGTTCACCTAAGTAATTTTGTAATATGTCTAATGTAAGTACATTCATTTTTAAATTTATTCCTTTCCGGGTTTGCGGTCATTGCCGTCAATCCCATACCATTTATGTAATCTCGTGATGACATTTACAGTAATTGCCGCAATGCTTGTATTTGATTACAATTACGGCAATTACATTTTTGGTGTTTAAATTAAATCGTCAAGTTCGTTTGCATATTGGCTTAATTCCTCTGTCACAACACGAACCAAGCCGTATTCTTTGCCTGAATTATTATTTATCGGGCGTTTTACAAGTGCATAATTTTCTAATTTTGCTATATCTGCAACTATCTCTATGTCATATTCAAAGTTTTTTCTAAAGTTATCTCTTGAATATCCAAACTTTTGACGGTGTTTTGTCATTAATTCAGTTTTTGAAAAATATTTACCCTCATTTTTTAAGAAGAACTGCAACATTCGGTCATATTTGTCTTCAAAGACGGGACGGTACTCTACAAATGTTAAAAAGTCTTTGCTCAGTCGCTCTACTGTTGCTATTGCCATTTTCATATCAATAGGATTGATATAGCTTTCTTCAGGATGGTTAATACTTGCATATATGCAAGATATCTTAAGAACCTTTAACTCTCTGGATTTAATTTCTTTTTTGAGAAGTGTATTTGATGTTTGTTTACTTAGTTTGGAAAGTTTTACCTTGTAAGGATGAAAGACATTTATGCTTGTTTTATCTGAAAGTTCATAACAGGTATTGAGCTTAATAGTGTCAAAGATTTTATAAAATTTTTTACCTAAAGCTTTTAAGTCTCGATAATAGTTTTCTTCCTCTTTATGGTATTTATTGCCATCTGTTTCCATTTCATATGGCTCTTCTTTGTCCATAAATGTTATTATGCATCGTCTACCCAAGCCTGTTTCCATTAATGCATTAAATATTTTTTCTAAATTACTGCCTTTAAACAAAGTCGGGTCTGAGTACATAAGCGTGTTAACTGGTATATCTTCAATACTTTCTCTTCGTTGTTCACCTTTGATACATTTTGAAATGATTTTACCGTCATATGCTTCAAACAATGTATTAAAAAACAATTTTTGTTCTGTTGTCATACTGCTCATATATTGCCCCAGTTCTGCAAATTTAATCATTAAGCTACCAAAACCTGCTTCTTTAAAAGCTTTTGCATCACAATAAAGCCCTTCTCTTGTACCGTCAGAGACTTCTAATACCAGATTCCTGAATTCGTTGAGCTTTTTCTTGATATATGTTTCTTTTTGTTTTTCTTGCTTGTCGTCTAGAAATTTTGCATTTGCTTCTCGTCTTATTTCAAATTTTCGATTTTGCTTTAATTCATCAACACTAGATTCAAACCATACTTTGAACGGGAACATTACGTATTTATCAATTTCGTTTGACATTCTATCCTTGCCTGCTCCTGATGGCATAAATATGATTGAGTATTGGTTTGGATATCCTGATTTACCAGGTTCGATGTACTTAATACGTTTTGCTGTAAGCATTTGCGAAATTTTTGCATGTACCATGTTTATTATTGAATTAACAGTTATTGCCGGATATCGTTTTTTTATAACTGCTATTAATTGTGCGATTGGTTCAGGCATGTACAAATCACTAATATCACAATCGACCACTGTTGAAGCCTCTGTGTCATAATACGGATGAAAATCCTGTGTGCGAACCGGTGCTTTATAAGCTGTCTTTGTCATGTATTTGTTAAATTTATTTATGTTCTGAATTTCATCAAATGGCATTGTAATTGCAACTTCTCTCATTTTATGCACCAACCTTTCTTACATTGCTTTTACTTGTATCTACTTCGCTGTTTGTGATTTCGCCTTGATTCAGATATTCAATCAGGCTTTCGATATTAATTAGGTATTTTTTACCTGCCCTGACGTATTTCACCTTGTTTTGTAAGACCATTTGTCTTATACGGTATTTTGCCAGTCCGGAAATTTTTGAAGCTTCATTGATGGTTTCCATTTGTGGAAAAAATTTTTTCATTTTTCTCTCCTTTTTTTGTCACTGATTTTTTTATAACTCAAATCATTGACTCTGTGCGAATTTTAGGCAAAAATGATAATTATTAACTAATTTGTTGTTAAAATTAGTAATTTAATAACATAGGAGTAAATATGTCCAAGAAGAAAAATAAAAAGTATCCCAATATTGGTGCAAGATTCAGAGCTCTAAGAGAAGAACTTGATACTATAGAACATGACTGTACACAGGATGTGTTAGCAAAAATAATATATATAAGCAAACCACAAATTTCAGAGCTAGAAAATGGTAAAAGATTACCTTCTATAAATGAACTCAAAATGTACCATCGACATTTTAATGTACCTATGGAATATTTGCTTGGTGAGCAAGATTGTAAAGATTACGATTATCTCAAACAAAGCGTAGAAACAGGGTTGTCTGACAAAGCACAGAAAAAGCTTAAAATGCTCAAAAAATCAATGCCTAATTATAATCATATTTTAAATTATCTTATAGAAAGCAATCATTTGGGTAAACTTTTGCAAGTTTTACATAATTATTTTTTCTTTGAGTTTAATTATCCTCAAATGTGTAAAATTACTGGTGGCGAAATAGCAAATATTTCTATAAATGTTGGAAACTTAGATTTTGGAAATTATATGCTAAGAGTTGATGATTTAATGAATATTCACAAGCAAATTATTTATAACACATTGACTGAGATAAAAAATGAGCTAAAAGAAAAAGGTTTTGATTTACCCGAAAGCTTTAAAAATAAAGAGAATATTAATTGTGTTGTAAGTCGTGATTTAATTAGAGAAAATATAAAAATAGAAACTCCAAAAATAGAAAACCCTAAGCTATTAAAAAAATTATTACCGGAAAAAAGAAAAGTAAAATCGAAGAAAATTAAAAGGAATATTTTTATTTCTTTATTGACCTATAAAATCTGTAAAGCAAGGTTACATCGACGATTTCATTTTTGATAGCGTTAATTAATTCTTCTTTCAACTCTTCAGTATCTTCTAAATGTTTAAAACTAAATAGCTCAGATGCTTCTATATCAAGTGCAGAGAGTATATTGGACAGGGTTTCGGCTGTAATGAAGTTGTTACCGCACTCGATTTTACTAAGGTTTCTTTCGCCGATACCGACAAGTTCTGCCAATTTTTCCTGCGTCATTCCTTTTCTTGTTCGGATTTCTTTTATTCTTCTGCCTAAAAGTTTCTTGATATCTCTGTTATTTTCCATATTGTCCTCTTTTTGCATGATAATTTATGTCACTACTAAAAATAACGACTTTAAAAACTCTTTAATAATTGACAGAGAGTTTTTAATTATGGATAATAGAGTTTAAAAGTTCTTAATTTAACAAATTTACTGCTTTAAATGATGACTAAGGAGTTGTTATGCACAATACCGCAGATAACGAAGTTAAGCTTAATGATATTTCCCTGAAAGTAAAAAATTGTGCGGATTGTTCATTGTATAAAAATCGAGTTTGCTCTGTTTTTTCAAAAGGTAATGCTAATGCACAAGTAATGCTTATAGGTGAAGCCCCGGGAAAACAAGAAAATGAAAAGGGGTTGCCTTTTGTCGGCAAGTCAGGGGAACAATTAGATAATTTATTAAAAGAAGCAGGTTTTGAAAATCCTGAATCAGAGATTTATTTTTGCAATGTAGTAAAATGTCGTCCTGTCAAAAATAACAAAGACAGAAAACCTTCAAAGGAAGAAATTCTAAGTTGTAAAAAATACCTGCTTGAGCAAATAAACACCGTAAAACCCGAAATTATTATACTGTGTGGCAATACGGCTAAAAATGTATTTGAAATAAAAGAACCAATGAAAACTGCTCATGGAAAGATGTATAAAAATGGTGAAATTAAGCTGTTTCCGATATATCACCCGAGAGCAAGTATTACTAATGCAATAAAAATTACAGACTTACGTAAAATCAAAAAAGCAGTAATAAAAGGAGAAAACTAATGGGCATTTATAGTTGGCTGCTTTTGATAGTTTTTCTTGTTTCATGGTTAGGTTATTATGTGATTTTAGAAAATGGATGGTGGGCATTACTTGTAGCATTGCTAATAGCATTTGGTTTTTGGGTTTATTTTATACCCTTATGGATAGCAAGATTGAGAAAACATCCACACAGTACAGCAATATTTTTTATCAATTTTTTACTGGGTTGGTCTATTTTGTTTTGGTTTGTAGCATTAATATGGGCATTCATAAGCAGCGAACGTGAAAAAATAAAGGAATAGAATTATGAAAAAGACAAAAGCAATTTTTATAGGAATCGCAATTTTTTTAGTTGCAACAATCTTGGGCGGTACTGTTAGTTATTGCGTAATAGCAAAACAGGCAGATAAAAAGCAAGAAAAAATTGAAACCAAGCAACCTAAAATAATTCATGCCAAATTTAATTATAATATATTAAGTTCCGAAACTGCTCTTAAAGATGCTGTTGTAATTGCAGAAGCAAATTTACAAAATGAACAGCTAATAAATGATGCTTATTCTGATACATCGGGTTCATATGGAGGTTATTTTGTATGGGGTGCAAATTATGATAAAAAGTCTTCAACATTTACATTAAAGACATTGGAACTTATAGGTATTTATAATCCTGATGACATACATTGTCTAAAGCCATTAGGAATTTATAAAATTCCTTTAAGCACTTTTAATTTTTATGGAGAAGGTGACAGTTTATACCAAAATCATTTTGATGTTGCCTGCTTTGATAACTATAAACAAGCCAATGCTTTAAGTGTAGAAAACGAAACAAGCCCTGAAGGGGAACATTTATCTAAAAGCCTTGCCGGCAATACGCTAATTTATAAGGATGAAAAGGGTAACGAAATAATAAAATTTGTTTTAGACCTACAAAATCAAAAGCTCTTTTACTCCGATGCAAATAATCCTCAAGATTATATAAATGTAGAAAAACTACCTAACAAAATGATTTATCGGGATAAAAACGGGAATATTATTGAAACCTATGAAGCTGAGGTTGTCGGTGACAGAGACGGTAATTCTGTTATAAGCAGAATCAATGTTTTGGATAAAGATGGAAATGTCAAAAAGATTGTGATGTTTGATAAGGCATAATTAAAATGTTTGGAAAAAGGCTCTATTACAGAGCCTTTTTTCTAAATCTCTACACCGTCAAATTCAGTATAAACTTTCACTTCATCTATTTTCATATATCTGTAAAGTGAACCGCCGTTTTCTGCATAGGTTATTTTAAACTCTTTGTTATCGTCTTCTGTACCTTCAAAGAATTTAACAAGCTTATTTATATCTTTCTTTCGGATAGGAATTTTTTTGACCAGCTGCATATTTTCATCATATTCAAAATACGGAATGT
>QWCN01014491.1_pt1 | contig 16335 bp, 14 predicted proteins | sample 1972711 | NCBI WGS metagenome assembly QWCN01 (sample SAMN09866707, study PRJNA288562) | Human gut metagenome isolate term1_stool, whole genome shotgun sequencing... | isolation source: gut | host: Homo sapiens | place: USA: California | reverse complement strand
GCAGCACGGCACGGTCACCATCAAATACGGCGGGCAGCTGTACGAGACCACTACCTTCCGCACCGAGGGCAGCTATACCGATGGCCGTCACCCGGACGCAGTGCAGTTCGTCCCGGACGTGCGGGAGGATCTTGCCCGGCGGGATTTTACCATCAACGCCATGGCTTATAATGAAGCCGAGGGGCTGGTAGACCCCTTTGGCGGGCAAAAAGATCTGCAGAACGGTCTGCTGCGGGCGGTAGGCGAGCCGCAGCAGCGGTTCACCGAGGATGCGCTGCGTATTCTGCGGCTGTACCGCTTTGCCGCAAGGTTCGGCTTTGCGTTGGACGCTACCACTGCCCGGGCGGCGCGGCAGTTGGCACCCCACTTGGACTGCATCTCTGCCGAGCGCATTCAGGAGGAACTTGCAAAGCTGCTGGCAGCCCCGCAGCCGGGGGCATATCTAGAGCCCGCCGTGCTGGCGGTGGTGCTGCCGGAGTTGACCCCGGCGGCGCTTGAAGCCGCAAAGCCGGTGGTGGATGCCTGCCCGGCGGGGGAGAAAAACCTGCCGGTGCGCTGGGCGGCGCTGCTGGGCGCTCTGGGTGAGGCCGACACCCGCCGGGTGCTCAAGCGGCTGCGCTGCTCTAATGCCTGCATCGAGGAGACCGCGGTATTAGTGCGGGAAACAGCAGGGGAGAGCGTGTGCGGGAGTTTCTCCGAGGACCGTCCGCTGGGGTGGGACCCTGCTGCCGCAGGCAGTAGGGCGGGCGATGGAATGGCCCGATTCGTGTCCGAGGAGAAAGCTCCCGTACACGTCCCGGTACACGCGGGAGAGGTTGCCATCCGGCAGCTTTTAGGCCGGTACGGGCTGTGCACCGTGGAGCGGCTGTGTGCGCTGTGTGCGGCGCTGCACCCGCAAGCTGCCCCGGCTTGCGCCCTTGCGGCGCAGCGGGCGCGGCAGCTGGAGGCCGACGGCGTATGCTGCCGGGTGAGCCAGCTGGCGGTGAACGGCCGCGACCTGATGGCGGCGGGCATTCCGGCAGGGCCTGCGCTGCGCCGGGTGCTGGAAGCACTGCTGGACGGCGTGATACGCGCAGAATACCCCAATGAAAAACCGGCGCTGCTGGTTGCGGCGCAGAAAATTTCTGCGTCTTGACAAGCGGTTTATGCTGCGGTAGTATTATACTACTTCTTTAGTATGTTGAACCCATAAAAGGAGAATCTATGACTACTCAGAACCCTGCAAACCGTCCCCGCGCCCTCATTGCCATGAGCGGCGGCGTGGATAGCTCGGTGGCGGCCTGTCTGATGCAGCAGGCAGGCTACGACTGCACCGGCATCACCATGCGGCTCACCCACAACGAAACGCTGGGACAGTCCGGTTACCAGACCTGCTGCTCGGAGAAAGATATCGAGGATGCCGCCGAGGTGGCCTTTGCGCTGGATATGCCGTATCAGGTGCTGGATTTTACCGCCGACTTCCGGGCACAGATCATTGAAAAATTCATCCGCGTCTACGAGACGGGCGGCACCCCCAACCCCTGCATCGACTGCAATAAATATATGAAGTTCCGCCACCTGCTGGACTGGGCCGCAGAGCACGGCATGGAGTATGTGGTCACCGGCCACTACGCCCGGGTGGAACAGGACGCAGCCACCGGCCGCTGGCTGCTGAAAAAGGGCTTGGACGAGGGCAAGGATCAGAGTTATGTGCTGTATAACCTCACACAGGAGCAGCTGGCGCATATCCGTCTGCCGCTGGGTGCGCTGCACAAGACCGAGGTGCGAAAGATCGCGCAGGAGCACAGCTTTATCAACGCCCAGAAGCACGACAGTCAGGATATCTGCTTTGTGCCGGACGGCGACTATGCCCGCTTTATGGAGCAGTTCACCGGCAAGCACTACCCCGCCGGGGATTTTCTGGATCAGAGCGGCAAGGTGGTGGGCACCCACAGCGGCGCGGTGCGCTACACGCTGGGACAGCGCAAGGGGCTTGGTCTTGCGCTGGGCGCACCGGTGTACGTCTGCGGCAAGGATATGCAGGCCAATACCGTCACCGTCGGGCCGGAAAGCGAACTGTTTGACCGCATCGTTTACGCAGAGGATGTGAACTGGATCGCCATTCCGGCGCTGACCGGGCCGCTGCGGGTCACTGCCCGCACCCGGTATCATCAGGCCGAGCAGCAGGCCACCGTTTACCCCGCAGAAAACGGTTTCCGACTGGAATTTGACCAGCCCCAGCGTGCCCCCACCCCGGGGCAGGCTGCCGTGCTGTATCAGGGCGATGTGGTGCTGGGCGGCGGCACCATTACCCGCGTAGAAAAGTAAGGAGAACAAAATGCAGGATCAGTATTCCCGCACTCAGCTGCTGCTGGGTGCAGAGGCTATGGAAAAGCTGCACCACGCCCGGGTGGCAGTGTTTGGCATCGGCGGCGTGGGCGGCTACACGGTGGAGGCGCTGGCACGCAGCGGCGTGGGCGCACTGGATCTGATCGATGACGATAAGGTCTGCCTGACCAACCTCAACCGTCAGATCATCGCCACCCGCAGCACGGTAGGGCAGTATAAGGTGGATGTAGCGGAACAGCGCATCCACGACATCGACCCCAACATCAAGGTGACCACCCACCGGTGCTTCTTTGGCCCGGAGACACAGGACGACTTCGATTTTACCCAGTACGACTATGTGGTGGACGCCATCGACACCGTCACCGGCAAGCTGGCGTTGGTGATGAAGTGCAAGGAGGTGGGCACGCCCATCATCTGCTCCATGGGCGCAGGTAACAAGATGGACCCCACCCGCTTTGAGGTGACCGACATCTACAAGACCTCGGTCTGCCCGCTGGCCAAGGTGATGCGTACCGAGTGCCGCAAGCGCAGGATCAAGCACCTGAAGGTGGTCTACTCCAAGGAGCCTGCCATGACTCCCATCGAGGACGACTCCATCAGCTGCAAGAACCACCCGGGCTCCAACGCCTTTGTGCCCTCGGTGGCCGGTCTGATCATCGGCGGCGAGGTCGTCAAAGACCTTGTGGGCTTTGTACCGCTGAAGGGGTAAAACAGACCGCGGCTTCCTTGCTGCGTGGGACGATTTGGAATGCGCTCCGCGTTGCTCTGCGCATAAGCTAAGGAAATATTATTTTTTATTTCGGGGTTCAGAAACGCCTGCGGGCGTTTCTGAACCCCATTTTCACAGGTGGGGTCGTGGAGAAAAACGGCAGTTGCAGCGCCGCTTTCTGCGAAAGCGCGGCGCTGCGGGCGGGCGCTCGCTCCCCCGAGAGGGCCGACTTCCCCCGGCCGGGGGAAGATGTCACCGCAGGTGACAAAAAGGGGAATCTGTCGCGCAGCGACTGAGGGGTTATAGATGGAGAAGCGAAAAAAGCGTTAAAGCGCTAGCGCCGACTGGCGCAGCGCTAGCTTTTTTGTGCTTCGACTTCTTCTTTAGGATTGTCAAGGGCGAGTAGCCCTTGGCGACGGGTTGCGGCACCCAGCATCCGCATCGTGCCTTGGGCGGCACTCGCGTCTTGCTGGCCGCTGCCCCAACAACCCCTCCCTGCCTCTGGCCCAGCGGAGCGTCTTTGCACGCTTGCGGCAAGCAGAAAATTTCACCGGCAGCAACGCTGCAAATGTAGGGTGCCGCAACCCGTAAGACGCGGAGATCATTCGAAATCACGCTTTTTACGCGCTGCAACGTTCCATAACATAAAATTGCAACCAATTTGCAATTTGGTATTGCAATTGGGAAGCATATCGTGTATAATCTTCCCTGCACGAAAATGCAAACTGATTGCAAATTATTGAGAGACGCCCCCTTGCGGGTCTTTGGAGCGATTATTTATGGAACTGTTTCTGGATGTTCTGGGCGAAACCTTGGTGGATACCGCCAAGATGCTGCCCTTTCTGTTTCTGGCCTATCTGCTGATCGAGTATATCGAGCACCGCCACGGTGAGCGCATCGAGGCGCTGCTGGCGGGCGGCGGGCGCTGGGGCGCTGTGCCGGGCGCAGTGCTGGGCTGTGTGCCGCAGTGCGGCTTCTCCGCCATTGCGTCCAACTTCTACGCCTCCCGGGTCATCACGCTGGGCACGCTGATGGCAGTGTACCTTGCCACCAGCGATGAAGCTATCCCGCTGCTGGTATCCATGCCCGCCTACTGGGATAAGCTGGCTGTTCTGATGGTCATCAAGGTGTTGTACGCCATCGTGGTGGGCTTTGTGCTGGATTTTGTGCTGCGGGGCGTGCTGCCCAAGGGTCTGCGGGGCGGCTACACCGGCCATGCGGACGAGGTGGACTGCCACGAGGAGCACAGCGATACCGAGGGCAACGAAAAGCCCATCTGGCAGGCGGCGCTGCGCCACACGCTGGAGATCTTTGTGTTCATCTTCGTGTTCAGTCTGGTGTTCGGCATGATCGTGGAAGGCGTGGGCGAGGACGTGTTTGCTGAGGTGCTGGGCGGCATGGGCTTCTTCCAGCCGGTGGTGGCGGCTCTGGTGGGCTTGATCCCCAATTGCGCTGCCAGCGTGCTGCTGACCCAGCTGTATGTGGAGGGTGCGCTGCGCTTTTCCAGCCTTGTGGCGGGGCTGTGCACCGGTGCGGGTGTGGGTCTGGCAGTGCTGTGGCGCGCCAACCCCTCGTGGAAGCAGAACCTCTTCATCACCGGCCTGACATGGGCCGCCGGTGCCTTTGTGGGCGTGGCCATGCAGGTGGTCGTGGCGGTGTTTGCCTGATTTCCCGTGAAGAAAACGATTTGAAATGCGCGCCGCGTTTGCTTTGCGCATAAGCTAAGGAAATATTATTTTTAATTTTGGGGTTCAGAAACGCCTGCGGGCGTTTCTGAACCCCTTTTTCACAGGTGGGGTCGTGGAGGAAAACAGCATTTGCAGCGCCGCTTTCTGCGAAAGCGCGGCGCTGCGGGGGAGCGTCCTCGCCCTCTCAGGCGCTAACGCGCCAGCTCCCCCAAAGGGGGAGCCACTGGCGAAACCGTAAACTTTTGCAGTTTGCCCAGTAACTTCCCCGCTATGCCAAGGCCTCTCACTTTGGGAGAGGTGGCACGGCGTAAGCCGTGACGGAGAGGGCGAGGACGTTCCATGCCACGCGAATGTTTCCGTAGGAAACCAGCAGTGGCAGCTGCCGTTTTCGGTTACGGCCCCTTTCCGCGACAAACGCTCTATATCAAAAGAAGTTTCCGCTATATTTGCCCAGAGCGCAAGCGGAGGGCATTTTTGATATTCCCCCTCTCCCGCTGGACTTTGAAATGTGTTATACTGGGAGAAAACGATGCACACAGGAGAGATGACCATGCAATATAAGATTCTGGCAAGCGATTACGACAACACGTTGATGCCCTTTGGTGAGGCAAAGCCCCGCCCGGCGGTGGTAAAGGCGGTAAAAAAGCTGCAGGCTGCCGGGGGCAAGTTCGTGCTCAGCACCGGCCGCTCTTACCCGGGCATCCGGGATAAAAACCAGCTGGGCGGCATCCGGTACGACTACGCCATTACCTGCAACGGTGCCTGCGTGGTGGACAGGCAGGGCAACGTGATAGCCGAGCATCCGCTTACCAGCGAGGAGATGTATGTGCTGGTGGATTTTTGCGAGGATTATAACTACCCGCTGCAATTCAACTTCCGGGATGCCTATTACGCCTACTGCGAGTACGAGTATCTGCACACCGGCTATCAGATGATGAACAGCCCCGGGCTGGACTGTGTGGACGGCGAGGATCAGGACAGACATCTTTTGGATATGCCCCACGCCGCCTTTGCCGCCATGCCGCCGCAGGAAGTGGAGCGCTTCCACGAAAAATACGGCTACCTTGGTTTGCACTGGATGCAGACGGGTGCGCAGAACGCAGACGGTTACTGCTACTACGATATCGTGCGCGGCGGCATGGATAAGGGCGTAGGGCTTGCCGACCTGTGTGCACAGATGGGGCTTACGCTGGCGGATGCCGTGGCTGTGGGCGATTCTGCCAACGATGTGGGGATGCTGAAGGCAGCCGGCCTGAGTGCCTGCATGGCAAACGGCACCCCGGACGCCAAGGCCGCTGCCGACCGGATCATCGGGGACGTGCGGGAGGATGGCGTGGCGGCGCTGATCGAGGAACTGTGGTTCGACGGCCCCCGCGCGGAGCCCTCCGGCAAGGACTTTGGCTCTGCATGGGGCAATATTGAAAGCGCAGGCGGCAGCTTATGAGCTTTGCACCGGTGTACGATGACCGCAGTCGGGCGCTGATTTTAGGCACATGGCCCAGCCCCAAAAGCCGGGAGATGGCCTTTTACTACGGCCATCCGCAAAATCGGTTCTGGCCGCTGCTGGCGGCGCTGACCGGGGAGCCGCTGCCCGTGCGGGAGGATATCGCCGCCAAAAAGCAGCTGCTTTTGCGCCACGGGCTGGCACTGTGGGATACGCTGGAAAGCTGCACCATCACCGGCGCATCGGATGCCTCCATCCGGGATGTGGTGCCCAACGATATCGCCGGGCTGCTGCGCAAAGCGCCCATCCGGGCAGTGTTCTGTAACGGTGCTACGGCTTACCGTATCTACACAAAATATCAGCAGCCGCTTACCGGCATCCCGGCTGTCCGTCTGCCAAGTACAAGCCCCGCCAATGCCGCCTGCAGCCCCGCCCGGCTGGAGGAGATTTGGGGCGCTGCGCTGGCGGACTGGATCGTAAAATGATGACAAGGCTGTAAATTCTTTTGCGGGATACTTGCGTTTTTTTGCGGACGTTGTATTATGGATATCATAAGGGGCGCACTGCCCCGGACAAGGAGAAATGACCATGAGCAAGATCATCCGCACCCAAAAGCCCAGCGTGCTGCCTTTTTACGCCATGGCGCTGGTGTTCGTGGTGCTGTGCGCGGTGTTGCCGGTGTATAAATTATGGGCGCTGCTGGTGGCGCTGGGCGGTGCCGCCGTGGCCTTTGGCGTGGCACGAAAAACCTGCCCGCCCCGGGTGGTGGAGCACGAGGTACCCTTCCACACCGGTGTGGAGGATGTGGACCAGATGCTGACCGATATCCAGCAGAAGCTGGACACCCTGCACGCACTGAACGAGGCTTTGCCCGACCCGCAGCTGTCTGCCGCCATGACCCGCATGGAAAAGGCGGGACGCTCCATCGTGGAAGCGGTGGAAGCAAACCCCGCCAAGGCAAAGCAGGTGCGCCGGTTTGCCAACTACTATCTGCCGGACGCCGTAAACGTTCTGCAGCAGTACGCAAAGCTTGCAAAGCAGGGTGTGCGGGGCGAGAACGCCGCCGCCATCCGCGCCGAGGTGGAGCACAACGCCGCCTCCATTGCCACGGCTTTTGAAAACCAGCTGGATGCCCTGTATGCGGCAGAGAGCATGGACCTGTCCGCAGACCTGACCGTTTTGCAGAATATGCTGAAAGGGCAGGGTCTGAGCAAGTAAAAACGGAACATTCCCTCGGGATTTTGAAAGGAAGGAATCACTTATGGCTGACAATACTCTGAACTTTGATCTGGATGCCCCCGCAGTGCCCACCCTGACGCTGGACCCCACCCCCGCTGCTGTGCCGCAGGAGGAAAAGCCCGCCGCTGCCCCTGCCCCGGAGGCACAGGTGAACCTGACCCCCGAGGAGCAGGCCATGGTGGATCAGTTTGCCCAGAAGATCGATATCACCAACAGCCAGCAGGTGCTGCAGTACGGCTCTGCCTGCCAGAAGAAGATCGGCGATTTCTCCGAAGCAGCCCTCTCCAAGGTGTCCACCAAGGATCTGGGCGAGGTGGGCGATATGATCACCGACCTCATTGGCGAGCTGAAGAGCTTTGATGCCAACGAGGAGCAGCAGAAGGGCATTATGGGCTTCTTCAAGAAAAAGACCAGCCAGCTGGATGCCCTCAAGACCAAGTACGACAAGACCGAGACCAACGTGGAAAAGATCCAGTCCATGCTGGAAGCCCATCAGGTGCAGCTGCTCAAGGATATCGCCATGCTGGACAAGATGTACGAGCTGAACATGGCCTACTTCAAGGAGCTGAGCATGTATATCCTTGCCGGCAAGAAAAAGCTGGCCGATGTGCGTGCCAACGAATTGCAGCAGGCTATGGATAAGGCCAAGGTCTCCGGTCTGCCGGAGGATGCACAGGCCGCCCGCGACCTTGCCGACCAGTGCGAGCGCTTTGAGAAAAAGCTGTATGATCTGGAACTGACCCGCAACATCAGCTTGCAGATGGGCCCCCAGATCCGTCTGCTGCAGAACAACAACACCATGATGGCAGAAAAGATCCAGTCTACCATCGTGAACACCATCCCTCTGTGGAAGAACCAAATGGTGCTGGCACTGGGTCTGGCACACAGCCAGCAGGCCATGCAGGCCGAGCGCGCCGTGACCAACATGACCAACGACCTGCTGAAGAAGAACGCCGAGGCACTGAAGCTGGGCACCATCGAGACCGCCAAGGAGAGCCAGCGCGGAAAATGATGGAGATCCGGAGCTGAAATGGCAAACGCTGATTTTTCTCAGAACAAACAAACCGCTCCCGGCGGCTTTGACGCGGGCAGCTACCGCGAAAAAGCAAAGCCGGAGCAGGTCGTAACGCTGACGCCCCGCCAGCAGAAGCTGGCCGCACTGGAAGCAAAGCTGCCCGCAGCGTTTTCCACCCGGGCGGCGGCGCTGGCCTTGAGCGTGGTGGTGATGCTGGCCGCTTTTTTCGGCTTTGGAAGCGCCAAGCTGCGCGGCAAGTACAACACTGCCCGTCAGTGGTTCACCGCAGGGGTCGCCGCCGACAACGGTTATAACCTGAGCGAGGAGCTGACCACCCGGGAGAATACGGCGGCGAACATCCTGACCACCGCCTCCAATACTCTTGGTGCAGACAGCGCCGAGGTGCTGGCTGCACAGACGGCGCTGAACGATTTCTCCGCTTGTCTGCAGGCGGTGCAGAACGGCGGCAAAAGCCAGTCGCTGACCTCGCTGCCCTATTATCAGGGCAGCGCGATGCACGCGCTGTATCAGGCCGACCAGGCACTGGACGCCGCCATCGACCAGCTGTATGCAAAATTGCAGGAGCAGGCCGCAGACCCCATGAAGATGGGTGCGGTGCAGGGACAGTACGGCCAGTTCAACAGCGCAGCCACCATCATTGGTACTTTGCAGTACAATACGGCGGTGTATGAATATCAGAATGAAGTCGGCGGCTTCCCGGCCAGTGTGCTGGGCGCTTTGTCCGGCGTGAAGGAGGTTGAGCCCTTCGCATGAAAAACTTTGCAAAACGCATCAGCGCACTGGTGCTGGCCGTGGTGGTCAGTGCGGCAGTGCTGTGCCCGGCGGCCTTTGCCGCCCAGCTGCCCAGCCTGCCCAAGGATCAGTGCGTGGTGGACGATGCCAATGCGCTGAATAGCCAAGTAACGCAGACGATTGAAGAATTGAATGCAAAATTGGAGACGAACTGTAAAGGCGCACAAATTGGTGTTTTGACTGTGCAGTACACAGGTAATCTTTCTACGGAAGATTATGCCACAGAAGCATTTAACGCTTGGGGAATCGGCAATGCCACGAACAATAATGGTGTTCTGATCCTGCTGGTGATGGAGTCGGCGCAGTACGCGGACGGCGACTACTACCTGACCTACGGCGATGGCTTCCGCAACACCACGCTGGCAAAGCAGGCCAGCGCCATCGCCCAGACCATGGAAAGTGATTTTGCAAACCGTGATTATAGCGATGCGGTAATCACCTGTGCAAATAATGTGGCCGACACCATTGCGAGCATTTATGGCGTAAATCTGGACAATGGAAGCTATGAGAACGGCGGCACCGTGCAGCCCGGCTATCAGGGCGGGCAGAGCAGCGGCGGCAGCACTCTGACCGACATCCTGACCCTTGTGGTCAGCGTTGTGCTGCTTATTGTCATCATCCGGTCGGTGGCCTATGTTTTTGCCAGCCCCTGCGGCTGGCTGTGGTGCTTCGGCGGGCCCCGGCCTCCCCGTGGACGGCGGCGCGGCCCGCATAACCCGCCCCCGCCGGGCGGCTTCTACGGCGGCTTTGGCGGCATGGGCGGCGGCTCCTTCGGGGGCGGTGCCGGGCGCGGCGGTTTCGGCGGCGGCAGCTTTGGCGGCGGCTTCGGTGGCATGGGCGGTGGTTCCAGCCATGGCGGCGGCGGTGGCCGTGGGCGATAATGAGAATAAAAAGAGAAAGGCAGTGGTTTTACCATTGTCTTTCTCTTTTTTACGTCTTTTGTCGTGAATGAAATTCATTTGACAAAACAATTTTTGTAACTTATACTGGATGACATCACGAAAAAATAAAGGAAGTATCTGTCATGCTGACTCTGGATAAGATCTACCACGCCGCCTTTGTGCTGAAGGACGTTGCCCGCAAGACCGACCTCATCGAAGCCCCCAAGCTGTCCAAGGACTGCCAGCTGTACCTCAAGACCGAGAACCTGCAGGCTACCGGCAGCTTTAAGGTGCGGGGCGCTTACTATAAAATCAGCCAGCTTTCCGAGGAGGAGAGCGCCAAGGGCGTCATTGCCTGCTCTGCGGGCAACCACGCGCAGGGCGTGGCGCTGGCGGCTACCCGGCGTGGCATCCGCAGCATCGTCTGTATGCCGGACGGCGCGCCCCTGATGAAGGTGGAAAACACCAAAAATCTGGGCGCGGAGGTCTGCCTTGTGCCCGGCACCTACGACGAAGCCCACGATAAGGCTGTGCAGCTGCAAAAGGAGTACGACATGACCTTTATCCACCCCTACGATGACGAGCAGGTCATCGCCGGGCAGGGAACCATTGGCTTGGAGATCCTCGACCAGCTGCCGGATGTGGACGCTGTGGTGGTGCCGGTGGGCGGCGGCGGGCTGATCTCCGGCATCGCCTTTGCCATCAAGACCCTGCGGCCGGAGGTCAAGGTGTACGGCGTACAGGCCGAGGGTGCCCCCAGTATGTACCGCAGCCTGCACGAGCACAAGTACCAGACCCTGAAAGCTGCCTCCACCTTTGCGGACGGCATTCAGGTCAAGACCCCGGGCGAGTTGACCTACCAGCTGTGCGAGCAGTATGTGGACGATATCGTTACCGTGACCGAGGACGAGACGGCAGCGGCTATCCTCTCCCTGATGGAGAACCAGAAGCTGGTGGCCGAGGGTGCAGGCGCTGTGCCGGTGGCGGCGGTGCTGTTCCACAAGCTGCCGGTGGAGGGAAAAAAGGTGGCCTGCGTTATCTCCGGCGGCAACATTGATGTGAACATCCTAAACCGCGTCATCACCCGCGGTCTTGTCATGAGCGGGCGCAAGGCAAACCTGACCATCGCGCTGGAGGACAAGCCCGGCCAGCTGAAAAAGGTGGCCGAGGTGGTATCCCGCTGCGGCAGCAATGTGGTGTCGGTGCAGCATGACGGCTCCGACCCCAATATGCCCATTTCCAGCTGCTTCCTCAAGCTGACGCTGGAGACCCGCGATGCCGCCCAGATCGAGCAGATCCGCACCGAACTGACCAAGGCCGGCTTCCAGCTGGTCACCGAGCGGGTGTAAACTTTATCGTTTGCCAGAGCGAAAAGAGAACTTGCCTTAAACTTAAAGTAATATAGAGGAGAAAATATACTATGAAAGTCGTATCTACTACCAACGCACCTGCCGCCATCGGCCCTTACAGTCAGGCACTGGATCTGGGCAACATGGTGTTTGTGTCCGGGCAGATCCCGGTAGACCCCGCCACCGGCACCATGGCCGATACCGTGGAGCAGCAGGCCGCACAGAGCCTTGCAAACCTGAAAGCGATTCTGGCCGAGGCGGGGCTTTCCATGAACAACGTGGTCAAGACGGTGATCTTTCTGGCCGACATCAACGATTTTGCCGCAGTGAACGCAGAGTACGCCAAGGCCTTTGCCGAGCCGTTCCCCGCCCGCAGCTGCGTGCAGGTGGCAGCCATCCCCAAGGGCGCAAAGCTGGAGATCGAGTGCATCGCTGTGCGGGACTGAGCGAAAAATAAGACAAGAAAAACGGGACACCGGAGCATCTGCGGATGCTTTGGTGTCCCGTTTTTGATATCAGGTTCGGAAAACCGGTTTTTACTTCTGCACACCGGCTTCGCATTGCTCGATGAACTGCTTGGCTACCCGGGGGCTGCGGCCGCCGGCACGCAGGGCAAAAGCCTCAGCCTTGAGCAGCAGCTGCTCGGTGGGCATCTGGATGTTGTGCTGCTTTGCCAGCTCCTCCAGAATGGTCTCGAACCGTGCCTTTTCCGGCCGCTGGAAGGTGACCGTAAGGCCAAACCGGGCGGAAAGGCTCATCAGCTCCTGCCGGGTGTCGGCTTCGTGGATGTCGTCGCCGGTGCGGTCCGAGAGGGTCTCTTTGATGAGGTGGCGGCGGTTGGAGGTGGCGTACACCGCAATGTTCTGGGCGCGTCCGCCTACACTGCCCTCCAAGATGGCTTTCAGGGCGGCAAAGTTGTCGTCGTTGGCGGTAAAGCTCAGGTCGTCGATGAACAGGATGAACTTGAGCGGGTTTGCCGCCAGCTTGTCCATCAGGTCGGGGATCTGGTACAGCTGGTTCTTTTTTACCTCTACCAGCCGCAGCCCCTCGGGCGCAAACTCGTTGGCAATGGCCTTTACCGCGCTGGATTTGCCGGTGCCGGCGTCGCCGTACAGCAGCACATTGTTGGCGGGCATCCCGGCCAGCAAAGCCTTTGTGTTGGCAATCACCTTTTCCCGCTCCTTCTCGTAGCCGGGCAGCTCCGAAAGGCGCTGCGGGTCGGGGTATTTTACCGGCACAAGCTGGCCGTTTTCCACCGTGAATACATGGTGCTTTGCAAACATACCGTAGCCCTTTTTGCCCACCTCGCTCATGCGCTGGGCGTAGGCGGCGGCAAGGTCGAGCTCACAGGTCTGCCACCGGGGCAGGAAAGCCAGTTCCGGCCGCTGCGCCTGCTCCGAGTAGGCGGTCTGGAACAGCTCGTCCAGCGTCAGCCCGCACAGCTGCTGCAAAAACTGCAGCTCACTGTCCAGGGCGCTTTGCAGCAGCGCGTCCAGCTGCCCGGCAGCGGCCTGCCGCACGCAGATGGTCTCGGCCTCCAGCACAGCATTGCTCAGGTAGCTGCCCCAGTTGGTGGTGTACTCGAACAAAGCGGCCTCAAAGGCGGCTACGGCATCGCACACCGGGCCGTAGGAGGAGCAGCCCGCCTCCATGCGGTCGGTCAGGTCTAAAAGCTTTGCCACAACAGGGTCGTTCAGCAGGGCGCGGAATACAACAAGCCCATGCAGATGGGCATTCCATTCTCTTAATTTCATAGGCAGATCCCTTTTCCTCTCCATTGGCACATACCCTACAAAACGCAGGTACGCGGATATCAAAAGTATACAGCGGTTCGGGTGTGGATGCAAGGGGTGTTAAAAATGCTTCATCTTTGGGCTGATTCAGGTTACAAATTGTCGATTGACAAAAGCCCGGTTTCAGGGCTTTGTTGGAAGCCCGTGAGAGGGTGTGCACAGCACGCCAACGAGAGTGGTACCGCAGAGAGCTTGATGTTACAAGGTCTTTGTCTCTTGAAAGGAACAGGGGACAAGGGCTTTTTCTTTTTCGGAAGCTCTCCCCGAGGGAATGGATAAGAAGTGGAACAGGAATAGGAGCAACACCATGCAGTTGAATGGTTCTCAGATCTTTGTAGAGGTCCTGTGCGAGCAGGGAGTGGATACCCTTTTTGGCTACCCCGGCGGCGCTGTGCTGAACCTTTACGACGAACTGTATAAGAATGCCGACCGCATCACCCATGTGCTTACCGCCCACGAGCAGGGCGCAGCCCATGCAGCGGACGGCTACGCCCGCGCCACCGGCCGCACCGGCGTGGTGCTGGCTACCAGCGGCCCGGGTGCCACCAATCTGGTCACCGGCATTGCCACCGCCTATATGGACTCGGTGCCCATGGTGGCCTTTACCGGCAACGTGCCCACCAGCAGCATTGGCAAGGACGGCTTTCAGGAAGCGTACATCGAGGGCATCACAGTGCCCATCACAAAGCATAACTTCACGGTGCGCCGGGTAGAGGATCTGGCCGACACCATGCGGGCAGCTTTCCGCATTGCGCAGAGCGGCCGCAAGGGCCCGGTGCTGGTGGATATCCCCAAGGACGTGACCGCAGCAGTGTGCGAGTTCACCCCCAAGCAGCCGGAGCCCATCCGCACCGTGACTACCTATAATGAGGAGCAGGTGCACTGGGCGGCAGACCTCATCAACGCCGCCCAGCGTCCGCTGGTGTACTTTGGCGGCGGCGTGCGCAGCGCAGCCAGCTGCCAGCCCTTGCGGGATCTGCTGCACAAGGCGGAGATCCCCGCCACCTACACCCTGATGGCCGCAGGCGTTGTGCCCTACGGCGACCCGATGAATCTGGGGATGCTGGGGATGCACGGCTGCTACACCTCCAACCGGGCGGTAGCGGAGTGTGATGTGCTCATCGCGGTGGGCACCCGCTTTTCCGACCGCGTGGCGCTGAACCCCAAGACCTTTGCCAAGAACGCCACCATCATCCAGATCGACATTGACGCCAGCGAGCTGGGCAAGAACGTGGATGTGGATCTTTCCATCGTGGGCGATGCGGCCTATGTGCTGAACGCCATGCTGCCCCAGATCAAGCCCGCCAAGCACCCGGACTGGATGACGATGATCCAGAGCTGGCAGGCACAGGATTACCATCCCGTGTCCGACCCCACCCGGCTGATGCCCCATCAGGTCATCGGCGAGGTGTGCAACCAGTGCGGCCCCGACGCCGTGTATGTTACCGATGTGGGTCAGCACCAGATGTGGGCGGCGCAGTACCTGCGCCACACTAAGAGCCGCGGCTTTATCACCAGCGGCGGCCTTGGCACCATGGGCTTTGGCTACGGTGCCGCCATTGGTGCCCAGATGGCACTGGGACGCCAGCAGCGTGTGGTGATGTTTACCGGTGACGCCTCCTTCCACATGAACCTGAACGAAGCCTGCACCGCCGTCAGCTACGAGCTGCCTATCATCACGGTCATCTTCAACAACTCGGTGCTGGGCATGGTACGCCAGTGGCAGACCAGCTTTTACGGCAAGCGTTACAGCCAGACCGACCCCCACCGCAAGACCGATTTTGTCAAGCTGGCAGACGGCTTTGGCCTGAAGGGCTACCGCTGCACCAATCTGCCGGAGTTTCAGGAAGCCTTTGCAGATGCCCTGCAGCAGAAAGGCCCCACCTGGATCGAGTGCATCATCGACAAGGACGAAAAGGTGCTGCCTATGATCCCCGGCGGCGGCGATATCAACGACATCATCATGGAATAAGGAGGACACAGCATCATGGAATCTGATCAGCGCAGGGTCATCAGCCTGCTGGTGGACAACCAGAGCGGCGTTCTGGCCCGGGTGTCCAGCCTGTTCTGCCGCCGCGGCTTCAATATCGACAGCCTTACGGTGTCCGCCACCAACGACCCGGCAGTCAGCCGCATCACGGTGACCATTACCAGCGACGAAAAGGCGTTGCAGCAGCTGGTATTGCAGACCGAGCGGCTGGAAGTCACCCGGCAGGTGTTCGTGCTGGACAGCGAAAAATCGCTGGAGCGGGAGCTGCTGCTGCTCAAGGTGGAATCGGACGTGCACAACCGCACGGAGTTGCGGGAGATCGCCTGCATCTACAAGGCAAAGATCATTGATCTTTCCCCGGACAGCATGGTGTTTGAACTCATCGGTCGGCCGGACAAGCTGGACGCATTTTTGAAAATGTTCGAGGGCTACAACATCCTTGAGCAGTGCCGCACCGGCGTTACCGCACTGGAGCGCGGCGGGATGCACCAGCATATCCAGAAGCCGCCGCAGGAGGTGCGCTCCGTCCAGCTGCCCCCGCCGGGCGCAAGACGGGCATAAATCACATTGCTTTTCCGCTCAGGGTGAGCGAAAGATAGAACAGAGCATACAAGACCGGAAGATAAACCAACCAGAAAAAGTAAAAGGAGAATAACGATTATGGCTATCAAGAAATACTACGATTCCGACTGCAACCTCGGCGTGCTGGACGGCAAGACCGTCGCTGTCATCGGCTTCGGCAGTCAGGGCCATGCACACTCTGAGAATCTGGCCGAGAGCGGCGTCAACGTTGTGGTCGGCCTGCGCAAGGGCTCTGCCCACTGGGCAAAGGCTTCTGAGTTCGCTGCCACCCACGAAAACTTCAAGGTGATGGAAGTGGAAGAGGCTGCCAAGGCCGGTGACGTTGTCATGATGCTGGTGCCCGACGAACTGTGCGCCGATATCTACAACACCCAGGTTGCTCCCTACATGACCGAGGGCAAGGCACTGGCCTTTGCACACGGCTTCAACATCCACTTCAAGACCATCACCGCTCCCAAGAACGTGGACGTCATCATGATCGCTCCCAAGGGCCCCGGCCACATC
>QWCN01003952.1_pt1 | contig 16371 bp, 9 predicted proteins | sample 1972711 | NCBI WGS metagenome assembly QWCN01 (sample SAMN09866707, study PRJNA288562) | Human gut metagenome isolate term1_stool, whole genome shotgun sequencing... | isolation source: gut | host: Homo sapiens | place: USA: California | reverse complement strand
TCCGCCGTAATAGCGTTCGCCGTCCACATACTTGGCGACCGTCAGATAGGTCATCTCGCCGAGAATGTTCTTGATGGCGTTGTGCTGTCCGTCTTTATTCAGATAATCGTCTACAACCGTCACGTAATCCGCACCCTGCGCATTCTTGACAGCCTTCACATACAGGGCATACCGCTCCTGCATATAAACCATGTTAATCGGGTAATCCTTCTCGCGGAGGATAAAATCGGCCTCGTAGAAGGGTTGTCCGTTTTCATCCTTGTCCAGCTTCACCGGGTTATACGGATTGTCCGCGCCGCCGTTTTCCGTATAGAGCGTCTCCAGCGAAACGGTGATGCTCACGCCGTAGCCCGCGCTCATGCCGCTCTCGCAGCCTGTGACAAATTCTGTGCTGAACGCGCCGCTGCCCTTGACGGCCTCCAACAGGCCGTTCGCGTTTTCACGCGCAAGCAGGAGTTCAAAGGTCACGCCCGCCAGCGGCTTAAGCTCGCCGACCCGGTTGTTGTCCTTCGCTTCGGTGGACGGCCAGTATTCCTTATCCAGCTTCACTTGGAACAGACCCTTGAACTCGGTCCCCCCGCCGCTCACCACATCGGACTCGTTGTATGCGTCCACTTCCGTCACGGCATTGACCTCTGTCGCCGCAGCAGACCACACGCCGCCGTAGACCTTCTGATAGCCGCCTGCGTGGTTGATCTTCACCTCCCGGAACAGGAAGGTATATTTTCTGACGTCGTCGTCCAGCTCAAAAGCGTCCGTCATGAACGCGCCCGTGCCCACGCCGCTCGCGCCGGTTTCATAGGTGATTCCGTCAGTAATCAGTTTGCTCTTCTGCGGTTCGGCGGTGAAAATAGCTTCCAGCTCCGCTTCCGAGCCAGTATATGTGCCTTTTTCCACCGTCTTTCCCGCCTGCGGCGCTTCAAACTTGCTGTTGCGGGCCAGCAGTTCGCGCTGTTTTTCCGTCAGGTCGCTCGTGCGGATGGCGTAAACCTCAAACTGGCAGTAATCCAGCGGCTGCGGCTTGTCGACGACAACGCCTTCCGTCGCCGCGCCGTCTTCAAACTGAACCGTGTAGCCGATCTTGTTCAGCTTCAGCTGCACATAGTCCTTGTAATTGGTGATGCTGCTCTGACTGTCGTTCTGATTATCGGTCTCTTCGCCCGTCAATTCAACATATTTGAAGTTCTTCAGCACATCCTGATAATCGCGCGGCGGCTCTCTGTTGTACGCCGCGTTGTCGCTGTGCGCATGATCCGGATCTTTGGATTCATAGGCGCAGTATCCGTCCGGAACTTTCGTTTCCACGAGCACATAGTGCTTGAGGCCGTGCAGATCGGAGATCGTCGCAGTCGGGTTCATCATGTTGAACGACTCAACCTGTTCAAGCGTGCCGTCGTCCTTCACTTCGTAGAGCGTCATCGTCGCGCCCGTCAGCGGATACTCCGGCGCGTTGCCGCGCTCCAGCTCATATTCCTTCTGGTAGTTCAGGCTGACGTTGAGAGCGGCCTTCGGCTCATTTTCAAACGTCAGCGTCTGGCTGGCATTTTTGTCCAGCTTGAACTGCTGCACGCCTTCCGCCTTGAAATATCTCTGCGCCGCCTGCTCCTGCTTCACCGTGTACGTCAGCGCCGTAGTTTTGTCGTTCGGATCGCCGTAAATCGGCAGGCTGGACAGCTTAAACGCCTGGCTTACGCCCTTTTCGCCCGTGTAAACCAGCGTGTTCGTCGTTTCGTCGAGCACAAAGCCGGTTTTCAGCAGCGCCCGATAGGCATAGCTGTCCTTCGCGAGGTTCGACGCGTCCACCGAGACCGTGAACTTCGCCAGATCCGCCGCGTTCACATAATCGATGGCCGCGGGCTGCGTGCCCAGCTTTTCCTTCTTCTCGTCGCGCAGCTCAACCGTCAGGCTGCCGACGTTCGCCTTGTTGGGAACATTCAGATTGTCCGCCCGATCCGTCTCGCTATACGTCAGCGGCCCAAAGTCTGTGTCGTTGAGCATCATGTCGCCGGAAACCGCAGTTTCCCTGACAAAGTACTTGCCGTAAGCCGGGATGGTGAACACGCCGACCGCCTGATCCGGCTTGCGCACCGTGACCGGATCACCGACCGGCTTCCAGTTCTCGTCGTACAGGGTAAACGTCGCAAAGCTGCCGTTCGCCACCTCGTTCGGGAAATCTTTGGTCACCTCAAGCTGATACTTCCGCCGGTCAACCTGTCCGGCCTTCTGGCTGTCGTCGCCCGCCGCAACCGTCAGCCAAACGAGTTCCGTATTCAAATAGTAGTTCTCCGGTGCGACCAGCTCCTGCAAATAATAGGAAGTTCCTTCCTCCACCGGGAGCACCAGTTCGATTCTGCCGTCCTTGTCCGTCGTGAAGCGATACTCGTCCGCCACATCTTCGGGATGGGTCAAGCGCCCCTCTTCATCCACAATGGCCGGCGTCTTTTCCGTCAGCACGCCGTCCGTCAGCGTCCGCCCGACCAGATAGGTCTTGCCATCCGCTTTCCGGGTCAGCACGGCATAAACCGCGCCGGGCAGTGTCGCGTTGTCGCTGCCTTCTTTGGTGAAGGTCGTCTTGCCGACCTGACGCGTATTGGTGACGGTGATCGTCTTGTCCATACCGTCGTCCAGCGTCACGCGCTTCTCGCTGTACGTCACCGCATAGCCTTCTGCCGCCGCTTCGACGACGGTATAGGTCACCACATGGCCGTTTTCGTCCCAGCCGCGCAGCAAAAGGGTCTGGCTTGCCTCGTTCTGTTTGCCGTCGGTCGTCAGTTCAACCGTCTGGCTCGGCAGCGCGTCGCCCTTTTCGCAGGTAGCCTGAACCGTGATCCTCCACGTTTGTTCTTTGTTCTGGCCGCTCACATCGACAAGCCGCTTCGTGATGGTTAGCTCCTGCTGCTTGATGAAGAAATAGTCGGCGTTCTGGATTCTCGCGTCGTCCGTAAAGGTGATCTCAATCTCCTCTTCGGGCTTCTCCCCCTCGCCGTTCTTGCTGCTCGCGTAAAACAGACCGTCCGTCTGTTCGTTGCTCTGCACCTTCACGTGATAGGTGATGAGGCGCTCGTCCCCGTCGAATCTCGGCAGATAGACGGATTCCGCCTTATCCAGCGTCGTCTGCTTCACCGGCTCCGTCTCGTCGCCGCGCGTGATGGTCACCGTGTAATGGCTTTGATTCGCTTCCAGATTGGTGCCCCGCTCATACTTGCGCAGATAGGCTTTCAGGTTCAGCAGACCATCCGTCGAATAGTTCTTCACGGCGTTGTCGTCCGTCATCCGCGTCTGACTGCCCGCCTCGATGTCGACAATCCTGTCGGCCGCCTTGGCAAAGCCGTCGGATACGCCCGTTTCTTCCATCGTATAGGTATCCGCGGGCAGATAAACCGTGGTCGGTTCTCCGTTTTCGACCTTCACCGTGTAGGTGCGGCCTTTCTGCCCGGTCAGCGTAAACTCCGCAGTAAGGCTGGGGTTTGTATTTTGCGTGCCGTCCGGCGCATAGAACATCTTTTCGAGGATAAACTGGCCGTTCTGCGCGTTGTAATCCTCGAACTCGGCTTTCACCGCGTTTTCTTTCGTTCCGGCCTTCACCGTCACAAGCTGATACGGATAGAACGCCTCGCCGATTTTGATCGTCTTCTTGTCGCCCGGCTCGACGTTGATATAGCCCGCTTCCATCCCCGTGCGCACCACATAGTAGTCGCCTTCGGGCAGTTCCCGGCTCGTCTTAAACGCGCCGATCCGGTCGGAAAGCTTCGCGTTCTCGCCAAGCACCAGCTCGTCCTTTTCGTTGCGCGTCACTTCGCTGGCCTTATAAATCGCAAAGACCGCGTCGCTGCCCGAATAGGCCGTTCTGTCCGCCGCATCTGCCGCCAGCTTCACATACTGTTCCGGCAGGATGTAGCCGCCCTGACGCACGAAATGATAATACAGCGTTTTGCTGCTGTCGGCCTTCTTTTCATCGCTGTCGCCGTAAACCGTGTAGTTCAGCGTCGAATCCAGCGTGACGCCCAAGCCCTTAAAGGCAGCGTTATCCAGCCGTTCGTCGTCGCAGTCCAGCTCAAAGTCCGCCCTGTCATAGATCAGGTTGACCGTGTAATTGTTGTACGCATAGACCGACGGATGAGCGGTATTATCGCCGTCCAGCGCCGCCGTGTTGTGGATCGTGTTTCCTCCGTTTGCGGGCATTACGAGGCTGCGCGTGCCATCCTCGTTTTCCACAATATCGCAGGTGTAGGCGCTGTCTCCAAGTGTCACTGTGGCCTGCTTCGGATAGACCTTCGCGCCATTCTTTCCCGCAACCGGCTGAATCGTTTCCTGGAGCGTATAGCCGGAAAGATCGAGTACGCCCTTATCCACGTAGTCGCTGTTCTGGCGCAGAATCTCGCCCTGCGTTCCCAGCGCGCCCGTGCGCACCTGATAGGTGAAGGTTACCTCGTCGCCGTTTACCGTGTGCTTCACGGCCTCGTTCTGCACATCCCACGTCTTTGCTTTCGCCGCATTCTGGAAGGCGTTCGTGTGGATCGTTGCCCGATAGTCAATCGGCGTACCGGCGTAAACTTTCTCTTCGCCGTTTTTGTCATAGTAGTGCATCTTCGGCGTGATCGACGCGGAGAGTGAAACCGTCGGCGTGATGAGATCGCCGTCGGCATGTACACCGTTATCGATCATGCGGCCAAAGAACGTATAATTCAGCGTCACGGCGTTGCTGCCGTCCGCGGAAACGACGCTTTGGACGCTGTCAACGTTCAGGGTATCCTTCCAACCTCCGTTATCGGTCGCGGAAATCCGCAGATTGCCGGGCGCGCTGATTTGCAGCTTGATATCGTCGTAGGAATCGAACGGGCGATATCGAATGTACTCGTCGAACGTCATCGAATTCAGGTCAAACGCCCTGTATTCGGTCAGGTTCGTGGCGAGCTGGAAGGTCATGCTCAATGTAAAGGGGACGACCTCGCCCGTCTTCCACTGCGCCGCGTTCTGCGCCGGACGCAGGTTCGCGTAAATCAAGGTATCTTTTCCATTCTTTTCGACATCCCGAACGCGGTCTTCGAAAGACATGTGCGTTTCGTCCGTCGTCGTTTCAAACTCGGCTTCATAGGCTTCCTTCAAAGAGCCATACGTTTCGCCGCTTCTGAGGGTCTGCGCAACCGGCTTCTGCACCTGGCTGACCACTTCTTCGGCAATCGCCGTCGTCGGGCAAGAGCTGACGAGCATCGCGGCCGTCATCACCCAAGCCATAACCCTTTTCAGATGGTTCATCCTTTCCATCCTGTCCTCCAAAAACATGTCGCTCAGTCTTCAACCGATACCACAAAGCGCCAGTAATATTGCGCGTTGATTTTGTCGAGCTTTACCGCATAGCGCATCTCGTTTGCGCCTTCAACGTCTTCAAAGTGTTCGCCGTCTTGGCTGTACTGCCAGCGGATCGACCACTTCGCATCCGTCGGCTGGACGTTGACCACGGCAGTCATTTCCAGCGTGTCGCCATAAGCCAGGCCGTCGCTTCCGTTGCTGATCAGTTCCGTCTCAATCTGCACCGGCTGCCGGACGACCTTCGCATCCCAATGCGCCTGCAATTTGATTCTGCCGTCGCCGCTGTTGCGCAGATCCAGCTCGTTGCCGTCGCCGTCCAGCGCCGCAAGGGTGAGCATCGTTTCCGCATCGCCGTTTCGGCTCAGCGTCAGCGTCAGCCGACGGCCGCCGCAAAGCACCTCGCCGCCCTGCGCCACGCCGTCGTAGACCCACAGAACGATTTCGCCGTTTTCCCAACTGAGGGAGGCGCCGTCCATCCAGAAATCATCCGCCTGCCACGCGTCCGTGTCGCCGCCGATGGCTACCGCAAACGGCTCCAGCCGCACGCCGTCCGCGTTGTTCACGCCGATCACCAGCCGCGCCGAATCGCCGTTTCCGTCCAGTCTGAGCTGCGCACAGTCGATTGTTTCGATTTGCTCCTCCGGCTCAGGCGTGGACGTGGGTTCGGGCGTCACTGTCGGCTCAACCGTCGCCGTAGGTTCGGGCGTCGCCGTATCTTCCGGCTCCTCCGTCGCTTCCGGTTCTTCCGTCGCTTCCGGCTCTTCCACGACTTCCGGTTCCTCCGTCGCTTCCGGTTCTTCCACAACTTCCGGTTCTTCCGTGGCTTCCGGCTCTTCTTCAGCCTCTTCCGTCTCAATCGGCGTTTCCGTCTCGCTGTAAACTTCAGATTCCGCTTCAGCTTCGGTGTATTCGGGCTTTCCGCCTTCTTCATACAAAACGATTCCTTCGCTCTGCTGCTCATCCTCCGCGTTCACGCGCATCGGAGACGCTGCGCCCAGCAACACTAGGCACAGCATCCATGCAAAAATTCTTCTTTTATTTTTCATATCGACATGCCCCTTTCGCCGATCTTTTTTTCATCTTCCCATTGAAAGCCGCATATACTTCCCATAGGGGGGAGATATATACCGATTTCTTCTTTTTTTATTCTACCACTCTTCCTTGTTTTTTTTCAACTTACCAATGCACAAAGGAAACGTTTTAGATCTAGTAAAAATGATAATTTTTCCTTTTATCCTAGCTCATATATAACGCAGCCAATTCTATATAATTCCCAGAGGAATACTTTCAATTTTTCTCTTGACAAGCTGCTTGATATCCTGTATAATGGCCTTGTTGTTAGTGATAGCTAACACCTCCCTGAACAAAATGGTGGATGAGGTTTGACGCGCCTCTCCGCAGCCTTGCAGGCTTGACGCCCCTGCCAGGTGTGCGCCCCGCTTGAGCGCAACCCAATCGAGCGAGGATCACTCCTCCCCCCTATTTTCTCCCTGTTTCTTAACAGAAAGACCCTGTCGGGCATTGGACGCCGCCCGGCAGGGTCTTTCGCATGTTTACGGCTGAACCGTGATCTTCTGTCCGTCCGAATAGAGCGTCATCACGCCGTTTTCCTTCGCGGCGTAAACCGTCGCCCCGGCCTTTTGCAGCCGAATGCGCACGCTGTTGGCGGGGTTTTTCCCCGTGACAAACGCAACGCCCGGCTTGGCGGCCTCCACCCATTCGGTGCATGTCGCCGCCTCGCTGCCCCCGCGCGCGGCAATCAGCGCGTCGCACTTGACCGCCGCGCCGGAGACGGCGATCTCCTTTTCGCCGCTCGCGGTGATGCAGCCCGTCACCACGGCGCTCGTCTCCCCGTAGTCGATGCGTAGCGTCAGCCCGTCGTCGCGGCTGTCCGTGTGCTGCGTCCGCGCCGGGCCGATGAATGTCACGCGCGCCCGCCCGAGGGTAAAGGCCATGTTCTGCGTCGCGGAGACGATCTGCGTCCCCCGCTTTTCCGCCGCGTCGATCATCTGCGCGTAGGCCTTGCCCTTCGTCTGCGTCGGCGGCACAAAGAGATAATCCGGCCGCGTCAGCCCCAGCGCCATTTTCATCGCGCCGAGCTGTTCATCCTCCGAGCCCATCGCAACCACCGCGCTCAGGTGGTTCACGCCGCAAAGCAGAAGCTGGCCGCAGAGCGCCGCGCCCGTTCCGCTGCCCGCGCCGACGAGCATGGTGTATCCGTCCGCGCAGACAAAAACCGCCTCGCCGTCGCCCGCGCGCAGCGTCTTGATCGTCAGCCCGTTGGGGTTCACGCCGTATGCCCACTTGGGCAGCTTCTCCGTCAGCTTCGAAACGTCCGGCAGCTCGATTTTGCTCAAATCAAAGTCGCCGAGCTTGATTTCCGGCAGATTGTCAAAGCGGAGCGTCGGCGCGCCCGTCTGCGGATCGCTCTTCACAAAGCCCAGCACATGCGCGCCGACAAACAGCAGCGCCGCCACGCCGAGCACGAGCAGCAGATTCGTCAGGCAGCCAACCAGACAGCCCTTTTTTCTCTTGCGCACATGAGACCGCCCCTCGCGCGCCATCAGGCCATCGCCTCCAGCGCGGAGACGAGTTTCCGGCAATCCTCCGCCGTCGTCGCCCAGCTTGTCACAAAGCGGACGGCCACGCGCCCGTCATCCAGCGTTGCCCAGCGCTCATAGGCGAAATCCAGCGCCAGCGCGGCGTTCTGTTCCTCCGTCAGCACGGCGAAAATCTGGTTGGTCGTCGTCCGCTGGAAGAAGGGAATCCCCGCGCGCTCCATGCCCGCACGGATGATATCGGCCATCTCGTTGGCGTGTCTGGCCCATGCGAAATAATCGTCGTGCTCCAGCGCCGCCAAAAACATCACGCCGCCGAGCCGCCCCTTGGCGATCATGCCGCCGTTGTGCTTGATCATAAAGCGGAAATCCTTTTGCAGCGCCGGGTTGACGATCACCATCGCCTCGCCGAAAAGCAGGCCATTTTTCGTGCCGCCGATGTAGAAGCAATCCGCCAGCGCCGCCAGATCCCGGAGCGTCACGTCACATTCCGCGCTGGTCAGCCCGCTCCCCAGCCGCGCGCCGTCCACAAAGAGGATCAGCCCGTGCGCGTCGCAGACCCTGCGCAGCGCCTTCAGCTCGTCCAGATGGTAGACGGTGCCGATTTCCGTCGGCTGGCTGATGTAGAGCAGCCGCGGCGCGACCATGTGCTCGTCCGTGTGCAGCGCGCAGACGGCCTCCACGCCCTCCGGCGTCACCTTGCCGTCCTTCGCCGCGCAGGGGAGCACCTTGTGCCCCGTCGCCTCCACCGCGCCGGTTTCGTGCACGTTGATGTGCCCCGTCGGCGCGCAGATTGCCGCCTCGTAGGGGCGCAGGAACGCCGCAATCGCGATGCTGTTGGCCGATGTGCCGCCGACCATGATGTGCACCGCCGCCCCCGGCTGGCCGCATTTCTCGCGAATCACGTCCGCCGCGCGCAGGCTGTAATCATCCAGCCCGTAGCCGCAGGTGTGCTCCATGTTGGTTTCAAGGAGCCGCTGCATCACAATCGGGTGCGCGCCCTCGCCGTAGTCATTCATAAAAAACGTCTTCACAATTCTTCCTCCCGTTTGATGGTGCCGACGATCATCGTCTCGTCAACGGTGATCTCCGTCACGCTGCTCAGGTCAAGGCTCTCCGCGTCGATGTTGGCGAGCATCGGGGTCATTTTCGCCAGATGCAGCGCCAGCGCCCCGCTGACCGGCATCGTATAGGTGATCGTCCTCTGTTCCAGCACGTTCAGATGCGCGTGCGCGTAATCCGAAACGGGCGCGCCGTCGTAGGCCGCCAGTCGGCCGCCCGCCGCCTCGCGGAGCTGGCGCAGATAGCCCGGCCTCGGCGCGAGCTTGATGAGCACGCCGTCTTTTTTGAGGATGCGCCCGAACTGCGCGTAGTTCGCCGGCGTAAACACGTCGAGCACCGCGTCGCAGCAGCCGTCCGCCAACGGTATGTTGGCCAAATCGCCGACGAAATACGTCGAGCGCCTGTCGCCCTTCGCCGCCAGCAGAACAGCCTCCTTCGACAGATCAAACCCGATTCGGATCATGTCCCGCTCCGGGCAGACGCTCCGCAGATAGTATCCCTCGCCGCATCCCGCGTCCGCCACGACGGGGCGCTCGGCGCGCACATATTTTTCCAGCGCCTCGCCGACGGCGGCGGCAACCGGCGCAAAAACACCCGCCTCAAACGCCTTCGCGCGGCTCTCGAACAGCTCCTTTTTGTAAAAGGACGGCTTGGCGTTCGGCGCGAAATTGACGTGCCCCTGCTTGGCGATGTCGTAGCAATGGCGCTTGCCGCAGAGCAGGCTTTTGCCCTCCTGATGAAAACTGCCCGAACAGATCGGGCAGCGAAGAAGCGCGACCGCTTCGTTTTGCATGGTTGTAACGCCTCACTCTTAGAAATAATCCGAGAAATACGGCTGCTCAATGGGGATGATATCCTCCAAAATGCGCACGGCGGTGTCGTTGGCCTGCAGCCGCTCGACGCGCTTGAGGTAGGTCGGACGCTTATAGCCGTAGAACATGGCCGTCAGCGTCTGAATGTCGCAGCGGACGGTTTCGCCGCGCGTGCCGCCGCGCTCCAAAATGGTGTTGCCCGCCGCGTCCCAGCGCAGGGAGAAATCGCCGCAGTTGCACTCCATGATCGGGTCGTCGATGATGAAATGCAGGTCGTCGTGGATGGAGATGATATCAAACGGATACTGTCGGATAAACTCCTCGAAATCGACGATGCGCGCCATGATATACGGCTCGATTTCCTCCTGAATTTCGCTGTCCTCCAGCAGAAACGCCATCGGCTCGTTGGTGTAGTTGTTGCCGACCACCTTTTCGATCATCGAAAAGTGCGCGGAGATATAGTTCCAAAGGCCGTGGCGCGCCTCCTGATTGACGTACACCAGCTCCTTGATGCGGAACACGTCGTTGGCGATGTAGTAGACGAGGTAGCCGGTCGGCTTCTCGTTCGCGTCGTAATACACGGCGACGAGCACGTCGTCGGCCTCCCACCGCCAGTATTCCTCCCACTCCAGCTCGTTACGCTTGAGCGCGCCGTGGCGCATTGCGGAGAATGCGTCGTGCACCCGGTGCACATCCTCGCTGTCGATGTCCACGCGCTCGACCATACCGCCGACCTTGCGGTGCTTGGGCAGCTGCGTATCCTTGATGGTGTAGGTCATCTTATCCGAAACGATTTCCCAGCCCTTTTTGCGGTAATACGGAATCAGGTACGGGAAGAGCATCGACACGCACTGGTGGTTTTCGCGCATGTTATCAAGCGCTTTTTTCATCAGGTGCGCCATCAGCCCGTGCCCCATGTATTCCGGATAGGTCGCCACGCCGGTCACGCCGCCCATGTTGTACATCGTGCCGAACAGATTGACCTGCATCGGGTAGACGCTGATCTGCGAAGCCAGCTTTTCCCCGTCAAACCAGCCGAACGACTCCGTCTTTTTGAGCACGGGTTTTTTGCTGCGCTCCATTTCCTTCTGGTTCCAGCCCAGCGAGGCCAGCTCGCTGTCCGTCACCTGAAACGCATAGCGGAGCAGCGCGTTATACTGCGCGGTATCGTCCACCGTCAGCCTGCGCATCTGCAATCGGTCTTCCAGCTTTTCCTGCTTCATGGTATCCTTCCTGTTCGTCGCGTCGTTTCAAAGTCTGTCAAAATCGTATATAGTATAGCATAAAACCCGCCTTGATTTCAAGGCGGGTTCTTCTTGCTTATTCCTCGTCGTCGAGGTTCGGCAGATCGTCCATGCCGTCGTCCGTCGGCCTCTCGTCGTCATCCGCCGCGCTCTGCACGACGGGCGCATCCTTGCCCATCAGCTCGGCGCGAACGAGCTTGTCGATTTCCGCGGCGATTTCCGCGTTCTCCTTGAGGAACTTGCGGGTGTTCTCGCGGCCCTGACCGATGCGCTGGTCGCCGTAGGAGAACCACGCGCCGGATTTGTGGATGATATCCAGCGCAACCGCGCTGTCCAGCAGACTGCCTTCCTTGCTGATGCCCTCGCCGTAGAGAATATCGAACTCCGCGGTTCTGAACGGCGGCGCGACCTTGTTCTTGACGATCTTCGCCTTCGTGCGGTTGCCGACGACGGTTGTGCCGTCCTTAAGCTGCTCGCCGCGGCGGATGTCGATGCGCACGGACGCATAGAACTTGAGCGCGCGGCCGCCCGGTGTCGTCTCCGGATTGCCGTACATCACGCCGACCTTCTCGCGAAGCTGGTTGATGAAGATGCAGGTCGAGTTCGTCTTGTTGATGATGCCGGTCAGCTTGCGCAGCGCCTGGCTCATCAGGCGCGCCTGCAGGCCGACGAACGAATCGCCCATTTCGCCGTCGATTTCGGCCTTCGGCACGAGCGCCGCCACCGAGTCGATGACCACGACGTCAATCGCGCCGGAGCGAACCAGCGCCTCGCAGATTTCCAGCGCCTGCTCGCCGGTGTCCGGCTGGGAGACGTACAACTGATCGACGTCCACGCCCAGCTTGCGCGCATAGACGGGATCGAGCGCGTGCTCCGCGTCGATGAACGCGGCCACGCCGCCCATCTTCTGCGCCTCCGCGACGATGTGCAGCGCGACGGTCGTCTTGCCGGAGGATTCCGGGCCGTAGATCTCCACCACGCGGCCGCGCGGCACGCCGCCCACGCCCAGTGCCATATCCAAATCCAGACAGCCCGTCGGAATCACCTGAATATCGCGCACGGCGCGCTCGCCCATGCGGATGACCGCGCCCTTGCCGAATTGCTTTTCAATGCCGGCCAGCGCGATATCCAGCGCGCGCTTTTTTTCGGTGCCGTCGTCGTTCGCCGGAATCGCCGTGACCGTCTTTGCGGATTTTTTGCCCTTATCGCTTGCCATATTGCCCCTCCTGTTTTTACCCTCTTATCGCCGCGCGGCGCACCATGTCCAGCGCCTTGAGCGTCGCCAGCCTGCGCACCCGCGCGCGGCCGCCGCCGAGCTGCAGCCGCTCGACCGTCACGCCGTGCCTGTCCGCGCAGGCGACATATACCAGCCCGACGGGCTTTTCCTTCGTCCCGCCGCCCGGCCCTGCGATGCCGGTCGTCGCCACGGCGATGTCCGCGCCGCTTCTTTCGCGCAGGCCGCTCGCCATTTCAAACGCCGTCTGCTCGCTGACCGCGCCGAACGCCGCCAGCGTCTCCGGCTTCACGCCGCAGTATTTCACCTTCGCCTCGTTGGCGTAGGTCACATGCGCTTCATACAAGCATTCGGAAATGCCGGGATAATCCACCAAGCTCGCTGCGACCATGCCGCCCGTGCAGCTCTCCGCCGTCGAAACAGTCAGCCGCCGCGCCACCAGCGCGCGCCCCGCCGCTTCCTGCATGGAGCCCTCGCTCGTCTCGGTCACGTCGTAAACACAGTCGCCCAGCACGCCGCAGATCGCGTCCACCACGGGCTCGACCTGCCGCAGCGCCTCGTCCTCGTCCCTGCCGCGCGCCGTCACGCGGAGCTGACACTCGCCCAGCGCGCAATACGGCGCGACGGTCACACCCTCGCCGTTTTCAATCCACCTCGCGCACGTCTGCGCCACCTGCGATTCGCCCATGCCGTAAATGCGGATGAACCGCGAGGCGATGCAGCCGCCGGTCTTTTTCGCCAGCCTGCCGTAAACCTGCCGGCCGAACATATCCGCCATCTCGTGCGGCGGGCCGGGGAGCTGGACGACGATTTTTCCGTCCTTTTCGATCATGCAGCCGGGCGCGGTTCCGCATGCGTTGGGCAGAATCGTGCAGCCCTTGGCGAACATGGCCTGCTTGCGGTTGTTCATCGGGCAGACGCGCCCGATTTTTTCGAAATACCGGCCGATTGCGTCCCAGCTTTCGGGGTCAAATTCCATCGGAAGCCCCAGCAGCTCGGCGGCAATTTCCTTGCTCAGGTCGTCCTGCGTCGGCCCGAGGCCGCCCGTCGTGATGACCAAATCGCTTCTGGAAAGCGCCAGCGCCAGCGCCTCGCGCATCCGCTGCGGGTTGTCGCCCACCACCTGATGGTGGTACACCGCGATGCCGAGGCTCTGCAATTCGCGCGAGAGCATCTGCGCGTCGCTGTCCGCAATCTGCCCCATCAGCAGCTCCGTGCCGATGGCCACAATCTCCGCGATCACTTCGCGCCTCCCAGAACCGAACGGTTCTGCCAAACATATTCACACATCGAGTACAGCGTCATCACCGCCGCGGCCAGCGTCAGCAGCCCCGGCAGAATGCCCTCGCCCGTGATCGTCAGCACGACCACCAGCATCATTTGCAGCACGGTCTTGATCTTGCCGCTCATGCCCGCCGCGATGACGTGCCCCTGCTCCACGGCGCACAGCCGCAAGCCGGAGACGACAAATTCCCGCGCGATGAAGATGATGCAGGCCGTCACGTTCAGCCGCCCGATGGCCGTCAGCATGATAAACGCCGTGTGCGTCAGCAGCTTGTCGGCAATCGGGTCCATGAATTTGCCAAAGTTGGTAATCAGGTTGCGCGACCGTGCGATGCGCCCGTCGAGCATATCCGTCAGCGAAGCGGCGACAAACACCAGCAGCGGCCAAATCTGCATCGACTTGTCGTTGTCAAAGAACCACAGCAGCACCAAATACAGCGGCACCAGCGCCACGCGCAGCAGCGTCAGCTTGTTGGGCAGATTCATCGCGCGAATCGCCCGCCCCGTCTGTTTCAGCGTCTCCACAAACTTTTTCATACGCGCTCACCCATCAGGTCATACGCCTTCGCGGCCGTGATCTTCACGTTCACAAACGAGCCGATCTCGCACGGCTCCTCCGAGCCGAAGAAGATGCTGCCGTCCGTCTCCGGCGCTTCGTATTCGCTGCGGCCGACATAGCGGCTGCCGCGCTTTTTTTCCACCAGAACGCGGCAGGTCGTGCCCACGCGCGCCTTGTTCTGCGCCAGCGAAACGCCGTGCTGGAGCGTCATCAGCCGGTCATAGCGCTCCTGCTTCACCTCTTCGGGAATCTGGTCGGGCATTTCCGCCGCGCGCGTGCCGTCCTCCGGGCAGAACATGAACGCGCCCATGCGGTCGAACTTGATTTCCTTCACGAAATCCATCAGCTCGTCAAAATCTTCCTCCGTTTCGCCGGGGAAGCCGACCATCAGCGTCGTGCGCAGCATCATGCCGCGCTCCTTGAACATGCGGCAGACCTCGCGGATGTGCGCGCTGGTGTCCGTGCGGTTCATATCATTCAGGATATGCTGGCTGATGTGCTGCATCGGCAGATCGAGGTAATCGCAGACGTTCGGCAGGCGCTTCATCGTATCCAGCAGGCGCTCATCCACGCGCTCGGGATAGCAGTACAGCGCGCGCAGCCATTCCACGCCGGGAATCGCGGCGATTTCCTCGATCAGCTGCGGCAGCTGGCTCTCGCCGCCGTCGTCCGTGCCGTAGCGCGTCGTGTCCTGCGCGATGAGCGTAAATTCCTTGACGCCCTGCGCCGCCAGCTTCCTGACCTCGGCCAAAATATCCGCCTTCGGGCGGCTGCGGTAGCCGCCGCGGATCATCGGAATCGCGCAATACGAGCACCAGTTGTCGCATCCCTCGCCGATGCGGATGTAGGCGCTGTATTTCGGCGTGGTCAGCACGCGGCCAAATTCGTGGAACTTTCCGTCGTCGTCGGTGTAAACGGGGCGGCCGCCCTTTGCGGCCTCCTGAATAGCCTGATCGAGCTTTTGATAGTCGTTCACGCCCATAATCACGTCCACCTCGGGCATTTCCTCGCGGATGGCCTCCGGGTAGCGCTGCGCGAAGCAGCCCGTCGCCACCAGCAGGCGGCAGCAGCCCGTCTGCTTGTAGCCCGCCATTTCAAACAGCGTGGAGATGGCTTCTTCCTTCGCGGACTGGATGAAGCCGCAGGTGTTGACGATGATGACCTCCGCCCGCGACGGGTCGGAAACGATCTGATAGCCGTGCTCCTTGAGCACCGCGAGCATCTGCTCGGAATCGACGCGATTTTTGCTGCATCCCAGAGAGATCAGCCCAACTGTTGTTGCCAAAATGATTGCTCCTTTAACTGCCGCTCGGGCAAACTGCGTTTATTGTCATACAAGATTATTTTATCATGCTCCGGCGGCAAATACAAGCCTCACACGCGCAAAGCGCGCAATTCCCAAAGGATAAAAGAGAGCTGTCAAGCTCAAACCGAACATTTCAAAAAACAGATATCTAAGCATTTTGGGATATGGGGTTTTGCCCCATCGCCCCACCAAAGGGCTTTCCGCTCGCCCTTTGGAATCCTTCGGGCACAAATACTTAGTTTTATTCTTGAAATGCCGGTATCGTTAGCCTGACAGCTTCCTGAATATCCGGGTTTAATATTCGATTTTCTTCTGGATGTAGGCCACCAGCTCGTCCACGTGCACATGATCCTGCTCCATGGTGTCGCGGTCGCGCACGGTGACAACGCCGGTCTCCAGCGTGTCGAAATCGACGGTGATGCACATCGGCGTGCCGATCTCGTCCTGACGGCGATAGCGCTTGCCGATGGAGCCGGTCTCGTCGTAATCCACCATGAAATGCTTGCTCAGCATGTCATGGATTTCGCCGGCCTTCTCGCCGCACTTGTTCTTTTGCAGCGGCAGCACGGCGCACTTGTACGGCGCGAGCGCCGGATGGAAGTGCATGACGACGCGGGTGTCGCCGCCCTCCAGCGCCTGCTCCTCGTAGGCCTCGCAAAGGAAGGCCAGCGCCGCGCGATCCGCGCCGAGGGACGGCTCGATGACATACGGAATGATCTTCTCGCCCGTGGTCGGGTTGAGGTATTCCATGCTCTTGCCGGAAGTCGTCTGGTGCGCCTTCAGGTCGAAATCCGTGCGGTCGGCCACGCCCCAGAGCTCGCCCCAGCCGAACGGGAAGAGGTATTCAAAGTCCGTCGTCGCCTTGGAGTAATGCGCCAGCTCCTCCGGCTTGTGGTCGCGCAGGCGCAGGTGCTCGTCCTTGATGCCCAGGCCCTTGAGCCACTCGTGGCAGTAGGTGCGCCAGTAGCTGAACCACTCCAGATCCGTGCCCGGCATGCAGAA
>QWCN01003945.1_pt1 | contig 16387 bp, 20 predicted proteins | sample 1972711 | NCBI WGS metagenome assembly QWCN01 (sample SAMN09866707, study PRJNA288562) | Human gut metagenome isolate term1_stool, whole genome shotgun sequencing... | isolation source: gut | host: Homo sapiens | place: USA: California | reverse complement strand
TAGTGGGTGAAATAAAATGTATTGCGAAAATCAGTTTCCAGCAGGTATTATTGCTGAAAAAAAGGGATGTAACACTATGGTAAGTTTCACGGAATAAGGAAAAAATAAAGAGATTGGGTAAAGAATTATAATGTATGTTTATCCAATCTCTTTGATAATTAAAAGACATGTGAAATTTTTATTGTCTCCAAATATTCATGTCAGATAAGATAGACATGGTGATTTGTGCTGCACTATTTCCAGTAGCATCACTATTTGCACTGATATTGGTGGCAAAAAAGCAGGTATTATTTGTTGTTTCGATATAACCTACGAACCAACCGTTCACATCTTTGTCATCTATGCGTCCGGTACCGGTTTTTCCGTAAAGTTTCTTATCATTGACAGATGAAAGAAGAATGGAATTCTTTACTGCCTGAAGGTTGTTGGAATGGAATTCTAAATTGTTGGCTTGTAATTTTTTCAGAAGTTCCACTTGTTCTACAGGAGAAATTTTTAAGGTGGATTCAAGCCAATAGGAAGATAATCCACCCGTTATATCCTTATTTCCGTATTCAATTTTGTTTAGATAATTTTGAATACGAGTAAGGGAAAGACGTTCATCTATTGTCTGGAAATACCAGTTAGCAGAGGCTGCCATAGCAGAATCTAGTGTCAGATCAGTATTCCATGCTTCAAAAGGATAGTCTTTTCCATCCCATATAAGTAGGGAGTTTTGTGGTGTAATAATATTTTCCTCTAATCCCCAAAGTGCATCATATATTTTATAAGTGGAGTCTGGAGATATACGATGGGTGGCATGTTCCATGTCATACACAGTCCAGCTATCACGATTGGAATTAAATAAAACAAAGCTGCCTTCATAATTCTTAAAGTATGAAGAAAGATCGGTCTGCGTTATATTTTCTGAAGAATAATTCCAGTTATATTGATCGTTGATAGCAGCATAGGATGAAATAAAAGGAGTAAAACTTATAATTCCAGCAGTAATCAGCATAAAGGCGATAATTCCAATTGCCTTCTTATGAAAAGAGGGATTTTTATAAGAAGCAATGCTAATGATACGCCGTTTTATCTGTTTGATATTTCCACCAAGACCTGCAGCAAACGGAAAAGGAGAAGAGGAAATCTTCTCAGCAAAATTAATCAGTGTATTTCCATATTTTTCATAATCGCATTCATCAAGCATTTTTAAAACGGAAGTATCGCAGGCAATCTCTCGATCATTACGCATTTCTTTTAACGCATACCAGACGATAGGATTAAACCAATATAGTATTGCTGTAAGAAACATTAGATAATTGGCAAGAGAGTCTTTGTGTTTATAATGTTGTAATTCGTGCAGCAAGATATAGCGCACATCCGTTTTCTGATGATCCGATATCAGATGAATTGGCATATAAATTCTGGTTTTAAAAACGCCTGTAATAATAGGTGTTTTTAGGAAAGCAGTGCTATAAATGGGGATATTCCTTGTGATTTTCATCTCGAATAAACATTGTTTATATAGTTTGCATATAGTGGTATTTTGAAGAGGAAGTGCGGATCTTTTTAAAGAACGCAATTGCAGTGAGGACTTTAGTACCAACACGAGCACTACAAACATACCGGCAATCCATACACATAACAAAATGCTTCTGATAATTGTCGGAGTGCTGGAATTTACAGAGATAGTAAATTCGTTCATCCAGTCAGAAGAATTGGAGAGGGTTGCAGGGGAGACTACGGTTTTATTTTGATCTGTTTGAAATGCCGGTGATATAATTACATGATTGAGCCAGGAAAAAAGGTCAGGAAACTGTTTACTTTGTACTGGGAAAAATGGTGTTAAAAGCAGAACAAGTAAAAAATACCATAAATTATACTGCATCCGGCTTGTCAGAGTGTTTTTAAAGATCCACTTAGATACTAAAAAAATGCCAATAATAATACTGATAACAATATTGCATAATAAAAAATGGGTTATAAATTCAGCCATGCGTGGAACCTCCTGTAGGATCTTTTTTGGAAAGAAGAGAGCGTAAATCTTCCAGTTCTGTTTCGGATAAGTGGTCATTTTCTATATATGTGGATAACATGGCGGTGATATCCCCATGAAAATATCGTTCTAAAAAAGATTTACTTTTTTGATCAATATAATCAGATTCTTTCACTAAAGGTGAATAAACAAATACCCGGCTATCTTTTTCGTAGGTCAGAACTCCTTTATTAACAAGGCGTTTGATTAAGGTTTGTATAGTTTTTGCACTCCATGAAGATGTTGCTAAAAGTTTTTCAGTAATCTCATTTGTGTTAATAGGAGCATACTTCCAAACAATTTTCATCACTTCATATTCAGCTTCTGATATTTGTGGTAATGCACTCATGTAGACACCTCCTAATTCTTACGAGTGTAATATACATATTTTATTATAAAGCCCACTATATACAAAGTCAAATAAAAACTTGACTATTTATCTTACGCGTGTAATAATTAAAATATTACAAGTGTAAGATAAATGCCTTGTGATTAAAATCTGTTTTTAACTGTGTGGTGTAACAATTCTAAATATGTAAATACTACATACAAGAATGGAGGCGAAAATATGGAAAGTGATCAGATATGGAACCAAGTGGCGAAATTTATGCAACAATTGCGTGGCGAAAATTTATCAAAAAAATCAATAATTCAGATACCAGGACAGAAAAATGCTAAAAATGAATTGGAAAAGATACAGGCGATTGGAAAAGAGCGGATGAAGCATATGAAGAAAACCGAACAAAGAATTACTCAGAAATGGATAGAATGCTTGGAAGATAATGCATCACTAGAGGCTCAACAGGCTTATTGTCAGGGATATATAGATTGTCTGTTCTTATTGTGTGGTATGGGAATTATTGAAAAAGATAGTGTGGCAAATGATATTTTTGAACAGTTGAATAAATAATAGAAAAGGTTCATTTTATGACAAAACGAACCTTGAATATTAGAGCAAAAATTAAATATCAGAATTGTCTGTGCGAGTGTCATCGACTGATAGGACAGCTTCTGTGATTGCGAGGAGAGTTTTAAGCTGTTTCTCATCGCATTGAAGTAGATGTCTTTGTAATTTTTGGTATGTACTGTTGTTCAGGTTTTTATCTGGATAAATTACAGTATCAGCAGATAAATTAAAATATTGTATGGTTTTGGCAAAAACCTCAAGGCTGGGAGTATTCTTAAAGCGCTCCAAGTCTTTCAAATATGATAATGAAAGATCAAGAATTTCAGCCAATTCAGCTTGTGTGAGTTTTTTATCCATCAAACGCTGCCAGATTGATCATGGTACACAACCACCCTTCCGGTGATCTGACACCATCCAAGGATGATATTCGTCTAACGGATCGGATGCAGAAGGTAACCGGTCTTGTCGGGATTCCATTGATGGACCATATCATCGTGGGAGGCGATAATAAGGAATATTTCAGCTTTCGGGAAAAGGGCATTATGAAGAATCCATGTATTCATCTGGCAGAGGATTATCATTTCATGGACTGGAATGAACAGCTTGTTGCGGAGAAAGGAGAAGATGCTCATGAGGTTCACGGAAGAAGAACTTAGGATCGCGAAGTCGGTAGACTTATGTGCTGTGGCGTCTCATCTGGGATATATCGTCCGGCGGATCGGGAAGTACCACACCTTAAAGGAAATGGATTCCATCCGGATCTATAACCGGACACATTGGTTCCGATGGTCCAGAAGGTATGAGAAAGGAGAGAATGGCGGAAGCCAGATTGATTTTTTACGGGTATTTGCAGGAATGGATGTAAAAGAAGCTGTGTTCTGGCTTCTTGATTTTACCGGGTATAAAAGACTGGAATCAAAGGAAACATTGCATGGTGTTATCTTACCAAACGGGATCGCAGCAGAGAAAAGAATTTGTACTTCCGGAGTATGCCGGGAGTAATGCTTATCTGTATAACTATCTGGTGAATCAGAGAGGAATTGCTAAAGCGGTGGTAGATCATTTTGTAAAAGCCGGCATCCTTTATGAAGCAAAGAATTATTACAATGTGGTCTTTGTGGGGACGGATGCAAGCGGTACTCCGAAGTTTGCCAGTATGCGGGGAGTGTTTGACCGGAGTGGAAAGAGCTTTAAGTGTGATGTAGAGGGTAACGACAAACAGTATGGATTTCATTTACACCGGGAGGCTTGTATTGAGATCGTGGTGTTTGAAGCGGCGATTGATCTTTTAAGCTATATGACGATCTATCCGGATAAGCAATGCGACCTGCTTGCACTTGGAATGGTTGCAGATGCTCCTTTGGACAGGTATCTCAAAGATTATCCGGCTATCCGTAAGATCAGTTTTTGTTTGGATAATGATGAACCCGGACAGAAGGCAGAACAGCAGATGATGGAAAAGTACAAACGGCTTGGATATTCAGCATCGGGTGGATTTGTCCCATCCCAATATAAAGATGTGAATGAATGGCTTGTTTCTGAGCGGAAAAGTAAGATGCTATCAAATCCTATAGAAAAACGCTTCAAATGATAGCACTTTCTATATCATTTTTGAAAAAAGATAGCAAAAACTATATATCTGCCGGAAACAGGAAGAATGTGTGCTATCAAAAGTTATATATTTTGAGGAAAGCTGATAGCAGGAACTATATATTTTTTGGATTTTGCTATTAAAAACTATATCACGAACAAATCCGGGTGATGAGAATGCTATCACATATTATATCTTTTAAGGAAAAATGCTATCAGATTCTATATATTTTGGGGATTTTGATAGCATTTCCTATATCATTTGGAACCTTTCGTGAGAGATATGGGGGTTTTAGGGGGCACTCCCCTAACCAGACAGCCAAAATCTTTTTTTGCTGGCATTTTGTGACACAAAATGCGTATCTGGCGAAACCACAAAGGCGTGGTTTCCGAACTCCCACGGAAATGTAACCTGAAAGTTGGCACGGATAAAGAAAAGGAGGTGTACCGGAAGATGAGCGATGTATATGAGATCAAACAACCGTCGGAGCTTTTGATCACGATCAACGCACTGCAGTCAGAGATCAAACTTTCCAAAGAGGATGCACAAGTGATCCTTGGCTATATGCAGGGGCATGATTTTATGCTCGCATTGGATGATGGAAAGCTGATGCGTGTGGATATTTCAGAAGAAAACGGTCAGCGTGTTCCTTATACCATGGATGAGGTAATTGATCTGGTCTGTGAATGGAATTATGAACAGTTAGAGGAAGCAAGGGCGGTTGTCGATCATCCGAAAGATTTTGCGGAATATTGTGAATATAAGTTTACCTATGATGCACTGAAGGAGGATGAGACGGCACTGAATCAAATGTTTGCCCAGACAATCTATGGTCGTGATGTGAGAAATGTTGCGAGAACCATGATCGGGCAGGTGGGAGGACAGATGCCGGAAGCATTAGCAGTTCATGAAGATATGAAGTATCAGGATGCAGCGCATAGGGAAGAAGGGAGGAAACGCTGATGGCGAAAGATGTGGTAAAGCATTATCGTATGACGACTGATGATGCCGCTGCTTTTCGTAAAAAGGCAGAAGAAGCGGGAATGACAGAATCAGATTATTTCCGCTTGCTGATTACGCAGCAGCCCAGTGATTATCCGGAGATCCGTGGTGGAATTAAGGTGTTGATCAATGAGGTCAATCGGATCGGAGTCAACATCAATGAGATTGTGTTTAATAATAACTCTAATCTATATCGTACTGCGGATAAGGAAAGACTCATTGCCTATATGCGGCGTTTGAATGAAACGTTGGCAAAGGTGGTGGACGACTGTGGCTATCACTAAGATTCTTACGATCAATGACTGTGGGAGAAAGTTTGCCGGGAGACATTTACAGATGGCGATCACTTATATTATAGATCCGAACAAGACGCAAAATATGCGTTATGTAACGGGCATTAACTGCCAGCCGGAAAAGGCATTTGACCAGATGCTTGCAACGAAGCGGAAGTTTGGAAAGACAGATAAAAGGCAGGGGTATCACATCATCATTTCTTTTGAGGAAGAAGATGTGGAACCGGGGACTGCTTTCGAGATCATCCGAAAATTTGCGGAAGAATATCTTGGTCAAGGCTATGAAGCAATCTATGCGGTGCATGATAATACGGCACATACACACGGACACATTATTTTTAACAGCGTGAATGGTATTACCGGAAGAAAGTACCGTTATGAAAAGGGAGACTGGGCAAAGGTGATCCAGCCGATTACAAACTGTTTGTGTGAGGAATATGGTCTTGCCACGATGGAGATTGAAATTGCAGGGCGGCACAAGAATGAGTATTACAAAGACTGGAACGAGTTTCGGGATGGTAAGCTGATCTGGAGAGATATGATCCGACGGGATCTGGATGCGTGTATCCTGCAGTCCGATGATATGGAAGAATTTCTTGATATGTTAAAAGAGATGGGATACGAGATCAAGCAGAATAAATATCTTGCCGTAAAACCACCGGGGATGCAGCGGTACTGCAGATGTAAATCTCTGGGGGAAGAATATACGGAGGATAGGATTGAACAGAGAATCGCTTTGGAAGATCTGAAATCCTATGCAAACAGAACAGAGAAAGGGCTTCTTACGGTTTCGGAAGATGAGTTTTCGCCGAGAACAAAGCTCGCCGGAATACAGAAAACCTACTATGCGAAGGTATGCAGGATTCGAAAATTGAAACGGCTTCCTTACAGTAAGGCTTGGCAGTACAAGAATGAGATCCGGAAGTTGAATGAATGTCACGACCAGTATATGTTTTTGGTAGAGAATGAGATTCATACATTGCCGGAACTGGTGGCTGCCTGCAGCAACCTAAAGGAAAAAGAGGCAGAAAGCAGAAGGGAGCGGCGCAGTCCTAGTAAAGAAGAAAAGCGGTTTTCAGGATTATTTCAGACAGCAGAGGAGATGGAGCAGCTACAGCCTGCATACCATAGTTATCTGGACGGAGATGAGTTCTTTGAGAAAGAATTCCATGATTATGAATCCCTGAAGGAGAAACTAAAAGAGCAGGGATATACGAAAGATCAGGTAGATATGATCCAGAACGGAATCCATAACCGGATTGCCGAGAATTATGAAAAACGGCAGGCAGTACATCGAAGGAGAGTCATTGCAGAAAAGATGATCACAGAATTAACGGATCGCATGGAAAAGCAGCGAGAGCAGAAGATGCTTGAGAATAGAGAAAGAGAAACCAGACAGCCGAAACAATAGGTTGTCTTTTTTTATGGAAAGGATGGTACAGAATATGGAGAATGAGGTATTAAAAAGTCCCAGTGAATTTGATGTCAGCAGTGCCATTAAGAAATGGCGTTCACAGGGATTTCCTAAGGAAATGATCGAGCTTGCCAGAAATGACATGGCAGAATACGGGATGCCATTTAAGCAGGTATCAATCTATATGGATGTAAAACTTTCTGTCGGACAGGCAGAGCAGTTGTCACAGGCACTGAGGAATGAGGTTAATGAAGATTTTGTGAGACATCTGGCAGAGGGAGGATATAGTGCAGAGCAGATTAAGACAATCCTGCGTTTCACATCAGAGGTCCCCGTGGATGTGATCGAGAAGAATGTTACTTCGGATATGAAAGCGCATGCAATCAGTAAGGCACTTCAGGCAGTAAAGGATAGTCTGGCAGAAGCAAAGCAGGCGGTGCCGGAGGAAAACGAAAAGGTAAAAGAGGTGCTTGATTCGATCAGTGAGCAGTTATCCGCATTATCGCAGAATGCGGAGCTGATTGAGAAGGTCAATAAAAAGCTGGATGAGATGCCAAAAACTGAGTCGGTGGATGAGGATAGTATCCGCAAGGAGTATGAAGGAAAGCTTGAGCAGAAAGAAGCAGAACTTTCCACACAGCAGGATCAGCTCAACAAACTGATGAAAACAAAAGCAGAGCTTACCAGAAAAATGGAGCAGATGCAGGAGGAGAATCAGTCGGTTTCTAAACTTCGTGAAAGTATGGATCAGGAAATGGATGAGTATCGAAAGCAGAAAAACCAGATCCTTGATGAGAGAGACGATGCTTTGCGGGAATCACGAAATCTGCGAAAGGAGATGGAAGAGATGAAGCGGACGATCGGGGAACTGGAAAAACAGATCAAAGAAAGGGATAGCAGAGAACTGGAGCGACAGCTTTTGAACCAGACTTATCAGACGCAGTCTGTGGAGGATGTGGAGCGGACGGTGCCTGTGAATGACGGCGTAGCAGAAGAAAAGAAAAAGACACCAGGATGGCAGGCTGGTTATCAGGCGGTTGTCCCAAACCGTTATGGAGGAACACAGATCGTGCAGATAGAACACATCCGTAAGAAAGGACCGGAGCATCTGTTAGCCCTTGCCGGGAAGAAGTGTTTTCGCAGTAAAGCCAAATATAATCTGATCCAGCAGATGAAAGAAGCAGACCTTTCAAAAAGCCAGATGGAACAGATTCAGGTAGCGATTGAGTCCGGTCTTACGGATACGGAAGTGTCGGACATCATAAACAGTGGCTTTGATGTGGAAGAGATGGCGCAGGCGATTCAGATCCTGCTTGCAGATAAGATGTACCAGTAGGAGGCGGTAATTGATGTCGAGAGAAGAACAGGTAATTGAGGAAAAGTTGGAAAATCTTTTGAATGCGATCATTATCTATCGAGATGTAGAAAAGAAAGCATTGCAGAGGATCACAGAACTTCTTGCTAAGAAGGGAATCATGGTCAGTACATCGGAGTTATCAAAGATGGATGAACAGGCGATCCGTGAGAAACTTCGCGAAACAGCCGAAACAAGAAGGCAGGAAGAAATGGCAGTGGCTGAAAACCATGCCTATGAAGTGAGAGAGGAGGAGCGTGGATGTCGGAGATAAGTGATGCAGTACAGATTATCCGTGTCGGCTACGATACGATTGAGATTGCCATGAAAGTGGGAAGCGGCTCCATTGAGATGATGCAGAAAGCCGTGAATCTTCTGATCGGTCTTTTGGAACATGAAAAGACGATGGGTAAGACCAATCTGAAGGGATTGCTGGAAAAAGGTGGAGACATACAGGTACTTACCTTTGCGGATGGGGACTTAAAAAAGTTTCAGAAGCTGGCAAAGAAATACGGCATTTTATATTCTGTGATGCCGGATGCAGATAGAAAGGATGGGATCACGGAGGTGCTTTTTCATAGTGAAGCGGCACCGAGACTTCGTATGATCTGCCAGAAGTTAAAGAACGGTCGTATGTTTGATATGGACGAATATCTGAAGAATGGCAACGAGGAGCAGTTGAATCAGCTTCTTGATTTTCTGGAGAAAGAAAAAAAGGGAAAAAAGAGTCTCCACACGGATGTAACCGAACCAATTCTTGACGGGCTGATCGAAAAGGTTGGTCATTATGCTATGGAGAAAAAGGCGATCCGTGTGGAGGATATTCAGAATGATTTCCAGATGGAATCCAAGCAGGCTGAAGATGTGCTCCATAAGTTAAAGACGATTGGTGTTGTGTCGGAACCGGATGGACAGGGAAATTATCCGGTGGTGATGGATCAAGAGTCTTTTGAAAAGCGGATCAACAGATATCAGGAATTATCAAACCGGATGCGTCAGATTGCTGCAGCAAAGAATACGGCACTGACGGACATTACGATCACGAAGCAGTTGATCGCTGCGGAGAATGACCATGCGGTGAAAACCAGAGTACCGGGGATGTATGGCAGCAATGTGGGTTATATCTGGATCAGAAAAGAGGACATTATGGAAATTCACAATGGAAAGACGCTTCTTACTTATCTGGATAAGGAAAAGGATTATAAGATCTATTCTGAGGATAACCGTGTCCTTTATACCATGAAGGGAGAAGATTTGTATGCCAAGCATTATGACCGGGTGGAGCGGACGGTCAGAGAAAGATATCAGAAGGTGAAGCAGTCACCGGATAAGAATGTGGTCCGTACCCACAGTGAAGTGAGGAGGAGATAGTCATGCAGACAACAAAGAAGAAACCCAATATTTTGCTGATCGTGCTTGGAGCTGTGCTTGCCTCTTATCTTGGTTATCTAGTGGCAGGAGCATGGAGGGAGGGCATTGAGTTTAATGCTTTCCTGGAACGGTTTGAGATGGTATGTGCCTATCCCTTAAAGGATTATTTTAATGAGTACACATTCCGCATGGTCGGCTATGCACTGGCTGCCTATGCGATTGGTGTGGTTATGTATTATACCAGTCAGCGAAATTATATGCCCGGAAAGGAATTTGGTACTTCCAAACTGGCAAATGTGAAACAGGTTAATAAGGTATTAGCGGATAAAGAGGAGACGAACAACCGTATCCTAAGTCAGAATGTGCGTATGAGTCTGAATACCAGACAAACGAAGTTAAACAACAACATGCTGATCATCGGTGGTTCCGGAGCAGGAAAAACTTTTTATGAGGTAAAGCCGAACCTGATGCAGATGAACAGTTCTTTTATTATTACCGATCCCAAAGGAGAGATCCTTCGCAGTACCGGAGCAATGTTAAAAGCGAATGGTTGCGTGGCTGGCACATAGACTTACCGGACTCCATGATTATGAAGATAATAAGATTTTCCAGTCAGTCATCATTGTTACTGATAGACGAGTGCTGGACAGCCAGTTACAGTCTACAGTATATCAGTTTGACCATGTGGAAGGTGTGGTTAAGAAGATAGATAAGAATTCTGGACAGCTTAGAGATGCGATTAATGATGGTGTAGGCATTATCATTACTACATTACAGAAGTTCCCAGTAATCTATAAAGAGGTGGATTCTGCAAATAAAAGATTTGCAATTATTATTGATGAGGCACATTCTTCACAGACCGGAGATGCAGCGAAAAAGTTAAAAAGAGCATTAGCTGATACAGAAGAAATTTTAAAAGAGTATGCCGAGATGGAAGACGAGGACGAGAGAAACTGCAAGGATGATGAGGACAAGCTATTAGATGAACTGGCAGCGCAGGGTATGCATAATAACTTATCATTCTTTGCATTTACTGCAACTCCAAAAGGAAAGACATTACAGATGTTTGGTCAGAAGGATGCAGAAGGGATTTACAGACCTTTCCATATCTATTCTATGAGACAGGCTATAGAAGAGCATTTTATATTGGATGTTTTGCAGAACTATATGACCTACAAAATGTATTACAAGATTGCCAAGATTATTGAAGATAATCCGGAATTTGATACAACAGCAGGCTCAAAGGCAATTATAAATTACGAGACACTGCATCCACATAATATCTCTCAGAAGACTGCCATTATGCTGGAGCATTTTATGAATGTGACCAGACATAAGATTGGTGGCAGGGCGAAAAGGATATATTGATTTACATGATCATTTTGTGTGTTTGAAAAGGTAAAAATGAAGGGAAATTAGGAATAGTATGTATTTATGTGACAAATGAAGTGCAGTTTTTCGATTGGAAAGACATTCTGCTCGCTAAAAATATGATATAGATGAAAAAAAGATGTGGCGAAGTTGATGGAATAATTGATTGACGAGCAAGGAAATAAAGATTAAGATATCATTGAAGGGAATATAGGTATTGGTATACAAATTTTTGGAACGAAAAAGAACATAGATACCAGAAAAGCCGAACGTTTTTCAAAGATAGGCACCTTAAGTACCAGTTTATTGATATTAACGGTAAAGGAATGAGCATGAGGAAATTTACTTCGGTAGCATGGGCAAATGGTGGAATGGATAATATGATTAACTGGGAAAGAAAGGACAAAGATATGCTTGCATTAATCAAGTATATTGCGGATGAAGACAAATTGGAAAAAATCTTTGAAAATCCACAAGTGATTAGGATGCCAGTGTTCAGAAATAGTAAGAAATCACATTAGGGTATCAACCGGATGCATGGAAGAACTGGGGATGTTGCAAGGTGGATATTGGAATTGTGCTTGCAGTGAGAACTACTTACTATAATGATATTGTTTGTTGGATTAGTGATGGTTGCAAGCAGAAATTTCTTGATTTGGTAAATGGATGGATTGGAATACTAATCAGAGATAAGGAGAAAAGGATGCAAAATGATTTATTAAATCCGAATTTATTCGGAAATGAAGCAGGAGAAGATGAAGATAAGAAAAGATTAGGCGATTATTATTTGGAGAAGGAAAAAAACAAAATATTTCATGACGCTAATCGAAAATTAGGCTTCGTAAGAGCTAGAAAAGGAGTGGGTAAGTCAGCATTACTTAATTATTCTGCATACAAGGTAGAGGAAAAATATAAAAATGATATGGTTATTAACATAAAAGCTTCTGAGTTGATTGCCTTGTATGAATGCGATGATTATCAATCACTGCACTATATAAATTGTTGGCAGCAAAGAATTTGTTTAAGAATATTAAACGAAATTGCCAAAAAGATTAAATTTGCAGCAACAGATGATTCAATGAAAATAATTGAAAATGCTGAAATAATGGGATATAAGGGGAAAAATATAATATCAGCATTATCGGATAGAATAGCTTTAAACTTAGATAAGAAAATAATTCAGAAGAAGAATTCTGATAAAGAAATAGCTAATGGCTTTGAAATATTGAAAAGATATTCTGAAGAAAAGGATCAAAGGGTTTGGCTATTTATAGATGATATTGATGCAACCTTTGTAAATACGGAGAATAATATGATTATGGTAGGGACATTTTTTACTGCCTGTAGATATTTGGTTAATTCTGTAAGTGGTTTGAATATTAGAGCATCGGTCAGAACGGATGTTTGGACTATATTGAGAAATTATGATGAAGCATTGGATAAATGTGAACAGTATATGCTTGATCTGGTTTGGAGTACAAAGGATACTGGTGAAATATTATATAACAAATTATATACGTATTTTAGCGAGGAACATCCAGAACTGAATTTGGGGGAGAAGAATTTTAGGGATGAAAAAAGTTTGAATGACGTTTTTAATTTGGTATTTAATGGTCAATTAAAATGGGGAAAAAACTGGGTAATACCATATCGATCGATACATATTTTGGGCGCAGGAAGACCAAGATGGGCAGCTCAATTATGTAAAATAGCGGCAAAAGATGCGTTTGAAAAACAAAAAGAAAAGATAGCAACGGGAAATGTAAATTTTGCAATGACTGAATACGGAAAATTCAGAATGGCAGATTTATATAAAGAACATAGGCATCAATGTAGTAATTTAGAAATGATTATTGAAATATTTAGAAATGGAAAGAAATCATATAGCACTTCTAAGTTGATTGAAGTAATCAAGAAAAGCTTAATTGATAACGGAAAAAAGATATATATAGATGGATTGCCAGACGAATGTAATGAAGTGCAGATTGGAAAATATCTATATAGAATTGGATTTATAACATTGAGAAACAATGAATACAATAGAGCACTGGGATTAACAAGGTACGAAGATGATCCATATTTGTTTTCAGAATACAATATTGATGACCAACAGATATGGGAGATACATCCTGCATACAGAACCGTATTAAAAATTCGATGATTTTTTTAAGGAGGAGTTAATTCGCAATACTGATAAGCAAATTTGAGGAATGTCATGGATTTTTGTTCATGTAGTAAATCAGTTGTCAATAAAAAAATAATAGAAAACAAATTGTAATGTATAGCTAGTCAGTGAGTAGACAGTCCGAAAGGGGCTGTCTATTTTTTATAAATTTTCCTATCAGTACCAATAATGTACCTTCAAGATTCTCTTTGTTCAATGTATGCATTGTTATACTTGAGTTGTCCATAAGGGATAATTGTTTGCAAGCGAGCAAGAATACAGGTCGTAAGACCGGATGACATGCGCATACATCGTAACGAAAAATATATGATGGCGGCTACATCAGGCTGCAGAAGAAGGAGTGTGTTTAAAATGAGCGATATAGAAACAACGGATGTTGATATGTTTACGATAGGAAATAATCTTCGGGAGCTTCGAGAACAGAAAAGGGTAACACAGATGCAGGTAGTTGATGTGTTGGGAGTTAGTTATACCCATTATGCAAAGATCGAAGAAGGTATGAGAGGTATGAGTCTGAAAATGCTGATAAAGTTGATCAGATATTTTGAAACAGATGCCAACACGATACTTGGAAGTGCAGCAATGGGGGTAGCGTGATGGAAGCGAGAAGAGCAAGGAGAAGAAAAAAAAAGAAACAAAGAATGGCAAGACAGGAGAATATCCCTTGCATTGTGTTTCTGGCAACGGACGAAGAATCGTTTGAACTGGCAGAAAAGAAAGAGGATCGGCAGTTGCGATACATCAATCAATATGCAGATGCACATGGGTTAATTCCTATGAAGATCGTGCGTAAGAGCTGTTTTGCCCCGTATGTTGTAAATCAAATGTATAGCCGGTGCATTGATTGGATGCAGCAGGGAAAGGCAGAGGCTATATTGGTTGCAAATATGGAGTATCTTGCTTTGGATGAAGAGGATGCCTATCGCAAGGTTGGACAAGTAAGAAAAGCGGGTTTTCGAATATTTTCCGTGGATGATGGAGAGTTGAAAATGAAAATTCGATTCCGGGCGGAGAAAGAGAGGAAGATTGGATGAAACAGAATAATATAAAGAATATATATCGTGGAGATATTATTTGGGTGGATTTGGGAGAATTTCCCGGCAGTCATAGACAATCTGGAAAAAGACCATGTCTGGTTGTTAGTACAGATAAAGGAAATGGTTCGGTATATACAGTAATACCGGGAACCAGCAAACAGGAAAAGAAAGCATTTCCGGTACATGTGACAGTATTTCAGAAGGATGTCTTTGGAAGGCTTGGAAAAACAACGGTTTTCATGGCAGAGCAGCTTGTAACAATAGATGACAGGCAGATTTTAATGAAAGCAGGGCATATTCCAGAGCAATCAGACTTCATGCAAAAAATCAACGACCTTTTAAAGCGTCAGTTGGGTTTGGGAGAGTGATGAGATTGGAATCAGATAATATGAACATTCCAATATGGGAAAAAGCGATGTTGACGAAACAAGAAGCTGCATTATACAGCCATATCGGAATCAACAAGCTTGAAGAAATGCTAAAAGTTCCAAATTGCCCATTTGTTTTATATGTTGGAAAGAAAAAGCTGATAAAACGCAGGGAATTTGAAGAATATTTGTCCGAGCAGATCGAAATATAGGATTTTACATTTGAGCCTCTTTATGATATGATTAAATTTGAGTATTGAGGCTCTTTTTGTGTGAAAGGAGCTGCAATATGGGTAAAAACCTAAAAGGAAAAGAGCTTGGTCTGGGAATAAGCCAAAGAGAAGATGGCTACTATGTTGGAAGATATACGAATAAATATGGGAGGCGTGTTCAAAAATTATTCCTAAAGCTTCAAGAGTGCAGACAGTGGCTGGCTGACTCCGCATATCGCGATGAACACAGCAATATGGATTTCCCGGAGGAAATGACGGTTGATTCGTGGTTTGAGTATTGGATTTCGATGAAGAAGAGAACTGTTCGACCAAATACAGTTCGAAACTATACGGAACGATATCACCGCAATATTAAACCGGTTATAGGGAAAAAGATACTGGGGAGTGTGAATACCATTCAATGCCAGACGGTTATGAATCGTATGGCGGATGAAGGCTATCGCACTTCAACAATCTATCAGGCGCGGATTACATTGTATAATATGTTGGATTATGCCTATCAGAATGATGTGATCATGAAGAATCCATGTAACAAGATGGTTCGTTCTGACATAGGTAAGCCTTCTGAAAAGAAAGAGGCATTGACATTACAGTATCAGCGTGAGTTTTGCAATGTGATCAAGGGAAATGCGTACGAGTATCAGTACCGTTTCCTGTTACAGACCGGTCTTCGTACCGGAGAGCTGGTAGGGTTGAAATGGTCAGACATTGATATGGATCGCCGTACCATGACGATAAGGCGCTCTATGGAGTATCGCCATTCTACAAAGGAATGGAGGATTGGTGAACCGAAAAGCAAGGCGGGATATCGAACGATACCATTGACAGAGGAAGCCGTTGAAATCTTGAGACAGCAAAAGATGAAAAATAATGCGCTCAAGGTTACGGTGATGGAGTGGTCAGAGTTTGTATTTCTTTGCAGAAAAGGAACACCGGTTAAGAACAGCACATATGATACGATGCTGTTCAAGCTATGTGATAAAGCGATGATTCCCAAGTTTTCCATGCATGTGCTGCGACATACATTTGCAACCAGGTGTATTGAAGCTGGAATGAAACCTAAAACATTACAGACAATCTTAGGTCATTCCAATATTGGGATCACCATGAACCTTTATGTGCATACAACAGAAGAACAAAAACAAAAAGAAATCGACCAGATTGCGGATGCTTTGAAAGTGGTTTAATTTTTTTTGCTCTCAAAAATTGGTACATGATTGGTACGTTAACCAAAATTTTTGAGG
>QWCN01003936.1_pt1 | contig 16417 bp, 9 predicted proteins | sample 1972711 | NCBI WGS metagenome assembly QWCN01 (sample SAMN09866707, study PRJNA288562) | Human gut metagenome isolate term1_stool, whole genome shotgun sequencing... | isolation source: gut | host: Homo sapiens | place: USA: California | reverse complement strand
TGTGACCTGCACAGAAGCCAAGACAGCCGCTCTGCAGGAGCTTCTGGCTCCCAGCCGCTATTCCCACCGCATCGCTACCGGCTCCGGCACAGACGGCACAATTCTGGTGGCCAATCCGCTATCGTCCACTTATCTGACCAATGCCGGAAAGCACTGCAAGCTGGGTGAATATATCGGTAAGACTGTCAAGGAAGCGGTAAAGGAAGCCCTGAACCGCCAGTCCGGCCTCTGCCCCGCGTCCCAGCACGATATCCGCAACCGAATGGATCGTTTCGGCGTCACAGAAGATAAGCTCTGGGCAGCATACCGGGAACTGTCGGAAGAAAAAGCCCTCCCTGTCTCACCCTTCGCCCGGGCTGACTTCACCGACCGCCTGGAGCGTATCTGTCAGGATAATACACTGGTTACTTATACTTCTCTCTATGCGCATTTGCTCGATCAGCTGGAATGGGGGCTTCTCACCCCGGAAGAAACCTTCCCCGCCGGACAGAAGCTGCTTGAGCTTGCCGGTCTTTCCACCAGGAGGTATCGTTCCTATGCTTCCGGACAGAATGTCGTTTCACAGATGGTAGAAAATTATCTGTATTGCCTGACGGATTATTTATAATAGAAGTTTCATTCATTTTCTTAGCTTTTTAGAAAATTAATTGAGTGTCTCCCAGTTTTGAAGTATAATATAAATAGACCATAAACTATTTTGCCACATTCATATTTTGTTAAAGAAAGGATTTCGTTATGATCAATGTTTTTATTGACGAATTTACGCCATGCTTAAAAGACGGAAAAACCGGGGAATTGGTTCAAACAGAAGTTATCCGGGTCAAAAGAAAATCTTTCTTAAAAAAGTACAATAAGAAAAATGGATGGTATGTAAATTGGGCGTCTTTAGTTGATGAAAATGAAATTTATACACTTGTTGTTGAGGGTTCTGTAGACATACAGGGGTTAATTGCTATTGCACCGGATAAAGATATGAATGCCATATATATTACCTAGATGTGCACCAGCCCCGACAACAATAAATTGCTCGTTGACGAAGTCCGGTATATGGGTGTTGGCGGCCATTTGTTCGCTATTGCAGCTCAAAAATCTTTCGACTACGGATATGATGGATATCTGTATGGCTTTGCAGCTAATCAAGAACTTTTAGAACACTATATCAATGCATTCAACAGTGAATTTATAGGTGTCTTACATCCCTATCAGTTCGCTATTGATGAAGAAAATGCAAAGAAAATAATGGAGGTGTATGATTATGACTGGACAGATGAAGAGATATAGAAACTCTTTAAAGCAAACACCTGACCCCATCTTATTAAGTCAGTTTTCATCTAAAATGGACTTACGCGGCCTTATGGCTTACGCGAAAGGAAAAGGGAAAAAAGTCATTGAACTTTCTGAACAGGAAAAATCCCTTTTTATAATACGTTGAAGGATTCTGCAGAAAATTTCTATTATCAAATTTTTCTAAGACATTACAGGGTGAAAAGCTTACAATTCAGGCTTTTCACCCTCCATATCATCTTCCAAATATTCCACTGTAAAACCGGACTCTTGACAATACGCATCCACCTTCGACCCCCGGTAGCACCGGATCCGCGCTGCCTTATTGATGATCCACTCCCCGATATATTCCGGGTCATGCCGGATCTCCAAGACCTGGAGGCGGCTGCAGCCGTGGAAAACCCACTTTTCAATACGCCGGATATGCGTGGGCAAGCGCACCTCGGTAAGCTGCGTACACTTGAAAAATGCCTTCTCATCCAGAATCTCCAGGGACTCCGGCAGCTCCAGACTTTCCAAACCACAAAAATAAAAAGCTTCTTTTCCGATTCTTTTCAGTCCCTCCGGGAAACGTACCCTTTTCAGTTCTTTACAGCGGAAGAACGCCCTGTCGCCTATCTCGGTGACTGACGGCGGCAACAGGATAACCGGCAACTGTACGCATTCGGAGAACGCGTCCTTCCCGATACGTTCTACTTTACAGTTTTTGGTAAACAGAATCTTCTCAAGCCTCCGATTCTCCCGGAAAGCACTGTTCGGAATGGCCTGCAGATTCTGGGACATGTAAGCCTCCCGAAGCCTCGGACAGTCCGCAAAGCAGCCCTCACCCAGCCGCTCCACCGAATGGGGCAGCCTCGCCTCTCTCAGCGCAATGCAATGGCGGAAGCTGTCCTTTCCAAGCACTTCCATCTTATTGCCCAGGAGCAGCCGCTCGATCCGGATATTGTCCTGAAACGCCCCTGCGCTGATCATCCGATAATGATCCGGCAGCTTCAGTTCTTCCTTCTTCCAGTAATTGTCCGCCAGCCTGCGGTTCATGATGTCTTTTTTATCAATTCCAGCTATCTGCTGTGTCCTGTTACCCAAATATTTTCCCTCAAACTTCCTGTCTCAAAAACGCACCAAAACCCACAGACAGTTTTGGGACTGTCTGTGGGTCTGTAGCGCATTATGTAAACTTAATGTGTAACTTACCAGTACTTCGGATAGTTGTTGCTCTTCTTCATATCCTTCGCCTTCTGCCACCAGGTATTCTTGCCTGTATTGCCGGTGTTGCCGCCGATGTGGTTCAGCATATCCTCCCACAGCTTGTCGGAGGTGGGCTGGGCCTCAGTGTAGGCCGTCACCGTATAGGTCTTTGTCGTACCGTCCTCCGCAGTGACTGTATAAGTCTTCGAAGAAGACAGATCGACCTTCTCGCCGCTGACCGGGCTCACGCTGACTGCGCCCTTCAGGGTAATCGCAGGCTTCAGCGCCGTTAGATCCGTGCCGTAGGGCAAGGTGACGGTAATCGTGCCGGTTGTATCATTAATGGAGCCGCTCACGCCATTTACGATAAATGCGCTGATGGCCGGGCCATCTGTAGTCACAGTATCCGCATTCACGAAGGTACAGGACACACTGATATCGTAAGCAGGCATCTTGAACTGCTTCGTCTTGGTGTCAATCTTTACAACCTCATAAGGCGGTCCACTCTGGGAATACCGCAGTCCGTCCGGCTTGATCTGCTTTCCGGTATCCGGAGTCACGGTCACTGTGACCAGTTCTCCTTCCTTCGCCACATCCTTATCAACGGAAATGATTCCGCCAGGAGCCTGATTGATACCGATGGTATAACCAGTTTTACTTGGATCATAAGCCGGAATATTAATCTTCAATACATCCGAAAGCATCACCTTGTTTGACTTTTCATCGTTCTTCACGATGATGTAAATATCCTTAGCTCCCTCTGTCAGGTTCTCCAATGTAATGGTATTATCTCTGTCAGCCACTTTAATCGTAATTCCGACAGAATCCGTGGACATATTCGGCTGTTTTTCACCTGCGTCCACTACCTGATAGTAATACATTCCCTTACTGCTTGAACGGAAAGCTACGGTCGCCTTCTCGTTACTCAGACGGTTTACCGCTCCTGCAGTCAGTACCGGACGCTCGTCATAGACAATCGCAACGGTGTAAGTATTCTGATTTCCGTTTTCAGCGGTGATTACAAAGGTGGCCTTGCCGCCCTTGCCGATGCCATTACTGATACCTGTCAGCCAACGGTCTTTTCCGTTCTCACCATCACCGAATCCATTCTCCATCTTGGCCTTCGCAGTCTCCGGATAGATCAAACGAAGCAGGTAATTGCTATCGGTCAGCTTGCCGGCCTCTTCCGCGGACATATCTGCAGCAGTTAACTTGATGGTATACTCGGTGCCCTTCTTATTGGCCTGCTTGATCACTTTTCCGTCTTTGTTCAGCAATTCTACCTTACTCAGAACACAGTCGTCATGCTCATAAGAAGGATCCCTTTTAAATACAGCCTGAATCGTTACCTGCGTAGCCGTATTCTCAGTTATCGTACAGGTTGTCTCCTCCTTGGAAGCGTCTGCAAACTCAATGCTGGCCGCCGGATCTGCCTTCCAGGTATCAAAGATATAGCCTTTCTTTGCTTTTGCCTTCAGTGAAATGTTGTCACCGTCGTATCGAATTGTCCCCGACTCCAAGGGAGCATCCTTATACGACGCTGTTACCGTTCCCATGGAATCATCGTTTACCGTATAGGTAATACTTGCAGGTTTCTTTGCTTCTACCTTGAAAATGAAAGTCAGCGGAGTCATGCCCTCTCTCAGGGTTACAGTCGGATAATTGATTCCCTGCACACCTTTCTTCCATGTAACAATATCCGTGTTCTCTTCTTTCCAAAAGCTTCCATCTTCTTTCAACCATCCCACAAAACGATATGATTCTGGTTTCCCAATGTACCCCTCATACTCATATTGCACTGAGGTCCGATAAGTATCTGTAACTTCTTCGTCTTCCACCCCCTTTATAAATCTGTCCGCCATTCTAAATCTTATCAAACTAGCCGCCGGTTTTGGACTCTGTACACCCAATGTGACCTCAACACCTTTTTTCACAAAAACTGCAGTAAGTGTTATATCGCTATTTGGCATACTAATGGTAAACTGCTGTTTCGTTTGATCCTCTTTTGAAATAGTTATATTTTCAGCTTCCCAATGATCGAATTGGTATTCATAATATGAATTTTCATCTAAAGGACTTTCAGCTTTAATGGTCAATTGTTCTCCTGCACCAGCTTCTGATACCGGATTTCCAGCTGAATCTTTAACTATGACACTGGCAACGCCTGTCAAATCTACCAATGTCTCATCCTTTTCTTTACATTTTACTTTCGTGGTAACTGCACTTTTACTTGTTACATAATCTTCATATGCAAAGGCAGTCGGCTTAAATCCTGTTCTGGGCATAGTAAACGTCATTGTATCTACATCATATACAGGCTCAATTTTAGCTTTTCCGCTTGTATAATTTGAATTTGTATATGACGTTGCAGTAAAACCGCTCAGCTTTTTACCAGCTTCCGTATTTACCTGTATCTTGACTTCCGCACCATTTCTGATATTAATTTTACCGGTTCCAGGCATTGCAGTTAATACTCCGTCAACCCATATTGCCTTGATAGAATTTTTTACTACAGCAGCATTAAGCTCCCAAACCATATCCGTTTTAAACGTATATGTTTTCATTGCGCCATGAGCATTCTTGACTGTAAATTTTAAAGGCTCATCCTCCCAACATAAATTTGTAGATTTGGAAAACATTACAGTTGCCCCATTTATTGTACATTTAACATCTGAACCATAACTTCCTTCTACAATGCTGGCGCCTAACCCAAGCTTAAAATTAACTTGCTTAGTTCCCTTTGTTCCTTGAAACTGCAAATTATAATTTTTAGCTGTAAAAACTAAATTTTCTTCATCTTTTAAGCCAAAATATCTACTTGTTCCACTAGGTGGTCCATAACTTCCTCCCATATATCCTACAGTTTTATTTGGGATATTTTGATAGGTAAGGAAATCTTCACTTACAAGTTCCGTCGTATAATGAACCAAATACTGCTTTTGCTGGTATTTCATTAAAAGCCACAGTCCTGAAAAATATCCTCTGTTAACACCGTCATCATATACCGCAAACTGATAGGCGTTTCCTTTCGTCGGCACACCACTCGTTGGAATATATTCCAAAGGAACCCAGATAATTTCGTCCGAATTTGCAGCCTGTACTTTTATTTTAGCTGTCTGTTCATTGACCCCATCGACTGTATCACTTGCATCATAGGCAGATGAATCTTCATAATTAACATAGGAGTCAACCAGTGCCGCTCTCTCTTCAAAAGTTCCCAGTACATTAACTTTAATATTACCCGCTGTTATATAGTTTCCGTTTTCAATATAATTTTTAATCACTTCAACTGATAACGTATCCGGCAGCTGATTTTTATCTGAAAGTTCCTCCTGCGATACGCTTTTCGCAGCAGTGTCACTTTTCAGCGTCGCCGGAATATACGTAACATTATCGCTCGTTACCTTTACCCCGTCCGACTCATTCTCCGGCAAAGTAATGGAAATCACCGGGAGCTTCTCCGCCGCTTCTGCCTGCGTGCCTGAGAAGGTCCACATCACGCCTCCGGCGGCCAGGAGGCTGAGCAATGCCAGCCCCTTCTTCCACCTCTTCATTCCTTTCCTCCTTAATCGCGCACTACCTGATGATCCGTAACTGTATTTTCTTCCTCCATCTTCTCCCAGAGCTGCTGGGACTGACTCTTCTCCAAAGTTACAATCACCGTATAGTACGATGTCTCCGTTCCATTAGTTACTGTATAGACTACCGGGTTTCTCAGATCTACTACCTCTCCGGGTGCCGGGCTTACGGTACAGCCATTGCCGACTGTCACCTGGGATACCACATGGCTTACCTCCGTTCCTGCCGGAAGGGTCAGAAGAATGGTTCCCGCCGCATGGTCAATCACCGCGTCTACCCCCAGGATACTGAATTCACTGATTTTAGCCGAAGAGACGACCGGCGTATCCGGATTGCTCGGTGTGTCCGGCGTATCAGTCTTGCCCGTGGGCCGTTTCCCATCCGCGTCAAAGATGTCTACTGCATAGACGCGGGTAGCCAGTCCGTTACCGGATACCGTATAATTTACGGTCGATGTGAAATTCTGAGCAATACCAGACAGCGGGCTGCACACATTGGTGCCCTCACCCAGTTCTATCTCCGGAGCCAACGCCGTCACATCTGCGTCGGACGGCACGCCGCGCACCTGTATGGTTTCTGCCTCATTGTCAATCACTCCCCGGTATACGATATCATCGATGGTCACTGAAAAGCTTTCAATGGACGCCGTCTCCTGCGCCTCCACCTTGATTCGATATACTGTCGTTTTCTTTGTATCTTCTGAAGTCACCCGGATGGTTTGCCAACCACTCAGGTTTACCTTCGTCTTGCCGTCCAGAATGCCGACCGGATCTGAAACTGCTCCGTAAGAGAGCGTCCCCTTAATATACAGGTTTTCCGTATCCACGCCTGCCGGTACGCTCAGCAAGATATCCGTCGTTACTCCGTTTTCTGTCACTTTGCGTCCGGTAATCTCCAGATCCCGCAGAATCTTTGCGTCCTGAAGCTGGATACTTTCCATGTCCAGACTGGTGCCGGAAGCCAGGATTCCATCCTCTAGCTTCACCGTAACATAGTAGGTCTTCGTCGTCACGCCGTCCTCTGCACGCACAGTAAAGGGCTGTGGAACATTTTCCGCAAAGGTCACCGGAAAGCTGGGCGCGTCCAGGGTCGCATACTCAGAAAGGGTTACTTCCGGCGTCATCTTACTCAATACGGTTCCCTTCGGCAGGGTCACTGTAATCTGATCCCCTATAATCTCGCCTTCTTTTCCTTCCAGCACCAGGCTCTTAATCTCGGCTTCTGTGCTCAACGGTCTTGAAAAATCCTGCTGGTGATAATAGAGCGAATAGGGATGACCTGCGCCGCCGTTTTTCAGAAAGCCCAGATACCACTGGACGGTATAACAGCCCTCATAGGTAGCCAGCGCATTCTTCGGCGTACTGGGGGTATGGGCAAAGTATTCGCCATCCGCGTAATCCAGGAACGCTGTCAGGACACTCTTTCCTTTTCCATCTGAAAATCTTGCATCCGTATGACAATCTATGCCGAACGCGCTCAGTGCGCAGATCACCTGCGCTGCGCTCTCGCTGCTCTGATAGCCGAAGCCTCCAAAGGTAAAATCGGGCTGCATGGCGTCCACACTCGGCGCTTTTTGATTGCCCAGGAACAGATCGACGCCTTCCTCCAGCTTCGCACGGACTCGTTCTCCGTAATCTTCGTCATTCTGGTAGGGCGCAATGGACTGCATCAACATTCCCACCATATCGACGCCAAAGTTATCCGTGCCGTACTTATGGGTCAGGATCGTCTCCAACAGGGTATCCCTTGTCCATATGGCATTTTGGGGAATTGTGTAATTACCCATATCCAACGCAATCAGCGCAAAAATCGGGCCGTTGATGGTGTAGCTACCGGAATAGTTATAGAGTACCGCTGTCAAATCGCAAATCGGCTCTCCATTGGAATCTACAAACGGATCGTCTTTTGTGGTATAGGCGTCCAGATTTGACGCATCAATTCCACAGGCCGTCAACATCATGATCGTGCGATCCAGATTGGTCATTGCCACATTGGAGACCACATCCAGCTTCGACAGGGCCTTTCTCACATAGGCTTCCAGCCCTGCGGGGAGACTTCCCGGTTCCTTGGCCAGCTTCTCATGCTTAAAGAAACCGACATTCATCCACTCCCAGTCATCTGACGCCTGTGTCTCATAACGCTTGATGATATTATTTCTGAGGCTTATCATGGAATCCGTATGCGGGTTCTCCCCCACATCCACCGTTACCACTGTTACCTCATAGGTATTGGTGCTTCCATTCTGTGCCGTCACCGTATACTCTACCGGCTGACTTCCGCTGAAATCCACTTCCTCCCCGGAGGCCGGATAAACCTGCGCGAATTCCGATACCTGTACCTTCGGAGTCAGCTTTTTCAGATCCGTACCCATCGGAACCTCAAGCCGGATGGTTCCCCGGTTCTGGTCAATGGTACCTGCGATGCTTCCATAGTAGAAGCCCGTGATCTGGTTTTCTCCCGATACCGGCTGTTCGGTCAGCGTCACAGTATAGATTTTTTCCATTCCGCTCTGCGCCGTCACCACATATTTCATCGGGACAGAGAAGCTTAGCTTCTCCGGCCGCTCAGTAATTCTGGCTTCCTCAGAAATCGTGATCTGCGGCTCCAGACTGGTCAGATCTGTTCCCCATGGCAATGTCAGGGAGATACTGTTCCCCTCTATTTTTCCGCGCACGCCATCTATCTCATAGGATAAAATATCGCACTCCGCGGAAGGTCCCAGCTCTGTCACTAACTGATAGGTTTTCGTATATTCCCCTGTTGTCAGAACAATCGCCTGTTCCGTTCCAAGGTCTGTCGGCTCTCCAATATCATGTCCGCCAATCGCAGCCTTCGCCGCTGTGTGCTCCACTTCCACTGCCAGGGATGTAAGATCTGTACCTTCCGGAAGTGTCAGTGTAATCCTTCTATTTTCTTCGTCAATCACTCCTCTGTAGGCGCGGTCCCCAAGCTTTACTTTCAGACTGGTCACCTTCAGGATCGGATCTCCGTGACGGATTTCCACAATCCAGGTTTTGCCCAAATCTGTCTGGAAGCTATATGAGTCCTTGCCATCATAGACAGTCCCAGTCCAAGCCGCATACGGCGTCAGACGATACATCAGGGTTCCGCTCTCCACAGATCCTGCAAACATATTGTATTTCACAGTGCCTGTCGTACCGATAACTGCCTCTTCTGGCTTCGGCAGTACTGCTGTCTCCGGTATTGTCAGCGTAACATGTGCATTTCCATCTACCATTCCCTTGTAATCGCCTAACTGATAAGTCTGGATGTCCGGACTTGCTATCCGGTCTTCTTCTATCTCATCACACCACTGCTCTATGCATTCGAGCATAGCCTCCATCTGATCTGCTTTCAAAAGCTTATCATTTTGTTTACTTACTGCTCTCTGAAGTACTTCTCTTACTTCTTCCTCGGTATAAATATGAGCATTTTCTCCATAAGCTGCCATCTCATTGATGCCAAAATTTATCAAGAAATCGTAATCACGGAGATATTCCACCATTCTTTCATAGGCTGGATGATAACCTCCAATCTCCGCTTTTTTCCCCTCTACTGTTTCCGTCAATGCAGACAGAAGTGTAATTAGGCGATTTCGTACTGCTATAAGACGGGGTGTCATACCCACCCAATCCTGTTTTTCCTCTTCTGACCAGTTTTCTGTGGAACCAAAAGGCCGGGCTAATAACCATCCCCTGCCAATTCTTTTTCCATTTGCTGAAACGATTTTGTAAGGAACAGGCCGAGAAAAATCGGCCTGTTCCTCATCGTACTCTGGAATATAAGTATATGCTATATTATTCCTGGTTCCCGTAAAACTTTTCAATGGAAGTACTGAGGATTCTCCCTCTTGTAACTGAAAAACATGAAAGATATCTCCCGCAATCGGAATTACATTAGCATGCCCCAGATAACCGCCGCCACCACCACGAATGGACGCGCCATTCCAGAGCGCAAAAGCGGTTAACCCTTGTCCCCAAAAAAGAGTAAGTGATAAAACTATGACAAGGCATTTCTTCCATATCTGTTTCATTCTTCAACTTCTCCTGTTTTTACCACGGATGGGTTGTATAATCAGCTGCAAAGAACCATGCAATCTTGGAATTAGAAGACATGGTATAATCTGCTGCGCCAATCGGTGCAGTATACCAATACTCCGGCTCAGTATCATCATCCGGATCATTTGTATACATCCATCCATCACGTCCATCTGCTAAGGTAAACGGCTCCAAGCCGTCAATGATGCTGACATAGGTGCAGTTATCCTTGCAATCCGTGTCGCCCAGTGTGAAATAAAGTTCTCCTGTCGCAGGATTTGTCGTTGTCGTTGCAAAACGCAGGAAGTTCTGTAAAACGTCCATGCAAGAAACGCCTTCTGCAAATGTCGGATTTGTTTTATACCAAGCCTTCTGAGCCGCATTAATTTCTTTCATCTGTTCATTGATTGTATCCCAATCACTGCCTGCTAACTCTCCGCTATACTCATTTTCTTTGTTTCTATATTTTACCAATTCTTTGAAATCAATCCAAAAGTTCTTTTCATTTGCATGAAACTCACCAGGTATCGTAACCAGAACGGTATATATAACACCACCAATTTCTACGCTACCAGTTCCTGTCTGCAGATCTAGAATATCTACAAGGGAACCATTATCTTTAATCTCTACTTCTGCCGCTGTTGTTGCATCATCCAGATCTGCTGTAAGATAATTATTTACAACGGTCCAGTCCATCTCATTGGCTACGTAATACGCATTACCCGGATATCTGTTAGAGAATACATTCTGGGTCACTGTTGCCGTTTTGCCAGCAATTGTTATGCCACTTGTCGTACTTGTGTTTTTAACATCCTTCGGAGTAGCTGCAATTTTATAGGTAACATCGCCTACTTTAACTTCTGCTACTTTATCAAGCAAATCTGCTGTCACTACATTTCCACTAACAGTCACACCTGTCGTTACTGCCGTAACTGTAGCACTACCAGTAAATGTAATTGTAGCCTCTTCCAATGAAGCTACTGTTAAATCATCATTTGCTGTTGGGCGTATAAAAAGACTATTATCTTCATTGTTATCCTGATATACTTTAGCTGTAGTTGTATTAATCTTAATTCCTGTTACGCCACTCGGCAATGCCTGTTCTGTTGTCTCTGTTGGTAAAGTATAAGTTGTTGCCGCTTTTGCGGTCATACTTGTCAGATTAAGCGAGAATACCATCGCTACTGCAAGTACAAGGCCTAACCATTTGTTCATGTTCTTTTTGATAGCCTTCATTTCTTTTCCTCCTTTTGGAAAAACAAATTCTGAAATTTCATACATCCTCCTAATTGGGTTTATGAAATTTAAATTAACGGGTTACTCATAGACTTCTTAAAGTCCATGCTGCTCTACCCTCCTTCCTTTTTGAATTTATATAAAATACTTTCATGGAACCCAAAGTATTTAATACACTTATCTACTCCACATCCAGCCGAAAATAATAGCTCCGGCTCTGCTCCCCGGCCTCTATCACCACGCAGGCGTCCTCCACCGTCAGGTTGACGACCCACCGGCCGCCCAGGTCGGTCAGGATGCAGTTGCTGGCGTCGGATACCTTCGCGCCGTCGGAGAGCTCCAGATTCAGGGTGGTCTTCTCGAAGGGGAAGTCTATGGGCAGAGTGGCGCAGATCTCGTAGCGTTCCTCTCCGTCCTCCTCGACTTTCTCAATGGTTCCCTCGGTGTCGCCGATGATAACGGAGGTAATCTCCGGTCTGGCCTTGGCTTCTTTTTTCTTCCCGGCTCCCTTCGGAAGCAGGGTACTGATTCCATAAGCAGCCACGCAGAGGATCAGGATGACCAGAACGAGGATTGCTCCCCGGATCCTACGGTCAGTCTGGCCGGGCTGTGTATGTTTCTTTTTTTTCGTTGTTTTATTTCCCATAATTCTGCCCTCTTACTCGCTTCGAATCGCCTCGTTGGGGCTGATGTTCATGGCCTTGTGCGCCGGGATCCAGGCCGCGATCAGGGCTACTACGCCTGCGAACAGGATGCTGCCCAGAATCAGCCACCAGGTGAAGGCACAGCGAATCTCCATGCCTGCCAGACTGGCCAGTATCTTCGGTATCAACTGCTTCAGCAGAAAGCTGACCAGAAGTCCGGCCACGCCGCCGATGAGTCCCACCAGAAAGGCTTCCGTCAGGAACATCCGGGCGATATCGGAGAATTCCGTTCCCAGGACCTTCAGGATACCCACCTCCCGGGTCCGCTCATTGATGGACATCATCATGGTATTGGCCACGCCGATACCGGAGATCAGAAGAGATACCAGACCCAGCGCACCCAGGACGCCCTGGAGCTGTCTCGCCTGCTTCTTCACCGTCTCCAGCATATCGTTCTGGGAGTAGGTGTCGAAGCCCGCCTGCTTAATTAGATTTGAGATCCGCTGGACGTCGCTGACCTTTTCGGCCTTGACCCACACCAGATCGTAGGCATCTGCCAGGGCCGGATTGGTGCTGCCGCCACGGGTGCTTGAGGAACTGCCGGTGGTGGCGCTTCCTACCGCCGCCCGCTCGGTGTCTCTGCTGTTGCTACCGGTGGTGGTGCTTCCCTGGGCCGCAGCGGTTCCGCTCTGGGTGCCGGTGCTGCCAGTGGTATTTGTGCCGGTATTGCTATTTGTTCCCGTATTGCTGTTTGTACCTGTGCTTCCGTTTGCGGTAGTTCCACTCTGGGTGCCGGTGCCGGATGCCGTACTGCCAGTGCTGTTGTCCGTAGTGGTGCTGCCGGTGGAACTACTGTCACTGCTCTTACTCTTCTGCTCCGCCTGATCCTCCTGAATCTTTTTCCACTCCTGAAGTCTGGTGATATCCAGGAAACCGGAAGTGGCGTAGGTGTAGTTTTGGCTTTCACAGACGCCGGACACATCCAGGTTATAGAAGGTGCCTGTGGTGGTAGCCCGTCCCTCTTTGTCCGCCTTCTGGTTGCCATTTAACTGGTCATAGTCGAAGGTCAGCTTGATGGGGGAGTTCATCACATCCACCAGCGGGTTGCCGTCCGCATCCACGGCGTCAGCCCAGTTGTTGTTCGGGTCGCCGAAGGATGACGCCAGATCGTCTGTGACCAGCACCTCCGGGTGGAGCCGCAACCCTTCCGTGGGCGCTTCACCCTCCGTGGGCGTGATCTGGAAGCTCTCAGCGGTATCCAGGTCGATACCATACAGCTTGATCATGCCGATATAGCTGCCACTTTTCAGATAGCCGGTCAGCTGCTCCACCGGGGTGACTGCTTCCACGCCGTCCAGATTTTTCAGGCTGGCTACGGCCTTATCATTTAAGATCGCAGTCTTCTGCTTGTCGTCCACCTTCTGGAGCGGGGTCACATCGATCTTGGTCAGGCTTCCCATGCTCTCCACGGTCTCCTGATGGAGCTGTTCATAGCCGATACCGATGGAGACCAGCATGACGATGCTGGCCACGCCGATGGTCATGGATACCGCCGTCAGGATGGTCCGGGTTCTGCGCCGCCAGAGATTGATGCAGCCGGTCCGCAGGAGATCAGATATCCTCATCCCTTGCCGCGTTTCTTGTCTCTTCATCATAGATTTCCTCTTCTCCACCGTTTTCTCCGTCGTCCTGTACCTGCTGTCTCTTCTTATATACCAGGAAGTACCACAGAAGCAGTGCCGCCAGCAGGATAATCAGCAGAATCAGAAGCCAGATCCACCAGTGGATACCGCTCTTGTGCTTCGTCTGGGTCTCGGTGCTCATAGCCTCGGTGGAAACTGTGTCTGCCGCTGCCGCGTCCAGCTTCAGCGGTACGCTCTCGGTGAACTGTTCGCCGTCCGCGTCCTCATACTGGACAATCAGGGTGCCGGTATAGCTGCCGGATTTATTCGGAACCACCTGGAAGTCGGCGTTCAGGGTACCTGCCGCCAGGATGTCGCCACCGAAGTAGGAATCCTGCATGGAGACGCCGTCCATGCCCACGATGCGCACGTTGTAAGCGCGGGAGCGGCCCAGGTTTACTATGTTCAGTGAGACTGCTACGGGCTCGTCCTGTACCGGAGTGCCGTAGACTACCGGGGTGTCGATCTGCAGATCCATCTCCTGTTTGATGGGGATCTGGATGGTGGATGTGGCATTTCCGGCTACGGCTCCCTCATTTTCACTGGTCTCGTAGGTCAGAGTGATAGTCGCCGCGCTGGGTCCTACGGCTGCGGAAGCCCGGGCAGAGATATGGTACTCGATTTCCGCAGTCTGGCCTGCCGGGATGCTGCGGACATAGGCTGCGTCCGCATAGCCCGCAGTCAGGATCAGGCTGTTGCTGTCAGAAAGCTTTAAGGTCGCTACGGTCTTGTAAATGGCGTTCTTCGCCGCGTTATTTTTCAGGGTGACCTTCAGAACCGCGTCGTTGCCTGCGGTCAGATTTGCCACTTCGTTGTCGTCCATGTAGAGGGCGTAGCTGTCTACCATCAGGGATGCCGCGGTATTCGGAGTGTAGCCGTTAGTAATATAGACATAGCCGGTAAAGGTACACTCGCCATAGACGCCGTTCTCCTCATAGGTGGCACGGAAGGTCACAACCTTGTTTCCGGTGGTGGCGTAGGGTGAGATCTTGAAGATCCAGTCCACCTGCTGGCGGTCGCCGTTGGACATATGTCCCAGCTCACGGCCATAGTTGATATCCCCCGCCACAAAGGGGAAGGTCTCCAAATCGCCGGTGACCACCGGAGATACGGTGACATTATCCAGGTTGCCGCCCTTGTTGACGATGGGCATGCTCATAACGATGGTCTCTCCCGGGCTTCCGGTGGGGGATGCGATGGCGGTATTCTCACGGCCTGCCACGTTCAGGGGTCCGATGGCGCTGGTGACGCCGGACATGTCGCCGTTGTCGGTGACAGTCATGAATACGTTCAGGGTGAATTGCACGTCCTCGGTAATGTCGGAGCCGTTCACACTGTCCTGTCTCCAGACAGTGGCGTTGACCTTAAAGTTAATGGGGTAGACGCCTTTCTTTGCGAATTGGGACACGGAAAAGTCGTACCAGACTTCGGCGGTGCTGTTGTAGCTCATGTCGTCCAGGTGTCGGACGCGGCTTGCCTCTTTGACATCGAAGGGCCAGGTGTCCTTGGTGCTGTCCTTCGGAATATCCGGCTGGATGGTAATGTTGCGGAGCACATATTTCTCACTGGGGAGGTACTCGCGGTTCACGGCCAGGGTCAGGACGACCTGTACGGTCTGACCCGGTACAGCCTTGGGTGACTGGGCCCCGGCATCCATCAGGAGCAAGGCGTTGGCATTACTGGGGGTCACCTTGATATCGGTATTGGGCTTCTCGGTGGTGGTGCCACCGGAGGTGCCGCCGCCTTCTGTACCGCCGGTGGTATCCTGAGCGGCGGGCTTGGAAGCATTATCCTCTTCCTGGGTGGCCCCCTCGCCCGCCGCGTCTTTTTGTTCCTCGGTCTGGGCACTTCCAGCGTTCTTCGTCTCTGCTGCGAAGGTGCTCATGCTGCTTCCGCAGGCCAGGCACAGAGCCAGGGCCAGGGGAAGCAGACGTCTTATGACTGGTGCTTTCATTCTCTACTTTTCCTCCCGTAAGATATTTTTCATTACAGTTTCTTTATGAAATCAAAATCTTTTCTATTTTTCCGTCCTTTAACCGGATTTCCCGGTCGGTGTAACGGATCATATCCTCGTCATGGCTGACCACCAGGAAGGTGGCTCCCCAGCGCCGGAACAGATCGGTCAGAAGCTCCATAACCTCCGTACCGGTCCGACTGTCCAGATTTCCTGTGGGCTCGTCGGCGAAGACGATGCCTGGCCTGGTGATAATCGCCCTTGCGATGCTGATACGCTGCTGCTGACCGCCGGACAGCTCCGTGGGCCGGTGCTCCGCGTGGTCGGCGAGGTCTACCATTTCCAGGGCTTCCATGGCTTTTTTCTTCCGCTCTTCCAATGGCACGCCCCGGATCTCCAAGGGGATGGCCACATTTTCCCAAGAATTAAACTGGGGGAGCAGGTTATAGGCCTGGAAGATAAATCCAATGTGCTCCCGGCGGAAACGTCCCCGTTCCCGCTCGTTCATCTGTTCCAGATGTTCGCCCAGAAGTACTACTTCGCCATCCGTAGGGCTTTCCAGGCCTGCCAGCAGGCTTAAAAGTGTGGACTTGCCGGAACCGCTCCGGCCGCTGATGCAGACAAACTCGCCCTCCCGGACATTCAGATCCACGCCATCCACCGCGTGGACGCTGTTCTCGCCTACCTGGTAATGCTTCTGCAGGTTGTTGGTTTTGATTACACTCATAGGGTCTCTCCCTCCGGGGCTTTCGTGGAAGGTGGCAGCGTGTAACGCCTTACCTCTCCGGTCAGCCCAAATTTTTTCTTGATTCT
>QWCN01003932.1_pt1 | contig 16429 bp, 21 predicted proteins | sample 1972711 | NCBI WGS metagenome assembly QWCN01 (sample SAMN09866707, study PRJNA288562) | Human gut metagenome isolate term1_stool, whole genome shotgun sequencing... | isolation source: gut | host: Homo sapiens | place: USA: California | reverse complement strand
GCAGCGCACGTCGCCGGGCATCTGATGATGACGCTGTCACCCACCCACAAACCAGCCGGCCCAGCTCGCGCCGCTCCTTCTCCGCCGCCGCCGTCACCGCCTCGATCGCCGCCGCGTGCTCCTCGTTCTCGCGCCACAGCCGCTTGCGCTCGCCCACCACGCCCTCCAGCGCGCCGCGCACCGCCTGCAGCTGCGCCTGCAGCGCCGCCTTGCGCTCGCCCAGCTCCGCCTTCTTCGCCGCGCGCTCCTGCGTCGACCGCTCCAGCGCCGCCTGCTCCTGCTCCTGCTGCGTCTGCCGCTCGCGCGCCGCCTGCTCCAGCGCCGCCTTCTTCGCCACGTCCTCGCGCAGCGCGCGTGCCTCCGCCTCCAGCGCCGCCCGCCGCGCCTCCTCCGACGCAAACCCGCGCCAGCGCTGCTGTCGCCGCCGCGCCTCCTGCGCCGCCCGCAGCTCCGCCCCACGCTTGTCCAGCGCCGCCAGCGCCTCCTCGCCCGCCTAGCCCTCACGCCCCGCCGTAGCCCTCACAGCCAGCGCCGGCTGCACCGTCGCCAGCCGCTCCACGCACGCCGCGCGCTCCGCCTCCAGGCGCTCGCGCTCCTGCGCCGCCTGCTGCAGCCGCGCCTGCTGCCCCTGCAGACTGCTGCGCACCTCGGCCAGGTCCAGCTCCAGCGCGGTGACCTCGCGCAGCAGCGCGCGGCGGTCCAGATCCATCTGCGACAGCGTGACGCTCAGCGAGGAGGACTCCGAGTCCAGCGCCGCCAGCTCCTCGCGCGCCTGCTCGATGCGGTCGCGCGCGTCGTCGTACTGGGCGTGCAGGGAGGAGAGCGTGTCCGCCAGCGTCTTGCGATTCACATTGCAGCGATTGATCTAGCGATGAGTTATGGACGCCGCCAACACTTCCTCCTCCTTCTCGCGGATGTCGGAGGAGGCAAGGAAGTACACGCAGATGCGCCGCTCGCGATCGTACTGCTCGTACTCCTCCAGCGCCTCCTTCTCCGTCTCCAGCTCCTACCCTTCAAATCATAAGCATATACCCACCTTCAGACTGTTGTTCATCTCCTCGATCAGATCGTGCACTTGGGCGATCTTGAGACTGGTATCTTCCAGAACGGCGTTGGACTCCTTGCGGCGCTCCTCGTAGACACGCGTGCCGGCGACCTCCTTGAGGAGACGGAGACGGCCCTCATCGGAGAGCTCGCACAGCTGCTTGACACTGCCCTGCTCGACCATGTAGTAGGGGTTGTCTCGGGAGAAGCCGGCCGTCTCCAGAAAGCTCTCCATCTCATTCTGGGCATGAGGACGAAATCGAAGTGCCACCTTTGTGTACAGTTTGTTGTTGACGTAGAAGGAATCGTTAGAGCCGCTGATCGTGCGACGAATGACCACTTCGTCCGACTCAATCTAGAGGGAACGCCACCGCAGGGTCCAAACGGGAAAGCGCTCGTCCGAGTTGTCGAAAACGATGTCGACTCGCGCAGTGGACACGGCTTCGTGGCGTCCTTTCTACTCTTCAGCGACGCCTTCCTCTTCCCACATAAAACAGCTCCTTCATGTGCTCTTCGTCGATCTTCAGAAATTTGGGGCTCAGCACAAACTGGATGGCTATTCTCAACAGAACGACTCCAATCGTACCTTTGAAGAAGTTCGACTTTCCGGATCCATTCACCCCCACTACAATTCACCTCGCATTTGCGTGCCTACGGATCGCGATAATTCCCGGCTCAAAGAGTTCGGGATTCTCCGCCCTGCTGTAGCTCCCGAATCCTTGGATGATGACCTTCTTGATGTGCATGGGAATCGCAGTTTCTGCTTGCCAGCCTCTTTTTGGCGGGGTGCTTGAACGAAGTCGGGCGTTTCGTTCTCGCTTTCGTATCAAAAAACAATGGCATTCCATTACTATCAAAGCCAATCTCACAGGAAATCGGCGAGTTCGGACGCGGACTCGGAGATGGGAGTAGGCTTTTCCTTCTATGGCTCGTAATTGCGGTTTAGATCAATGAGAGTGCCTTCTCGTTTCTGTTTTCGGAATTCATCAGCTACGAGAAACGGAGAGTATCGAGCAGCGCCGAACTTGAACAAAAGTGAGAGGACTGCAGTTTTCGGTGATGAGGTAGAATGGATCAAGCGGGATTTGAGGTTGGATTCAAGATTCTCGAGTCGTTGTATCCGCGCGTGAAGCCGGGACGGAGGCCCACCAAACTGATGGACGTCCTGCAGTTCATCAGCTCTCCCTGCTGGAATCACCTCTTTGGAAGGACGATCGATTCGCTGGAAAAGGGCACGGATAACGACAATGAGTACATCCTCACGGACTACCAGCCTCTCTGCAGCAAGTTTATTTCCGTTCCGAAGGTACATGCCGTGAGTGATGCTGATACCTAGGAACTCGGAGAGTTCAGTTGCTGCTCATTTGTGGGAGGCATCATCCGTGGTATCATGTCGGGCGCTGGTTTTCCATGTTCAGTGACTGCCTATGATATGAAGGACGAGGAGAAGGAGGGCTATGCTCTATACCTGATTCGTTTAGAGAGTTCTTAAGTTGTATCATGTTGTTCCGTGGTTGTTGAACACACTCTGAGTGACGGTGGGAGGAATCACTCTCCTGTTCTGAGCATGAAGCGCAGTATGGAAATGAATCGAAGATTGATGGATAGAACGGGAGGGCAGCCATAATGGTGAAGAGTATCGGCATTGGAGGGTTGGAGTGATTCCGAAGAGATGCATCAAAGCGAAATGCTGAATCAACAAGGGATAAGGATGTCATCCGTTCTGTACTGGAAAACAAGGGGAATCAGGAATAGGCGCTCCAATTCCTCTATTCGAAGAAACACATTGTAGTCATAATGGGTGCGGGAGTGAGTGTGGATGCTGGAATTCCTGACTTCCGATCGAAGGTATTCAGCGTTCTTTGCCTCTGAGCATCAGAATGGCTTCTTTGACCGGATCAAGCATACACTCCCTCCGCACTATTCTCCTGAAGACGTTTTCGACATTTCCGTCTTCAAGGAGAATCCCTCTCTCTTTTACTCCTGCATCCAGTCCCTTTCATTAAGTGAGTCTGCCATTTTCTAGTTTAGGATAGATGAGTTTCGCCCTTCCGTGACCCATCTGTGGCTGAAGGCCATGCAAGCCAAGTTCCACAACATCCAACACATATTCACACAGAACATCGACGGACTGGAGAGTTGCATCGACTGCCCTATCACCAAACTTCATGGTTCTCTCCATCAGGGTCATTGTCTCCGGTGTGGGTATTCCCTCTTCATCTCATTCACATACAGAAAGAGCATCGACTCTTCTCTCCTCCAGCAGGCCTATCGTTCTGGAAGCGTGCTGCATTGCCCATGTGGGGGTGTAGTGAAACCCGACATTGTATTCTACAACGAGTGCGTGGACAGTACGTCCATGGAGCGGATGAAGCAAGCATCTGTAGTCTGCGACTTGCTTCTCATTCTGGGCACATCACTGTCGACACATCCAGTTTCGGAGTGCGTTCGGCTTTTTGACCACTGCGATCTGTTGGTGCTGAATCAATCGAACATTCAAATCCCCGAGCGAGGTGATGGTGTGAAGACCGTTCAGATCCTTGGCTCCTTCCGGGAGCTGTTTGGAGAAGATGGTGACGCGCTGACGGAGCCGGAGCCTCTGAAAGACAAGTGCGTGTATGTATTATCCGTTGCCATTCCGAAACGGTGTAACCCTTAGAGCGGCATCCTCCAGAAGAGAAAGTACTTGAACTCCTGGACAATCGTGTTGTGTGTTTGTTTCCTCACAACTGCCGCTCATGATCCCCAGAATCGGAGAGGTGATGTTGAATAAACTCATTTCTGCCTTTCTGTACTTGCCTCCACGATGCACCTACTGCACAAACGATCCCCTTTTTCGAGGCAGTTTCTTTGAAATGTGAATGGCTCGAATCCTCCCTTCATCGTAGTAAGGACTCGGCAGGGAACTGCATCCCATGCGTGTATGTGAAGGCGTCGAGCCAATCGCGCTATACTGTGCTGTACAGCCATGCAAATGCAGAGGACATTGGAAATCTGTTTCTCTTCCACTCCATTTCGATGACGAGTAGAATGGGCTTCTTCCTGTGGATGTCGAAGCATCTGTTTGTAGATGTGATCGGATACGACTATCCGGGATATGGACTGTGTGGGTATGCTGTATAAAATGAAATTGACGTGCAGAGGGACTCCCAACGAGAAATCGGTCCAAGCCTGCGCCTGCACCGTTCTAAACTACATGATCGACACCATGGGGATTGGGAACAACCAAATTATTCTGTATCTTTTCCATTCGCCTCTGAATTCTAGTTACGGTCATTCATTAGGAAGCGCCGTAAGTGCCTACTTGGCCGTCTACGCGTCAAAGACGCGCTCCAGGGGAGTGGCAGGCGTCGTTCTCCAAGTCCTTCCCTCGCTTTCCCCTCATCTCCAGAGTTGCTTCATGTCCATCTACCGACTGGTCTTCGACTTGCGATTCAGCGCAAAGCGCGACCTCTACGAGACCGTGGACATCGTATTCCTTTCATCTCCGCTTCTCCGTAGATCAAGGACATCAGCAGCCCCGTCACGTTCATCCACGGCATGTGCGACTGCGTCGTGCCCTTGTCCCATCCGAAGGCGCTCTTCACGCTCGTTCCGGAGGATCTGCGGTACAAGTGTCTGTTTGTGGTGGAAGTGGGTTGTACACGTCAGACGTAGCCCGCCGCCGGGCATAACAACATCGAGCTGTTTTGCACGCCCCGATCCCTGTTCGCAAACCACCTGCTTGATTTCCTTGTGGCGATGGAGCACGCGCCTGATCTTTAGACCTTTGTTAGCCTACGGGAAGAGCAGGGGTAGAGCCTTCAGTGCCTAGTGGATGTTTAGGAACTTAGTTGCTTTGGATTGTTTGTTAACCGCCTCAGTCAACCACTCTTTATGACCCGTTCCCTTCACACGGTTTCGTTGCTGGATCGAGCTGGAAAACTTCACTATTCCTGCTTTTACGATCACAAGTGGGTCTAATAAAGCCAGAAACCGACTGGGATTTCGTTCTCAGTTTAATAGACTATAACAAGTCTTATTTCCTTTATCGACTGTTGTTTTGGTAGATTCATTTCTGTACCTTCACCACCTAGAATTCGATACAAAGAATGCCTAAGAATGGGATTGGAGCGTATACCCTGTTTTACGTGCGTAACGAATAGCGGAAAGAAGCCCCGCATGCGATCTGACCTGATGAACACCGGGGGCCTCGTAATTGCCACTTTCAACAGAGGTGCTTTTCTGTGTAATTCCTTATGGATAGACAGACCGATTCCACGCAGTAACGAGATCGAGGTGGACTCCTGGGTCTCCCACGTTCCGATGGCCGTTTTTGTTGTTGTAATGGTTTCAAGTATAGTTTTGCAAGACACCGAAACGTCCTCGTGGATTGGGAAGACGGGCGAAGAGCAACAGGGAGAATACCGCCTCCATTAAGGTGATTCCTGGAACCGAGTCGGTAACCCAGGACTTACATCTACCGACCCTGGAGAACCTGAGTTCTTTTGTGGGCCACTCGTTCCTTGTACTGATGGGTAGGAGCTTCCTGCGTTGGAAGAATACTACCCTCTGTGGTGCAAGGGCGTCGTGAGCACGATCAACCATCGTATCAACAACACGTCCTCACGCGCGTGCAATCTCAGCAATGTGGTCGTGTACTGCAACCGTATTATCGAGGCTGCGGGCATCATTGCGATGCAGGACCTGCCCGCTGCGAAATCGCTGGATATCGGTGAATCGTTGATGGAGGTCGTTTTCCAGGAGGTATTCGTCTGTTGCTCTCCCCACACCTAGCTCTCGATGATCCAATACGAGATCCAGCGCAACTGCTCCGAAGACGACATTGCCCAATTGGCCTCCTTCCTCGAGTACCCCACTCCATTCCATTCCACCCTAGCGACCGCGCCAAGACCCTCTCCGAGCTGCGCGACGCGCTGCACAAGAAGTACAACATCGTGCTGGACGCCAACTGGATGGCGGCGGCTCTGGGCTCCGACGGTGCGTTCACCCTTCCTCTCTCACGCCTAGTGAAGGACCGCTACGAAGTCTTCCTCTTCCAGTGCGTCTGGCTGCTGCTGGGCCTCGTGATACTCAAGCGCGAGGCCAAGCCCCGTGGCCTCTTCTCCCCCTTCTCACGCACAGGCGCCGAGCTGCTGCGTGACGTGTCGTGGTGCTTCCAGTACGCGTTCCTCCTGCACCGCGGATTCGGCCGTGCGCGCGCCTATCTGGGCGGCGTGTACGCGATGAAGGAGAGCTTCCTGGACTCGGTGTACTACAACATGAGCAGCATGGTGAGCGACCTGCCGTACGAGACGCGCGAGTCGCTGGAGTACGTGTTCGGGCTGTGCTCGCAGCAGCAGCACGCCTTGGAGCAGGAGGTGCGCGGCCGCAGCGCGGAGGAGCAGGACGCGGTCTGCGTGCGGCTGTTCGGTCTGCGCTTCCTGAACGTGATCCGCTGTCTGTGGACGAACGTGCGCGCGGCGGCGGTGGGTGAAGCATAGATCAATCTGGACGTGGTGCCGCAGTACGCCGTGCGACTGTCCTTCTCGATGCGCCAGCTGCTGGCGCGGTGGGAGAAGGACGAGCTGAAGTATATCCTGAGACGCCGTGCGCTGGGTTCTTAACGCCAGTCAACGGCTGCATCCTGCAGCGTATGATGACGGTGCTGCTGATGGTGATCTCCGTCCTGCTCAACGACCCCCAGCGCAAGAAGGAGGACATGACCGAGCCGCACGTGATCGTCGTTTCCAACCGCGACACGCGTGCGGCCCTGCGTGCGGTGTGACGCCCAGAGAACATCCGCGTGTACATCGCCGTGCAGGTGCTCTATCAGTTCCTCTCGACGCTCTGTGTGTGCTACTGCAGCAACCCCGTGCACGCCAAGGACATCCTGCCCGCCATCGTGTTGGGCCTGCACTTCCTCGTGCTCAACAACTCCCTCCTTCTGATGAGCTACGAGCCCAGCGAGACCATGGACAAGCCCGCGATGGCCTTCGCCGCCACCTGCGCGCCCTTCTTCTCGCTGTTCCGCGAGGCCACCGTGGTGGAGTGCGCGGCGACGGTGGACGAGGCGGACCTCTCCGCGGTGAACGAGGAGTACTTCGACTGCGCGGGCGTGGCCATTCTGGGCGACATTCTGGTGGGCGCGTCGGCGCGGCGTGAGTCGTAGCTGTCTGCACTGCCGACGCGAGAGATGACGAGCCATGCCAGTGTGGAATCCGTGAAGAGCTCTGTGCGCGCTTCGTTCATCACGTATGCGCTGAGCATTCTGATGGGCTACGGGCTGCTGGAGGACCGCAACGGCGAGATCCGCGGTGTGGGCGAGGCCGCCAGTCTGGAGGAGATCGCGGGCGGCGACGAGGGTCTGGAGCTGGGCGACGTGGCGGCGCCCGCGGGCCAGGACCCCGTGTTCCTCGTGCAGCGAGAGGCGGCCTCGTCGGATGAGTCGGACGAGTCGGATGAGGGAGAGGCGGCGAAGGAGCCTGCGAAGGGAGCGGTGGGCAAGCCGAGACGTGTGGTGATGTCGGATTCGGACTCCGATTCGGACTCCGAGGAGGATGAGAGAGCGGCGAAGGGAGAGAAGCTGACGAAGGAGCAGAAGATCAAGAAGGAGGCGCGGTACCTGCTGAAGCGCCAGAGGAAGTACGGCCGCTCGGTGGCGTACCTGGGCGCGAGGATCGACTCGCGCTGGCTGATCGTGATCGACGGGTACAACGTGGCACGCAACCTGAACAAGGACCGCTTCGACGCGAAGTGCATTCAGATGGCAGTGGAGTACTTCGAGAAGCTGGGCTGCCACGCGTACGCGATCACGCACGACTTCTTAGAAAGCACGAACAAGAAGGGAACGATGATCATCACCAAGAAGGACCAGGAGCTGCTGAAGGCAATGAGACAGAAGAAGCAGGTGTACGTGGTGACGGGCCAGGCCTACGATGACGTGTATGTCGTGAAGACGGCGATGGAAGACAATGGGCTGATCGTGACGAACGACAACTACAAGGACTTCAGCGACAACAAGCACTTCACCGTGGACATGGATGTGCTGCGCAGCCGACTGATCTCCTTCAGCTTCGTGGGCGACAAGTTCCGCATGAACCCGGAGTTCGAGTGCCCCACCTACCCCGACGACTTTACCGACGACGAGTGAAGCGATTCATGTGTACATCACGATACTACTCTTTGACGGATTGTGCGTGAAGACTGCAGTGTAGTATGTGTTTACACTATCTGTTTGTTGACCCCTGCCTTTCGGAGATGTATGTGTCTCTCGACTTGGGAATTCAAATTGGGTGATGCCTCTTGTCTTCCCAGTTCATTCGTACCAGAAACGCTCCAATCGATGGAATGAATGCAACTCGGCTCTATGCTTTCCAATAAACAAAAAATGCGTATGTGCACACGAATCGCAGCAAATTCTATTCCCATTCTTCTCGGAAGATGGTTTGTGTAAAAGACAACGCGGCAATAGTTTGGACCTGTACGGTGGGACGACATAAACGAGCCACTATTCTCTGTCTCAAAAAAACGCTATCTAGAATGAACCAGTTCTTTGTTTTTGCTACTATCCTTGCCGTTGCGCTCTGTGGATGTGCGTTCTGCGGTTTGTTGCTCACGGTGTAGCCTGCGGTACTTACACCAACGACTGCGGTTCTTCTTTCTTGACCAAGTACAGTGGCAGAAGCACTGCCTATGTTAGCTGCAGCCTGAACGGTTATGTGAGCGGTGTGGAGATCAAGCAGAACGTGTACCCCCAGAGCGGATGCAAGGGCGACTCCATGTTCATCTTCAGAAACACCTATAAGACCACCAAGAAGGCGGATGCCACCGACAAGCGTATGAGCCGTGTTCAGGTAGTGACTCCTAGTGAACGCTCAGTATGACGCTCTGCTCGAGAAGATGACGGTGAAGAGCAACAACGTGAATGCCGTCAAGGAGCTCCGTCTGACTTGCTCCCCCGAGATGAAGGAGGGCAAGACCTACAACATCCAGGACATTTCCTGCATGTTCATGGGAGGCGACGTGTTCACTGGCTTGAAGTCCTCTGTCGGCAAGACCTCCGACATGTCCATCAAGTTCGAGGGAAAGAAGATGACCATGGTGGGCAGCTTCTCGGGTGAGCTGAACAAGTCCAGCAGCTTCTGGGGCTGCTTCCAGGTGTGGAGTCTGATTCTCCTCATCGTGGTTGTGATTATCGTGATTGTGGTCATTGTGCTCGTTTCTGTGAAGTGCTGCTGCTCCAAGAACCTGCCCAAGAAGAGCAAGAAGTAAATGTGCTTCTTGATCGCTTTGTTTCACACGCCTGAGCAACAAACAGGCCACTGGTACATGGCATCAATCTCCTTCGCGTAGTGCTCCTGCACCACGGCTCTCCTCAGCTTCATCGTGGCCGTCAGCTCGCCGCGACCGATCGTAAACTCCTCCGGCAGAATGCACCACTTGCGAATCTGCTGGGCGCGGCTCACCGCCACCTCGTTGTACTTCTCCACTACACCGTCGATGTAGGCCTTCACCTTCTCGTCGGTCATCGCCTGCTCGATCGTCTCCGCGGTCGATCCCATCGTCTTCAGGAATCGCTTCACGTCGGGCGCCAGTCTGTGTGTGGACTCACCGTCGGGCGTCATTTCACAGCGAATGCAGATGAGGAGGGAGATAAACTTGCGCTTGTCGCCAATCGCGACGCAGGAGCTGAAGATGGAGCTCAGCTCCATCACCTTGTTCTCGATGATCACCGGGGAGATGTTCTCGCCTCCGGCCGTCACGATCAGCTCCTTGATTCGGCCGGTCACCTTCAGGAAGCCGTCGCTGTCCTTCACGCCCTGATCGCCCGTGTGGATCCAGCCCTCGCTGTCCAGCGTGCGCAGCGTGTCCTGCGGCAGCTTCAGGTAGCCCATCATGGTGTTGCGGCCCTTGTACATGATTTCGTTGTTCTGGGGGTCCACGCGGATCTCGATTCCGGGCATGGGAAGACCGACGGTGCCGATCTACGCATCATCCGTGCTGGACGTCACTACCTTCCACCGCTGCTCCACGGGCGAGCAGGTGGCGACGGGCGCCGTTGCCTCGCTCTGGCCGAGGAGGTCATAAATGGGCATGTCAAACGCGGCGAAGAAGCGCAGCGTCTCCTCCGTCACCGGCGCAGCACTCACGACGAGCGTGCGGCACCTACGCGTAACCTCCTTCCCTCGCGCCCACTCGTCGAGTCCCAGGCCCTGGCGCACCTTGTCGAACACGAGCTTCTTCGCCAGTCCGTACAGCCAGGGCTTCTTGAAGGTGCAGCCGTACTGGCGCGTCATCGCCGTGCGGTAGCCCACGCGGCGCGCCCACGCGGCGATGCGCTTCTTCAGCCCGGAGTTCTTGGCGCCGGTGGCCACCACACCGTCCATCATCTTCTCGTAGACGCGCGGCACGGCCACGAACACCGTGGGCTTGGCCTTCTTCATGGTGGCGGTCAGCGTGCCGCGCAGCGCGTCGGGCGCCGCCATGTAGACGGTAATGGGGTGGCAGAGGAAGATCATCGCGTCGACGTACTGCGCAGCCACGTGGTTGAGCGGCAGGTAGCCCACGACGCGCTCGTTGCCCTGCAGCCCGATGGTGGAGACGATGGCACGCGCGTTGTAGGTGCAGGCGTCGTGCGAGCACATCACGCCCTTCGGGTCGCCGGTGGTGCCGGAGGTGTAGATGAGCGTGGCGCAGCTTCCCGGCTGCGTGCCGGCGATCGCCGCGTCCACCTGCGCGTCGGGCACCGAGGCGCCCAGCTTCAAAAAGTCCTCCCACTTGTAGAGGCGCGCGAAGGCGTCGTCCTTCACGGCGGGCAGCTCCTCGTCCGCCCAGTACACCACGATGGCCTTCAGCAGCGGCAGGCTCTCGCGGATGGACAGGATCTTGGTGAGCTGCTTGCCCGACTGGCACACGCATACCACAGCCTCCGAGTGCTTCAGCACGTAGCAGCAGGCCAGCTCGTTGTTGGTCGTGTAGATGCCCGCCGTCACGCCGTCCGCCATCCACGTGCCGTGCAGCGCGAAGTGGTACTCGGGAGAGTTGAATCCGATGATGCCCACGGCATCTTTGGGATGGAAGCCAATGTGCAGCAGCGCCTTGGAAAAGGCGAGAGCATTGTTGTAGTAGTCCGTATACGAGTACACGACGTCGTCCTTGCTGACGATGGCGGGGAAGGATCCCCTCTCTTTGCAACAACGCTTGAATTCCTACGGCTGAAAGGCACACTGGGTAGCGTACTTTGGGGAGTGTGGTCGGTTCCGGGTTGAAGGAGCAGTTTGTGTTGCGGCGGATTTCAATCAAGTCCGTTTTGTTCACGGCTCTGTACTTGTCTGGAAGCGTCGTTTCCATTTCCACGGCGTTTGCAAATTGTTTTGTGGTGTGTCCCTCCCCGCGTGCACGACGTTGCCTCTTACGTTGCTCGAAAATCGGGACCAGACGGACCGAAATGTCCCAAAGGCTTCTTCATCGGAAGAGGAGCCACCTCTTCCCCAATCCCCCTTTGTTTCCACCTTCTCGTCACTGGAATAACCACATACACAATAGCAACAATGCGGTGAATCATGATGAAAACAACACATTAACCACCTTCATGCGCATACACTCATGGAGGAGAAAGGAACAAAGACAGGGAACAGTTCAATGCACTCCGGAAATAGTGCCGATTTTTGCACACTCTTTGTTGCGTTCTTTCTCTACAAGCAGTCAGTAGAAACCGTTTTTCGTAATTCCATCGTCTCTTTTCATGTGATACGTAGAGAGTCATGCCAAATGATTACGCCTACGTGGGTCCTTACCGTTTGGAAGAGACACTCGGAGCAGGATCCTTTGGCAAGGTGAAATGTACAAGCATCGCTAGTTGCGCTGATCCGTAGTGGCAACGCACATGCCTACTGGAATCAAGGTGGCGATTAAGATTCTGAGTAAAGAGAAAATCAAACAGCTTGAAATGTCGGAGAAGGTGAAACGAGAGATCCAGATTCTCCGCTCCTTCAAGCATCCCCACATCGTCCGTCTGTGGGACTTTCTCCTCCTCTTCATGAGCTTATAGATACGAAGTGATCGACACTCCGTCTGATTTGTTTTTGGTCATGGAATATGTTCCCGGGGGCGAGTTGTTCGATTACATCGTCCGCAAGGGGAGGGTGCGTCACATGATGCTTGCCTTATTGCTAGTTACCCGAAAACGAGGCGAGGCGCTTCTTCCAGCAGATCATCAGTGGAGTGGAGTACTGCCACAAGCACAACATCGTGCACCGTGACCTGAAGCCGGAAAACCTTCTTCTGGACGAGCACAACAACATCAAGATTGCCGATTTCGGTCTCGCGAACTGGCTCGAGGACGGCAACTTTCTGGACACGTCCTGCGGCTCCCCCAACTACGCTGCGCCTGAGGTGATCTCCGGTCGGATGTACGCCGGCCCCGAGGTGGATGTGTGGTCCTGTGGCGTCATTCTCTACGCCCTTCTGTGCGGCCGCCTGCCCTTCGATGACGAGAACATCCCCGCGCTGTTTCGCAAAATCAAGAGTCGATTCCAGTGGACGTGGTGATTCGCAGATGGTGTGTACCGCCTGCCGAGCTTTCTCTCCAAGGGCGGCCGCGACATCATTCCGGAGATGCTGATGAACGATCCGGTGAAGCGCATTACCATCCCCGAAATCCGAAAAGAGCCCTGGTTTTTGGTAAACTGCCCTCCGTACCTGCAGGTGCCGTGGGAGGAGTACGAGAATAAAAACATGTTGTGGAAACGGAGACATGTCATATGTAGCACGGTTCATGTGAACAAGCCGGAATTCCTGGAATTGCTGATGCAGGGCCCGTTCAAGGGAATGGACCGTTCTGCCGTGCTGGCCGCGGTCACGGACGAGAAGCACACGTCTCCCGTGAAAGTGACCTACGAATTGAAGTTGGACGAGGCGCTGAAGATGGAGCGCCAGAACCAGATCCGCGAGAGTGAAATCGCTCCGACGGAAGAAACGCCGGATATGGGAGGAAGAGGTGGGAATGGATGTAATGCTTCACGTGTAGTGCGAAACCAGACGATGAACGACACAAGTGGAGGACGGAGAGAAACGTAAGGCGTAGTGATCAAAACCAAGAGGTGGTTCCTGGGCGTGCAATCGCGAAAGGATGCCGCGGTGATCATGATCGAGGTGTGCCGAACCATCCAACTCCTGGGCTACGAGTGGTTCTTAGAGAATGAGTACCAGATTCGATGCAGACAGGTGTTCCATGCGAACCATGTGGATCACATGACGGAGATGAGGTTGCAGCTGTACAAGGTGCAGGAGCACGCTTACCTGTTGGACTTCCAGAAATTGGACGGAAATGTTTGCTCCTTTATGCACATGTGTGGAACGGTGATTGACCAGCTGCAGAAGGGGCTTTCGAGAAATGCGCAGTTGATGTGTACGCGTATCTGCCGTCCTCTCACCATTAGCTCATGTTACCATGAAGGCTGGTTAATGTATAATACTACGCTTGTTTGTTTTGCTACGGGCGAGCTGTTTCCCTTTGATGGGGTCAGTTCTCTTCGTTTGGCCCCTCTCATTATTCCGATGTTCCTTCCTCTCCTATCGCTTTTACTCCTGTCGCTGTGTCATTCCGCTATCGTAGAAAGAGTATGGGTTCGTCCCGCATCGACAATCGGACAGGACACGCCGCTGTCCTCTACGACCTTGCAGTCCATCTCCGTATCGTCGTTGCAGCAGGCTCTGGATATTGGTGTACAATTCTGTCCGCCGAGCTCAAATGCGCGGTTTTCCTCGCATCAAAACATAATCAGTAGATTCACGATCAAGTTCACTGTGAAGGGGATAAACCACGAGTCCGTCCACTTCATGCACCACCTCCAGTCCTCTTCAACGGAGTGCTTGCCCATCAGCAGCGCAGTCTTCTCGGACGGAGAAAGCTTCTGGTACGCGACGCAGGGCGTGTACTCCATCATCATCTCCATCCACGATTCCTCCCCGTACGCCATCTTCTCCACCTCCTACTCCCTCGCCGTCATCCGTCCCGCCTCCATCCAGTTCCAGCTGTCCTCCCCGCTCTCCGCCTCCTGCACCCTTCCCCTCTCCTCCCTCGCCAACACTCCCTTCACTCTTCTTCTTCCCTCTTCCATCACCCCCACCGCCGTCCGCTGGGTCCTCGACGGCCGCGAAGCCGCCTCCACCACCCACACGTGGCCTCTCTCCCTCCTCCTCACCTCTAGGCACTCCTTTCACTCCTCTCTGACCGAAGGCACCCACGCCCTCGTCGTCCTTCTCCACACCGAACCCTACGGCTTCCCCGAGTACGCCCAAGCCCTCTCCTTCACCGCCACCTCCACGCAGGCTCCTACCAAGGCTCCTACCAAGGCTCCTACCAAGGCTCCCACGCAGCCCCCAGTGACCCCCACAATTCCACCGCACGTGGCGCCCACAGTGCCGCCGAAGGCCGAAGAGAGTCGCAGCTACTGCGGCGACGGCGACTGCTCCGCGGACGAGTCGTGTGCCTCCTGCCCGCTGGACTGCGGCCTGTGCTCCTCCTACACCTGCTCGCCGCAGCACTGCGCCTCGCCCGCCTGCCGCTGCGCCGCCACGACGCACCCTCTGGGCAGTGCCGTCGCCACACCGCAGTTCGTGACGATCACATGGGACGATGCACAGACGCCCACCACCTTCTCCGCCATGATGGACGTGGCGCGAACCACCTCCGTGGGGTCAACACGGGCGTTTCATCGTAGGCACGTGATGCGTTCGGGTGTCGTCCGAAGATGACCTTCTTCACGCAGACGAACGACAACCAGTACCAGTTCACCAAGCAGCTGTACCTGGAGGGCCACGAGGTGGCGTTGCACTCCGTCCACCACAACACCGGCCCCCACACCACCAAGTCCGAGTGGGAGCGCGAGATCGTGAAGGCGCGCGAGTACATCGCCCGGCTGTGTTGGCGTCTGCAGCGGCTCTGAGCAGTAGCCGGCATTCCCGAGGCCGCCATCACCGGCTTCCGCGCGCCGGACCTGAAGTACAACGACGCCATGCTGGAGGTGCTGGCGGAGCGCGGCTTCGCCTACGACAGCAGCGTGCCCTACGAGCCCACCGCGCCCGAGCTGTTGTTCCCCTACACGCTGGACTTCGGCGCCGTCGAGCAGCACTGGCGCCAGCGTGGCATCACCGCGCCGCACGCGGGGCTGTGGGAAGTGCCGCTGCCCGCGCTGGTGGACGGTGCCTTCGCCGCGGTGACTGTGCAGGATCCGCCCGGCTCGCGCGCGGAGATCGTGGAGCTGCTGAAGAGCAATTTCGGTTCCGACGTGCGGAGCGAATAAAACGCAGATCTGCACTACGAGCACGGCCGCGCGCCCTTCGTGATCGGGCTGACGGCGTCGTGGCTGCTGCTGGACGAGGCGCAGCGGCGTGCGGCGCTGGAGGTGGCGATGGGTTGGTGGTGTGAAGTGTAGGAGGTGCTGCAATATGTGGCGGGAAAGAGCGGCGTGGTGTTCGCCTCCATGGCGGAGCTGGTGGACTACATGAAGGCGCCGGTGTCACTGGAGCAGCTGCAGCAGGCGCCGCGGCAGTGCGTGTCCGCTACGCCGACGTGAGGGTGTGTGAGGAGACTGAAGGTTAGTCCTGTGGAGGCGCTGTGTGGCGGACAGACCATCAACACCTGCTACTACTCCTCCGTGGTCCTTCGCTTTGCGCGTCATGCGTAGCGCAACTTCCAGACGTGCGAGCAGTGTCCGGACTACTATCCCGGAGAAGAGCCGTCATCATCCACGATCGGCACCGTTGCGCCGGAGAACCAGTGGCAGGGCTTGTTCAGCACGGCGAACGAGCAGCGGTGGGACGGCGGGTTCTGCATGTCGGTAACCATCGGGAACAAGGGCATGCGGCCCGCGTCCTTCTTCGAGGTGGGATTCAGAGTTGCGAATTCCCAGTAGATTACCTTCACAACGAAAAACTGCCAACTCACCACGCTGTGGGGGTTGAAGATCAAATCGACGGCGCAAGGCAAGTACACCGTGATTCCGGATCGGGATGTGCTGATAAAGCCGAACAAGGTGGGATCTGTGAGGGGCAGTGACGAGCAGGAGTACTCTCTCGGCGGTATCTGTGCGAAGACGAGTCAGAAGTATTCCATTTCAGGGACGGTTGTTCTGTATGTGGATGCTCCGTGTGTGTGTTTGTTGGCGTGAAACGCACTCACTTCGTTTTCATACACAACAACTCCACTTTCCCCTTCTCAATGCATTATATGTCGGGTGCACTTCAAGTGGGCAGCAGAGGAACGGAATCCCTTCCCTTCAGCCCATCTTGATCCCTTTCGCGGCGGATACCCTTTCCGGGATGCACTCATTTCTGTGATTCTGCTATGATGGACAAGTTCGTGAAAACCCTAAAGACAACCAAACGACGGATCAGCCAG